>Ga0316188_10001066_pt1 | contig 12796 bp, 9 predicted proteins | sample Phiworburrow1_MG_FD_204933 | JGI IMG/M metagenome (GOLD analysis project Ga0316188, IMG submission 204933) | Coastal sediment microbial communities from Maine, United States - Phippsburg worm burrow 1 | ecosystem: Environmental > Aquatic > Marine > Coastal > Sediment | place: USA: Maine...
GGATCGGGTGGAGTCCGTCGTGCCAGACCGCGGCGCCGACCGGTTCGGGCGACACGAGATCGTCGCCCAGCCCGACGCGTTCGGCGAGCGCGACCGCTTCGGGCACCCGCGCGAGGAACGCGTCGGCACCCTCGTCGACATGGGGAACCCCCGCGAAGGGGCTGGTGCCGATGCGGCCACCGAGACGATCGGCTGCCTCGTACAGCACGACCTCGACGTCGGACTCCGCATCGATGACGGCGAGGGCCGCGGAGACTCCGCTGATCCCGCCACCGATCACCGCCACCCGGCGACGCACACCGATCAGCTCCCGAGCGCGGCGACGACGCGATCGGCCAGCGCGGCCATGATCGCCGGGTCGTCGTTCACGCAGGCCGTACGATCGAAGGCCAGATCGTGTGACGCCGCTCGTCCGGCGGCCTCGATGTCGAGGTCGTAGAGCACTTCGAGATGGTCGGCGACGAATCCGCACGCGCACACGATGACGCCACCGACGCTGTCGTCGGCGCCGAGCTCGTCGATCACCTGGAGGATGTCGGGTCCGATCCACGGTTCGGGCGTGCGGCCCGCCGACTGCCAGGCGATCTGCCAGTCTGCGCCTTCGGTGAGGCCCACGGCGTCGGCAACGGCCTCGGCCGTCGAACGCAGCTCGTCCGGGTAGCGGTCGCCGGCCGCGATGATCCGCTCGGGAAGCGAATGCGCGGTGAACAGCACCCGTACGTCGCCGGTGGTGCGCTCGCGCATCGACGCGACCCGTGCGGCGAGATCGTCGGCGAGAAACGCGACGAACGCCGGCTCGACGGCCCAGCTCTCGATGCCGACCACGGTCGCCTCGCTGCTCGAATCGGCGACACCCTGTCGGGTCCGATCGAGGTATTGGCCGATCGAGAACGACGAGAAGTGGGGTGCCAGCACGAGGCCGACGATCGTGTCGAAGCCCTCGTCGGCGAGCCGGCCGGCTGCCACCTCGACCTTGGGATCGGCGTGTTTCAACCCGAGCGCCACGTGGAATCGACCCGGTTCGGCCGCGTCGAGCGCGACCTGGAGGGCATCGCGCTGTGCCTCGGTGAGCTGGGCGAGCGGTGACACCCCGCCGATCGCGGCGTACCGGGCAGTCAGGTCGGCGAGTGCCTCGGGCGTGGGCGGACGTCCGCGGCGGATGTCGGTGTAGTACGGCTCGATCTCGTCGGGATGACGCGGTGTTCCGTAGGCCATCAGCAGCACGGCGACGTCGGGTCGGGAGGTGCTCATGCGGGCTCCGTTCGTTCGTGGACCAGGTCGACCACGGCCTGCAACACACCGGGATCCGTCTCGGGGTTGACGCCGTGGCCGAGGTTGAAGATGTGTCCCGGATGGCGACCGCCCGTGGCGAGCTCGTTGTCGCGGAGCACCTGTTCGGCACCATCGGTCGCCGGGCCGACACCGGCGAGCACCAGTGCCGGGTCGAGGTTCCCTTGCACGACGAGGTCGTCGCCGAGCCGTTGGCGGGCGTCGGCGATCCGGGTCCGCCAATCGAGGCCCATCACCGTCGGGCCCGCCTCGTACATCGACTCGAGGAGGTGATCGCAGCCGATCCCGAAGTGGATCGCCGGCGCGTCGGGATGTCGGCGACGCAGCTCACGGAACACGTGTCGGGAATGGGGGAGCACGTAGCGGTCGTAGTCGCGCCGGCTGAGGGCACCGGCCCACGAGTCGAACAGCTGGAACGCGGCAGCACCGTGCGACAGCTGCGCATCGATGAACGTGATCGCCGACTCGGCCAACCGCTCCATCACGTCGTGCCAGAGCACCTCGTCGGTGTGCATCAATGCCTTGGTGTGCCGGTAGTCCTTGCTCGGCCGGCCCTCGATGAGGTAGCTCGCAACCGTGAACGGCGCGCCGGCGAACGCGAGCAAGGGGACGTCGAGTTCGGCGACCAGAGCCTCGACCGTGGCGATCACGTAGTCGATGTCGTCGAACTCGAGTGGGCGCAACCGCTCGGCGTCGTTGCTCGAGCGCAGTGGTCGGGCGGCGACCGGGCCGGTGCCCGGCGCGACGTCGATGCCGAATCCGACCGCATGGGGTGCCACGACGATGTCGCTGTAGAGCACGGCCGCGTCGACGCCGTAACGCCGGACGGGCTGCATGGTGATCTCGGCGGCGACGTCCGGTTGCTTGATGGCGTCGAGGATCGAGCCCTCGCCGCGGACCGAGCGGTACTCCGGCAGCGAGCGCCCGGCCTGACGCATGAACCACACCGGCGTGCGGTGCCCTCGCTCGCCGCGAGCGGCAGCCAGGAATGCCCCACCGGTGCTCGGCGAGGGCGCGTCGTGTCGTTCCACCGCTGGTTCCATCGAGCGGTCACGCTACCGCCGGGTCGTGCGGGGGGCCCAGGTCGTGACCGGGGCTCGGGCCGATAGCCTTTCGTGACCCCGTTATGACCCAGCAGCACCCCGATCTCGCTGACGAGCAGGCCTACATCGATCACGCGTACGAATGCCTGCGCGTGAGTCGTGAGGCGGCCTGGCGCCTTCGTGACCTCAACGAGGCCGACCTCGGCGGCACGTTTCAGGCCCGTTTCGAGCGCAATGCGTTCGACGAAGCGCTGCTCAAGCGGCTCGCCGACCTCGATCTGGGCGGATCGTCGTTGGTGTTCGGGCGGATCGACCGGTCCGCGGAGACGCCGGGCGCTGTCGAGAGTTTCCACATCGGTCGGCTCGCCGTTGCCGACGAGGAACGCGAACCGGTCGTCGTCGACTGGCGTGCCCCGGTGGCCGAGCCGTTCTACCGAGCGACCGGCCGCAATGCGATGGGTCTGGTGCGCCGCCGCCACTTCGCCGTCGAGGGCCAGCGGCTGCTCGGCGTCGAGGACGAACTGTTCGGCGAAGGCCATCTCGGTCTCGGGCACGACGAGGGACTCGACGGCACGGTGGGTTCGGGCCCCGACGGTCTGCGGGGTTACTCGACGCTGCTCGCCGCGCTCGAACGAGGCCGTACCGGCACGCTCGGCGACATCGTCGCGACCATCCAGGGCGAGCAGGACGAGATCATCAGGTCGCCCCAGCACGGCGTGCTGGTCGTCCAGGGCGGGCCCGGGACCGGCAAGACCGTCGTCGCGCTGCACCGGGCGGCCTATCTGCTGTACACCCACCGGTTCCCACTGGAGGACCAGGGTGTGCTGGTGATCGGGCCCAACCGGGTCTTCCTCCGCTACATCGAGCGAGTGCTGCCATCGCTGGGCGAGGCAGGTGTCGAACAGGTCGTGCTGTCGGATCTGGTGCCCGGCGTGCAATTCCTGCGTCCTGACGATCGCTCCGGCGCCGACACGCCGACGGCAGCGCGCCTCAAGGGTGACGTACGGATGTCCGACGTCATCGACCAGGCGATCAACGATCGCGAACGGCCATTGCGTGACGACCTCGTGATCCCATTCCGCACGGGCTATGTGCGGCTGCGAGTCGAGGAGTCGGCGCGGATCGTCAGGACGGCGCGCCGCCGCTTCCGTCGCCACAACAGCGGACGCAAGTTCGTCGAGAACGAGCTGTGGTCGGCCCTTGCGGCGAGCTTCCACGACGTCGAGATCGGCCCTCGTTCGGTGAAGGACACACTGCGGGGAACCGACGAGATCCGCGAGGCGCTCGACCGCATGTGGCCGTTGCTGACGCCTGCCCAGCTGCTCCACGACCTCTTCGGGTCGAAGGCGTTGCTCAAACTCGCTGCGCGAGGCGTCCTCGACGAATCCGAGGCGCTCGCCCTCTTCCGCGCCCGGTCCGAGACGGTCGACGATGTTCGTTGGACCGCCGCCGACGTCGCCCTGCTCGACGATGCGCGCGACGTGCTCGGCCCCAAGCCGGGCCGCAACGGCAAGATCGACGACGCCGACGAGATCCGCACCTACGGGCACATCGTCATCGACGAGGTGCAGGACCTCACGCCGATGCAGTTGAAGATGGCGACGCGCCGCTCGTTGAACGGGGCGATGACCATCGTCGGTGATCTCGCGCAGGCGACCGGGCCGCTGGCGCCCACCGACTGGGAGGACGTGCTCGATCACCTTCCCGACCGCAAGCCCTCGCGGGTGATCGGGCTCTCGGTCGGATACCGGATCCCGGGACAGATCATGGAGCTGGCAAACCGCGTCATGGAAGTGGCGACACCGTCGTTGCGTGCGCCCGTGTCGGTCCGGGTGGGTGATGCCCAGCCGGTCATCGTGCGGGCCGCGTCGTCGGATGCGCTCGGGCAGTCCGTGGCGGCCGAGGTGCGCTCGCTCACCGCCGCGCTCCCGGGCGCAAGCCTCGGCGTCATCGCTCCCGATTCGATGATCGACGACCTCTCCGAGCACCTGACCGCCGCGGGCGTCAATCACGGAACGGCGACGCGAACCGGACTCGACGAAGGCGTCACGCTGGTGCCCGTCAGCGTCGTCAAGGGCCTGGAACTCGATGCTGTCGTCGTCGTCGAACCCGCACGGATCGTCGCCGACCACGAGCACGGCATGCGGTCGCTCTACGTCGCGCTCACCCGCCCGACGCAACGGCTGAGCATCGTCCACGCCGCCGATCTTCCCGAACCCCTCCGCTGAATCGTGCAGCACGGGTTGGACCCGTCTGCAGGAACCCTGCAGCCCCGCCCTCCGGCAGGGTTCAGGCGGCGCCGGTGTAACGATCGACGAGGTTGCTGAGGATCTGGAACGCCTTGTCGGCGTCGGCGGGACGAATTCGGGCAACCGCAGTGCGCGCCATGTCGACCGTGGTCTGGATGCCGCCGGCCAGATCGCGTCGGGTGACCTCGACGTCAGGCTGCGCGACCGCCCAGATTGCCGTGATCCGTCGAAGGGTGGCCTGCTCGTCGCCCGTGTCGGCGATCTGTGCGCTGAGCTGGCTCATGTCGGTCGCCATCTCGGCGAGCAGTTCTGCGGTGGTTCCGGCGATCGGCAGCGTGGTGGTCGGCACGGTCTCGACCGAGCCGTTTGCATCGGTGCGCTCGATCGGGGCGCTCGAATCGACCTCGACGACGGTCGAGGCGCACGCTGACAGCGCGAGGGTGACGCCGAGGATTCCGAGTGCTCGTTTCACGACGTGACCAGGATGCGTTCGCTGGCAAACGAGCCGACGCCGATGTGGCGACCATCGATCTCGACCGTCAGCGTTCCGTCGGGAGAGGCCGCGGTGACGGTTCCCCGATTGCCGGGCTGGATCGCCGACGCTTCGAGGAACTCGAGGAGACCCGGTTCGAACTCCAGCTCCTCGGTGATGCGGCGCACGATGAACGGCGAGCCCACGGCGACGTCGGACAACGGCGCCGAGTCGGGCGCCTCGTAGTCGGATCCCGGAATCGGATTGCCGTGGGGACACGTGGTCGGTTCGCCGAGCAGATCGTTGAGCGCCCGTTCGACGGAATCGCTCATGATGTGCTCCCACTTGCCGGCCTCGTGATGTGCCTCGGCCCACGAGAGCTTGAGGACCTCGGTCAGAAAGACCTCAGCGAGGCGGTGGCGTCGCACGACACGTTCGCCGAGGCGACGGCCGGCGTCGGTGAGGCGGATCCCGTCATCGGAACTGATCAGGCCCTCGGCCTCGAGACGCTTCATCATCTCGCTCACCGCTGGGCGTGACACCTGCAGCCGCTCGGCGATTCGAGCCTGGATGACTTCGACGTCGTCTTCGTGCAACTCGAAGATGCACTCGCAGTACTCCTCGAAGGCGGGATGGTGTTCACCGCTCGCAGGCATGGCTGGAGCCTACCGGCGCGGTTCGACGCCGTGCCCCGGCGATTGTCGGTGCGCACGGGCTCGTCGGTCCGCTGGGACGGCTGGCACACTGCGCCCATGACTCTCGAGAACGACCCGACGTCTCCGACCATCCGCCGACTGGAGGTCGACCGGGCGATCGCGGCCGATGCCGGAACCATCTTCGACGTGCTGCGCAGCCCGGCGGGCCATGTGGCGATCGATGCCTCCGGCATGTTGATGTCTGCCGAGGGCGAGGCGGCGACGGCGGTCGGGGACAGATTCGTCGTCCACATGGACCGGGACTCGCTGCGCGACTTCGATCTGGGCGAGTACGACGTCACCGTCGTGATCGACACCTTCGAAACCGATCGCGAGATCGCATGGACGATCGACGGCTCGTTCGATCCGCCGATCGGCCATGTGTACGGCTACCGGCTCGACCCGATCGAGGGCGGCACGCTCGTCACCTCGTACTACGACTGGTCGAACCTGCACGAGAACTACGCGGCGATGGCCGACAGCGTGTTCCCGGTGATCTCGGAGACGAACCTGCGCGCCACGCTGGGCATTCTCGCTCGCACCGTCGCGCCGGGCCGGTCGCGCCCGGGGGCCTGATCGCGGCACTCTCGTGCCGCTCGGCCGATCGATGTCGTTCGGCGCGGGTCAACCCTGGAGTCGGCGCATCCAGCTCTCGGCGTAGCGCAGCCGTCGCTCGAGTTGCTCGGTGGTGGCCGTCGCGACACGGGTCACACCCGCGAGGCGGTTCATCTCGCCCTGGACCTTGGCGTGGCCCCACCCGGTGATGTCGACGAGGCGTTTCGCAACGTGGGCGTTGCGGGTTCGCAGGTCGTCCTTGCGTTCGGCGACGCTGAGCGAGCCGCTCGGGACGAGTCCGGCAGCGGTCGGCACCTCGGGCAGGTCGAGGTTGAGCGTCGGGTCGGCGACGAACTGCGGTTCGGCGATCTCGATGTCGTCGTCGTAGCGCGGCGCGCTGAGGTCGTCGGGCGAGAACAGCGGTTCGTACCTCACGCCGTCCTGGGTGACCGTGTGCACCGTGATGTCGGTGGCCGTCGACGAGACGACGGAGAACAACGTCAGCTGTTCGATGTCGTCGGGGTGGGTCTGGTCGTCGAGACCCCCGTCGAGCGCGAAGTCGTCGCCGTCGTCGTCGCTCCCGGGCGGACGCAGGATGTGGCGCCGCGCCTCGGCGATCTCGAATGCGTGGGTGCGCAGCCGCGGGTCGTCGGGGATGTAGACGTAGGCCTTCTGTGTGACCCGGCCCGCTTGCCAACGCACGAAACGCCCGACGGCCTGGCGGAAGAACAGCTCGGTCGAAGTGGTCGTGGCGAAGACGCCGACGCGCAGTCGGGGAATGTCGACACCCTCGGACACCATGCGGACCGCGACCAGCCAGGGGCGATCGTTGTGGCTGAACTCCGCGATCTTCTTGGACGCGGTCGGGTCGTCGCTGACCACCACGACGGCGGGCACGCCGAACCGGTCGCGCAGCAGGCGAGCGATTCCCTGGGCGTGGTCCTGGTCGATGGCGATGACCAGCCCCCCGGCCTGGCGGTGGTCCTGGCGGATCGAGCGCAGCTGCTCGTTGGCGCGGGCGAGCACGCTCGGCATCCACTCGCCCTCGAGGCTCAGCGCCGTCCGCAGGCGCATCGACATCTGGTCCTTGGTCAGTTCGTCCTGGAAGCTGGCGTTGATCACGTCGCCTGACGCGGTCGTCCACTCCATGTCGCCGTCGACGCGCGGGAAGTACACGGGGCGCACGACGCCTCCGTCGCGCAGTGCATCGGCATACCCATACGTGAAGTCGGCATGCGCCTGGTCGCCCTCGCCCGTGGCGTCGTAGCGCACGAACGGGATCTGGACGGCATCGCTGCGGAACGGGGTGCCCGACAACGAGAGACGGCGCGCCGCATGGCCGAAGGCCACCCGGATGCTGTCGCCCCATGCCTTGTCGTGGCCCGCGTGGTGGATCTCGTCGAGGATGACGAAGCCGTCAGCGCTCAGCCCGGCAAGCTTGGCTGCGGTGTTGCCCGTCGCGATCTGTTGGTACGTGGTGACGAGGCCGTGCACATCGCGCGCCAGCCCGTCGCCCGGGCTCCAGTCGGGGTCGAGTTGGAGTCCGAGCCGGTGGGCCGCCAACGACCACTGCACCTTGAGGTGACTCGTCGGGGCGACCACGACGAGCGTGCGCGGTTCGTCGGCGAGGCTGGCGCGCGCACAGGTGAGCGCGAAGGTCGTCTTTCCGGCTCCGGGGGTCGCCACGGCGAGGAAATCGGAGTTCGGGCTGGCCCGGAACTGCTCGTAGGCGGCACGTTGCCAGGGGCGCAGGGTCACGGTCGGCATCGGCCCCCCGAGTCTGGCGGCGCTCGTCGCGTGTTCCCACCCGGTTCACCCCTCTTGTCCCTCCCCAACCCCGAAATTCGGACCGGACCTTGTGCTCAGCGCAAGAATCACACCGAATTTCGGGTGGAGGGGGCGAAAACCCGGGCTGGGGGGTGGGGGGAAATGGCTACGGTGGGCGGCGATGACCGATCAGTGAGCCGCCCACCGTCCGTTCTCGTTTGGAGGTGCCGTCATGGCCGCGTCGCTCATTGCCCGTCAACTCACCGTCGTCAGAGGTCCCCTCGTCGTGCTCGACGCGGTCGACCTCGTTCTCGCACCCGGCCACCGTGTCGGCCTGATCGGGCCCAACGGGGTCGGCAAGTCGACGTTGCTCGCCGCACTCTGCGGATCGGTGGCACTCGACAGTGGGTCCGTGGAGGCCAGCCCGCGTGCGGCGAACGTCGGGCTGCTGCCCCAGGAACCCGAACGGTCCAGCACCGAAAGCGTGCGGGACTTCCTCGGGCGCCGAACCGGAGTGGCGGCAGCGCAGACCGAACTCGACGCCGCGACCGGAGCGCTCGCTGCCGGTGAAGCGGGTGCCGACGACCGGTACTCGGACGCGCTCGATCGCTGGCTGGCGCTGGGCGCGGCCGACTTCGACGCGCGCGTCGGTGAGACGTGGGCCGAACTGGGGCTCGACCCTGCGCTGCTCGATCAACCGACCTCCACGCTGTCGGGCGGCGAGGCGGCGCGGAGTTCACTCGCCTCGCTGTTGTTGTCGCGCTATGACGTGTTCCTGCTCGACGAGCCGACGAACGACCTCGATCTCGACGGTCTCGAACGCCTCGAGCGATGGATTCTCGGCCTCGATGCCCCCGCGCTGCTCGTCAGCCACGACCGCACGTTTCTCGAGCGCGTCATCACCGACGTGGTCGAGATCGACCACCACTCACATCGTGCCGAGTGGTACTCCGGCGGCTGGTCGGCCTTCCTCGCCGAACGTGAGCTGGCGCGCCTCCACGCCCAGCAGCGCTTCGACGAGTACGACTCCAAGCGTTCGGCATTGCAGCAGCGCGCTCAGCGAGAGCGCGAATGGGCCACGCAGGGGCAGGCGAAGGTGAGGAAGTCGGGGGAGAACGACAAGCACATCCGCAACTTCAAGATCAATCAGACCGAGCAGCTCGCCGGCAAGGCAGCTCGTACCCAGAAGGCCGCCGAACGTCTCGAGGCGGTGGAGGAACCGCGGGAGCCATGGGAGTTGCGCCTCACGATCCCGACCGCCGGACGCAGCGGTGACGTGGTGGCCACGGTCCGCGGTGCGGAGGTCGATCGCGGTGCGTTCCATCTCGGTCCGGTCGACCTCGACCTCCGCGCTGGTGATCGCATCGCACTGATCGGGGCGAACGGGAGCGGCAAGAGCACGCTGATCGCATTGATGCTCGGCAAGATCGCGCCGACGGCAGGAACCGCTGGACTCGGGGCGAGCGTGGTGATCGGTGAGATCGAGCAGGCGCGCACGGAGCTGCTCGGCGATGACTCGTTGCTCGACACGTTCAGTGCCCTGACGGGCCTGTCGAGCGGCGACAGCCGGACGCTGCTCGCCAAGTTCGGCCTCGGCGCCGAACACGTGCACCGCGGGGCGGCAACGTTGTCGCCCGGTGAGCGGACGCGGGCATCGTTGGCGTTGTTGATGGCGAACGGGGCGAATCTGTTGGTGCTCGACGAGCCGACGAACCATCTCGACCTGCCGGCGATCGAGCAACTCGAGCAGGCGCTCGACACCTTTGCGGGCACGGTGATCCTCGTCACCCACGACCGGGCACTCCTCGAGCGTGTTCGCATCACCAGATCGTTCGATGTGGTCGACGGCGCGGTCACCGAACGTCACGTTTGACCCGGCACCGTGTGACGTTTGGGGCCGAAATTCGAAGGATCGGGAACCAGGTGGGTGTCGGCGACGACCAGTCACGTCATGAACCAACGAACCAAGCTCCTGATCGCTCCCGTCGCCGCGCTCGCGCTGACGTTCTCGCTCGTGGCGTGCGGCAGCGACGGCACCTCCTCGGTGGCGACCACCGAAGCGACCACCGACATGGCGGGCACCACCCCGATGGACGGCACCACCGACATGGGCGGCGAGATGGCCGGCGGCGAAGCGACCGTCGGTGACATCGCCGTCACCGGCGCCTGGATCCGTGAGCCCGCCGTCGGACAGACCACCTCGGCCGCCTACGCCACGATCGCCAACAACGGGGCCGCCGACGTGACACTCGTCAGCGCATCGGTGCCGTTCGACGCAACCGTCCAGCTGCACGAGACCACCACCGACGCGGCGGGCACGATGCAGATGCAGGAGGTCCCCGAGGGGTTCACGATCCCGGCCGGCGGCTCGTTCTCGCTCGAGCCGGGCGGAGCGCACGTCATGATGCTCGGCATCGATCCGGCAGACATCACCGGCACGATCGACCTCACCCTGGTCTTCGACGACGGCACCGAAGTCGTCGTCAGCGCACCGGTGAAGACGCTCGACATGTCCGGCATGGACAGCGACATGGGCAGCGACGACATGGGTGGCGACATGGACGGCGACATGACCGGCACCACGATGGCCGGCTGATCCGACACCACTCGACAACGCAGCGATGAGTCTCGGCGCGGACAGCTCGCGCCGAGACTCACCGGAACCGATCGGCAGGTCGCCGCATCGGCTGGCCGGCCCACCAGTGGTCCGGGCGTGGATAGCTTGGACCGATCGCTGACCATCCGGTGCTCGAGGCGTTCTCGCCCGCGGTGCGCGAGTGGTTCGCGGCCTCGTTCCCGGAGCCGACATCGCCACAGGTCCAGGGCTGGCCACACATCGCCGCCGGCGACCACACGCTGATCTGCGCGCCGACCGGTTCGGGCAAGACGCTCACGGCGTTCCTGGCGTCGATCGATCGGCTGACCACCACGCCGCGCCCCGAGGAACGTACGCACCGCACCCGCGTCCTGTACATCTCGCCGCTGCGGGCGCTCGCCTTCGACATCGAGAAGAACCTGCGGGCACCGCTCAAGGGGATCGAGCTGGCCGCCGAGCGTCTCGATGAGCACTTCGTCGCTCCCGAGGTCGGGATGCGCACGGGCGACACCGCGGCCAACGACCGCCAGAAGCTGATCCGGCGGCCCCCGGATCTGCTGATCACGACGCCGGAGTCGCTCTATCTGATGCTCACGTCGTCGGCGCGCGAGACGCTGGCCGGCGTCGAGACGGTGATCATCGACGAGATCCACGCGATGGCGACCACCAAGCGTGGAGCCCACCTGATGCTGACGCTGGAGCGGCTCGAACAGGTCACCGACCGTCCGCCGCAACGCATCGGGTTGTCGGCCACGCAGCGCCCTCTGGAGGAGGTGGCCGAGTTCCTCGGAGGCTGGGCGGAGCCGGGTCGCCGGCGACCGGTGCAGATCGTCGACGCGGGCATCCGCAAGCAACTCGAGATCGAGGTGGTCATCCCGATCGAGGACATGTCGACGCTCGGCCAGGTGAAGGTCGAGCTCACGCCGGGCCCGGCGACGTCGGCGCTGACCGAACGACGCACGTCGATCTGGCCGAGCATCTATCCCGCGATCCTCGAACGGATCCTGGCGAACCGCACCACGATCATCTTCTGCAACGCCCGCCGTTCCGCCGAGCGGTTGGCCGCGAAGCTCAACGAACTCGCGATCGAACAGGGTGTGCCAGGCATCGTCGATCCCGCGACCGGCCAGGTGATCGACGAACTGGTCCGCGCTCACCACGGATCGTTGGCACGCGAACAGCGAGTCGTCATCGAGGATCGCCTCAAACGCGGCGAACTCCGAGCGATCGTCGCCACATCGTCGCTCGAGCTCGGCATCGACATGGGCGCGGTCGACCTCGTGATCCAGGTCGAATCGCCCGGGGCGGTCAGTCGGGGCCTCCAGCGGATCGGTCGCGCCGGCCACCAGGTCGGCGAACCGTCACGGGGCTCGATCTTCCCGAAACATCGTGGCGACCTGCTCGAGGCCGCGATCGTCACCCGTCGCATGGTCGACGGCGAGATCGAGTCGACCCGATACCTGCGCAACCCGCTCGACGTGCTCGCCCAGCAGATCGTCGCCCACGTCGCGATCGTCGAGGAGTGCTCCGTCGACGAGGTGGCGACGATGGTGAGACGTTGCGCGAGCTTCGCCGACATCTCCGACGACCTGCTCACCAACGTGCTCGACCTGTTGTCGGGTCGTTATCCGAGCGAGGAGTTCTCCGAACTCCGTCCGCGGATCGTGTGGGACCGCATCAACGACCGTCTTCGCGCCCGCGACGGATCGAAGCGGCTCGCCGTCACCTCCGGGGGGACGATTCCCGACCGCGGTCTGTTCGGCGTGTTCCTGCCCGACGGGACGCGCGTCGGCGAACTCGACGAGGAGATGGTCTACGAGAGCCGTCCCGGCGAGACGTTCGTGCTCGGCGCATCGACGTGGCGGATCGAGGACATCACCTTCGAACGCGTGACGGTCAGCCCGGCCCCGGGACAACCGGGCAAGATGCCGTTCTGGCACGGCGACCGACCCGGACGGCCACTGGAGCTGGGCCGGGCGCTCGGCGCCTTCGTCCGCGAGATCCGCGACCTCGACGACGCCGCCGCGACCGAGCGGCTGATGACGCACTACTCGCTCGACGCGTTCGCCGCCGGCAACCTGCAGCAGTACCTCGCCGAACAGGTCGAGGCGACCGGTGCCGTCCCCGAC
>Ga0316188_10001067_pt1 | contig 12788 bp, 12 predicted proteins | sample Phiworburrow1_MG_FD_204933 | JGI IMG/M metagenome (GOLD analysis project Ga0316188, IMG submission 204933) | Coastal sediment microbial communities from Maine, United States - Phippsburg worm burrow 1 | ecosystem: Environmental > Aquatic > Marine > Coastal > Sediment | place: USA: Maine...
TCATCGGTAAACTTTATCGTTCGTCCCTGGGTCAACCGGGACGATTACTGGGAAACCTACTGGGATTTGCAGCGGGCGATGAAAATGCGCTTTGACGAGGAAGGCATCTCGATCCCCTTCCCGCAACGAGACGTGCACCTCCACAAGGAGTAAGCGTCGGCAGGTTTGATGCCGCCATTGCGCTGGAGTATCGCTGGCGGCGTTGGCTCAGCGCGGCCTTGCGGTCGATACCATCGGCACCACGATCAGCCTGTGCTCACCGGCGCCTCGGCGATTGTTTCTAGAAGTTATAGTAGGTTGCATTGAGATAGGCGATCACGTCCTCGACCTCGTCGTCGAACCAGGTCACGCCTATGGTGTCCTTGCAGAAGCGCACCTGCTGGCCGAGGCGCGCGAGATCACCCACCTTGCGATCGGCGCGGATATAAACGCTGGAATCATGACAGCCGGTGCAGTGTTCGAAATGCAGGTCGTTACCGTTTTCGATATCGGCGGCGCGCGCGATACCGACCCCGAGAAAAAGCGTTAATGCCAGTATGAACTTCATGTAGACCTCCGCGCCAGGCGCTGTCAGCTCACAAAAAAACGCATCATCCATTCTCCCCAGATGTGCGCGTCGGGTTTGCCGGCCGCAATGCAGGACTCCGCCCTGGCGCGCGCTTCGGGCGACAGCCCGGGGGTCGTGTTGAGGAAATTCACCATGGCGCGATGCGGTTGTTCGGGATGACCCTGGAAGCAGAATACATTGTCGCCGATGGTATAGCCATAGTCCTCGTAGTCGTCGGTTCGAGCATAGGCGACGGCCCCGGGCGGCAACCGGGTTACGCGCTCCTGGTTGAAATGGTACAAGCCAGTGCTGACCGAGCCTGACTGCATCCAGCCCGGATCGGCATAAATATGGACCGGGATGTTGCCGATCACCCAGCCGTGTTCGTTGTGGCCGACCTCGCCACCAAAGGCTCGCGCTATCAGCTGATGGCCAAAACAGGAACCGATGATGCGCAGCCTGCGCTCATTGGCGTCATGCACCAGTTCGACCAGGCGCGCAATCCAGTCATGCTCGTCGTGCACACTGCAGGGACTGCCGGTGACCAGGATGGCATCGTGGTCGTCCAGGCCCGGCGGGAAGTGGTTCTTCGACACGTAATACACGTCGAAACGAGCTGCCGCGTTCAACGGTTGCAACAGGTCAATAAATTTCTGTGAATCGGTAATACCCAGGTCGTCGGCCCAGTATTCCTCGGGAACGGCATCCAGGATGGCAATACGTATTGGCTGGTTAAACATACACCCTTTCGATAGTCGTTGACTGGCAAAGCAACGATACCCGAAAATCCGGAATCTATTAACCCTCGCAACCCGAAAAGAGACGATCTATGACACCCGAAGAATTTCGCCAGGCGGGTCACGCGCTCATCGACTGGATCGCCGACTACCGCACCGACCTGGAGCAGCGTCCGGTGCGCGCCCAGGTGGCTCCGGGCGAGGTCAAGTCCAGTTTCAGCGCAGAACCGCCGCGCGATCCGCAAACCGCGGCCAGTTTACTGGCAGAGCTGGAACAGAAAATCGTACCCGGGATCACCCAGGTACAGCATCCCATGCACTACGGCTGGTTTCCATCAAACGCATCGCTTGCCTCCACGCTCGGCGATATCGCCAGCAGCGGCCTGGGCACGCTCGGGATCTCCTGGGAAAGCTGCCCGGCTGCCACCGAACTGGAAGAAGTGGTCTGCGACTGGATGCGCCAACTGACCGGGTTATCCGCAGACTGGCAGGGCTGTATACAGGATACCGCCTCGACCGCCTGCCTGACCGCGCTATTACTCGCGCGCGAACGCGCCAGCGATTTTTCGCAAAATCGCGGCGGCCTGCAGGGCGAAAGCAAAAGCCTGCTGGTATATACCACCGCGGAAGCGCACTCGTCGGTGGTCAAGGCGGCCCTGCTCGCCGGGTTTGGAGAGGCCAACCTGCGCCACATCGCAGTAGACCCTTATACGCGCGCGATGCTGGCTGACGACCTCGCCGAACAGGTGGCTGTCGACAAGGCCGCAGGCCACCAGCCGGCCGCCGTCGTCGCCTCGGTTGGTTCCACCGGCGTGACCGCGTTCGACCCGGTCGCCGAGATAGCCGGCATCGCCAAACAGCACGGCATCTGGCTGCACGTCGATGCCGCGATGGCCGGCTCGGCGATGCTGCTACCCGAGTGTCGCCACCTCTGGGAGGGTGTCGAAGCGGCCGATTCGATCTCATGGAATCCACACAAATGGATGGGCACGATCCTGGACTGCTCGTTGCTGTACGTTCGCGACCCGCAGCACCTGGTGCGCGTCATGTCCACCAACCCCAGTTACCTGCGCTCCAGTGTCGATGCCGAGGTACGCCAGTATCGCGACTGGGGGATTCCGCTGGGGCGCCGCTTTCGCGCCCTCAAGCTCTGGTATCACCTCGGTATCGATGGCATCGACGCGATTCGACAACGCCTGCGTCGCGACCTCGACAACGCCCGCTGGTTCGCCGAGCAGGTCGCGGCGACTGCGGATTGGGAAGTGCTGGCACCGGTAAAGCTGCAAACCGTTTGCATTCGCCATCGACCAGCCGGGCTGCAGGGTGACGCACTGGATCGACACACGCTGGCCTGGGTACAGGCAATCAATGCCTCCGGCAGCGCCTTCATGAGCCCTTCGCTACTGGATGGACGCTGGATGGTGCGCGTTTCGATCGGTGTCGAAGCCACGACCCGCGAACACGTCAAAGCGCTGTGGCTGCTGATCCGCGAACAGGTTCAAAAACAGGCGAATGAGCAGGGTTAATGACGAAATTGAAAAAGACATCGACCGCAAAAAAGGATACATTACGCGGTTTTTACACCCACAATCGATAAGCGCGAGACTATGGCCACGATCACCTGGAAAATGGAAGACGGCAGCGAAATCACCGCTGACGTCAAAGACGGTTTGAACCTGATGGAAGCCGCAACCGCAAACAATGTGCCCCACATCGAGGGCGAATGTGGTGGCTGCCTTTCCTGCGCTACCTGTCACGTCTTCGTCGAGCCATCCTGGTTTGAAAAAACCGGTGAAGTCGACGACATCGAAGACACCATGCTGGAAATGACCGATGTCGAGCGCGAAGACAATAGCCGACTGAGTTGCCAGATTATTGCCTCGCCCGCGCTCGATGGCCTGATATTGCACGTTCCCGAACCGGAATAAAGCATGACCGCCCCCATCGTTATCGTTGGAGCGGGTCAGGCAGCAGCCTCTTTCATCTCAAGGTACGTAGCGCTCGGCGGTGAGCAGCCATTGCTGCTGGTCGGCGAAGAATCACACCCTCCCTACCAGCGTCCACCGCTGTCGAAGAAATACCTGCTCGGAGAACTCGAGCGCGAACGCCTTTTCATTCGCCCGCTGGAGTGGTACCAGGAACAAAACGTCAGCCTGCGTTTCGATACCCGCATCGACTCGATCGATCGCGAACGGCGAGAGGTACTCACCAGCGACGGCGACGCCATCGCCTACGACAAGCTACTGCTTTGCACCGGTTCCAGCGCACGCAGGCTGCCCGCAGCGATCGGCGGTGACCTCAAGGGCGTATTCACGCTGCGCAGCGTTGCCGATATCGACCGCATTGCGCCGCAGTTTAAGTCGGGGCACAGGCTGCTCATCGTCGGCGGTGGTTACATCGGCCTGGAAGCTGCCGCGGTCGCGCGCCAGCTCGGTCTCGAAGTTACCCTGCTGGAAATGGCCGAGCGCATCCTGCAACGGGTCGCCGCGGCGCAAACCTCGGACTATTTTCGCAATCTCCACCAGCAGCACGGCGTGCATTTGCAGGAGTCCGTGCGCATGTCACGTCTGCTGGAGCAGAACGGCAGGGTATGTGCCGCCGAGCTCGAGTCCGGCGAAATCATCGACACCGACCTGGTGCTGGTCGGTATCGGCGGCAGCGCCAACACTGAGCTCGCGCAGGCTGCCGGCCTCGACTGTGACATTGGCATCCGCGTCAACGACGTCTGCCAGACCTCGGATCCGAATATTTTTGCCGCGGGCGACTGTGCCAGCTTCACTCGAAACGGCGTGACGGTTCGACTCGAATCGGTGCAGAATGCCGCCGACCAGGGTGACCTGGTGGCGCGACATTTCGCTGGCGAAGACGTGCATTACAGCGCGCTACCCTGGTTCTGGTCAGACCAGTACGACTGCAAGCTGCAGATCGTCGGCCTCAACCAGGGCCACGACCGCACGGTCGTACGCCCGGGAAGTAGCGAGGGCAGCCTTTCGGTCTGGTATTTCCGCGGCGACACATTACTCGCCATCGACGCGATGAATGAGCCCAAATCCTATGCCTTCGGTCGCAAAATCATCGAGGCGGGTATCAATCCAACGCCGCAACAGGTCGCCGACCCGGCGACTGACCTCAAGGCACTCGCCCTCGGCAAATAACAGGCTGCACCGCAGTCGCGGCGCCGGGGTTAAAAAAACGGGGTTCAGGGAAGCTTTGCAGCTGTCTGCGACGGCAACCGCCGCGTCGCGTCGATCAGCTGGGCTGCTGCAGCCGGGAAGGTTCTGGCGCGGGGTCCGCGCCTCTGCTACCGACTTTCTCCGGCAACTCGACGGACGCCGGTTTGCGAACCTGCAACTGCGCCTGCACCGCCTCTCGGCTCAGCTCGACATAGGCTTCGAAGCGCTCGCGAATATCGCGCACATAGTTGACCGGCTCGCTGCCGTTGACGTATCCGAACCGGGCCTTGCGGGCATATTCCTTCTGCGACAGCAGCAACATCGCCTGCTCGGTATGGTCGAACCATCGATCGGGGTCATAACCCATCTGACGCGCAAGCCGGCGTGCATCGTGCACGTGCCCGGCACCCGCGTTGTAAGCCGCAAGCGTGAACCAGATGCGCTCCGAGATCGGCAATTTCGAGTCGAAGCGATCGCGCAGCCAGTCCAGATACTTGATACCGCCCCTGATATTGTGGGCGGGATCGCTGGAATTCTTCACGCCCATCGCCTTGGCGGTACGCGGCATCAGTTGCATCAAACCGCGCGCACCGACCTCGGATTTCGCCTTCGGATTGAAACGACTTTCCTGGTACATCTGCGCGGTCACGAGACGCCAGTCGAAGCCGTAACGGTCGGCATACTTGCGCACCAGTTCGTCATAGGGCGATATCTGTCCGTTTACCGGGTCAACCAGGCGGCCACGCGCCAGGCGCTGCACCGAGCGCTGGCTCTTGAAGTACTTGCGGTAGGTGATGTTGTAGAATTCGCTGCGGTACATGCGCTTGACGAACTCGTCGAGCGCGAGCTTGAGCTTTGGATTGCGTTTGCGCAGCGCAATCGAATGCGCCGCCTCTTCTTCCAGCACAAAGGCTGAACGCACCGGCACACCCTTGGCCAGCTCGATGTCGAGCAGGTGCTCGCCCGCCAGGGTCGCCTTGTACTGGCCACGCGATACCATCTGGATCAGTTGCTCGGTCTCGATATTGTCGTCGGTGGCGCGCAGATTGAAGTTCGCACCCTTTTCCTGGAGCGCGGAGAGGCGGTCCCAGTAGCTGCTGTGGTGGCGCACGAACAGGGTTCGATGCTTGAGATCCACGATCGATTCGGCGGGATCGTCGCTGCGCACGATGACGTGCTGGCGCGCATAGTGATAAGGCGTGGAAAACTCGACACCGAGGCTACGCTGGCGCTGACTGGGCTCGATAAACCCCAATGCGATATCGGCGCGCCCTTCCAGCAGCCAGGTCGCCATTTCCCGATGGCTGGGCGGCACCACCACTTCGAGGCGCAGGCCATGGAAGTCGGCAAATTCACGCGCGAGCTCGTACTCAAAGCCCATCAACTCGCCCCGGTAGAGGAAATAAGATGCCGCGTTGTTGCGCAGCAGGACACGCAACACGCGCCGTTTCTTGATCTGGTCAAAATCGTCCAGGTAGCGCCGGTCGCGATCTTCGACCATGTGCTCGAGCTGCAGGTAACGGTTGATTTCGCTAAGCAACTGCGGCGCATTCTTGCGCACTCCCCAGGCGATATCCCGTTGACTGCTGAAATTGGTGGCGACCCGCAGGTCATCGCGATAGCCCAGGTAGATTTCAACCAGGTTGCTGTCGAGAATGGTGGCGTCGACCTCACCTTCGGCAACGTAATCGAGCACCTGCTCGGTTTGCACGCCATCGGGGATCTCGCGAATCTCGATATTCGGATAGCGATTGCTTTTCAGCCATTTGAGCGCATGCCAGAACGTCGAATCCCGGTTCACCATGACGGATTTACCGTCCAGATCGCGCACGCGTTGAATCGACTTGTCGCCACTGGCAACGACAACCTGCTCGACAACGTGGTCGAGCGGTACCGAAAACGCCATTTTCTTGAGGCGCTCGGCATTGATGGTCAGGTTACTGATGGCGATATCACCCCTGCCCTCGATCAACGCCGGAATCAGCTTGGAAAAGTTGTCGACCAGGACCAGCTCGGGAATCAACCCATGCGACAGGGCAAATTCTTCGGCGATACGTTGCTGCTCGGCAAGCGGAGATCCCTGTCGCGGCAGGTAGGCGGCATTGGTATTGTCGCGCGTCAGCAGAATGCGCAATTTGCCCTGGGCGAGAATGCCCATGAAGTCGCCAGAGAAGGGTTGAGAGAGTTCCAGACTGCTGTAGCTGCGGTTCAGATAAGCCTGGGTTGGCGACGTAAAACCCAGCGTCAGCACCACCAGCAAAAGACCAAGGGCGGAGTTTACGACCAGTTTATGGGTTCTAGTCAAGCTCATAGTCAAACACTAAACCGTTTTATCTTCGCTTTGTCAAAACTTAAAGCGCCGCCACGGTACGCTTGCGAGACTCAATAAGCGATGTTCACAATTGTGAAAACGAGGCGCCCCTGGGGTACATCGACCTCAACCTGGTCACCTGGTTCACGCTTCAGCAACGACCGTGCCAACGGCGAATCGACACTGATATAGTGCTCGGCATGATCAAATTCGTCCGGACCAACAATGCGGTATATGACTTCCGCTGCGGCCTCATCCTCGAGCGTGACCGTGGCGCCGAAAAACACTTGACCGGATCTTGCCGGTTTTTGTTCGACAACATTGAGATCCGGTAGACGTTTTTGCAAATAACGTATGCGCCCGTCGATTTCGCGTAATTCCTTTTTGCGATAGATGTATTCGGCATTTTCGGAGCGATCGCCTTCCGCCGCGGCCGCCGACAGCGCGGCCACCACCTCGCGCCGCCTGAGCCACAGCGCCTTCTGCTCGGACAACAACCGGCGCTTGCCTTGCGGGGTGATATAGGGAGATTTGTGCGCCGCGGGTGGGCGATAACGACTCATTTATCGATCCTGCGGCAAAGCGTATAGGTGCGGCCGGTTACAGCCGGAACTGCGATATCTGTACTTCCGTACCGTAATCGGCATAGTCGCCATCGGTGCGTTTACCGCGGAAACTGGCCCATTCGATGGGGCGATAGTGCACTGGATTGGCGTCGTTGATCACGGTTGGCAACGGGCTGACACAGGCATCCGCGGCCGGGTTGAAGAAAAACGGCAAACTGTAGCGATCGCAGTTCTCCATCGCCAGCACGCGGTGCACCGGCGCATGGTAAACGTCGTTCGACCAAACCTGCATCATGTCGCCGGTATTGATGACGATAGCGCCCGCTACCGGCGGAATGTCGTACCAGTAACCGTCGCGATGCACCTGCAAACCACCGACCTCGTCCTGTATCAGCACCGTCAGCGCACCCGCGTCGGTATGGTGATGTACACCCAGATCGGCAACCGGCTGGTAGTCCTCGGCGGCGCCTTCGATGGGATCGTGCACCGGGTAATAGTTGAGCCGCAAAAAGCCGGTGTGATTACTGGCGAAATCGGCATGCATGAACTTTGCCGGCAGATCAAGGCCGATGCAAAAGGCTTCCAGCAGCTGCAGCGACAGTTTGGTACAGGCTTCGAAGTACTCCTCCATGGTCTCCCTGAAAGCAGTCTGGTCCTTCGGCCAGCGGTTGCTCATGCCATAAATCGGGTCTTTGCCCGCGCGCGTGAAGTCGAACACCTGCTTTTTGTCACGCTGGTTCTTGGTCAGTTCATTATGATAAAAGCCCCACGGATTCTCGCGGCTGCGCAACACCTCGAGCCTGGCTTCAATCGGCAAAGCAAAAAACGCTCGCGTCTGTTGCCAGACCCTCGAGATCAATGCTTCGGAAATGCCGTGATTGGTCACCTGGAAAAAACCCCAGCTACTGCAGGCCCCGGCGATCTGGTCTACCGCAACCCGAGCCGCGGGCGCGGCAGAGTCGACGCACAGATCGGCGATATCGATGATCGGCACCTGATCGACCAGAGAGGACTGCTCCGCGACCGGGTCCTTGTCCAGATCCTGTTTGCCATGCAGCATGATATCGTTCACCTTTACTTTCCCGGGACGCGCAGTATAGGTTCTGCCCGATGATTCGTAAATCCGGGTTTGCCGTCAGGCCGACATGCTTTCGTGGAGTTCATCGATATAACTCTGATCGAATACCATGCCCGGCCGACGGTCGTAACTAAACAGGGCGACGATACGCTTTCGCGAACCCGTCACCGGCGTGACGCGATGCAATGACAGGTCACCCAGAAACACGTTGAAATCACCGAGGCCCATGGACGGCCTGCGCGCCTGCTGGTGCGGATCAGCCAGCACGCGGCTGACTGCCGCGTAGTTTTCATCCGTCTCGCTGCGCAGGTAAGGCGCGTATTCGAACTCACCACCCGCTTCCGGCTCCTGCAGCAGCAACGAGAACACCACGTCGTTGGTATCGTAGTGCCAGCCATCGGTATCGCCTTCACCGGCGATCTTGGCGCTTAGCGCGAGCTGCGGACAGTCACTGCGATAAAAGCTCTCGTAGCCGCACAGCTGGCGCAAAAACTCGGTCAGCGGTTGCCAGAAATAAATTTTCCGCAGCGGGGAATTATTCGCAATCTGGTAATTCAGCACCTGGTTATAACTGCAGCGGTGCAGCTGCGCGCGCGGATGATCTGCCGACCACTGTCCTGCTTCATAGACGTAGGCATTGCGATCACGGTGATAGCGGCATGATTGCGGCAACAGCGCCTCCAGCTCCCGCGCCATCGGCGCAATTGCCTGCGGGCGCACAAACCGGGTCATCGAGAAAAGCGCGCCCTGCTCGAGCGCCTGTCGACCATCGCGCAACAAACGCGCGTAGCCGGGATGGTCAGGCTGGTCTATCGGATAGCGATCGAGATCGATGAGTTGGTGAATATCAGTGGCTGGCATGTCCGGCACCTTGCGATCGGTAAGGATTCATGAAGGCCAATATTGCGACGAACCCGAAGTGAAATCAATCGCCCACAACACTTACCGGCTCATTCCCGCGGCCAGTACCTGGTTTGCACCGAACTCCACTCCGGGCTCCGCGGCGAGCGCACTCTAGCGCTTCCGGCAGGTTGCGCGGCAGGCCGCCACCAGGTTACAAACCGGAATCAGGGCGCCGTGATCGGCGCGCCGAGCCGGGATGAAACCTGCCCGGCAAAAAACACGAGTAGTCGCAAACGCTTTTTCTTATACTGGCAAACAACTCTGAGGACAGCTTCGACATGTACCTGCCCGAACACTTCAAGGTTTCAGAACAGGACGAGATTTTTGCGTTCATCGCCGCCAATGCCTTTGGCCAGCTCATCTCGATCGATGAGCAACGCCCGTTTGCGTCGCACCTGCCCTTTCTGATCGCAAACGACCGCAAAACGCTACTCTGCCATCTCGCCCGGCAAAACCCGCAATGGCAAAGCCTGGCCGACCAGCAGGCACTGATTACCTTTCTCGGGCCGCATGACTATATATCGCCGAGCTGGTACGAAAATCCGGGCGTACCGACCTGGAATTACCAGGCGGTCCACATCTACGGCAACTGCCGGGTATTCGACGCGGCGGCCGAGCTCGCCAGGCTGGTCGATACGCTCAGCGAGCGTTACGAATCCGGTTTCGACAACCCCTGGCAACCGCAGTACCGGGACGCCATGCTGAAAGCGATCGTCGGCGTGGAAATCACCATCGACGAGATCCAGTGCAAGTACAAACTGAGCCAGAACCGCCCGATAGCCGACCAGCAGGGCGTCGTCGACCATCTGCAGCAAAGTGGCTCAAAGGCGCTGGCCGAAGCCATGCGCAAAACCCAGGATGAAGACAGCAACCTCAGATAACGGAAAACAACCATGACCGATTCCGCATCACCGCCACCCGAACGCGCCGAAGGCGATGTCAACCTGTCGCCGCGGCGCCAGCAGTGGGCCGGGCAACACCTCGATGACACCACCCGCGCTATTCTGGACGAAGACGCGGATCTGTTCCTGCACCAGTCACTGTCGACACCATGCCTGAACGCCCTCCAGGGTAGCGCTGGCATCTACCTCGAGGATACCCAGGGCCGCAGGATCATGGACTTTCACGGTAATAGCGTGCACCAGGTGGGCCACGGTCACCCGCGCGTGGTCGAGGCGATCAAGGCACAGCTCGACGTGCTGCCGTTCTGCCCGCGACGCTACACCAACCAGGTCGCCATCGAGCTGGCGCGCCGGCTGGCGGAGCTCGCACCGGGCGACCTCGGCAAACTGCTGTTCGCACCGGGCGGCACCTCGGCGATCGGCATGGCGCTTAAGCTGGCGCGCTACGCGACCGGCCGGCACAAGACGATCTCGATGTGGGACAGTTTTCACGGCGCTTCGCTCGATGCCATTTCCATCGGCGGCGAGGCGCTGTTTCGCAAGGACGTCGGCCCACTGCTGCCCGGCACCGAACACATTCCGCCACCCACGCGCGGCAAATGCCTGTTCAATTGCACCGACGAGTCGCATTCGGGCTGCATCGAATACCTCGATTACGTGCTCGGCATGCAGGGCGACGTCGCCGCCCTGATCGCCGAACCGATGCGCTGGACCACGGTGGAGTTACCGCCACCGGGTTACTGGCAAGCGGTGAGAAAGATCTGTGATCGGCACGGCGTGCTACTGATATTCGACGAAATCCCGTCGGCGCTGGGTCGCACCGGCAGAATGTTCGTCTGCGAGCACTTCGAGGTCGAGCCCGACATGCTGGTCATCGGCAAGGGGCTGGGTGGCGGGATATTTCCCATGGCAGCGTTGATTGTGCAGCGATCACTCGACATCGTCGGCGATCGTGCTCTTGGGCACTATACCCATGAAAAGAGTTCCGTGGGCTGCGCGGCGGCACTGGCGACGCTCGATTGCCTGGTTGAAGAAAACCTGATCGAGGCTTCGGCTGAACTCGGCGGGCACGCGCTGCAACGACTCGAGGCGATGCAGGCGCGTCACCCGATCATCCACGAGGTGCGTGGTCTCGGCCTGCATCTTGGCATCGAACTGCGGCGCGACGGCGAACCGGCCAACGACGAGGCCGATACCGTTTTATATCACTCGCTGTCGCAAGGGCTCAGCTACAAGGTCGGCGGCGGCTGCGTACTGACGCTGTGCCCGCCGATGACCATCAGCCGCGAGGAGCTCGACCGGGCGCTCGACATCGTCGAGGCCGGCATCGAGTCACTGGGTTGATATACCGCCGGGAAAAAAAGCCCTTTCGCTACTAGCGCAATCGGGCTGAACTTTGCGCCCGGGCGCTTGCATCAATAGTCAAAAAATGAACGGAGGGAACAAGCATTGATCCCTCCACCCCTTTAATCCCGCTTCTGCAGCACTGCCCGGGTTACATCGGCCGCCGGAGGTATCGGCGGGCGCCTCGGCCTCGAAGGGCTTGCGTTCCGGCGTCAGCTCCGCGCCTCCCGTGCCCGGACTGCCGCATCCGCGACGCGGAGCAAAACCGGCATCTCGTCCGGATTTACAGCTGCCCGTCTTCCTCGAGCACCTTGCGCGCGACGCGGAAACACTCCAGCGATTGCGGCACGCCGCAGTAGATGCCGACCACGTGAATAATGGCGCGGATCTCTTCCTTGGTGACGCCGTTATTGATCGCGCCACGACAGTGGATTTCCCATTCATGCATCTTGCCAAGCGCGCCGATCATCGCCAGGTTCATCATCGAACGCGTCTTCGGCTCGATGGCGTCGTCGCCCCAGCCGAAACCCCAGCACCAGGCGGTCATCGCTTCCTGGAACGGACGCGTAAAATCATCGGCGGCGGCCAGATTTTTCTCGACGTACTCGGCGCCCAGCGTCGCCTTGCGCTGGGCCAGGCCCTTTTCAAACAAATCGTTATCCATCTTTACTCCCATTTACAGTGAACCAGCAGAATTGCGGATCGCCTAATATACCGTCATTCCCGCGCAAGCGGGAATCTTATCGGGTCGCCATGTATGCAAGATTCCGATGGGTCGGACCACCGCAGGCGCGGCAATGACAGCATCGATCAAGCCTCGGCGCGCGGTCGTAAATTCTGCGGGTCATACACGCACTGCTCCACGATCACCGCGCGGCGTGGTTCGCCCATCACCATCACCTCGAACTCGTTACCGACTCGATTGAGTACAGGCCTGATGTAGGCAAAGGCCAGGTAACGTCCCTGGTCGTAGCCGTAGCCGCCGGACGAGATCTGGCCGACCGGCTTCCCCTGGTACCAGACCGACTCCGAGCCCAGTGGATCGCACTGCACCGCGTCTGCGGCGGGCTCATCCAGCTGCAGGTAGGCAAGCACCCAGCGCTCGGCCGGCGCGAGCGAGGCTGCAGCCCCCTGGAACCCGGATTCACGCGCGAAACGGGCCACGTCACCCTCGGTTATGGTCACCTCATTGGTGATTTCGGAACCGGAGCGATACGCCTTCCACCG
>Ga0316188_10001068_pt1 | contig 12785 bp, 13 predicted proteins | sample Phiworburrow1_MG_FD_204933 | JGI IMG/M metagenome (GOLD analysis project Ga0316188, IMG submission 204933) | Coastal sediment microbial communities from Maine, United States - Phippsburg worm burrow 1 | ecosystem: Environmental > Aquatic > Marine > Coastal > Sediment | place: USA: Maine...
GTCATCCAGGGCAGGAACGTCGGATCTTGCATCGTCGGTGGCGCCAGCCTGGGTGACATGCTGCGACGGGACCGTCCCGGCCGCAGCGGGTTGCACTTCTCGCGCCCGCTCCGGCAGCGCGCTTGCGGCTGTCGCGGGCGAACGGAGTGAGATGTCTTCTCGATTCGGGCACGGGTGCCGACGATCGCCGACTCAATCGAGGTACCCGCCGCGCTGCGCCCTGAGCTTGGACTAACCCGTTAATAAATTGACGGATAAACCCGACCGCAGCGCGACGGGCATGACAACAATGCCGCGCTTTGCGGTATGAATTCAAGAGGCAAGTGCAGTCAGCGTCCCGCAAAGCATCCCGCAACACGCCAGCCGGTGGACTGGAATGCGCGCGCGGCGCAAACTCATCATGAAGATTGCGGCTGTTTTCCCGGGGAGAACGATGACATGACAACTGGAAGCTGCCTTTGCGGCGCCGTTCGCTACGAGATCGACGGGCCGTTCAGCATGATGGTCAACTGCCACTGTTCCATGTGCCGCAAGGAGCACGGCGCGCAATTCGCGACCTTCGCCGCGGCGCCGCTGGCCGGCTTCCGCTGGCTGTCGGGAGAGGACAACATCGACAGCTATGCCTCGTCGGCGAGCGGCAAGCGGAGCTTCTGCAGGACCTGCGGCTCGGTCACGCCGACGTTGCTGCCGGAGATGGACATGGTCCTCGCACCCGCCGGAAACCTGGAAGGCGATCCCGGCATCCGGCCGCAGATGCACATCTTCGTCGGGTCCAGGGCGCCCGGCTACACCATTACCGACAGCTTGCCGCAATACGACGCCTATCCGCCCGAGTGGGGCGGCGCGGGCATCGAGCGGCCAGCCGTCGAGGCGCAGGCAGGCGTCACACCCGGCAGCTGCCTGTGCGGCGCGATCGCCTGGGAAGTTACCGGCAAGCCCGGCTTGATGATGAACTGCCATTGTTCGCGCTGCCGGCGCGCGCGCGGCGCCGCCCATGCCACCAACGCCTTCTACAAGCTCGACCAGTTCAGGTGGCTGCGCGGCGAGGGCGCGGACGCGTCGTTCAAGGTTCCCGATGCGCAGTACTTCACCCAGCACTTCTGCCCCAGATGCGGCAGTCCCACCCCGCGGCTCATGGAGAAGTTCAACCGCGTGATGATCCCGGCAGGCGGGTTCGACACCGACCCCGGCGCGCAGCCGACGGCCAACATCTTCGCGACGTCGAAGGCAGCCTGGTTCGAGATCACCGACGGCTTGCCGCAGTTCGAGGGAATGCCGCCGCGCAACTGAGATGCAACTGCCCCAGGGCCCGCCGATGAACGACTTCGACCGCAACTCCCTCAAGCGCTTCGCGTGGCTGTCCATCGCGGCAGCCGTGGCGACCATCGCGCTGAAGGCCTTCGCGTACCTGCTCACCGGCTCGGTAGGATTGCTGTCGGACGCCCTGGAATCCTTCGTCAACCTGGCCGGCGCCCTGATGGCGCTGGCCATGCTGTCGCTGGCGGCGCGCCCCCCCGATGCCAACCACGCCTACGGTCACGGCAAGGCGGAGTATTTCTCCAGCGGCGTCGAGGGCGGGCTGATCCTGATCGCCGCCATCAGCATCGGCGTGGCCGCAGTGGATCGCCTGCTACACCCGCGCCCGCTGGAGCAACTCGGCCTCGGCCTGTCGATTTCGGTACTCGCCTCGGCGATCAACTTCGGCGTGTCCGTCGTGCTGATGCGGGCGGCCAGGCAATACGACTCGATCACGCTCAAGGCGAACGCCCACCACCTGATGACCGATGTCTGGACCTCGGCCGGCGTGCTCGTCGGCGTCGGCGCCGTCGCGCTGACGGGCTGGCTGTGGCTCGATCCCGTCGTTGCGCTGGCCGTCGCGGCGAATATCGTCTGGACGGGCGTGCGCATCGTCCACGCGTCGATCCTGGGGTTGATGGACACGGCGCTGCCTGCCGCCGAGCTGGCCGCGATCACGGCGGTGCTGGACCGCTATGCCGGCCAGGACGTGAAGTATCACGCCTTGCGGACCCGTCAGGCCGGGCCGCGCCGCTTCGTGTCCGTCCACGTGCTGGTGCCCGGGGCCTGGACCGTCATGCGGGGCCACGACCTGCTCGAGCAGATCGAGGCCGACATGCGCGCCGCGCTGCCGCTGGTGTCCGTGCTGACGCACCTCGAGCCGCTGGAGGATCCCGCGGCGCACAACGACCTGGAGCTGGATCGCGACTGAGCGGGGCGATCAGCCCCAGCTCGGCGCCTGCCCGGCCTTCCACTTGATGCTGCAACCGACGCTCGGCTGCTGCGGGACCGGAACGGGCCGGCCCGCGAGCACTGCCTCGGTCGCCGCCCGCAGCGACTGCCCCGTCACGGGGATGCCGCTGTTCGGGCGACTGTCGTCGAACTGCCCCCGATAGACCAGCTTCCTGGCCTTGTCGAACAGGAAAAAATCCGGCGTACAGACCGCCCGGCAATCCCGCGCCAGGTCCTGGGACGCGTCGTAGAGGTAGGGAAACGTGAACTGGAACTTCCGGGCGACCTCGGCCATGGCCGGCGGGGCGTCATCGGGATAGGCGGTGGCATCGTTGGGATTGACGGCCACGACGGCCAGTCCCTTCGGACCGTACTGACGCGCAAAATCCGCAAAACCGGCGAGGATGTGCTTTACATAAGGGCAATGGTTACAAAGGAAGGCGAGCAGGAGAGCCGGCTGCGACGAAAAGTCCTGAAGTGAATGAAACGAGCCCGCCGGGTCCGGCAGGGAAAAGTCGGGGGCCCGCGTGCCCGGTTCGAGCATCAGCGATTCCTTGAGCGCCATGGGCTGGCTCCTGTCGTCCGTCATGTATCCATTGACCGCGCCGCCGTCCCGGTCGGCCTCAGGATAGTCATGCCCCGGGCTGCGTGCTAGCTTAAGTGCAAGGCATCCAGGCGTGCCGGCGCGACGGGCCAGGGAGGCGATCATGGCGATCAAGGATCTCATGGAGACGGCCAGGCGGCGGCTGGGCCTTTCGACGAAGCTGCCGGAAGTTGTGAAGCAGGCGCCGCGCGAACATATCCGGCTGTCCAATCCCTGGCACTCGGTGTCGATCGTGCCGGGCCCGAAGCGCTGCGAGGCCGTCACCAGGATGCTCGGCGAACGCTACCTGTCCACCAAGGCGCCCTTGCTGCCGCTCAAGGACTGCACCGAGTCCGGCTGCACCTGCCGCTACAAACATCATGACGACCGCCGGCTCGAGGGCACGGGTCTCGATCGCAATGGCAGGCCCATTCCCCACCCGAAGCGCCGCGACTCAGACTGAACCGCGGCGCAGGCGTGTTCAGTCCGCCGGCAGCGTGAACACCACGATCGTTGGTGCGCCCTTGCCGCCGAAAAAGAAGGAACCCTTGCCGGTCGCCGCTCCGACGTACTGCCAGCCCTTGACGGCGTAGGTGACGACGCCGCCCGACATCGAGCCGCCAACGTTGAAGCGATACAGCAGCTTGCCGCTGTTGGCGTCCAGCACCAGCAGGCTGCCGGGATTCTCGCCGGTGAACAGCACGCCGCCGGCCGTCGTGGTCACGGCGGCGACCATAGGCTGTCCGGATCGGTATTGCCAGCGGATCTCGCCCGTAGCGGCATCGATGGCGGTGACGAAGCCCTGCGAGTTCTCGTCCAGCTCGACTGAGCCGCCCAGGTACATCTCGCCCGGGATCATCCGTGGCTCCTGCTCGAGCTTGCCCGTAGCGCACCAGTCGACGCTCGGCACGTAGAGGGAATTGCCAGTCGGATACCAGGCGGGGCCGTTCCACTGGATGCCACCCAGGATGCCGGGGCAATAACGGGTCCCTTCGGGCGTGATCGGCGTGTCCTCGTTCAGGCGGGTGCCGATGACCGTCTGGTGGAGGACCTGATGGCTGTCCCGGTCGAGTACCCGGACGATGCCATCCTTGCCGGCCGCAACGATCAGCTTGCGCTGCTTGCCCTGTACCATGCCGTCGATGATCGGGCTGACCTGTGTCAGGTCCCAGTCCTTGTCGTCGTTCGGCACCAGCTGCGCGTACCAGTTGAGCCGGCCGCTGCGCACGTCCAGCGCCAGCAGCGAATTGCTGTAGAGGTTCTTGCCCGGACGCAGGTGCGCCGGGAAATCCGGCGCCGGATTGGTCACCGGCACGTACAGCTCGCGGCGTTCGGTATCGAGCGACAGGGGACTCCAGACGGCGCCGCCGCCGACTGGCAGGCCCGGGTCATTCTGCCAGGTCTCGAAGCCCGGCTCGCCTGCCTTGGGAATGGTGTTGAAGCGCCACACCGGCGAGCCGTCCGACAGCCTGAATGCGCCGACCCAGCCCTGGATGTTGTTCTCGCTGCCTGCCGGGCCGACGATCACCAGATCCTCATAGATCATCGGAGGCATGGTGATCGTCTCGCCGGCCACGGGCTTGGCCACCTGCCGCGCCCACAGCAGCCTGCCGTCCGCCGCATCCAGCGCCAACAGGTAGCCGTCCGCCGTGCCGCGCACCACGTAGCCGTCCTGAATGGCGACACCGCGATTGTTGGGCCACAGCTCGCCGTCCTGAGGCTCCCAACTGTATCGCCACTTTTCATCGCAGGTGGCCGCGTCGAGTGCGATCGTCAGCCTTGCCGTGGTGACGTACATGACGCCGTCGTAGACGATGGGACCGGTGACGAAAGTCTCGGTCGAGCCGAGCTGGTAGATGCAGGCCACCTGCATCCGGCCAGCGTTGCTGCTGTTGATCTGATCGAGTGGCGAGTAACGCGTACCACGGAAGTCGTGGGTGTGATACAGCCAGTCCGTGCTGCTGGCGGCCTCGCGCAGCTGGGCAGCGCTTGGACCCTTGCCCGTCGGCCTGATGCCCTTCTCGCCAACGATGTAAAGCCGCTTCGCCGCGGGAGCGTCATTCGGGCCCGCGGTCGCCGTCATGCGCACTGCGGCCAGCTTCGCCGGATCGGCCGTGATGGGGCTGCCGCCGGCCGGGACACCGTTGCGCGACAGGATGAACGCCAGGATGTCCAGGTACTCGGCCTGCTGCAGCTAGCCGACCCGCGGGCGCGGCATTGCCGAGCGCATGACATAGAAGAGATCGTCGACGTTGCGCGTCGGCTGGCTCCAGCTGTCCGCAAAGACCTTGCCGACCAGGGTCGGCGCGGCTCCCCCCTGAAGCTGATCGCCGTGGCAGCTCGCACAGTGCTCTGCATACACAGACTTGCCGCGTGCGGCCTGGTCGAGCGTATAGGCTCCGTCGGCCGCCCGGGCCGTGTCCAGAACCAGGATCAGCGCCGCCATCATCGACAGGCCAACGATTGCCCGCGCCCGGGCAGAATGCGAAGTCTTCATGTTTGCCCCTCCCGCTGTCGCGACATCACCGGTGCCGCGTCGCCGTTGTAACGGCTGTCGCAAAACATACTAGGGGCTGGCGCGCCGGGTTGCCAGTCATCGCGCCGGCTCGCGCTTGCTACAATCGCGCCCCCTGGACCCGGGATCACCATGCTGCCCTTCTCCGATGCCTGCGAACGCAACAAGGCGCCCATCCTCGGCATCCTCCAGCAGGCCTTCATCGACCTGTCGAGCGTCGTCGAGGTCGGCAGCGGCACCGGCCAGCATGCAGTGCACTTTGCCCGGCACCTGCCACACCTCGCCTGGCAGCCGACCGACCGCGCCGACAAGTTGCCGATGCTGGCGGCACGGGTCGCCCTCGACGGCCCGCCGAACCTGCGCTCGCCGCTCGAGCTCGACGTGACCTGGTCCAGCTGGCCGTTCGTCGCCACCGATGCCGTGTTCAGCGCGAACACGCTGCACATCATGTCCTGGGACGAGGTGCGATCGTTCTTTGCCGGCGCCGCCAGGTTGCTCGGCCGCGGCGGGCTGCTGGCCGTGTACGGGCCGATGCGATACGCGGGACGCTATACCTCGGACAGCAACGAGGCGTTCGATGAGAGCCTGCGCGAGCGCTTCCCGCAGGGCGGCATCCGGAACTTCGAAGACGTCGCAGGAATCGCCGTTGCCGAGGGCCTCGCGCTCATTGCGGACAATCCCATGCCCGCCAACAACCAGCTACTGCTCTGGCGGCGCTAAACTGTCGGTTACGGCCAGGCCGGGAACGCGGGATGCGGATTTTCGCAACATTCAGAGGCGCCCTGACCCTCGTGCTCATCGTGCTCAACACGGTGCTGTGGGGGACGCCGCTGCTGTTGCTGGCGCTCGTCAAGCTGGCCATGCCCGGCAGCAGGCTGCGCGAATCGCTCGGACGCGGCCTGATCGTACTGGCGGAGAACTGGGTCAGCACCAACAGCGCGATGCTGTCGCTGACCGGCGCACTCGAATTCGAACTCCGCGGCGATACCGCACTCAAGCGCGGCGAGTGGTACCTGATGATCTCGAACCACCGCTCCTGGGTCGACATCCTGCTGCTGCAGACCGCCTTCAGCCGGCGGATTCCATTCCTGAAGTTCTTCATCAAGGAACAGTTGAAGTGGGTGCCGGTGCTCGGCCTCGCCTGGTGGGCGCTCGACATGCCGTTCATGCGACGCCACTCGCGTGAATACCTGGAGCAGCATCCCGAGGAGCGCGGTCGCGACCTCGAGGCGACCCGGCGCGCCTGCGAGAAGTTCAGGCATACGCCCACGACCGTGATCAATTTCGTGGAGGGCACGCGCTTCACACCGGCCAAGCACGCAGGGACCGGCAGCCCCTATCGTCACCTGCTGCCGCCGCGCGCCGGCGGCGTGGCGTTCGTGCTCGGCGCCATGGGCGACATGCTGCACGCGACGCTGGACGTGACCATCGCCTATGGCCCGCAGACTCCCAGCCTGTGGGACCTGTGCTGCGGCCGGATGCGGCCCGCGATCGTACACATCCGCAAACGCGCCATCGAACCCTGGATGACCGGCGGCGACTACGGCGAGGACGCGGCCTTCCGTGCAGGCTTCCAGAGCGCCCTGGCCGCGCTCTGGGCGGAAAAGGACGAGCTGCTCGGCCGCCTGCAGGCGGAACTTGCAACCAAAGACGCCTGAAACGACTCCAACTGCCAGACCGCCCCGAACCGGGGAAGATCCAAAGATTCATCCCCATGTCCAGACCCACCCGTCGCCGACAATCTGCCGTGCCCTCCACGCGCCTGGGCCGGGCCGTGCGCCTCGGCCTGATGGCCAGCGAGGTCGCAATCGAGGGCATGTTCGGCTCGGCCCGGGCGTTGGCGGCAGGCAAGCGACCGACCATGGCCAACTCGCTGTTTTCGCAGCGCAACGCCGAAACCCTTGCCCGCCGGCTGTCCAGCCTGCGTGGCGCCGCGATGAAGCTCGGCCAGATGCTGTCAGTCCAGGGCGACGAGCTCCTGCCGCCGGAATTCCGCCAGGCGCTGGCCATCCTCCGTTCGCAGGCCTACGCCATGCCCGTCGCGCAACTGCGGCGCGTGCTGGGGCGTGAGTACGGTGCCGGATGGCAGGACAGGTTCGAGCGCTTCGACGAAGAGCCCCTGGCGGCCGCCTCGATCGGGCAGGTGCACCGTGTCCTGACCCGTGACGGCCGCGACCTGGTGCTGAAGATCCAGTATCCCGGGGTCGCCCGCAGCATCGACAGCGACGTCGACAACATGGCGACCCTGCTCCGGTGGCTGGATTTCCTGCCGGTGGAGCTGGACATTGGCGGGCTTTCCGCAGAAGCCAAGCGGCAGCTGAAGGTGGAGGCCGACTACCTGCAGGAGGCGGATCACGCCGAGCGCTTCGGTCGACTGCTGGACGGCGCCGCCGGCATCGTCATGCCGCGTGTTCACCGCGACCTGACGACGCGACGCATCCTGGCCCTGGACTACGTCGAATCCGAGCCGATCGACTCGGTTGCCGGCCTCGACGTGCCGCAGCGCACGCGCGATGCACTCGCGCGACGGATCGAGGGGTTGATGTTCCGCGAGCTGTTCGAGTTCGGGCTCATGCAGACGGACCCGAACCCGGCCAACTACCGCTATCAGCCGGACACGGGGCGTCTCGTGCTGCTCGATTTCGGCTCCACGATCGAACTCGACCCGGACAGGGTGGACGGCTATCGCGAGATCTGCCGGGCAGTGATCGCCGACGACGCCGAGCAGATCCACCTGGCCGCGTTGCGCCTCGGCTATCTCGGGCCCGACACACCGGCCGAATCGGCGGCGGGCGTCGTCGAGATCATCCGCCTCGTCTGCCAGCCGATCAGTCACCGCGGCGCCTACGACTTCGCCGCCTCGCAGCTGCCGCTCAGGGCTCGCGACCTGGGGCTCGAGGTGGCGTTCCGGCAAGGGCTGCCGACCCCGCCGCCTGCAACCATGTTCCTGCATCGCAAGCTGGTCGGCACATTCCTGCTCTGCGCGATGCTGCACGCGCGCATCGACGTGCGGCGCCTGGTCGAACCCTACCTGCGCTGAGGCCGGAAGCGGACGCCGGGCCCCGGCGTCCGCCGGAGGTCAGGGCGCCTTCGGCGGCACTGCCAACGGTGCCATGACCGCCTCGATCAGGAACGGCCCGCGTCGTCTCGCCGCGGCGGCCAGCGCATCGTCGAGTGCCTCGGCGCTGTCCACGGTGACGGCTTCGACACCGAATCCGCGGGCCAGGTCCGCAAAGCGCATCGCCGGCCGGTCGAGCGACAGCACCGGCATCGCCTTCGGGCCCGGCAGGCGACCCTCGATCTGCAGGTGCTCGTAGGCCAGGATCGCGTAGCTGCGGTTCGCGCAGATGACGGTGGTCACGTCCAGGTTCTCGCGCGCCTGGGTCCACAGCGCCTGGATCGTGTACAGCGCACTGCCGTCACCCGAGACGCAGAAGACCTTGCGATCCGGCGCGCCAATGGCGACACCGGTGGACAGCGGCAGCGATCCGCCGATAGCGCCGCCCATCAGGTCGAGATGATCGTAGGGCGCCGCGCCGGCCAGTACCTCGGGCAGCGCGATGCTGGCCGTGACGGCTTCGTCACAGAGCACCGCACCCTCCGGCAGCTGTCGCGCCAGGGCCTTCGCCAGGGCCAGGGCGTCGATCGGGCCCGTCGGCCGGTCGAAGGCCTGCGCGCCCGCGACTGCCGGTGCGGCCGCGCCGCCGCCGCAGAGATCGCCGATGGCCTGCAGGGCGCTGGTGCCGTCCTCGCCGGGCTGCGCGACGGTAATGACCTGCGTGCCGAGATTCACTGGCGTGCCGCGCCTGCCGGGGTAGCCGAAGAAGTTGACCGGCGAGCGAGCCTCGACCAGCAGCAGCACGTCGACGTTCTTGAGGAACTGCTCGGCGGCTTCGCCGAAATACGGCACCTTGGGGATGAAGGGACGGCCGGCGCCACGGGCGGCGCGCGCGGCAAAGGTCTCGCTCGCCAGCCTCGCGCCCGTGGCCGCCGCCAGCCTGGCGGCAGCGGCGACGCCCTGCTCACCGAGCACGCCGCCACCGAGCAGCAGCATGCAGCGTTGGCCGTGTCGCCGGATCAGGCTGGCGGCCAGTTCGACCTGCGCCTTCCCGGGCAGCGCCGCGGGCAGCGCCGCCGGGGTCACGGCCGGCGATGCGCCTTCGGTCCAGGCGACATCCGCGGGTACGATCAGCGTGACCGGCCCGTGCCGGCTGCGTGCCGCGACGATCGCCGCGGCCGTGTCCTGGCCCGCCTCGGCCGGCGTGCCGATGGTCCTGACCCAGCGGGAGACCGGACGCGCCAGGGCCTCGATGTCCGTTGTCAGCGGCGCGTCGAGCGGCAGGTGCGCGCAGGTGTGTTCGCCCACGACATTGACGATCGGCGTGCGTGCGCGGCGCGCGTTGTGCAGGTTCGCGCTGCCGTTGGCCAGCCCCGGGCCGAGATGCAGCAGCGTGCCCGCGGGCCGGCCGGTCATGCGGCCGTAGCCGTCGGCCGCCCCGGTCACCACGCCTTCGAACAGGGCCAGCACGGCGCGGACTGTCCCGGCGTCGTCGAGTGCGCGCACCAGCGCCATCTCCGAGGTGCCCGGATTCGCGAACAGGGTGTCGACGCCAGCCTTGTGCAGCGTCTCGAGTATCGCCTGGGCCCCTTTCATCGGTCGTGCCTCCATAATGCGGTCTGGAACCATGGCCCGAGTGTGCCACACGGACGCCCCATGACAGTCGTGGAACTCACCGCCCATCCCGGCAGCGCCGATCCCGTACCGGATCGCGTCTCCGTCGTGGTCGGCTGGCAGGCGATGACGCGCCAGCTTGTCCTGCAATACAGGTTCCTGGGCGATCCGAACCGGGTCCGGCTGCCGGCCCCGGCCCTCTCCGGCCGGGCCGACGGCCTCTGGCGCCACAGCTGTTGCGAGGCTTTTCTTGGACGCAGCGGTGCGACGGATTATTGCGAGTTCAACTTTTCGGCGTCCGGCGAGTGGGCCGCGTACCGTTTCAGCGCCCGGCGCCAGGGCATGGCTCCACTGGAGGGGCTCGATCCCCCCGTCATCGTGCTGACGCGGTCCGCCGACGAAATCATTCTCGAGGCTCGCCTCGACCTGGCGCCGCTCGCGCCTGTCCGGCCGGCAGAGTTCCGCCTCGGCCTGGCTGCAGTCGTGCAGGACGATCAGGACCGGCAATCCTTCTGGGCCCTGCGCCACGCACCGGGCCGGCCGGACTTCCACGACCCATCTTCCTATTTGCTGCATCTGGAGGCCCCCGGATTGCAGCCGCCGCAGGAGCCCACCCCATGAAGTTCGGCATCGACCGCCTGATAGAGCAGCGCGAACTGCGCCGGTCGCTGGAAGGAAGGCGCACCGCGTTGCTCGCCCATCCTGCCTCCGTAACCGCCGGCCTGCAGCACTCGCTGGATGCGCTGGCCGGCCTCGGCAGCGTGCGCCTGACAGCGGCCTTCGGCCCGCAGCACGGCCTGCGAGGCGACAAGCAGGACAACATGATCGAGACGGAAGACTTCGTCGATCCGGTGCATCGCATCCCGGTATTCAGCCTCTACGGCCAGGTGCGCCGCCCGACGCCGGCCATGATGGATCACTTCGACGTCCTGCTGGTCGACCTGCAGGACCTCGGCTGCCGCATCTACACCTTCATCACCACGCTGCGCTACGTGCTCGAGGAAGCGGCCCGCGCCGGCAAGGCAGTCTGGGTACTGGATCGCCCGAATCCCGTCGGCCGGCCGATCGAAGGCCTGACGCTGCGCGAGGGCTGGGAGAGTTTCGTCGGCGCCGGCGCGCTGCCGATGCGCCATGGCCTGACGCTCGGCGAACTGGGCCTCTGGTTCGTCAGCACGCTCGGCCTCGACGTCGATTACCGGGTCGTGGAAATGCAGGGGTGGCAACCTGGCGCCGGTCCCGGCTACGGCTGGCCACAGGGGGAGCGCAACTGGGTGAATCCCAGCCCGAACGCGCCGAATCCCTGGATGGCCCGCTGCTACCCCGGCACGGTCATGCTGGAGGGTACGACGCTGTCGGAAGGGCGTGGCACGACACGACCCCTCGAGATGCTCGGCGCGCCGGACATCGACCCCCGCATGCTGATGGCCACGATGCAGGAAATCTCATCGCCATGGCTCGCCGGCTGCGGCTTGCGCGCCTGCTGGTTCGAACCCACGTTCCACAAGCACTCCGGCCGGCTCTGCTCGGGTCTGCAGGTGCACGTGGAGGACGGCGGCTACGATCACGAGGCTTTCCGGCCCTGGCGCCTGGTCGCGCTCGCCTTCAAGGCCCTGCGCCTGCTGCGGCCGGACTATCCCTTGTGGCGCGATTTTCACTACGAATACGAATCGAGCCGGCTCGCCATCGACCTGATCAACGGCGGCCCGCTGCTGCGAGAATGGGTCGATGATCCCGCCGCCGGACCCGCGGAACTCGAGGCGCTGGCCGGCGCGGATGAACGCGCCTGGCGGGAGGCGCGTCAACCGTTCCTGCTCTACCCCTGACGGCAGGCCGCCGGCAGTTATTCCGGTGGGTGCTGGGTGGCGATGCGCTCGCGGAATTCCGTGAGCTTCGCCTTGACCCGGGCCGCGTTGTCCGGCCCCATGCGCAGCAACAGCTTCTGCCCTGCCGAACGGCCTTGCAGGTCCGCGTCGGCGAACTCGTACATGACGTTCGGCTGTGTCAGCGCAATCGGATCGGTGATCTCCGGCGTGGCCAGCAGGTCGTCGATGGCCGCGATCACCCGGTCGTTGAAGTACCCATCCAGGTTGCCGAGTTCCTCGTAGGCCTTCTGGAACAGCGGATACAGCCGGACGTACAGCGAAGTCGCCGCGTCGGCATCGAGCTTCTCGAGGATCTGCACGTAGGGTTCGTAGCGCACATAGTTGGCCGGCCCGAGGGTGAGCTGGCCCACCTCGCCGCTGGCCACGAATGCGCTGTCCATCGGTTTCAGGGGCCTGAGCCGCAATGCCAGCTTCTCACGCGGCAGGTTGTCCACCGTGACCGTGATCCGGCGGATGATGTCCCCATCGACGAACAGGTCCGAGAAGGTGTCCTTCCCGAACAGTTCGGCGAGCTGGCCGGAGACTGGCGCATCGCTCTCGTCGAGCGTCGGCAGCGGCGAGGTCTCGGGCGGCGGCGCTATCGGGTTGACGATGGCGGGTGCCTCGGCAACCGGCGGTAGTGGCGGCGGCACCGGCGCCAGGGCCGGCTCGGCAGGCTCGACGGCCTGGTTCCGGTACCAGTAGTAGCCACCGAGCACGAGCGCGCCGGCGACGACGCATAGCAGCACCCAGCGGCCGATCGACTCATCGTCGGCACGGCGTCTCGGCATCATGTCTTCCCCCTCAACAAACGCGATGGCAGGAGGATTAGAGCGCGCAGCAGCTCCAGAATTCCCTCGACTGCGATGCCAAACAAGCGAAACGGCAGCAGGACCAGCCAGACGA
>Ga0316188_10001069_pt1 | contig 12783 bp, 12 predicted proteins | sample Phiworburrow1_MG_FD_204933 | JGI IMG/M metagenome (GOLD analysis project Ga0316188, IMG submission 204933) | Coastal sediment microbial communities from Maine, United States - Phippsburg worm burrow 1 | ecosystem: Environmental > Aquatic > Marine > Coastal > Sediment | place: USA: Maine...
TTATAACTAGCATCATGAATACAGTTACCGGGCAAGGCTCACTTTTTCTCTGCCCCAGTCAATCCGATTTCACACTGGATAACGTTTCAGGCCTTGTTTCAGCGTTACAGGAAGCCGGTTTCATTTCCCATCCATTACACACCACCCAGGAAAATAACGCATTCTTCTCAGGCGATCATTATTTAGACTACATCGCCTACCTCGGCTGCTCACCCAGTATCCAGTTTGACATCAGCAGCATAAACAGCGACACCAACAGCAATTTCTGTCATGTAAAAATACACCTTTATGATACTGAAAAGCTGATCGTCAGCCAGCAGCAAGCAAGGGCACCTCACTGCCCCAAATGCAGCAAACCAGTGAAAAACTGGCAGGATAACCTGACCGGAGAGCAGATACTGTGCGATCAATGCAACAGTCTTTCAGCCATAAAAGATTATAACTGGCGCAAGATGGCTGGATATGGCCGCCTTTTTATCGAAATAACAGACATCTTTCCTAAAGAAGCGATCCCACAACAACTATTGCTGGAGAAACTCAAAAATATTTCCAAAACTGACTGGGTATATTTCTACAGTTGCCAGTAATAATTTCTGCCGTATCCACAACTTTCATTCCCTCAATAATGAGTCGATGTGACAGCATTACTACCGCGACATTGCGAGATACATCCAGATTGCAAAAATCGACCCGACACGCACGCATGTTTATGTATAACGCTAATCATGCCCGTCAGCTCTAAAAAGTGTAAAATACTTCGCTTTTACATAGACACTCAGTGAAAGCATCTTTATGAAAATTCTTGTCGTAGGCAGCGGCGGACGCGAACATGCACTTGCCTGGAAAGCAGCACAATCACCCTTGGTCAGCCAGATATTTGTCGCACCCGGTAACGCAGGCACCGCCTTAGAACATGATATCGAAAACGTCGATATCAGCGCAGAAGACATCCCGGCACTGCTGGATTTCGCCAGAAGCGAGCAGATCGATCTCACTATCGTTGGCCCTGAAGCCACGCTTGTTAAAGGCATCGTCGATGTCTTCAATGAAAGCGGTTTAAAAATATTCGGCCCGACAAAAGCCGCCGCCCAGCTGGAAGGTTCCAAAGCATTCACCAAGGACTTTCTTAAGCGCCATGATATCCCCACCGCGTTTTATGGCAACTTTACCGAGATTGCACCCGCCATTGCCTACATCGAAGAACACGGCGCGCCGATAGTCATCAAGGCCGACGGCCTGGCCGCCGGAAAAGGGGTCATCCTCGCGCAGACAAATGACGAAGCCATCGCCGCGGTAAAAGACATGCTCGCAGGTAACAAGTTTGGTGATGCCGGTGCTCGCGTGGTCATCGAAGAATTTCTCTATGGTGAAGAAGCCAGCTTCATCTGCATGGTCGACGGCAACCACATCCTGCCGATGGCCAGCTCACAGGACCATAAAGCTCGTGACGATGGCGATAGAGGACCGAATACCGGCGGCATGGGCGCCTATTCTCCCGCCCCGGTGGTAACGCCAGAAATGCATGACCGTATCATGCAGATGGTAGTTAAACCAACCGTCAAGGGCATGCGCGATGAAGGCAATACCTTCACCGGTTTTCTATATGCCGGCGTCATGATCAATGCCGAGGGCATCCCGAAAGTACTGGAATACAACGTGCGCTTCGGCGACCCGGAAACACAGCCCATCATGATGCGCCTGAAGTCAGACCTGGTACAGCATTGCCTTGATGCCATCGACGGCAAACTCGATAAAGCAGAAACGCAGTGGGACGATCGTATTTCTGTTGGTGTGGTGCTGGCTGCCGGCGGTTACCCCGACAGTTATGCGAAGGGTGACATCATCAGCGGCCTGGAGAATACCGAAACAGAAACAACCAAGGTATTCCATGCCGGAACCGCAGAAAAAGACGGCAATATCGTTACCAATGGCGGTCGTGTCTTATGTGCGGTTGCTCTTGGTAATTCTGTAACCGAAGCCCAGGCGCGCGCTTATGAGGTGGTGAAGAAGATCCACTGGAACAATATTTATTACCGGACAGATATCGGTCATCGCGCCATAGCTAGAGAACAGGGCTGACTGTTATCCATAATTAGTTTCACAGGCTATGTATAGAAACCGCTTTGATCTGCACAAATATTTTTTGATTAATACTCAGGTTTAGCAGGTGATAAGACTTTCTTGTAATACGTGCCAGTAATATGTCGGCATTAATATCAATCCGCAATAATATATGCGAATCTTGTTGATCAACTATTTCGGAAACAACACCCCCAATAATATTTAGTGTACTACTATCAGTAGCTGCTGTTTTGGCAAGACTGACATCACTTGCCCGCACTCGCAGTCGCACATGCTTACCAATTGGCAGAATACCCTGTACCTGAAATGCATTTCCGTTAATGGTATGAACTGTGGAAAGTTGAAAATCCTTTTCCTGTTTTGAAACGTTACCTTCCATCAAGGCCATCGCATTTTCAGCCACTACCAGAGGTGACTCGGGCGATATCAATGCATCGCGTACCATGCCTTTAAATTTAACGACCCCCTGTTCCATAACTAATATTTGATCACACAGATGTGATACTTCTTCGATATTATGGCTGACATACAACATGGGAATACTCAACTCTTCATGCAATTTATCGAGAAAAGGCAGAAGCTCATCCTTTCTCTTTAAATTCAGTGATGCAAGCGGTTCATCAAGCAACAACATCTGTGGTTTTTTTAATAAAGCTCGACCGATTGCAACACGCTGCTTTTCACTGCCAGACAGCTGAGATGGATATCGATTTAATAAATGCCGGATGCTGAGCATCTCGAGTAAGCGTTCACGATCAACGAAATTGCTGCCCTCAGAAATACCAACTGGGCTTCGGCTAGCGCCGTAAACCAGATTTTTTGCAACGGTCAAATGTGGAAACAACCGACTTTGCTGAAAGATGAAACCGATATTCCTACGCTGAGTCGACAGATGCTTTTTATCATCAAGCCAGGTTACATCGTTAACATCTATTCTACCTTTGACATTTTTTTCAAGTCCGGCAATACACCGCAACAAAGTCGTTTTTCCAGAACCAGAACGACCAAAGATGCCGAGCACACCTTTTTTGGGAATGGTAAATTCAGCATCAAGTTGAAAATCTGCACGCTGCAACTGGATAAAACATTCAGCAAAACTCATGTTTGACCTTAATACTGTGATTCACTATATACATCAATAACATTGCTATAAAAGCGAAACCTAATAAAATGCCTGCCATGACATGAGCCTGACCATATTCCAGCATTTCAACATGATCATATATGGCAATGGAAACCACCCGTGTTTCACCGGGAACACTTCCTCCAACCATTAACACCACGCCGAACTCACCTAAGGTATGTGCAAAACCGAGCACCCCTCCAGTGATTAATCCTCGCTTTGCCATGGGCAGCGCAACGCTAATAAAAGCATCCAGCGGTCTTGCTCCCAAGGTGTAAGCCGTTTCCATCATATTTCGCCCCACAGACTCGAAAGCTTTCTGGATCGGCAGTACCACAAATGGAAAACTATAAATCACAGAAGCGATTACCAGACCAGAAAAACTGAAGGTCAATGTTTCACCAGTCAGCTCGACCCACCAGCCTCCAGGCCAGCCCTGAGGACCGAAAATAATCAACAGATAAAAACCTAGCACTGTCGGTGGCAATACGATTGGCAGTGCAACAAAAGCTTCTATTACTGGTTTAACTTTTGTTTTCGTGTTTGCCAGCCACCACGCAACAGGAGTGCCACTAACGAGCAATATCAGAGTCGTCAACCCAGCAAGCTTTGCAGTGAGCAGTAAAGGACCAAATTCTGGAAACATTTCGATGGAGAATAGATTTTAAGTTTAAGTAAATAATCGCATTTAGCAGGAAACGCATATATTTTTATCTAACATCATAACCTGATGCTTTAATAATATCTTCCGCTTTAGCAGATCGCATGTATTGCATGAGAACATGCACTGCAATTGTGTCTTTCGTTTTGTTTAACAACACCTTTATTTGTTTGATTGGAAAATACGTTATAGTCATAAAAACCATTAAGCGAAAACCTGGAAGTCAAGCGCCTAAACCAACCCTTATCATAAGTTAAATTATGTAACTGACTTACCGCAAACGAATTATTGGATAACAAAAAAATACCCGCATATGCGGGTATTTTTTACTGACGAGTATCCGGCTAGCCTTTCATCGAATCAAAAAACTCATCATTAGTTTTAGTCGCCTGCAATTTGCTCATGAGGAATTCAATAGCACCAACTTCATCCATCGGTTGCAGCAAGCGGCGCAGGATCCACATCTTCTGTAACTCGTCCGGTTTTGTCAGCAATTCTTCACGACGTGTTCCTGAACGGTTGATGTTGATTGCCGGGAAGATGCGCTTTTCGGTAATACGGCGATCCAGGTGAATTTCCATGTTACCGGTACCCTTAAATTCTTCGTAAATAACTTCATCCATTTTTGAACCGGTATCGACCAGCGCAGTAGCCAGAATAGTGATGCTGCCACCTTCTTCGATATTTCTTGCAGCACCAAAGAAACGCTTGGGACGATGCAATGCATGGGCATCGACACCGCCGGTTAATACTTTTCCAGAAGATGGAATCACGGTGTTATATGCGCGTGCCAGACGTGTGATCGAATCGAGCAGGATCACCACATCGTGTTTATGTTCTGCCAGACGTTTGGCTTTTTCGATAACCATCTCCGCGACCTGCACATGGCGGCTGGCAGGTTCATCAAAAGTTGATGATACTACTTCACCGCGCACACTACGTGACATCTCTGTAACCTCTTCAGGACGTTCATCGATCAACAGCACGATTAGATAACAGTCCGGGTGATTTGCAGCGATCGATTGCGCGATATGATTCAGCATCATCGTTTTACCGGCTTTTGGCGGTGATACAATCAAACCACGCTGACCTTTACCAATAGGTGAGACCAGATCAATGATTCGCGCAGTGATGTCTTCTGTACTACCATTGCCACGCTCCATTTTTAAGCGTTCATTTGGGTGTAATGGTGTTAGGTTTTCAAATGCAACTTTGTTGCGCGTACTGTCTGGTGACTCGAAGTTAATCTGGTCCACTTTGAGCATGGCAAAATATCGCTCACCATCTTTCGGTGGTCGAATTTTTCCTGCAATAGTATCGCCGGTCCTCATATTAAAGCGTCGGATCTGACTGGGTGATACATAGATATCATCCGGCCCGGCTAAATATGAACCATCTGCCGAACGTAAAAACCCAAATCCATCCGCAAGAATTTCCAGAACACCATCCCCAAAAATATCCTCACCATTCTTCGCATGCGCTTTCAGTATGGCGAAAATAATGTCCTGCTTTTTTGAACGAGAAACATTTTCCAGCTTCATGGATGCAGCAAGCTCAAGTAACTCGGGAACGGGTTTTTGTTTTAAGTCGGTTAGATTCATAATTGGAAAGGTATGTTGATTTGAGTTTAAGAATATTATTGATGCCTGTTACGTATTTAGAGAGGCTAACAGACAGCTATGCCTCTATTAATTCTTTATTAATTATCGTCAATTTAAAAATCAAACTAATTTATACAAAAGTACTACTCGCCACATTAGGATGAGCGAATAGTATTTATATGAATAACTCTCTGACAGCCAAGGTAGCGTCAGATTACAGGCTGCTATCAATAAATGCCGTTAATTGTGATTTAGATAACGCGCCTACTTTTGTAGCCTCCACATCACCATCTTTAAAAATCATCAAAGTTGGGATACCACGAATACCATATTTTGGAGGTGTTGCTGAATTCTCATCAATATTCAATTTAGCAACTTTTAATTTGCCGGCATATTCACCAACAATTTCATCAAGAATTGGAGCAATCATCTTACAAGGGCCGCACCACTCTGCCCAATAATCAACCAGAACCGGAATTTCAGACTGCAGTACTTCTTGTTCAAAAGAATCATCTGTGACGTAAACAATATCGTTGCTCAACGTGAAACCTCATTTAAAATAACTTAGTGATTAAATTATCGCGCCTGCGACAAGAAAGAATTTATTATGAAAATCTATTTTTAAGTTCGAAGTAATCGGATATCAAGATAATGATATCTCTATATTAGACTATTTTTTACAATTGTACACCCCTATAAGCGACCTTCATTACATTTTAATGTAAGCTATGCCTCCATGAATCATCATCTTACAGAAACACGATTTAGAGACTTCGATCTCGATCCCGATTTAATCAAAGGTCTCGATGAAGCGGGTTTCGAGTTTTGCACGCCTATTCAGGCTCAAAGCATCCCGATTGCGCTTAGCGGTAAAGACGTTGCAGGCGAAGCACAGACCGGCACAGGTAAAACCGCTGCTTTTATGGTTGCCTGCATGCACCGCCTGATAACCCATCCGGCAGATGACCAGCGCCACAAAACACAACCTCGTGCAATGATACTGGCGCCGACGCGCGAACTGGCTATCCAGATACATAAGGACGCGGAAGCTATTGGTAAATACACTCAGTTAACCCTTGGTCTCGCCTACGGTGGCACCGATTATGATAAGCAACGCCGAATCCTGGAAGAAGGCGTCGATATTCTCATCGGCACCCCGGGTCGCACTATCGATTTCTTCAAGCAGAAAGTATTCAACCTGAAAGCCTGCGAAGTAGTCGTGCTGGATGAAGCTGATCGTATGTTTGACCTCGGTTTCATCGATGATATGCGCTACCTGTTACGTCGCTGCCCGGAACCGGAAGAGCGCCTGAGCCTGCTATTCTCAGCGACCCTGTCACATCGCATAGGCGAGCTTGCCTATGTGCACATGAATGACCCGGCTCAAGTCCGTATTGAATCAGAGACCAAAACTGCAGACAAAATTGAGCAGTCGATTTATTACCCGGCAAATGAAGAAAAAGTTCCCCTGCTACTGGGATTGATGGAAAAACTGAAACCCACACGCAGTATCGTCTTTATTAACACCAAACGTGTCGCAGAAAAAGTTTATGCCTGGCTTGAAGGCAACGGTTACAAGTCCGCATTATTATCCGGTGATGTGCCACAGAAAAAACGCCAAAGCCTGCTGAAAAAATTTCAGGATGGTGAGTTTAATATCCTGGTGGCTACCGATGTTGCCGCCCGTGGCCTGCATATCCCGGAAGTCAGTCACGTTTTCAATTTTGATCTGCCACAGTCCGGTGAAGATTATGTGCATCGCATTGGCCGTACCGCACGTCACGGCGCAAGCGGCTCAGCCATTAGTTTTGCCTGCGAGGATTACGCGCATTACATCATGGATATCGAAGAGTATATCGACCAGAAGATTGGCCGGCAGCCGGTGACTGGGGATATACTCACAAAACCAAAACCACCGATAAAGATGGAAAGACGCCCTCACCCGAACAAACCAGGTGGTAATCGAGGTAATGATAACCGCGGCAGAGACAACCGCAACAGAAATCAACGCACACATAAATAATAAGCCTTTGTCTTTTTAAATAGACTGGGCCTGGTGGCTCAATTTTTCAAATACCGTCTCAGCGATGACCAATGCTGAATCTGCATCTTCTGCCAGAACGTTAAAATGCCCCATCTTACGGCCTGGTCTAGCTTCTTTTTTTCCATAAAGGTGTAACTTGATATTATTATGCTCAAATATCGCCGACCATTCAGGCGGCCATAAATCACCGAGCATATTAACCATTACCACCGGTGATAACAGCCGGGTATCACCGGGCGTTAAACCGCACATCATGCGCACCTGCTGCTCAAACTGTGAGGTCACGCAGGCATCTTTCGTGTAATGTCCGCTATTGTGTGGACGCGGCGCCATTTCATTAAAATAAAGTATATTTTCGTCACTGACAAAAAACTCAACCGCCAGGATACCAACATAGGACATGGCATCTGCAAGCAGCGACGCATTTTCAATAGCAAGCTGTGTAATCGCTGCAGAGACTCGCGCAGGCACGATGCTCATGTGCAGGATTCCGTTGACATGCAGATTTTCTGAAACAGGAAAACTCGCCAGCTCAGCCTTTGCATTTCTCGCCACAATGGCGGAGATTTCGCACTGGATGTTTATTTTTTTCTCTAACACGCAACTTACTTTTCCAGCACTGGCAAAAGCATCAATGAGCTCAGACAGGCTGTTCACAACAAACTGCCCTTTGCCGTCATATCCCAGAGTATTGCTTTTTAAAATGGCGGGAAAACCTATTTCTTTGGCAGCCTGCTGCAGACCCGCATCGTCGTGAATAGCATAATAAGGTACTGGCAGTAAGCCTGCTTTTTGCGCAAACTGCTTTTCCAGATCGCGGTTTTGGGCAATTTCTAATGATTCCGCAACAGGATAAACGATGGTTTTATCGGCGATAATACGTACGCTTTGTGAAGGTATATTTTCAAACTCAAGGGTAATGGCATCACACCGTTCTGCCATGCTTTCAAGTGCGGCCAGATCGCTATAATCTGCCTGAATATGGACATCAGCGATCATCCCTGCGCCACACAACGGATCGGGATCCAGAACAGCCACCCGGTATCCCATCGTCCGTGCAGCCACACAGAACATACGCCCCAACTGACCACCACCCAATACACCCAGTGTTGCTCCCGGTAAAATTTGTTTAGCACTCATGATATTTAAGCTAGGCAAACAATAGAGGAACTGGCATTAATCGTTTTTAGGCGGCAAAGTCATTGCAAAAACACTCTGCTGCTGCTTTTCTCTAAAGTCAGCTAATTTTCTTGCCAGAGATTCGTCAGTGATCGCCAACATGGAGATCGCATACAGGGCAGCATTCGCCGCACCGGCCTCACCTACAGCAAAAGTAGCTACAGGAATACCCTTTGGCATCTGCACGATCGATAATAACGAATCCATGCCTTTGAGGTATTTAGAGGGAACGGGCACACCAAGGACCGGCAGAGTGGTTTTCGCAGCGAGCATGCCAGGCAGATGAGCGGCACCACCAGCACCCGCGATTATTGCAGCAAACCCATTTGCGCGTGCAGAATCAGCGAAAGCGAATAATAGATCTGGCGTGCGATGCGCCGATACGACTTTCGCTTCATACTCCACACCGAAAGCCGCAAGCTGTTCTACAGCATGTTGCATCACTGGCCAGTCACTCTGGCTGCCCATAACAACAGCAATTTTATAAGCACTGTTTCGGTCATTGTTTTGTTGTGACATAAACTTTTCCGATATTTCAAGAGAAAAAGCGGGCAATTGTATACGAAATAATTATTTTTTTATACTACAGCTACGGCTTTTCATTTGGCAATACTGCAGCAGTACCGTAACACAGTCTTCTATCGCACAAAATGATACCAGCACCATCTAAACACGGCGGCAAAAGAACCGTCAGCCAGTTAAATGGCCACTCGAAACTACTTCGGTAACCGTATAAATGCTTTTGCCTGCTCCAGTACAAACTGCTTAAACTCATTTGCCGCAGGCGACAGACGTTTACCCTTGCGTTGCATGATGTACCAGTGACGTAGGATAGGAAAATCAAACACATCCAGAATCTGAAGACGCCCTGTTTCAAGCTCGAGCTCCAGGGTATGGATGGATACGATACCTAAACCAAGACCTGCCTCTACCGCCTGTTTTATCGCTTCATTGCTGGTCATCTCAATTCCGGTATGAAACTGGATATTGTGCCGTGCAAAAAACCGCTCGATAGCAACGCGAGTACCAGAGCCTTGCTCACGCACCACAAAACTTTCATCCTCGATGGCAGACAGCGGAATATTGCGCTGCCTGGACAGGGCATGCCCTGCGGGAGCGATCATCACCAACGGGTTTTCCATAAAAGCATCGGCTTCAACATCGACACCCTCCGGAGGCTGCCCCATGATGACCAGGTCAGGCTCATTGTTTTCCAGCTGTTTCTGCAGCGACTGGCGATTGGTGATATCAAGACTGATGGTGATACCTGCGTGCTGCTTGGTAAACTCAGCCAGCAGGCGAGTCGCAAAATGACTGGCGGTGGTTGCCACAGAGATAGAAAGGCTGCCGCGCTCAACACCTTTGATCGCCTCGAATACCTCTTCCGCCTCAGCCAGCAGATCTGACATATTTCGACCGTAGTCATACATATATCTGCCGGCATCCGTGAGATGAATCTGTTTTCCAACCTGATCAAACAGCGGTAAACCCACATTTTCTTCCAGCTGCTTGATCTGCATCGAAACGGCTGGCTGACTCATATGCAAAGCTTCGGCAGCACGGGTATAATTCTTTAACCGGGCAACAGCGTTGAACACTTCTATTTGTCTTAATGTTAAATGCATCATATTATATTACCATAACCATTTACTTATCATAACAATCAGAAATATTGAATTGTTATTATAGTATTGCCTCACTATAATGCCCCCCCATGTTGTGATGACTTGATATTTTAAGTCGGTTTGGCGTTATAATTAGCGCCCCTCGAGAAGTCTTCATACAACTGTTTCATACTATAAATTTGCTCTAGGAGGCAATGACATGGCTAAAACTTACGACGCGGGTGTAAAAGAATACCGCGAAACATACTGGATGCCTGAATATACGCCAAAAGAAACTGATCTTTTAGCTTGTTTCAAGATCACTCCACAAGAAGGTGTGCCACGTGAAGAGGTTGCTGCTGCGGTAGCTGCTGAATCATCAACCGGTACATGGACAACTGTATGGACAGACCTGTTAACAGATCTGGACTACTACAAAGGTCGTGCATACGCGATCGAAGACGTACCAGGTGATGACACCTGTTTCTACGCTTTCGTTGCATACCCTATCGATCTGTTCGAAGAAGGCTCTGTGGTAAACGTACTGACTTCTTTAGTTGGTAACGTATTTGGTTTTAAAGCTCTGCGTGCACTTCGTTTAGAAGATATCCGCTTCCCTGTTGCTTACGTAATGACCTGTAATGGTCCACCACAGGGTATCCAGGTTGAACGCGACATACTTAACAAATACGGTCGTCCTCTGTTAGGCTGTACGATTAAACCTAAACTGGGTCTGTCTGCCAAGAACTACGGTCGTGCCTGTTATGAAGGTCTTCGCGGCGGTCTTGACTTCACCAAAGATGATGAAAACGTAAACTCTCAGCCATTCATGCGCTGGCGTCACCGTTTCGACTTCGTTATGGAAGCTATCCATAAAGCTGAAGCCGAAACTGGCGAACGTAAAGGTCACTACCTGAACGTAACTGCTCCAACTGCTGACGAAATGATGCGTCGTGCTGAGTACGCTAAAGAAATTGGCGCACCTATCATCATGCATGACTACCTGACTGGTGGTCTGTCAGCTAACACTCAGCTGGCTCAATGGTGTCAGAACAACGGTATGCTGTTACACATTCACCGTGCTATGCACGCTGTACTTGACCGCAACCCGCACCACGGTATCCACTTCCGCGTATTAACCAAAGTACTGCGTCTGTCTGGTGGTGACCACCTGCACTCAGGTACTGTTGTAGGTAAACTGGAAGGTGACCGTGAAGCAACTCTGGGCTGGATCGACATCATGCGCGATTCATTCATTAAAGAAGATCGTTCACGCGGTATCTTCTTCGATCAGGACTGGGGCGCTATGCCTGGCGTTATTCCAGTTGCTTCTGGTGGTATTCACGTATGGCACATGCCTGCACTGGTCTCCATCTTTGGTGATGACTCCTGCTTGCAGTTCGGTGGCGGTACATTAGGTCACCCCTGGGGCAACGCTGCCGGTGCGGCTGCTAACCGTGTTGCGGTTGAAGCCTGTGTTGAAGCACGTAACATGGGACGTGAGCTTGAGAAAGAAGGTAAAGACATCCTTACAAAAGCTGCTAAACACAGCCCAGAGCTTGCTGCTGCGATGGAAACGTGGAAAGAAATCAAGTTCGAATTCGACACTGTTGATAAGCTGGACGTTTCTCACAAGTAATTACTTAGTTGCTTAACCGGTATATCCGGTTAAGCAATGATTACTTAACGACTTAAACATTACATTTTGTAATAAAGAAATTGGAGTAAATCACAATGAGTGATATGCAAGATTACAACTCAAGCTTGAGCGATGCCGCTCAGAGCCGTAAATATGAAACTTTTTCATACCTGCCGCCACTGAGCAAAGAGTCTGCTCGTGCTCAGATCCAGTACATCGTAGATAAAGGCTGGAACCCGGGTATCGAACACACTGAACCAGAAAATGCTCGCAGCAACTACTGGTACATGTGGAAACTGCCTATGTTTGGCGAAACTGATGTTGATGCTATTCTGGCTGAACTCGAAGCTTGTCATAAAGCACATCCAAAGAACCATGTTCGTCTGATGGGTTTTGACAACTTTAAACAGTCTGCTGGTACAGCAATGGTAGTTTACCGCGGCGTTTCAGTATAAAGAAGCCACGGGGTAAGACCTATAGTTAAAGCCCCTGCTCGAACGTTTTCGGACAGGGGCTTTTTTTTTCCTCAACAAAGTATCGTCAGATAGTTTTATTTGCAAATGCATACGATGCAGTTCAAGGTGTATTTACAAATACGATTAGAAAATGCGATTACTTAGAACGATCTAACAAACGATTCATCTTTCACGGTTAAAATATTTTTATGACAAAACCAGCTACCTATGTAGGTATTGATAAAGAAGTGAATGGCGGCATGACCACCATTGGCAAAATCATCCATGATGCCTGGGTATTTGGACTGATTCCTGAAACAGAAACCTGTGAAAACTGGAACCTCTCAGGAATCGATGCGCTGCTACAGAAAGTTAACGCAGAGTGGGACAAGTAT
>Ga0316188_10001070_pt1 | contig 12778 bp, 13 predicted proteins | sample Phiworburrow1_MG_FD_204933 | JGI IMG/M metagenome (GOLD analysis project Ga0316188, IMG submission 204933) | Coastal sediment microbial communities from Maine, United States - Phippsburg worm burrow 1 | ecosystem: Environmental > Aquatic > Marine > Coastal > Sediment | place: USA: Maine...
GCCTTCCCGTACAAGGCGGCCAATGGAACCGTCTACGACTGCGGCGACTTCGAGGGCGTGCTCGACAAGGCGCTCGCACTGTCCGACTACGCGGGTTTTGCGGCCAGGCGCGACGAGGCCGCGAGACGCGGGCGGCTGCGCGGCATCGGAGCCGCGTCCTATCTGGAGGCGTCGGGCGGGGGCGGTGCGCCGAAGGACCAGGTCTCCTGCGAGTTCGGGCCCGACGGTGTGATCACGCTGTTCGGTGTGACCGGACCGTCCGGCCAGGGTCACGAAACATCGTTCGCGCAGATCGTCGGCGACGGTCTCGGGCTGCCCGCCGACAGCATCCATTACCGCGCGAGCGATCCGGCGCACGCGCTGGTCGGCAACGGCACCGGCGGCTCGCGTTCGCTGTACGGCGCCGGCAGCGCGTTCAAGAACCTGGTGCCGCGAATCATCGAGCAGGGCCGTCCGCACGCGGCCGCGGCGCTGGGCGTCGACGCCGCGGCGCTCGAGTATCGCGACGGCGCCTACCGCGTGTCGAGTGCCGCCGGGGAGGGCAAACGGATCGCGCTGCCCGAGCTCGCGCGCCGGCTCGCGGGGCCCAAGCCGCATCCGCTCGACTGCGACGCCGATTCGGTGTCGGGCGTGACCTTTCCGAACGGCTGCCACATCGCCGAGGTGGAGATCGACCCGCAGACCGGTTCGACCGAGGTCGTCGCGTACACCGCCGTCGACGATCTCGGGCACGTCGTGTCGCCGCAGCTGGTGCAGGGGCAGGTGCACGGCGGTGTCGTGCAGGGCGTGGGTCAGGCGTTCGGCGAGCACGCGATCTACGACGGCGACAGCGGGCAGCTGCTGACCGGCAGCTTCACCGACTACGCGATGCCGCGCGCGGGCTGCATCGAGAACGTGCGCACCGACTACCACCCGGTGCCGACCGCGCTCAACGCGCTCGGCGCCAAGGGCGTGGGCGAGTCGGGGTGTTCCGGCTCGCTGCCGGCGCTGGCCAACGCGATGATGTCGGCGCTGCGGCCGCAGGGCGTGCCGCCGATGGACATGCCGTTCACTCCGGCGAAAGTCTGGGCGGCGCTGCGCGACGCGCGTGCGGGCAGCGGGTCGTCGGGGCGATGAAGCGGCTGCTCGCCGGCACGCTGCTCGCCGTATTCGGGAGCATGGCAATGGCAATCGAGGAGCCGGGCTACGACACGGTGCTCGCCGACGACCCTTACGAGGTGCGGCAGTATCGGCCGATGATCGTCGCGGAAACCGTCGTGGCCGGGGACCTGAGCGGCGCGTCCAACGCCGGGTTCCGGCTGATCGCCGACTTCATCTTCGGCAACAACACGTCGCCGCGCGGGCAGCGGGAGAAGATCGAGATGACGGCTCCGGTCATGGCGGAACCGGCGTCGGAGAAGATCGAAATGACCGCTCCGGTCACCGTCGAGCCCGCATCCGAGAAGATCGAGATGACCGCCCCGGTGAGCGTCGCGGACGCGGGCGGTCTGTGGCGCGTGCACTTCGTGATGCCGTCGAAGTACACGCTCGAAACGCTGCCCAGGCCGAACAACCCCGCGGTCCGGATCCGCGAGCTGCCGTCGACCAGGGTCGCGGTCGTCACCTTCAGCGGCCTGGCCGGCGAGCGCAAGGTTGCCGAGAAGACCGACGACCTGCTGCGCTGGATCCGGTCCAGGGGCTTCACCGCCGCCGGAAAGCCGCAACTGGCCCGCTACAACCCGCCGTGGACGCTTCCTTTCCTGCGCAGGAACGAGGTGCAGGTAGAGTTGAAGTAGGCTCCGGCAATCCCCTTGAACGGCGCAACCCCATGACACATCGCTTCGCCACCAGACTCGCCTTCGTCGCGCTCATGATCCTCGGGCTCGCGTCGTGCGCCCAGACGGGCATGCAGGGACACGACCCGTCGATGCACGCGGCGCACATGGCCGGCGCCGCGCCGGGCGCCGCTCCCGGTGAAGACCGCCGCCAGCCGGTGCGCTTTCCCGCGCCGATGCGCGAACACACGCTCGCGAACATGCGCGACCACCTGCTCGCGCTGCAGCAGATCCAGGCCGCGCTGGCGCAGGAGCGCTTCGACCAGGCGGCGGAGCTCGCCGAAGGGCAACTCGGCATGTCCTCGCTCGCGCTGCACGGCGCGCACGAGGTCGCGCCGTTCATGCCCGAGGGAATGCGCGACGCCGGCACCGCGATGCACCGGTCGGCGAGCCGCTTCGCGGTGGCGGCGCGCGACGCCGCGGCGCTCGGCGACCTGCGCCCGGCGCTGTCGGCGCTGGCCGAACTCACGGCGACCTGCGTCGCCTGCCACGCGAGCTATCGGCTGGAGTAAGTCCGCGCCGCCCCCTGATCCCGCGCGGTTCCGTGATCCCGCGCGGTTCCGTGATCCCGCGCGGCGCGCTTTCAGCGCACCGGTTCGCCGAAGTTCGACAGGTACGGCGGCAGGGCGTCCACGCTGCGCCCGGTCGCCCGCGCGTACAGCGGCAGCGTCCGGTCGAGGTTCCTGCGGATCTCGGTGATCCTCGTGGCATTCGACGGGTGCGTCGACAGCCACTGCGGCGGCTGTCCCTTGGAGGCCGCGGACATCTTCTCCCAGAGCACGACGCCGGCGCGCGGATCGAAGCCGGCGCGCGCCGCGAGGTCCATGCCGACGATGTCGGCCTCAGTCTCGTCGCCGCGCGAGAAGCTGAGCATCGTCAGCTGCGCGCCGGCCGATGCGAGCTGCCCGCCCAGATCGCCGTAGCCCATCAGCTGCGAGAGCACCGAGGCGCCGATCGTGACCCCCTGCGCGATCGTCGACTTCGCCGCGCGCTCGCGGCCGTGCTCGCGCAGCGCGTGCGCGATCTCGTGGCCCATCACGGTGGCGATCTCGTCGTCGGTCAGCTTGAGCGTGTCGATGATCCCGGAGAAGAACGCGATCTTGCCGCCCGGCATGCAGAAGGCGTTGATCTGCTTGGAACCGATCAGGTTGACTTCCCACTTCCATTGCGGCGCGCGTTCGTTGAAGCGGGGGGCGTACGGGATCAGGCGCTGCGCGATGCGGCGAAGGCGCTGCAATTGCGGGTGGTCCGGCGGCGCGAGCGCGTGCTTCGAGGCGGCCTCGCGCAGCACCTGGTCGTACTGCCTGGCCGCGCTGCGCTCGAGCTGCTCGGCCGGGACCAGCTGCGCGACCCGGCTGCGCTCGCCGACCTCGACCCCGTCCGTCGGCGCTGCGCCGCCCGACCGCCTGCCGGCCGACTGCGCGCCGGCAGGCGCCGCGAGGGCGAGCGCCAGCGCCGCGATCGAGGCGGACGTGGCGATGGCGCGAAGGACGGTCGATGGCATCGTGGGCATTGGAGGAGAGTGCTCGGGCGCGGTCTGCCGGGCCGGGCCCGGCGGAGCCGAGTCGCCCAAGGTCGAAGATGGTAGCGGATCCCGACGCTTCAAGCCGCTGATACACTGGCCCGGGGCAGTGGCGGGCGTCGTCGACGAAGCGCCGAGCGCCCCGAGTCCGCATGCCCCAGCGCCAACGCAGCCCCTACCTCGACGTCTTCGTCAATCGCCGTATCGCGGCGATGCTGCTGCTCGGCTTCGCCAGCGGGCTGCCGCTGGCCCTGTCGACCGGGAGCCTGCAGGCCTGGCTCACCGTCGAAGACGTCGACATCAAGACGATCGGCTTCTTCGCGCTCGCGGGTCTGCCGTACACCTTCAAGTTCGTCTGGGCGCCGCTGCTGGACCGGTTCGAGCCGCCGGTGCTCGGCCGGCGCCGCGGCTGGCTGGTCGCGACCCAGCTGCTCCTGGCGGCCGCCTGTTTCGCCATGGCCACGCTCGATCCGCGCACCTCGATCGAAGCGGTCGGGATTTGCGCGGTCGCGATCGCGTTCCTGTCGGCGTCCCAGGACGTCGTGTTCGACGCGTATCGCGCCGATCTCCTCGGCGAGCACGAGCGCGAGCGCGGCGCGGGCGCCGCGGTCTCGGTGCTCGGCTACCGGATCGCGATGCTGGTGTCGGGCGGGCTCGCGCTGATCCTGGCCGACCAGTGGCTCGGCTGGCCCAACACCTACCGGCTGATGGCGGTGCTGTTCGTCGGCATGGCGGGGGTCACGATGTTCTCGCCGCGGCTCGGTGGCGGTCCGGTCGCCACGGGCAGCGGCTGGCGCGAGCTGCTCGGTTTCGTCGCGATGATCGCGGCGGCGCTGGCCGTCTATTTCGGGCTGCGCGCGCTGCCCTGGGGCGCACTGGAGGCCGACCGCTTCGGCAAGCTCGGGGTGCAGACCTTCGCGATGCTCGCGGCCTTCATCGTCGCGCTGCGCGCCGCGCGCTGGGTCGGCTTTCCCTCCTTCGTGGAACCGTGGGACGCGTTCTTCTCCCGCGACCGGGCGTTCGCGCTGCTCGCGCTGATCGTGCTGTACAAGGTCGGCGACGCGTTCGCCGGCAGCCTGTCGACCACCTTCCTGATCCGCGGCGTCGGTTTCACGCAGACCGAGGTGGGCGCGGTCAACAAGGTGCTGGGGCTGGCCGCGACGATCGTCGGCGCGCTGGCGGGCGGCGCGTGGCTGGCCAGGCGCCCGCTGTGGGGCGCGCTGATGGCGTTCGGGCTGCTGCAGGCGGTGTCGAACTTCGGTTACTGGCTGCTGGCGATCCTGCCCAAGAGCTTCTGGCTGATGGCTGCCGCGATCGGGGTCGAGAACCTGTGCGGCGGGCTGGGCACTGCGGCCTTCGTCGCGTTCCTGATGGCGCTGACCGACCGCCGTTTCTCGGCTGCGCAGTACGCGCTGCTGTCGGCGCTGTCCGCGGTGGGGCGGGTCTACGTCGGGCCGGCCTCCGGGGTGATGGTCGAAGCCTTCGGCTGGCCCACCTTCTTCATGTGGACCGTCGCGGCCGCGATGCCGGGATTGTTGCTCCTGTGGTGGCTTCGACGGACAATCACGGAATTGGCCGTAACCCCGGCCGCAGCGACACCCGCGACCGCCTCCCAGGCCGGCGCGACCACCGCCGACGCCGGACGCGCCGGCAAGGCCGAACAGGAGATCCGTTGATGAACGACATCGCACGCACCGGTGCGCTTGCGCCCGAGCCGATCACCCAGGAGAAGCTCGAGTCCTTCTGGATGCCATTCACCTCGAACCGGCAGTTCAAGTCGCAGCCGCGGCTGCTCGCGCGCGCCGAGGGCATGTACTACTACACCCCCGAGGACCGCCAGATTCTGGACGCCACCGCGGGCCTGTGGTGCGTGAACGCGGGTCACTGCCGCAAGCCGATCGTCGACGCGATCGCACAGGCCGCCGGCGCGCTCGACTTCTCGCCGACCTTCCAGATGGGCCATCCGGCGGCTTTCGAGCTGTCCTCGCGTCTGGTCGCGCTCGCCGGGCAGCCCTTCAACCACGTGTTCTTCTGCAATTCCGGCTCCGAGGCGGTCGACTCGGCGCTGAAGATCGCGCTCGGCTACCACCGCGTGCGCGGCGAGGGCCAGCGCACCCGCTTCATCGGTCGCGAGCGCGGCTATCACGGCGTGGGTTTCGGCGGCATCTCGGTCGGAGGCATGGCCGCCAACCGCAAGATGTTCGGCACGATGCTGCCGGGGGTCGACCACCTGCCGCAGACCTGGAACCTGAAGGAGACGGCGTTCTCGCGCGGCCAGCCGGCCTGGGGTGCGCACCTCGCCGACGAGCTCGAGCGCATCATCGCGCTGCACGACGCGTCGACGATCGCGGCGGTGATCGTGGAGCCGGTGGCGGGTTCGGCCGGGGTGCTCGTGCCTCCGAAGGGCTATCTGGAGCGTCTGCGAGCGATCACCGAGAAGCACGGCATCCTGCTGATCTTCGACGAGGTGATCACCGGTTTCGGCCGGGTCGGCAAGGCGTTCGGCTGGCAGCGTTTCGGCGTCGCCCCCGACCTGTACACGACCGCCAAGGGCATCAACAGCGGCACCGTGCCGATGGGCGCGGTGTTCGCGCGCAGCGGCATCTACGAGGCCTTCATGCAGGGTCCGGCCAGCGCGATCGAGTTCGCGCACGGCTACACCTATTCCGCGCACCCGCTGGCCTGCGCCGCCGCGCTCGCCACGCTGGACGTCTACGCGGGCGAGGGCCTGTTCGAGCGCGCCGCGGAACTCGAGTCGCACTGGGAGAACGCGCTGCACAGCCTGAAGGGCGTGCGCAACGTGATCGACGTCCGGAACATCGGCCTGATGGGCGCGATCGAGCTCGAGCCGCGCGCCGGTGCCGCGGGCGCGCGCGGATTCGACGCCCACTGCCAGGCTTTCTTCGAGGAAGGCCTGCTGGTGCGGTTCACCGGAGACATCCTCGCGATGTCGCCACCGCTGATCGTCAGCCGCAACCAGATCGACGAGATCGTCGAGCGGCTGCGCCGGGTGCTCGAGCGGGTCGAGTAGCGCCGGCCCGCGGCGGGGCCCGAAGCACCTGGCCGTCCGCCGCGGCGTCCGCAGGCCTTGCCTTCGGGTCGAGGCCTCGGCGTCGGACCGTACGGCGCGCAGCGTGTCGCGCGGCACGTAGGCCAGCACGTCGGGCTGCGCCACGGCCCGCTCGCCGGGCCCGCTGCGCGAATGCCTATATAGTTTCCCGCGACGACGGGTTCTGCGCGGTCGCAGAGCCGTCCATTGGAGTGCGAATGATCGACAAGATTGTGGGTTCGGTGGCCGAGGCGGTCGCCGGCGTACCCGACGGCGCCACGGTGATGATCAGCGGGTTCGGGGGCGCCGGCATGCCTTCGGCGCTGATCGACGGCCTGATCGAGCAGGGCGCGCGGGACCTGACCATCGTCAACAACAATGCCGGTAACGCGGAAACCGGGCTCGCGGCGCTGATGAAGGCGGGCCGGGTGCGCAAGATCATCTGTTCGTTCCCTCGCCAGGCCGACTCCTGGGTGTTCGACGAGTTGTACCGTGCCGGCAGGATCGAACTCGAACTGGTGCCCCAGGGCAACCTCGCCGAGCGCATCCGCGCGGCGGGCGCGGGCATCGGCGGCTTCTTCACGCCGACCGGCTTCGGCACGGAACTGGCCAAGGGCAAGGAGACGCGCCGCATCGACGGCCGCGACTATGTCTACGAGACACCGATTCACGCCGACTTCGCGCTGGTGAAGGCGCTGCGCGGCGACCGCTGGGGAAATCTGGTCTTTCGCAAGGCGGCCCGCAATTTCGGTCCGGTGATGGCGAGCGCGGCCGCCTGCACCGTGGTGCAGGTCGACGAAGTCGTGGAACTGGGCGAACTCGACCCTGAAGCGATCGTGACGCCGGGCATCTTCGTGAAGCGCGTGGTCGCCGTCGGAAACACGATTCAGCGCGGCCCGCAGCCGGGCGCGTCGGCGAGACCGGGCACCGCACCGTCGCCGACGGGCGAGCCGGGGGCCGCTGGCGCGGCGCGCAAGTGAAGGAGGCGACGATGAAACGACTGACCCGCGACCAGATGGCCGCCCGGGTGGCCCGCGACATTCCCGGCGGCGCCTATGTGAACCTGGGCATCGGCCTGCCCACGATGGTCGCAAACCACATTCCCCGCGAGCGCGAGGTCTTCCTGCACAGCGAGAACGGCATTCTCGGCATGGGCCCGGCGCCGGCGTCCGGCGAGGAAGACTGGGATCTGATCAACGCCGGCAAGCAGCCGGTGACGCTGCTGACCGGCGGCGCGTACTTCCACCACGCGGACTCGTTCGGGATGATGCGAGGCGGCCATCTCGACATCTGCGTGCTCGGCGCGTTCCAGGTGTCGCAGGGCGGCGACCTCGCCAACTGGCACACCGGCGCGCCTGACGCGATCCCGGCGGTTGGCGGCGCGATGGACCTCGCGATCGGCGCCAAGCGGGTGTTCGTGATGATGGAGCACCAGACGAAGGGCGGCGAGCAGAAGATCGTCGAGCGCTGCGGTTATCCTCTGACCGGCATCGGCTGTGTGAGCCGGATCTACACCGACGTGGCGGTGATCGACGTGACCCCCGAGGGGCTGGTCGCGCGCGAGTGGGTGGAGGGGCTGAGCTTCGAGCAACTGTGCGAGATGACCGGTGCGCCGCTGGCGCGCGCCGCCGCCGGTGCGACGGCCTGAGCCGGCGCACCGCAACGAGAATTCCAACGACCAACGAGGAACCGACATGAACCACGTCTTCATCTGCGACGCAGTCCGCACTCCGATCGGCCGCTACGGCGGCGCGCTCTCGTCGGTGCGCACCGACGACCTCGCGGCGATTCCGCTGAAGGCGCTGCTCGAGCGCAACCCCGGGCTCGACCCGGCGGCCATCGAGGAGGTGCTCTACGGCTGCGCGAACGGCGCGGGCGAGGACAACCGCAACGTCGCCCGGATGGCGCTGCTGCTGGCCGGGCTGCCGCAGGAGACGGCCGGCGCGACGATCAACCGGCTGTGCGGCTCCGGCATGGACGCGGTCGGCACCGCGGCACGCGCGATCATGACGGGCCAGATCGAACTGGCGATCGCCGGCGGCGTCGAGAGCATGTCGCGCGCGCCCTTCGTGATGCCCAAGGCGGAGTCGCCGTTCTCGCGCGCCAACGCGGTCTACGACACGACGATCGGCTGGCGTTTCGTCAATCCGAAGATGAAGGCGGCCTACGGCGTGGACCAGATGCCCGAGACCGCCGAGAACGTCGCCACCGACTTCAAGGTCTCGCGCGCGGACCAGGACGCGTTCGCGCTTCGCAGCCAGATGCGGGCGGCCGCCGCGCAGAAGAGCGGGTTCTTCGACGGCGAGATCGTTCCGGTGACGATCCCGTCGCGCAAGGGCGATCCGGTCGTGGTGAATCGCGACGAGCACCCGCGCGAAACGACGATCGAGGCGCTGGCGAAGCTGAAGGGCGTGGTGCGCCCGGACGGCACGGTGACCGCGGGCAACGCGTCGGGCGTCAACGACGGATCGGCAGCGATGATCGTCGCCTCCGAGGCGGCGGTGAAGAAGTACGGCCTCACGCCGCGGGCGCGCTTCATCGCGATGGCCACGGCGGGCGTCGCGCCGCGCATCATGGGCATCGGCCCGGCGCCGGCAACGCAGAAGCTGCTCGCGAAGACCGGCGTCGCCCTGAAGGACATCGACGTGATCGAGCTGAACGAGGCGTTCGCCGCGCAGGGGCTCGCAACGCTTCGCCTGCTCGGCCTGCCCGACGACGCGGACCACGTGAATCCGAACGGCGGCGCGATTGCGCTGGGCCATCCGCTGGGCGCCTCGGGCGCGCGGCTGGTGCTCACCGCGATCAGCCAGCTGCACCGCACGGGCGGGCGCTACGGCGTGGCCACGATGTGCATCGGCGTGGGCCAGGGCATCGCGTCGCTGTTCGAGCGGGTCTGAGAGCGCGGGAGCCGGAATGAACTTCGACGAACGGACCCTGACCGACGCGGTGCTCGCGCGCATGGACGGCTGCAAGGACGCGCGCTTCGTGACGATCATGACCAGCCTGGTGCGCCACCTGCACGATTTCGTGCGCGAGGTCGAGCTGACCGAGGCCGAGTGGATGGAGGGCATCCGCTTCCTGACCGCCACCGGCCAGAAGTGCGATGACAAGCGCCAGGAGTTCATCCTGCTCTCGGACACGCTCGGCGTCTCGATGCTGGTCGACGCGATCAACCATCGTTTTGCGAAAGGCGTCACCGAGACAACCGTGTTCGGTCCGTTCTTCGTCGAGGGCGCGCCGCATGTCGCGCAATGGGCCGACATCCGCGGCGGCGCCAGGGGCGCCCCCTGTTTCGTGTCCGGCACCGTCAGGGACATCGATGGCGCACCGGTCGCGGACGCGGTGATCGACGTCTGGCAGAGCGACGGTGAAGAGGGCTTCTACGACGTGCAGAAGCCGGGCGCCGAGCCCTACTGCCGCGCGAAGATCCACACCGACGCGTCCGGGCGTTTCGGGTTCCTGACGGTCAAGCCGATCAGCTATCCGGTGCCCACCGACGGCCCGGTGGGCGGGATGCTGCTGACGATGGGCAGGCACCCGTACCGTCCCGCGCACATCCACACGATGATCCAGCGCGAAGGGTTCGCGCCGCTGACCACGCACCTGTTCGTCGCCGGCGACAAGTACCTCGATTCCGACGCGGTATTCGGCGTCAAGGACTCGCTGGTCGTCGACTTCGTCACGCATCCCGCGGGCAAGGCGCCGGACGGATCGACGATGAACGAGCCGTTCGTGACGGCGACCTACGATTTCGTGCTGGCGGGCGCCTGACCGGCCGCGCCAACTCCTTTTCAATCGACTCAGAGACAGGACGATGAACATGAACGCTGACACGATCCGCGACATCGAGGCGCGCGACGCCGTCCGTGCGAAGGCGACCATCGCCGGCGACCTCGAAACGCTCGCCGACTGCTTCGCCGACACGCTGCGCTACACGCACTCGTCGGCGTCGGTCGACACGAAGGCCAGCTACCTCGAGAAACTGCGCAGCGGCTTCTACGTCTACCAGGGCTTCACGAACCTGAAGCGCGAGTGCGAGGTCCACGGCGACACCGCGCTGGTCTACGGCGACGTGCAGATCGACGTCACGGTCAAGGGCACCGTGAAGAAGATCACGAGCCGGTATCTGGCGGTATGGATGCGCCAGGGCGGCGTGTGGCGCATGGCCGCCTGGCAGTCGACGCCGATCCCGGCCTGAGAGCGGCGCCCGCGCGCGCCCGGCGCTCGCGCGAGACCCGCCGTGCCCCCGCGCCTCGGGCCGCCGCGCAATCCGCGGCGACCCGAGGTTTCCCTTTTCCAGAATCGCCTTCCCCAGCAGGAGCCTGAATGATCGACGACAAGGCGCTCGACGCCCTCTTTCGCAATGCCCGCACCGCCAACGGTTTCACCGGCGCGCCGGTGACCGACGCGCAGCTTCGCCAGCTGATCGACCTGATGAAGATGGCTCCCACTTCGTCGAACTCGCAGCCTGCCCGTTTCGTGTTCCTGCGCTCCGCGCAGTCCAAGGAGCGGCTGCGCCCGGCGCTCTCGGCGGGCAATCTCGAGAAGACGCTCAACGCCCCGGTCTGCGCGATCATCGCGTTCGACACGCTGTTCCACGAGCACCTGCCGCGCATGTTCCCGCACAACCAGGCCGCCAAGTCGTGGTTCGACGGCGATGCGAAGAAGGCCGGGCGCGAGACAGCGGCGTTTCGCAACGGGACGCTGCAGGGCGGCTACTTGATCCTCGCCGCGCGCGCGATCGGCCTGGATTGCGGGCCGATGTCGGGGTTCGACAACGCGAAGGTCGACGCCGAGTTCTTCCCCGACGGCAGGTTCCGCAGCAACTTCCTGTGCAACCTCGGCGTCGGCGACCCGTCCAAGGTGTTCGCGCGCAGCCCGCGCTTCGATTTCGACGAGATCTGCCAGGTGCTCTGAGTGCCGGGCAGGCACCCGTGCTGACCTTCGTCTCCGACCCCTGGTTCTACGCGGCCGCGATCCCGGCGGTGATCCTGACCGGGGTCTCCAAGGCGGGCTTCGGCGGTGCGGTCGGGTCGCTGTCGGTGCCGCTGATGTCGCTCACGATCGCGGCGCCGCAGGCGGTCGCGATCATGCTGCCGATCCTGCTGCTGATGGACACGATGGGACTGGTCGCGTTCCGCGGCCGCGTCGACTGGACGATCCTGCGGCTGGCGGTGCCGGCGGGTCTGGTGGGCATCGGCCTGGGGTGGCTGTTCTTCCGGGTGCTGGACGACCGGTGGATCAAGGCGCTCGTCGGCGCGGAGGCGGTCGCCTTCGGCCTGCAGAAGCTGCTCGAGGGCAGTGCGGCCTGGTCGGGCCCGGCCAGGCCGCTTCGGCCTCGCGTCGCCCGGTTCTGGTCGGCCGTCTCGGGCTTCACCAGTTTCGTCTCGCATGCGGGAGGCCCGCCGATCATGCAGATGATGATGCCGCTGAAGCTGCACCGCGAGATCTTCGTCGGCACGCTCGCGTGGTTCTTCGCCGCGATCAACCTCAGCAAGATCCTGCCCTACGGCCAGCTCGGCCTGCTCGACCTGACGAACCTGGGAACCGCGCTCGCGCTGCTGCCGGTGGTTCCCGTGGGCTACCTGCTGGGCTTGCGATTCCTGAAGGTCGTGTCCCCCGCGGTCTTCATCCGGGTGGCGAGCATCGGCCTGCTGCTGACCGGCACGAAGCTGCTCTGGGACGCGCTGCGGGGGGCTTGAAAGCGGTTGTTCCGTTCCTAGATAGGGGTCACAAGGTTGAACAATCTACGAATGGAGTGAAATCATGGACCGACTGTCTGTTTACGATCCGTTTGCCGAAGTCTTTCCCGAACTGTTCCGCGGCATGATGGCCCCGGTGCGCGGCAGGGAGTCCCAGGCGCTCGAAATCAAGGTCGACGTGAAGGAATCGCCGGCCGACTACACGGTGCACGCGGAGCTGCCGGGCGTCGCCAGGGACGACATCCACGTCGAGATCGACGGCAATCGCGTCTCGATCACCGGAGAGGTCAAGCGCGAGAGCGAGCAGAAGGAAGGCGAGCGCGTGCTGCGCAGCGAGCGCTATTTCGGATCGGTCGCCCGAAGCTTCGTGCTGGCCAACGAGATCGACGAGTCGAAGTCGGTGGCCAAGTTCGACAACGGTGTGCTGACGCTGACGCTGCCCAAGAAGACCGTGGTCGGCGGCAAGAAGCTGACGATCAGCTGATCGTCGCCGGCAGGGGGCGCCACGGCGCCCCCTCGAACCGGGGTTCCTGAGAGGTCAGGCCGCCGAAAGCACTTCGTAGCCGGCCTCGGTGACCGCGCCGGCCACCGCGGCAGACGCTGCCGAGGTCTCGACCTCGACCCGCCCGCTGGGCAGATCCACCTTGACCTCGGCCGCCGGGTCGATCTCCTTGACCGCCTGCGTCACCGC
>Ga0316188_10001071_pt1 | contig 12775 bp, 8 predicted proteins | sample Phiworburrow1_MG_FD_204933 | JGI IMG/M metagenome (GOLD analysis project Ga0316188, IMG submission 204933) | Coastal sediment microbial communities from Maine, United States - Phippsburg worm burrow 1 | ecosystem: Environmental > Aquatic > Marine > Coastal > Sediment | place: USA: Maine...
GACGTCGCCGGCAGAGGTGCAGGCCACGAGCCGACGGTGTGCCGAAGTCGTCATTGAACTCGGCGAGGTCGAGGAACGCTGGCTCGAAGTGCATGCGGAGCTGGAAGAGATCGGGGAGGCGTGAGGAAGGGGTCAGGGGTTAGGGGTTAGGGGTAGGTCGGACGATCGAGTCGGCTGCATGTGAATCCCCTCCGCAACAGACCAGCGAGATGGCGGCACCGCACTTGATTCGGTCACGCATTCCGACTAGCCCCTAGCCCCTCCAGTGGTGCGGAGCACGATTTTTCCCACGGCCCGCCGCTGTTCCAGCGCGGCGAAGGCTTGCGCATAGTCGGCCAGCGGGTGGACTTCGCCCACCACCGGACGCAGCTTGCCGGCCTCGAACAGCTGCCACAGTTCGCGCACGTTCTGCAGTTGTACCTGCGGCTCGCGCTGCGCGAAGCTGCCGAAGAACACGCCCACCAGGGCCGCTCCCTTCAACAACAGCAGGTTCATCGGAATTTTCGGGATGTCGCCGGCCGCGAATCCGACCACGAGATACCGTCCCTTCCAGGCCAGGCTGCGCACCGCCGGCTCGGCATACGGCCCGCCGACGGCGTCATAGACTACGTCCACGCCCTTGCCGCCAGTGATCTCCTTGATCCGTTCGCGCAGGTCCTGCGTGGAGTAGTTGATCAGGTGGTCCGCGCCGATGCCGCGCGCGACTTCGAGCTTGGCATCGGTGCTCGCGGCCGCGATCACCTGCGCGCCCATCTGCTTGGCCAGTTCGATGGCGGTCGTGCCGACGCCGCTGGCCGCACCCAGCACCAGCATCGTCTCGCCAACGGCCAGTTGCGCGCGTTGCTTCAGCGCGTGGTAGCTCGTGAAGTAGGTGAGACAGATGCCGCTCGCCTGTTCGAAGCCGAGCGTCGAGGGCATCGGCAGCAAGCGCTCCTGCCGGACGACGGCGCGTTCCGCGGCGGCGCCGCCCCCCGAGTATGCGACGACGCGATCGCCCACCTTGTGGCGCGTCACGCCCGCGCCGACCGCGGCTATCACGCCCGCGAGCTCGAGACCCGGTATGAACGGCAGCGGCGGCCGCTCCTGGTACAACCCGCGCAGCATCAGCACGTCGGGAAAATTCAGCGCCGTCGCTGCAACCTCGATCAGCACCGATCCCGGCGTGAGCGCGGGCTCAGGCCAATCGTGCTCGAGCCGCAGACCTTCGATGCCGGTGAGTGCATGGCAGACGAGCGCTTTCATATTGCAATCATGCCCTGATCAGGTGCGGGCCGAGCTCGTCGAGAGTGTGACAGCCGAGCAGCGTCATCGCGCGCTCCATCTCGACGCGCAGCAGGCTGAGCGCATGGGCCACGCCTGCTTCGCCGCCCGCTGCCAGGCCATAGAGGGCTGCGCGTCCCAGCATCACGGCGTCGGCCCCGAGCGCGACGGCCTTGAGCACGTCCGACCCGCGACGGAACCCGCCGTCGACGATGATCGACAGCCGGTCGCCCACCTCCGCCGCGCACTGGCCGACGAGTTCGATGCCCGTCGCGCACGAATCGAGCTGCCGTCCACCGTGGTTCGAAAGCACGATGCCGTCGGCGCCCGCCTCCACGCTGCGTTTCGCGTCCTCGACGCAGAGGATCCCCTTCAGCACCAGCTTGCCCTTCCAGCGGCTGCGCATGCGTTCGATGTCGGCCCAGGCCAGCGCCGGGTTGATCTGCGTGCCCATGAACCGCACGCCCTGCAGGGCCGAGCGCGCGCCGGCGGGCAGGAATTCGGTCAGGTTCGCAAATTCCGGGGCGCCATTCGGCAGCATCACCTGCCACAGCCAGCGCGGATGCAGCAGGACGTCGAGCACGCTCGACGGGCTCAGCTTGAGCGGGCGCGAATAATTGCGCTGGTCCCACTCTCGCGCACCGAGCGCCGGGACGTCGACGGTCACGACGAGCTTGTCGCAGCCAGCCGCCTGCGCGCGTTCGATCAGGCGGTCGGAGGTCATCTGGTCCTTGAACGGATACAGCTGGAACCACGAGGGCCGCTGCAGCTGCGGATTCAGCGCGACGACGTCGTAATTGCTGACGGTGCTGAGCGTAAAGGCGATTCCGGCGGTGTCGGCGGCCTTGGCCAGCGCCAGATCGCCCTGCGGCCACACCATCCCGTTGAAGCCCGTCGGCGCGATGATCAGCGGCAGGTGCAGCGAGTCGCCGAGCACTTCGCGCGAAAGGTCCGGCAGGCCCGTGCCGACGAGCATGCGCGGCAGCCAGGTGATGCGCTCGAAGATGGAGCGGTTGCGCTTCAGGGACACTTCGTCCTCGGCGCCGCCCTCGAGATACTCCATCTCGAAGCGCGGCAGCCGGTTATGCGCCACCCGCCGCAGTTCCTCGATCGAAAGCGCGCGGCGGAAGTCCGCGCCAGCGTAGTACCGTCGCGTCATCGGCGTGCGTCGTCCTGCACCATCTGCGTGATCTTGGTGGCCGTCTCCAGCGCGTGCAGGCCGTCCTCGCCCGTGACCACCGGTGGCGTGCCTTCGCGAATGGACCTGAGGAACGCCTCGATCTCGAACTTCAGTGCGTCGCCCTGGTCGTAGGTGCGCTCCTCGATCAGCACCTGGCCCTTTGGCACCTCGGAACCCGCGGGCGGCTTGCGAACGATGGTCAGCACCTTCTGCTGCAGATCGATGGAAATGTACGCGTCGTCCTGGAACAGGCGCAGCTTGCGCTCCATCTTCATGCTGACGCGGCTCGCCGTCGTGTTGGCGACGCAGCCGTTGGCATAACGGATGCGGGCATTGGCGATATCGAGGCCGGCCGAGAACACCGAAGCGCCCACGGCATCGATCGACGCGATCGGCGCGCCGACGAGGCTCTGGATCAGGTCGATGTCGTGAATCATCAGATCGAGCACGACATTGACGTCGGTGCCCCGCTCCTTGAACGGCGCGAGCCGGTGCGACTCGACGAACCGCGGCGTACCGAGCGTGCCCGCGAGCGCGAGGATTGCGGCGTTGAACCGCTCGAGGTGGCCCACCTGCAGGACGCGGCCGACGCGTGCCGCCGTGTCGACCAGGCTGCGGGCTTCCTCGAGCGTCGTAGTGATCGGCTTTTCGACGAGCACGTGGATGCCGCGCTCGAGGCACTGCTTCGCGATCGGATAATGCAGGGGCGTCGGCGTGGCGATGCTCACGGCATCGATCTCGCCGAGGATGTCCCGGTAGTCCGCCACCGCGCGACAACCGGTTTCGGTGGCGACTTTCTCGCGGTTCTCGACGCTCGCGTCGACGACGGCAACGAGTTCCGCTTCAGGCAGCGCGGCGTACTTCTGCGCGTGGAACCGACCCAGGTAACCCACGCCGATGACCGCGGTTCGTACTTTCTGCATGTTCTGCGGCCCCTGGCTGCCTCGTGCGCCACGATTCCCGATGATACTCAATGGCGGGGTCTTGCGGCCGCTGCGTCTTGCCGTCACGATCAGGCGGCGGTCCCCGCGGCCGATTCATTGAGACCACGAGACCATGTCGAATCCGCGCCGCAACAAGCTCTGGCTGCTGGCTGCCCTGCTGTTCGGGCTCCTGGGCCTGCCATTCCTCGTGCACCTCACGGGCGTGTTCGTGCTCGGCGAGTACGCCGGCGGCGGCGCAGCCGCGTTCTTCGGCGACTACCTGCGCGGTCTCGCGACCCTGCGCTGGTATTCCTGGGTCCTTGCGCTGGGACCGCTCGTCATCGTCGCGTCGTGGGGCCTCCTTGCCAGGAGGGGGCCCTCGTCAGGCGGTTAGCCCCGGGTCCAGGCGTACAGCGCCGCGAGGCCGGCCAACGCGGCCCACATCGCCCCGACCGCCCAGCGCCGCCAGGTGGTTTCGCGTGCCTGGCCGATGAAACTGACCGCCGCGAGCGCTGTCAAACCAGCGAAGATGGCCACGTACACTGCCAGCAGCGGCAATTCTTCGCGAAAACGCGGGGTTTCGCCCGACAGCACCAGGAACACGATCAGCGTCGCGCCCAGGCCGAAGGTCGTCGCCACCGACGATCCGAGCACGATGGCGGTCAATACAGTGAGGGGTCGCACGGATTCGCTCGCTCCGGGGTGGGTCCGGCCCTTGCTTGGGTGCCGGGGTGTCTCTAGCCTAGCGTACCGGCAGAACCTTCCGTGTCCGCCGTCCAGTCCGATGTCCGCCGAGGAATCCGTAAGTGTATCAGCCTGTTGAACAGGGACCGTCCCCGCCGTCACCCACCCCTGCAGCCCGCCGCGGGGTCAACCGCGCTGGCGCGGCGGTGCTGGTCGCCCTGCTCCTCGTCGTGGGCACGCTGCTGCTGGGAACGGCCCGCTCACCGACGGCTACCGCCAACGCCACGACCACCACCGATCTCGCGCCAACCGAGCGGCATGCCAAAGTCGCCCGGCTCGTCAGCAGCATGTTCGAGCGCTCTCACTACCGGCAGGCCCCGGTCAACGACCCGGTCTCGTCGCTGGTGCTCGACCGCTACCTCGATTCCATCGACGGCAGCCGCAGCTACTTCCTGGCGAGCGACATCCAGGAATTCGAGAAGTACCGCTACGAGCTCGACGACGCCATCACGACCGGCAGGCTCGAGCCCGCCTTTGCGATTTTCAACCGGTTCCAGAGCCGCAACCGCGAGCGCATGGCCTACGCGATCAAGCTGCTCGACACGGAACCCGACTTCACGGTCGATGAGTCCTTCGAGTTCGACCGCGAGCACGCGCCGTGGCCCGCCTCCAGGGCTGAGCTCGACGAACTCTGGCGCAAGCGTGTCAAGAACGATGCCCTCTCGCTGATGCTCGCGGACAAGACGTGGGCCGAGACACGCGACGTCCTCAGGAAGCGCTACGAGCGTGTTGCGAAGCGGTCCGAGCAGATCACGGCCGACGACGTGTTCGAAAACTTCATGAACGCGTTCGCCCACGTCTTCGACCCGCACTCGAGCTATTTTTCACCGCGCAATTCCGAGGAATACCGCATCGCGATGAGCCTGTCCTACGAGGGCATCGGCGCGTCGCTGCAATCGGTCGACGACTTCGTGACCATCATGGAAATCCTGCCCGGCGGTTCGGCGCAGCAGAACGGTGAGCTGAAGGCCAACGACCGTATCCTCGCCGTGGGCCAGGGCAAGGACGGCAAGATGGTCGACGTCGTCGGCTGGCGTCTCGACGACGTGGTGCAGCTGATCCGCGGCCCGGATGGTTCGTTCGTGCGCCTGCAGATCCAGCCGGGCAACGCCCCTCCGGGCACGCAGGAGCACATCCTCACGCTGCCGCGCACCAAGATCACGCTCGAAGCACAGGCGGCCAAGAAAGAGATCCGCAAGGTGAAGCGCGGCGACAAGGAGCTGAAGGTCGGCGTCATCACCGTGCCCTCCTTCTATCAGGACTACAACGCGCGCGCGGCGGGCGACGAGGACTATCGCAGCACCACGCGCGACGTGCGCAAGCTCCTCGACGAGATCAAGGCGGAAGGCGGCGTCGACGGCCTCGTGCTCGACTTGCGCGAGAATGGCGGCGGTCACCTTTCCGAAGCCATCGGCCTCGTGAACCTGTTCGTGCCCAAGGGTCCGGTCGTGCAGTTGCGCGAAACCGGCGGTCGCGTCGAAGTGCTCGAATCCGAGGACAAGGAAGCGGCCTACACCGGCCCGCTCACGATCCTGGTCGATCGTTTCAGCGCGTCGGCGTCCGAGATCTTCGCGGCTGCCATGCAGGACTATGGCCGCGGCCTCGTGATCGGCCAGCAGACCTACGGCAAGGGCTCGGTGCAGAACCTCTACCCGCTCGACCGTTACGCGCTCGGGCAGGATCCGGGCTACGGCCAGCTCACGGTCACGATCGGCATGTACTACCGGGTCACGGGCGACAGCACCCAGAACCGCGGCGTGATGCCGGACCTGGCGCTGCCCTCCGCCATCAGCACCGACGAAGTCGGCGAAAGCTCGCGCGATGGCTCGCTGCCCTGGAACCGCATCCGCTCCTCGAACTTCAGCCGCGAAGGCGCGTTCACGCCGCTGCTGCCCGAACTGCAGCAGGAACACAATTCGCGCATCGCTGGCGACCCTAACTTCCAGTTCGCGGTCAACGAGATCTCGGCGCTCGAAAAGATGCGGGCTGAAAAGTCCGTCTCGCTGAACCTGGCCAAGCGCAAGGCCGAGCGTGAGGCGCGCACGCAGGAACAGCTGGCGCGCGAGAACACGCGGCGACAGTCGCTGGGCGAGCCGGTCCTGAAAGTCGCCACCGAGATCAAGGATCCGCCGGACGCGATCCTGGGAGAGGCCGCCGAGATCACGGCCGACCTTTCCCAGCTCGAGCCGAAGTTCGTGGCCAGGGCCGGCGGCTCCGACAGGGGCGGCTGAGGTTCGGCAGCGCCCCCCCGACAGCCGGGTGTCAGGTAGGTAGTGTTGTACTTGACTACAACACTAGAGTTCCATACCATCGCGCCTAGTTCGAACCGATCCACAGGGGCTCGATGTCCATGACGAATCAACACCTGCCGTCGCCCGGTCCGTGGCGCAACTCCATACGCTGGCTGGTGTTGGCAGGCCTGGTGGGCGCGCTGGCCGCCGGCTGCAAGAACGGCAAAGCCACGGAAGACGCCGACGCGGAGAAGAACGCGACCGTGCCGGTCGAGGTGCAGCCCCTGAAGCGCGCCGAGATGGTGGCCGTTTACTCTGGCACCGCACCGATCGAAGCCCACGAAGAAGCCACGGTCGTGGCCAAGGTCGGCGGCGAGGTGCGGCAGATCTTTGTCGAGGAAGGCGACGCGGTGAAGACGGGCCAGGTGCTGGCACGGCTCGATGGCGACCGCCTCCGCCTCACGCTGGCCCAGACGGAAGCCAACCTGCGCAAGCTCGAGCGCGACTACAAGCGCACGCTCGAACTCGCCGAGAAAGGCCTCGTGCCGAAGAGCACTGCCGAGAACACCAAGTACGACCTCGACGCCCTGCGCGCAGGTTACGACAGCGCCCGCCTCGAACTGAGCTACACCGAGATCCGCGCGCCGATCGACGGCGTCATCTCGGCGCGCAATATCAAGGTCGGCAACACCATCGGGCCGAACGATCCGACGTTCACGGTCACCGACCTCGATCCCCTGCTGGCCTTCGTGCACGTGCCGGAAAAGGAATTCCGCAAGATCGCGCCGGGGCAGAATGCCGAAGTCGTCATCGACGCGCTCGGCGGCGCCCGCTTCATCGGCACGATTTCGCGCATCAGCCCGACCGTCGACCCGCAGACCGGAACCTTCCGCGCCCGCGTCGAGGTCCCGGATGCGACGCGCACGCTGAAGCCCGGCATGTTCGCGCGCGTCAACATCGTCTACGAGCGGCGCCAGGACGCGCTGCAGCTGCCACGCACGGCGATTATCGAAGCGGACGGCCAGCAGTCGGTGTTCGTCGTCGCGAGCGGCAAGGCCGAACAGCGCACGATCGAGACCGGACTCGCGAACGGCGGCTGGATCGAAGTGCTCGGCGGCCTCAAGGGCAGCGAGCAGGTCGTGACGGTCGGCCAGGCAGGCCTCAAGACCGGAACGCTGGTGAAAATCGTCGGTGACGGCGCGCCGCAGCCGGCCGCGGCACTCGCGTCCGACCAGGCCAAGGCGAAGTAAGGCAAGCTGCGGGAGGCCGCCCGGGCGGCGTCCTTCCCCCCGGGGACAATCCATGCTCAAGTCACTGATCGACTTCGCGATCGAACGCCGCGTCACCATCGTGATGTTCACGGTCGCCATCGCCCTGTTCGGCTTCGTGTCGCTCTCGCGGCTGAAGCTGAACCTGCTGCCCGACCTCTCCTACCCCACCATCACGATCCGGACCGAGTTGCCGGGGGCCGCGCCGCTCGAACTGGAGACGCTGATCACGCGCCCGGTCGAGGAAACCGTCAGCATCATCCGCAACGTCCGCGAAGTGCGCTCGGTCTCGCGCGCCGGCCAGTCCGACGTGACCCTCGAGTTCCTCTGGGGCACCGACATGGACATCGCGGGCATCGACGTCCGCGAGAAGCTCGACCTGCTGCAGCTGCCGATCGAGGCCAAGCGGCCCCTGCTGCTGCGCTTCGACCCGGCGAGCGAGCCCGTCATGCGCATCGCCCTGATGGACGAAGGCGCCGCGACCGGCGCCGACAGCATCGAGCGGCTCAAGGCGCTGCGCCGGTTCGCGGAAGACCGGCTGAAGCCCGACCTCGAAGCGGTCGAGGGTTCGGCCGCGGTCAAGGTGAGCGGCGGCTACGAAGACGAAGTACAGGTCTTCGTCGACCAGCAGAAGCTCGCGCAGCTGGGGCTCTCGATCGACGTCGTGACGCGCCGCATCCGCGCCGAGAACGTCAACCTGTCCGGCGGCCGGCTCGAGCAGGGCACGCAACGCTTCCTGGTGCGCACGCTGAACGAGTTCGAGAGCGTCGAGCAGATGGCGAACGCGATCATCGCCACCAGGGACGGCCAGCCCGTCTACCTGCGTGACGTCGCGAACGTCACGCGTGGCTACAAGGACCGCGAGGCGATTACGCGCGTCAACGGCAGGGAGTCGATCGAGCTCGCCGTCTACAAGGAAGGCGACGCGAACACCGTGGCGCTCGCGAACGGCGTGCGTGCACGCCTCAAGGAACTCGAGAAGAACCTGCCCCAGGGCACCAGGCTGCGGCAGGTCTACGACCAGTCCACGTTCATCGCCGCGGCGATCAGCGAAGTGAAAACCTCGGCGCTCATCGGCGGCCTGCTCGCGATCCTGGTGCTGTACGCGTTCCTGCGCGACGCACGCGCCACGCTGATCAGCAGCATCGCGATCCCCGTCTCGGTGCTCGGCACGTTCGTGCTGATGTACGCGTTCGACATCACGCTCAACATCATGTCGCTTGGCGGCATTGCGCTGGCGGTCGGCATGCTGGTCGACAACGCGGTCGTGGTGCTGGAAAGCATCGTGCGCAACCACGAGCGAGGCCTGACACGCGTCGAGGCCGCCCGGCGCGGCACGACCGAGGTCGCCGGCGCGGTGTTCGCTGCCACGCTGACGTCGGTCGCGGTCTTCGCGCCGATGATCTTCATCACCGGCATCGCGGGCCAGTTGTTCAAGGACCAGTCGCTGACGGTCGCCTTCGCGCTCAGCTTTTCGCTGCTGGTCGCCCTGACGCTGGTGCCGATGCTCGCCGCGGGCCGGGCCCGCGCGGCGGTGGCCGCGGCAGCCGCACCCATCGAGCCGAAGCCGCTGGGCCGGGTCGGGCGTGGGCTGCGGGCCGCGCGTGACGGCATCGCGCGCCTCGGAGGGTTGATCGCCAGCGGCTGCAAGCTCGCGCTGAGTCCCCTCGTCAACGCGACGCAGGCCGTGAACCGCTGGGCGGACCGCAAGTACCCTGGGGCCATCACCTGGGCGCTCGCGCACCCGGGCAAGGTCATCGGCGCGGCGGTGGCATTGTTCGTGCTGACGATGACGCTGGTGCTGCCGCGGCTGGGCACGGAGCTGATACCACAGATGTCGCAGGGCGAGTTCAACGTCGACCTGCGCCTGCCGCCCGGCACGCCGCTGGAACAGACCGACCGCTCGGTGCAGGCCGCACAGCGCGCCAGCGACTCGCTCGGCAACGTGGAACTGGCCTACAGCGTCGCAGGCACGGGCAACCGTCTCGACGCCAACCCGGTCGACGCCGGCGAAAACACCGGCCGGCTGAGCATCACGCTGCAGGCCGGCGCGGATCGCGAGGACGAAGAGCAAGCGATGGCCGGCATGCGCAAGGACCTGGAGCAGATGGCTGGGCTGCAGTATCGTTTCAGCCGCCCTGCGCTCTTCAGCATGGCGACACCGCTCGAGGTGGTCGTCTCCGGCTACGACCTGGACCGGCTCGGCGTGGCCGCCGAGTCGGTGCGCCAGGAGATGCTGAAGGACGGGCGCTTCGCCGACGTCAAGACGACCGTCGAGGCCGGCAATCCCGAAATCCAGATAGTCTTCGACCAGGAACGCGCGACACAGCTGAACCTCGTCGTCCGCGACATCGCGAACCGCGTGGTCAACAGCGTCCGCGGCGAGGTGGCGACGCGATACAAGCTGCGCGACAAGCAGATCGACGTGCTGGTGCGCAGCGTCGATTCGCGCGCCGCCTCGATCGAGGAGGTGCGCAACCTGATCGTCAACCCTGGCAGTGATTTCCCGGTGCCGCTCAGCGCGGTCGCCGACGTCAGGCTGGCGATGGGCCCGGCAGAGGTGCGGCGCGTCGGGCAGGAACGCGTAGCGGTAATCTCGGCCAACCTCGCGCGCGGGGACCTCGGCTCGGCCGTCGCCGCGCTCGACACGATCGTGAAGAAGGTGGAGCTGCCCGTGGGCACGACGGCCTTCCTCTCCGGCCAGAGCGAGGAAATGACCGCCTCGTTCAAGTCGCTGCAGTTCGTGCTGGTGCTCGCCATCTTCCTGGTCTACCTCGTGATGGCCTCGCAGTTCGAATCGCTGATCCACCCGTTCGTGATCCTGCTCACGATCCCGCTGGCGCTGATCGGCGCGGTCTGGGCGTTGTGGCTCACCGGTACGACGGTCAACGTGGTCGCCTACATCGGCCTGATCATGCTGGCGGGCATCGTGGTCAACCAGTCGATCGTGCTCATCGACGCAGTCAACCAGCTGCGTGCGGGTGGCATGCCGAAGTTCGACGCCATCCTCGAAGGCGGCAGGCTGCGCCTGCGCCCTATCCTGATCACCAAGCTCACCACCATCCTCGGCCTGCTGCCGATGGCGCTCGGCATCGGCGAGGGCGCGGAAGTCCGTGCACCGATGGCGATCACCGTGATCGGCGGGGTACTGCTCACGACCTTCCTGACCCTGCTGGTGATCCCGGTCGTCTACTCGGTGCTGGACCGCAAGCAGTTCGTTGCACGGCGAACGCAGACCGACCTGCCGGGCACTGCTGCCGCAGAAGTCGCCGCCAGCTGAGGAGCGGACGCCATGCTGCATACCAAGGTCGCCCTGGCCCGCCCCGTGACCACGGTCATGGTGGCGCTCGCGCTGCTCGCGGTCGGCCTGATCTCCGGCAAGCTGCTGCGACTCGAGGCCATGCCGGACATTTCATTTCCCGGCATGCAGATCGTCGTGCCGTACGCCGGGTCGACCCCGCAGGAGATGGAAGAGCTCGTGGTGCGCCCGGTCGAGGAGGCGCTGGCAACGCTCTCGGGCATCAAGGAGATCCGGGCCAGCGCACAGTCCGACCAGGCGACCTTCACCGTGCTGTTCGACTGGGGCCGCGACGTGGACGCCGCCGCATTCGACGTCCGCACCAAGCTCGACTCGATCCGGCCGCAGCTGCCGGTCGGCGCCGACCGGCTGCTGATGTTCGCCTTCAGCTCGGGCGACCAGCCGGTGGCCGTGATTCGCATCTCGTCCGACTATGACCTGACGGACCAGTACGAGATGCTGGAGAAATACCTGCAGCGGCCGATCGAGCGCATCGAGGGCGTCGCGCGTGTCGAATTGCAGGGCGTGCAGCCGCGCGAAGTGCGCATCCTCGTCGACCCGACCCGGCTCGCCGCCTACAGCGTCGACGTGCGCCGGCTGCGCACCCTGCTCGAGCAGAGCAATTTTTCCGTGAGCGCCGGCGAGATCACCGAGAACAACTCGCGCTTCACGGTGCGTCCGATCGGTGAATTCAACAGCATCGATGACGTCCGCAACCTGCTGGTCTCCCCCGGAGTGCGGCTCGGGGACATCGCCCAGGTCGAGCTGGTCTCGCCTGAACTCACCGTGGGCCGCCGCATGGATGGCCGCCCTGCCGTTGGCATCAATGTGTACAAGGCAACGCAGGCCAACGTGGTCGATGTCGCCGATCGCGTGCTGGAAGCCGTCGGCAAGGCCCGCGAACGGCCGCAGTTCCAGGGCATCCAGGTCCTGGTCGTCGGCAACCAGGCCGACAGCATCCGCAGCTCGCTGGCAGAACTGCGCAAGGCGGGCCTGATCGGCGCCGTGCTCAGCTTCTTCATGCTGCTGTTCTTCCTGCGGCACCTGCCGACTACCATGATCGTCAGCCTCGCCGTGCCGGCGTCGTTGCTGGTCACGCTGGCGGCCATGTACTTCCTGGGCTTCACGCTCAATATCCTGACGATGATGGGCATGCTGCTCGCGATCGGCATGCTGGTCGACAACTCGGTCGTGATCACGGAAAGCATTTTCCGGCACCGGCAGCTGCACCCGGGCCATCCGCTCGAATCGACGCTCGCGGGCGTGAAGGAGGTGGGCGTAGCGACGCTCGCCGGCACGTTCTCGATGATCATCGTCTTCCTGCCACTGGTCTTCGGCGAGCGCAACCAGATGTCGATCTTCCTGGTGCACGTTGCGGTACCGATCATCGTCGCGATGCTGGCTTCGCTGGTGATCGCCCAGACGCTGCTGCCGATGCTCGCCGCGCGCATGTCGCCGCCGCCGCCTGTCAAGGACGGCTCCTGGTTCGGTCGGCTGCAACACCGTTACGAGAAGGTGCTGAACTGGGCCCTCACCCACCGCAAGTGGATGGCACTGATCACCGTCCTGATCGTCGTCTCACCCGTGCCGCTTTTCATGCTCAAGCTGACGAAGGTGGATCCGTTCCCCCAGGAAGCGAGCCGCGTGCTGATGATCAACTACCACCTCGAAGGCTCGCACCCGATGCAGCGCGTCGAGCAGGCGGTGCGGCGCGTGGAGGCGTACATCGGCGCGAACAAGGAAAGGTTCGACATCGACACGTACTACTCGTACTGGCAGAACGACCAGGCCAGCACCCGCCTGTACCTGACGGCCAAGGAGGACGCAAAGGTCCCGGCGCAGCAGGTCATGGAGATGGTGCTGAAGGACAT
>Ga0316188_10001072_pt1 | contig 12772 bp, 9 predicted proteins | sample Phiworburrow1_MG_FD_204933 | JGI IMG/M metagenome (GOLD analysis project Ga0316188, IMG submission 204933) | Coastal sediment microbial communities from Maine, United States - Phippsburg worm burrow 1 | ecosystem: Environmental > Aquatic > Marine > Coastal > Sediment | place: USA: Maine...
AACGGTCGAGAGGCTGGCCTGGGCCACAGGACGTCGCGATAGAGGCCCCAGGGAGGGGTTCACGCCGTGTCCTGAAGAAAGGTACTGCATGGCCTCGGCGCCCACAAAGATAGGGAATCAATGTTCAGGCAATGGTAGCACCAGGCAGTAGTAATGCTCGGCTTGCCTGCATTAACTGTCGTAAGCGGCCAGCTCAACAATACGTGTGAGATCGCCCAGATCCGGTATGTATGCCCGCAGGTCGTCGATGCTGGCCTCGCTGAATACGGCGGCTGGCAACTCATCGGTCTGTTCTTCCACGAGCGTTGTCATGCTTACCTTTTTTAGCCTGGGTAAACCCTGGATGAGCAGGCCGAGGTAATTGACCTGGGTGGATTCCCCCAGTGTTTTGACGATCAGGATACGGGATTTGGAAGTGATCTTCGTGCTGCTGCCATCGTTGAGCAATTGTTCGAAATTGATAACCGGTACCTGCCAGCCACGCCAGGCTATTTCGCCCAGCAACCAGGCCGGGCCGCGTTTGAAGGGTTCGGGTGATGTGTAGTTCAGTATTTCACCCACCACGGTGTTGGGAAGCAGTACATAGCCATTTGTCAGCGGTGCCAGGATCGTACGGATTTCTTTTTCAGCCATGTTGTTCCATCTCATTGCGCAGCAGTCTTCTGACTTCGTCGATCAACTCTGACTCTTTATAGGGCTTGGAAAGATAGGCGTTAGCGCCCGCTTGCTTGCCGCGGTCACGATGCTTCTTGCCCGCCCTCGAGGTAATCATGATGATTGGAACATTGCGAAGCCTGGCATCGGCGCGCACGTATTCCGCGACCTGGTAGCCATCCATGCGGGGCATCTCGATGTCCAGCAACAACAGGTCGGGTACGCGGTCCTGCATCAGTTCAGTCGCCTCCACACCATCCCTGGCGGTGATGACTTCGATGTCATAAGCCTCCAACACACGCGTGGTCACCTTGCGCATCGTGATGGAGTCATCAGCAACCAGGGCCAGTGTTCTCTGCGGCCGGATGTCGATACTCTGGATCGGTGGCGCAGGCCGTGCACCGGTCAGCACCGCCTGCCTGATCAGCGGGCCGGCATCGATAATAATGACTACCTGGCCATCACCCGTGATGGTTCCACCAAGAATCCCTGGCACGCAGTTGATCTGTGGTCCGACCGGTTTGACCACGATTTCCCGGTGGCCCAGGAGCGCTGATACGCGGAAAGCCGCACGATGCTCGCCGGATTTAATCATCAGAATTGAGATGGTGTCATCACCCAGCGGGGTGGTTGGCTCGCCTAAAAGTGGCTCCAGGTCAAGAATTGGATAGGACTCGCCGGCAAATTCATAGACGGGGTTCGCATGTTCCAGAAGGTTCTGGTAATCGGCGGGCAGCATGCGAGAAACACCGGCTACGCTGGCAACCGGTATCAGGTACGGATGTTCGCCGGCCGTCACGCCGATGGCCTGCATGACTGCCAGTGTGAATGGAATCCGGATGGTAAATCGGCAGCCTTTGCCTTCCTCGGAGTCTATCTCGATTGAGCCGCCAATCTGTTTGATTTCATTGTTGACTACATCCATGCCGACACCACGTCCGGAAAGGGATGTGACGGTCTTGGACGTGGAAAATCCACTGTGGAGAATGAGCTGCTGCAGTTGTCGTGGCGATGGATCAGAATGCTTGTCCATCAGGCCCCTCTCAATGGCCAGCTTGTGGATGGACTTGAGGTCTATGCCGGCTCCATCATCTTCAACACGCACCACGAACTCGGTGGCCTCGGCGGCTACGGTGATACTGAGCTGACCTTCTTCCGGCTTCTTGAGTTTCCGCCGTATTGCCGGTTCCTCAATACCATGCGCAATTGAGTTTCTCAGCAGGTGTTCCAGCGGTGCGGTAATCCTTTCCAGTACATTACGGTCCAGTTGGTCACCGCCACCGGTCATACGCAAGTGCAGGCGTGCCTGCTTTTGGGTCTCGTTGGCAGCGGTACGGATGATACGGCGCAGACGTGGTGCAATGGTGCCAAAATGCACCATGCGGGTTTGCATGAGACCTTCCTGCAATTCATTGCTGACGCGCGATTGCTGAACCAGCAGGGCTTCGGACTTGCGCGCCGAATTGTCCAGCAACTCCTGCAGGTTCAGCAGGTCGGATACAGACTCCGACAGACTGCGTGACAGTTGTTGCATGGATGAGAACCGGTCCATTTCCAGCGGATCAAACTCTTCCGAGCCATCTGGTGCTTCCTGGTGATAGCGCGAGCGTATCTGGGTTTCGGTTTCAATCTCAAGCTTGCGGAATTGTTCCCGGATGCGTGACACCGTCACGTCAAACTCTTTCAGGTTGTCACGTATATACCCGACCTGCTGTTCAAGGTGTGAGCGGAAGATACTGATCTCGCCAGCCGAATTGACCAGTGAATCGAGTAAGTCGGCGTTTACGCGGATGTGTTGCGAAACTGCAGATTCCGCACTGGGCTCCCCGCCGGCTTCCGGTTCGGGCGCAGGAACCACCACGTCCGGGATTTCGTGCAGTCTTTCAGGTGCTCTGTCAGTTTTGACCGGAACATCGGCTTTAACCGGAACATCGACTTTGACGGGTTTTTCAGTTGGGGCCGCGGTTGGCAAAGGTGACGTGATCAGGTCGTCGACCTGCTGATCAAACAGCCTCAGCGTCTCACCAGCCTGCGGTATGACGCCTTGGCTTGCCTGTTGAGTCCAGACGTTGAGCCGGTCGCAACCCTGCTCCAGCACGTCAAGCGCCGATAGTGAAGGGGTCAGCGACATTCCTGCAATACGCTCCAGCAGTGTCTCCATGGAATGGCTGAGGGAGCCCAGGGCGCTGATGCCCGCCATGCGCGCGCCGCCTTTAAACGTATGTATCTCCCGCTGCAGGTTCTGCACGAGACCCAGGTCTGACAGGTTGCTGCGCCAGCTGTTCAGAAGCGAATCACAACGCTCAAGAATATCCGTGGCTTCTTCGAGGAAGATACCAAGAATCTCGCTATCAACCGGTTCAGGCAACTCGTCTGCGGGCTGAGCCGCCAGTTCTTCGGGTTCACTGGGCTCTTCATCCGCGTCGCTTGCAGGCGCTTCGGCGTCCACTGCATCTTCTTCGTGTTCGGCTGGTGGTGCTTCAAATTCAATTGCCAGGGCGTGCAATTGCGCAATCTGGCTGTCCTCATCGCGTGCAAGTTCTGCTTCCGGGTCGCCTTCATGCACTGCCAGGCAGGTTTCGAAATGTGCCAGGCTGGTAGCAACTGTCCACATTGCATGATCGCTGAATGCTTTCCTGCTCTTGCTTTGCGCCTCGAGAAAATCTTCCAGGGCCCTGGCGACTTCGGATTCCCTGCCCAGTGGATCCAGTGCGGTTGTTCCGGCGATGGTATGGATCGCGATGATTTCATCAGCACTTGCAGTGCAGTTGCGATTCCTTGAAATGCGCTCCATCAGGCCCGCCAGGACTGCAAGCTTCTCTTTCAGCTCTTTGCGCACCAATTCCTTGAGTGTGGGTTCTGCGGGTTTTTCAGCGTCACCACCCTCTAACAGCGCAGCAATGGGCGGTGGCAGAACCTCACCCAGCTGTGCCCAGTCAGGCGTATTGCCCGCGGCGATTGCATCGGCCTGCAGGGTCAGCGCTTCGATCGCTTCGACGCTCAGGTCTGAAGACTGCTGCTGCAGACGCCGCTTCATGTCCGGCAGTATGGCCTGGGTCAGACAGACGACAAGCGCAACATCTTCAATGGATTCAATACTGCCTTCCAGCAGGGTATTGAGCAGCGCTTCAATATGCCATGCGAAATCGCCTACTTCATCCGCACCGACCATGCGGCCGCTGCCTTTTAGCGTGTGGAAGCCGCGGCGGATTTCGGTCAGCAATTCAGAATCGCCCTGTTGCTGCATCCACAAAGGAACCTTTTCACTCAGCATAGCTGCAACAGATTCGTATTCTTCGAGGAATACCTCGAGTAACTCAGGATCAAGTGTTGCCGGCGGTGCGGCACTGGCTTCAGAGTCTCCGCCCTGTTTGACAGGGGTCTTCTTGGATTTTGGCGGTTTTGAAATGAATTCAACCACTTCCATCTCACCGACAGGCAGGCGAGCAAGACGCTCCTTCAGAATCTCAAGGAATCGCTCACGATTACTTTGCTGGTCGCGACAGCCCGCCAGGTAGAGTTCGAATGCTGCAACGGCATCGGTCACAATCTCCAGCTGACCGGGGTCGACGGCCGATTCCGTCCTGGCATGCCGCAGCAGGTTGTCAAGTGCATTGCGCAACTTCAGGGCCAGCGCAGCGGTTTCCGACTCGCCGATCAATTCCAGGGCTCCGGCAATGTGTTCCATCGGTTTGCTGAACTCTGCTTTTTGTTCACCGCTGAAATGACGCAATACGCCATCTTGCACCTGGTGGAGGCTGACCACGGTCTCACCCAGCAGGTGGGCTCGGATGCGTCGTATCTCGTGCCCCGGCAAATCGATAAAACCAGCCTCCTGGTCTTCCAGTAATGGCTCGCCAAGGGTCGCAATCTGTTCTTCAAGAACGGATTCAACCCGTATCAGCTCCCCGGCCAGGCCCATTAGAAGAGATTTGCGTGAACCCTGGTCGGGATCGAGATCGGGGTTTTCGCTGGCCGCGAATGCCGGCATCAGTTTCTCTATGGACTGGGCGGAATCACCCAGCCCCATCATTCTCAGGGTGTCCTGTAGCCTGAGCAGGGCATCATGACTATGTTCACGGCTGGCGGGTCTTATTTCACCGGTGCGCAACTCAAGATCCAGTGCATCCTTGACCAGCGAGAATTCATCGCGGACCGCCGCGCCGAGGGAAATGTACAGTTCACGATTACGCCCGGTTACGGCCCCACGGGCGCGTATCAACACATCCCGGTCGGGAACCAGTTCCTGCAACTGGAACCGTTCCCGGAGTTGATCAACGGGGGCGCTACCCGGTTTGGCCTGTGCGATATGGAACAGCAATGCCTGGGAAAGTGCATTGACCGAATCAACTTCGGTGGCCTTTTCGCCATTTTCCGAGAGCGCCTTGAGTACCAGGTGCAGACGCGCAAACAGGCGCCGCAGGTGCATGTCGTTACCGGTGACACCATCAAGCAATCCGCCGATAACCTTGGAAGCGATCCACCATAAACGCCGCAGATCCATTCTCTCCAGCCTGCTCTGCAGTGTTTCGCAAACAGAGAGCAGCGGTGACAAAAGTTCAATATTATCCTGTTGCTGCAGCCATCGAAGCAGGGCGTTTTCCCATTGGCGGCGCATACGCACGGTGAATTCCGGAAAAGACTCATCAAAAGCCGGTTTATGCTCATCGGCCTTGATTTCCAGTTCCGGCAGCGGCACGTCCAGGCTGGGCGCAAACAGCGTGGCCTCGGAAACGATATTGGCATTGTAGGCTGCACGCAGTTCGTTGATCACCGGCAGCAACAGTATGGGCAGGTCATGGTGACCGGCCTGCAAGCGATCCAGGTAAGACGGCACGACCACGATGGCATCCATCATCGCACCGTAGGCTTTTTGCCGGTCGCGGATGTTTTGCTGACTGAGTTCATCGCAGACCTTGATCATTTCCTCAACCACGAGCGTGGCACCCTGCAACATCAACGCCTCGAACGTGTACTTCAATTGCAGAAGGTGCTCGGAAGTATTTTCGATCGCGTCACCAATATGTGCGCTGTTGGCAATATGCTCAATCTGCGTACGAATCTGGGTCAGGTGCTTATCGAGATCGGGGCGCACCCAGGTTAAAACCGTGCTTACATTTGAGCCTTGCAGTAACATCAGCCCATTCCTGAAATATTTTCAGTGCAGGTCAAGCGTGCATTTGGCGTCAGCGTCGTCATTCAGGCGTCTTCAGGTAATTTGAAGTCGGTAACTGAATCACTGAGTTGCATGACCAGTTCAGCCAGGTCATCCACTGAGCTTGCGGCCAGGGCGCTGCCCTCGGATGCCTGGATAGCCAACTCCTGCACACTTCTCATTAATTCGGAAATATCGGTCGCATTCGCCGACTGTTGGTGGGCCTCCTCTGAAATGCTGGCAATCAGCTTGGACAGGTCATTCGATACGCGCTCAATGTGCCCCAACGCGGTGCCTGCGTCTTCCGCCAGGCGGGCTCCACTGACGACCTCTGATATGGTCGCCTCCATTGAAACAACGGCTTCGAATGTATCAGTCTGGATAGTCTGAACCAGGGATTCAATTCTTCTCGTTGAATGTGTGGCGCTTTCGGCCAGTTGCTGAACCTCATCAGCAACTACCGCAAAACCCTTACCGGCGCCACCGGCGGATGCTGCCTGTATGGCAGCATTGAGGGCGAGTACATTGGTCTGCTCCGCGAAACCATTGATGAGTTCCACGATGTCTCCAATTTCCTGGGTAGATTCACCCAGTCGCTTGATACGTTTGGAGGTGCCCTGGATTTGTTCGCGAATGGTATCCATGCCATTGATCGTTTCACGGACTTTCTTTCCGCCTGTATGGGCAATATCAACCGACTTGCGGGCCACTTCACTCGATTCGCTGGACCGCCTGGCCATGGTGTCGAAAGATTCCGCCATTTTCTGCACGGTAATCGTTGCTGCGCCGACCTTTTCGGCTTGCGCTGCCGCTGCCTTGGCGAGTTCCGAGGTGGAACCGCGCGTAGCCATGGCGGAACCGGCAACTTCCTGGGCGGTGAATTTGATCCCCTTGACCAGTTCGCGGAGCTGTTCGATTGCGAAATTGACCGAGTCGGCGATCGCACCGGTGAAGTCCTCGGTCACGGTGGCCTGTACTGTCAGGTCACCATCGGCCAATGAGCTCATTTCGTCTAGCAATTTCAGGATGGCTTCCTGGTTCTTCTGGTTGGCCCGGGCTGCGCTTTTTGCCCGTAACCGTTCTGCAGACAGGAATGAATATATCAATACCCAGACCATGGAAATCATCACCGCCAGGCCGATCACAGCCGCAGTCAGTGAAGGCCATAACCGGGTTTGCGGTAATTCTGCGATGGCATTTTTGAGGTTGGCCGCCCGGTCAAACACATCGCGGCTGCCGAGGAAGATTTCATCTGCGGCGCCACGCACTTCGAACAGATCGCTGGACGATTCGAGAATGCTGTTTATGTGCGGCTTGATGGCTTCAAACAGCGACTTGACCTTTCCCAATGACTGGAGAGCCGCAGTATTGCGCACCTGTGTAATTCCCAGTTCCGAATTACCCCGCAACAGCGCGTTGATTACCTGCTCGAAGAGAAGCCGGTCGTTTGCAAGGTTTTCTGCAGCGCTGACAGCATTGCTGCCACCTTGCAAAACCTCCGATACACGCCGCAAGATTCGGTCTGCCAGCACCAATTGACGACTGGCAAATACCACCTGGTTGGTCGGGGCGGCGCTTTTGGTCAGGGCCCTTATACTGTCATCGGTGTTTTTTTGTATGCCCGGAATATTGTCCTTGATAATGTTGCTTGCCATTGCAAGCTCCAGTATTAATTTTTCTCGATCAAGAATGCTCGACGCATTGGTGCGCATGCGCATCCAGCTCAGGCTGAGCTGCTTCATCGGAAAATCAACTGCCCCTGGTGTGGGTGGCAGACTGTTTGCGATTGATCCGGTGCTTAGGGTGGTCATGGCCGTTGCTATCGCATTGCGGGAGTTCCCAAGCTCAAGGAAGGCATCAAGGTTGCCCGTTGCCGCTTCACCCGCCGATTTGGCAAGTTGTTGGGATGTGACCTGAACGTCAGTGGCTCGCGATATCCACTCTTGTTCATTTTGTGCATCACCAGCGAGTTTGAAAAATGTTATGGCAACGAAGATCAGGGAAATGATCAGGAAACCTGTCGCCAGGTAGACCCCCCTTGAACGTTGGTTTTTTAATTGAGGCTGTGTTCTATTCATTCGATTTCCTGCACCGCTCAGGCCGCGGCGCCGTTGAGGAATTCAGTGGTGGTAAACAAGGTTTCTAGATCCAGCTCCTGCCAGACATCTTTGCCGGACCGGTATTGCATATGTACAAATTCCTTCAGTGGAGAGCTTTTTGGCAACCTGATGCTTTTGCCTTCTTCACTGACAAAATGCCGCTGGCCGAAAACTTCGTCAACCAGCAGACCAATGGGCCGGCCACGCAGACTGGCGGCAAGCAGCCGTGTGCGCATTGAAACCGGTGATCTTTTTCCGTTGAGAAACCAGGCAAGGTCGACGATGGTCAACAGGTCACCACGCACATTGGCCAGCCCCAGGATCCACGGCTTGGTGCCGGGAACGGGGGTAAACGCCGGGATAGGTAAAAATTCATGCACCTGTTTTACGTTGCAGGCCAGGCGATCTTCGCCGATTCGAAAAATGACCCCGGCCCACTCACCGCTGGTTTCCTGACCGTCGATATGGCCAGGTTCGAAAGCGAAACTTCGCCGCTCGTAATCCAACAGCTTCTCAAACGATGCATTTAAGGTGCTCATGATGTTTGCCCCCGGAGAATCTGTTTTACTGTTCCGTCAACACGGCTTATCACCCGTATCAGCTTGCGGCGTGCTGCTTGACAGCGCCCAGCAACTCTTCCCGTGTAAAGGGTTTAGTCAGATACTGGTCAGAGCCAACGACCCTGCCGCGGGCCATATCGAATAATCCGTCCTTGCTGGTTAGCATGACGACGGGGGTGTCACGAAATTCGGCATTGTTTTTAATGATGGCACAGGTCTGATAACCGTCAAGACGCGGCATCATGATGTCAACGAATATAAGATCGGGGTGGTGGCGGGTGATTTTAGACAGGGCTTCAAAACCGTTTTCGGCAGTGATGACTTCACAGCCTTCATTGGCGAGCATTGTTTCTGCCGACCGGCGAATGGTCGCACTGTCGTCAACCACCAGAATGCGCAGCTTCTTTGCTCCCGAAGGGGTTTCACTGCTTTCTTCTTTTGAATTCAATTGTTCCTGGCTCATAATATCTTCCCTGGTTGTGCAACGTTTACAGTGAATCCATTCACTGCGTTCCGCGCAATAATGAGACCAAAAATGCCCCTCCCATTTCGGTGCCTTCCATTTAGTTTACCCTTAGAAAAGTATGGTTTCCAGCCTCTTGTATTTTTTGAGGAATGTTCCTCATATTATTGAGCATCAAGACATTTAACCATTTGGTGTATTTGAATGTCTGGAATCGTAGTGGCAAGCGCTGGATAATGGAATCCTCCCAAGAAGGAAATTTTATGACCGGAATTAAGAAACATAACTCAAAAGTATTGAAAACCGGCGTGGTCATGGACCCCATTAGCGGGATCAAAACCTACAAGGACTCTACCTTTGCAATGCTTCTGGAAGCACAGCGGCGTGGCCACCAGCTTTACTACATGGTACCTGGAGATTTATTCGCCAAGGACGGACGGGTGTTTGCCGGGATGCAGCAACTCGAAGTTCGTGACAATACGACCGACTGGTTCAGCCTGGCCCCGCTCGGTAGCATGCCACTGGATGAACTGGATGTCGTCCTGATGCGCCGTGACCCGCCTTTTGATATGGACTATATCTATACCACCTACATGCTGGAGTTGGCGGAAAAGGCCGGTACCCTGGTCATCAACCGCCCGCAAAGCCTGCGGGATGCTAACGAAAAATTCTTTATCAGTAACTTTCCGCAGTGTTGTGTGCCGATGATCATCAGCAGTTCGTCCGGCCTGATCCGGGAGTTCGTTTCGCAGCAGGGACATTGCGTGGTCAAGCCGCTGGATGGTATGGGTGGGGAGTCCGTTTTCCAGGTCAGTGATACCGATATGAACCTGAACGTCATCCTAGAAACCATCACCCGCCACAACCAGAGACCGGTGATGGCACAGAAATATATTGATGAAATTTCCCAGGGGGACAAACGTATACTGGTGGTGAACGGCGAACCAGTACCCTATGCGTTGGCGCGATTTGCCGGCAAGGGTGACTTTCGCGGCAACCTGGCCAAGGGCGGCAGCAGCAAAGGTGTCCCCTTGAGCGAGCGGGATCGGTGGATATGTTCACAGGTTGCTCCGGAGTTGAAGAAACGCGGCATCCTGTTTGCCGGGCTGGATGTGATCGGCGACTGGCTTTCCGAGGTGAATGTGACCAGTCCGACCTGTATTCGTGAGTTGGACAAGGAGTTCGGTCTGAATATTGCCGGACAGCTTTTCGATGGCGTTGAGGCTATGCTGAAATAAAAATGTTCGCCTTCCCGGCCAGCAATGACCGTTTCGCTGTCAGCTTTTTGATGGCGCTTGCCCTGCATGCGCTGATATTGTTGGGTGTCGGATTTGTAATGGATTTTAAGCCCCTGACCCACCCCCTGGAGACTCTGGACGTGGTGCTGGTGAACTGGCGCTCCGAGTCGAAACCGGATGAGGCGGACTTCCTGGCGCAGGCTTCACAACAGGGTGGGGGTGAATCTACCGAAGCCAAACGCCCTTCACAGGAAAATACCGGGGCATCACCGGGCCCGGCGGACGGTGACGATCCGGTGGACCAGCAGGAGCAGATGTCCAGCGTGGCGGACGCCGCCCGTGAACAGATTCTGATCGAAGACGACAAGGCCGAATTTACCCAGCAAATAACCAGTATTGAGCAACCAGAACCGCCGAAGCCGAGTGCTGCCCAGTTGATGCAGGAAAGCATGACGATGGCAAAACTGCAGCCCGGTATTCAACGCGACCGGGAATCGCAATCAAAACTGCCACGGCGTAAATGGATATCCGCCAACACGCGCGAGTATGAATTCGCCGCCTATATGCAGGCCTGGGTGGCCAAGGTTGAAAGGGTCGGCAACCTCAATTACCCGGATGAAATCAGGCGTTTGCAGTTGACCGGAGACCTGCTCATGACGGTCGGTATTAACGTGGACGGCAGCGTGGAGAGTATCGAAATCCAGCGCAGCTCCGGGAAACCCCAACTGGACCAGGCAGCAACACGGATCGTGCGCCTGGCGGGCCCTTACTCGCCGTTACCGGAATACATCAATGCCTCGGTGGATGTCCTGCACATCACCCGGACCTGGCGCTTTTCACGTGATTTCAAAGGTCTGGATTAACTACCCGTATTGCGCCATCCGGGGATTTTTGCTGAGAAAACCTGTCTAAGCCGTGTATTCCGGGGTCATACGTGGGCGCGTGGCTATTTACCTTCCTGCCCGGTCTGAAATCCCCCCTTGTAAAGGCTGGAAACTGGACTAATAATTGGCATATGAACACCGAATCGCAAAATGTTGTCAGCGGCTATCTGCAGCAACAGATGTTGATTGCAATGCCGGCCATGGCCGACCCTAACTTCTCACGCAGCGTGACCCTGTTATGCCAGCATAATGAGGAAGGTGCAATCGGCATCACCATCAACCGGCAATCCGCTTTCACCCTGGGCGAGCTGTTGTTTCAGCTGAATATTCCCTGCGCTATCCAGGAAATCTCTTCGATGATGGTGCTCGAAGGCGGCCCGGTCAGTCCCGACCACGGTTTTGTTTTGCATACACCCGTCGCGGGGTTTGATTCCAGTGTTCTGATCAACGATGACATCATGGTGACGACCTCCCGCGATGTACTGAAAACCATTGCGGCCGGCAACGGCCCGGAGAAATTCATTGTCGCGCTGGGTTATGCTGGTTGGGGTGATGGTCAGCTAGAGTTTGAAATGCGCCAGAATGCCTGGCTTTCAGTACCGGCAGATAAAGTCATTCTGTTTGAATCGGCCCTGCCGCAGCGTTGGGAAAAAGCACTCGGCAAACTGGGTATCAGCGCCAGCGACCTGCACGGGGTCGGCGGGCATGCCTGATGAGAATGACAGGCCAAAAGGTACGATCATCGCATTTGATTTTGGTCACCGCCGGATCGGCGTTGCCGTCGGCCAAACGCTGACGGGTACGGCCAATGCGCTAGCGGTGGTGCCTGCAGCGAACAAACCGGACTGGCAGGCAATCACCGCGATCATTGCTGAATGGAAACCTGCCGCATTGCTGGTCGGTTTGCCACTCGCTGAAGAGGGTGGCGAAACCGATATGTCAAAAAATGCCCGGCGCTTTGGCCGCCAACTCGAGGGCCGCTTCGGAATACCCGTGCTGTTTGAAGACGAACGCCTGACATCTTTCAGCGCCGAGCAACGCTTCATAGAGGCCCGCGCCCAGAGTGGAATGAAGCGCAAAGATGCGTCGTTAAAAGACGCCATCGCGGCGCAGATTATCCTGGAGAGCTGGTTACAAGCCTGAATCGTAACAGCCTGCCATTTTTCACGGGTATAAAAAACCGCTCCGCGCCGAAAGAGGGTTAACGGCGGGAGCGGTGTAAGTAAAGCCAGGAGCGTCGGTCAGACGATGATCAGGGAGAAAATTTCCCGGCTTTGCTTATTCAGTACATTTGACGCATCAAACCTGCAATACGTTACAAAAACCCTGTCACGCATGTTGTTTTATCCCTGTCCTCATCTTGAACAAAAAGCAGAGCGGAGGGTTGTGCCCATAGTCACGGTCTGCGGCAGAAGGGTTTTCAGGCAGGATAAAACGAAGTGAACGCCCGGGTGGTCCGGTGTATTACCTGAAGAGTTTCAGCTTGTCTTTATAGGTCCTGGAAAGCTTGACGCGGTGGCCGGAATCGAGCGTAAGAAAATATTCACCATTGATGTGTGATTCCATCTCCCGCACGAGTCTGACATTGACGATGGTTGAACGATGAATACGCTGAAGAATACTTCCGTCCAGTTCCGCCTCAAGCTGTTTCATGGTCTTGCGCATGATATGCGTGGTGCCCTTGGCCTGGATGCACATATAGTCGCCGGCCGCATCGAT
>Ga0316188_10001073_pt1 | contig 12768 bp, 12 predicted proteins | sample Phiworburrow1_MG_FD_204933 | JGI IMG/M metagenome (GOLD analysis project Ga0316188, IMG submission 204933) | Coastal sediment microbial communities from Maine, United States - Phippsburg worm burrow 1 | ecosystem: Environmental > Aquatic > Marine > Coastal > Sediment | place: USA: Maine...
AACTTTCTCGACACGCCGGTAATTCAGACGTTCGGGATCAAACAGGTAAAGACGGCTGATACCGCTCTCGTTGGCAACAAATGCACCGCGTTTGCGGTCGGGGCTTAAAACAAACTGGGTAATATCCCAGTTGGCCGCGCTCGGCACATATGTGATCACCGGCACCTCACCCAGCGTTGCCAGTGCCAGTTCGGCCGCACCTCCATGCTGGTTGGTGACAAAAAAGACGCTGTCGTCCTTTCGGCTGAAACCGCTGACGATATTACTGGACGGGTTTTCCGGGTCTCCGGCCAGCAAGCGCAGTTCCCCATCCGGCAAATCCTTGATATAGATCCTGGAATCGGCCACGCTGACAAATTGCTGGACCAGCAATCTTTTTCCATCACGGCTGAAATCAACGGGCTTCCATAACGTGCCGTCCTCCGTTGCAAGCAGCAGGCTCGCCGGATCGGAAGACGCTGTATCCTGTATCCAGATATCATTCGAGCGGCCGTTCCTGCGCGTGGAGCGATAGGCCAGTTTTTCGCCCTGCCGGTCCCAGGCCATGCGGTTGTTCAATGCCTCCCCATCCGACAGCATACGTTTCAGGCCATCCCCGGGGTTGAACAGGTAGACCTGGTCGAACTCATCACCGCCCTTATCCAATGTCAGGGCCAGCAGGTGGCTATTGGGTTTAAGTTGTACCTCGCCGACCGGCTCATCACCAAAGGTCACCTGGTAGCGGGCGCCACCCGGCGCGTCCACCCGGTGCAGTTGGGTGACGGGTCCTAAACGGGTCTTGATAAAAATGCTCTTGCTGTCTTTCGACCAACTGGTGAAACTGGCGGATCGGATGTTCTGGTAACGGCTGAGTATGGGCGGCAGGGACTCGGGTATCGGCGGTATATCTTCCAGGACCAGTTGACCGTCATTGGCCGTCCAGCGCTGCACTTGCGCAGTTGAGCCGGTGCTCGACAGCAGCAGCAAGAAAAGACCGGTTAACAGTTTACGCATTGATAATCCTTCAAGTTTCAATTCAAATAACGGGGTAAGGCCCAGACAGCCCCCGGTTAAACACGATTCCGCCCGTTTCTTTGCATAGTGTTACCGGTATAATCTTCGCTCAAACCAGCTACTGAAAACTATGCACAAACCCCTTCATATCATAATTCTTGCTGCCGGTGCAGGGACCCGCATGAAGTCACGGGTGCCGAAAGTTCTGCAAACGGTCGGCGGCAGGCCGATGATTATTCACGTATTGGACACCGCTTTGCAACTTCGGCCGGCAGGTATTCACGTGGTTTTCAATCCGGGGGCACCGGAGGTAATGGACGCCTGCGCTGCTTTTAACATCATCTGGGCGGCACAGGCGCGGCAGCTGGGCACGGGCCACGCGGTACAGCAGGCCATACCGGGAATCCCCGAAGACAGCGATGTACTGGTGCTTTATGGTGACATACCATTGCTTGAAGCCGGTGTATTGAAAAAGCTGATTGAGTCCCCGTCAGGGGGGATAAAAGTACTGACAATGAACATTGCCGAACCACGTGGTTACGGGCGTATCGTTCGCGACAAAAATGACCGTGTTACGGGCATCGTCGAAGAGCGTGATGCCACGCAAGCGCAACGGGCCATCACCGAGGTTAACACCGGTATCATCATGGCGCCGCGGCCGGTACTGATGTCGTGTCTTGAAAACATGAGAAGCGACAACTCTCAAAGCGAGTATTATCTGACCGATGTATTTTCCATCGCGTATAAAAAGGGTATTCAGACCAGCGCTGTTATTGCTCCGGTTCCATTGGACCTGGAGGGGGCAAATGACCGGATTCAGCTGGCCGAACTGGAGCGGCGGTATCAAATGAAAAAGTCCATTGAACTGATGAATGCAGGCGTACAACTGGCCGATCCACAGCGTATCGACATACGTGGCACGGTAGAGGCAGGCAGCGATGTATACATCGATGTCAACGTCGTGCTGGAAGGTGATATCAGCCTCGGAGACGGCGTGCATATCGGTCCGGGCTGTATACTGAAGAACTGCCAACTGGCCGCCGGCACGCGGGTGCATGCATACAGTGTGCTGGAGGGCATGCGTAGCCTGGGTGCCTGTGATATCGGTCCATTTGCGCGCGTACGCCCCGGAACCGAACTGGCGGAAGGCAGCAAGGTGGGTAATTTTGTCGAGATCAAAAACACAACGCTCGGAAAAAACAGCAAGGCCAGCCACTTGAGTTACCTCGGTGACAGCAGTATCGGTGAGCGGGTCAATATCGGCGCCGGCACCATTACCTGCAATTACGATGGCGTCAATAAACACCGCACCGTCATCGGCGATGATGCGTTTATCGGCTCTGATACACAGCTGGTTGCACCGGTCACCGTTGGTGCGGGTGCAGATATCGGTGCCGGTAGCACCATAACCAAGGATGCCCCGGCCGGCCAGTTGACGATCAGCCGGGCAAAGCAGGTCACGATCCGGAACTGGAAACGGCCGGTAAAAAAATAGGGCGGAGACCTGACTATGTGTGGAATCGTCGCAGCCTCTGCGGGGCGTAACATCCGGGATATCCTGATGGCCGGTCTGCGTACGCTCGAATATCGTGGTTATGATTCAGCGGGTATCGCCTTGCAGCAGGATGGCTACCTGGCACGGCAGCGCGCAGCGGGTAAGGTGAAAGATCTCGAAGCCCTGCTGGAAGCCTCACCCATTAACGGCCATTGTGGTATTTCACATACACGCTGGGCAACCCACGGCGCACCGAACACCGAGAACGCGCATCCGCATACCTCCGGCGATCAACTGGCGCTGGTTCATAACGGTATTATTGAAAACCATGAGGAACTGCGCCTGGAATTGCAGCAGTCCGGATGCCGGTTCAGTTCTGAAACCGATACCGAGGTCATGGTCCACCTGATTGCCAGGCTGATGGATTCAGGCCTGGATTTGTTTTCCGCGGTCCGCAGGGCCGTTGGCCGTCTGCGCGGTGCATTCGCCATCGCCGTGGTCAGTGCTGCCGAGCCCGGTGTCATCGTGGGCGCAAGGAAAGGCAGTCCGCTGGTTTTGGGTATCGGTCACGGGGAACACTTCCTGGCATCGGATATCTATCCGTTGCTGGGTGAGACCGATGAATTTGTCTTTCTGCAGGAGGGCGATGCAGTCAGACTGGATGTCGATAGCTATCAGATCGTTGATGCAAATGACCAGCCGGTGGAACGTCTGGTAAAGAAGGTTGAGACCAAGGCCGATTCGGTGCAACGCGGCCTTTATCCCCATTACATGCTGAAGGAGATATTCGAGCAACCGCAGGCGGTGGCTGAAACCCTCGAAGGCCGTCTCGGCGCCACTGCCGTACTACCGAATATTTTTGGAGTCGGCGCAGAGGCATTGTTACGGCAGGTCAAACAAGTTCACATCGTTGCCTGTGGTACGGCTTACCACGCGGGCCTGGTTGCCAGTTACCAGGTCGAGCAGTTGGCAGGTATTCCCTGCAAGGCAGAGATTGCCAGCGAATATCGCTATCGAATGCCGGTCGTACCCCAAGACACGCTCTTTATCGCCGTGTCCCAATCCGGCGAAACCGCCGATACGCTGGCCGCCCTGAAACACGCAAAGCAGGCTGGCTATGTAACCACGCTGGCCATATGCAATGTTGCCGAGAGCTCCGTGGTGCGCGAGGCCGACCTGGTGCTGATGACCCGCGCCGGGCCCGAGATCGGGGTGGCTTCGACCAAGGCATTTACCACGCAACTGGTCGCCTTACAGTTACTGGTGCTGGAGCTGGCGCGTTTGAATGGTGTTGATAAAGACGAATACGCAGCATACGTGGCCGATTTGCACCGTCTGCCGGAGCTGCTCAATGAAGCATTGAGCCTCGATAGCGAGTTCAAGGCATTGGCTGGCACCTTCGTAAATAAAAATGATGCCCTGTTCCTGGGCCGGGGCAGCCATTACCCGATTGCGATGGAAGGCGCCCTGAAGCTCAAGGAGATTTCCTATATTCATGCAGAGGCCTATGCTGCCGGCGAACTCAAGCATGGGCCCCTGGCGCTGGTTGATGCTGAAATGCCGGTTATTGCGGTTGCACCCAACAATGCATTGCTGGAAAAATTGATCAGCAACATCGAGGAGGTCAGTGCAAGGGGCGGTAAGTTGTATGTCATTGCCGATAACAAGGTGGTTTCAAGTTTCCAGCAGCGGCATGGCCGGGTTATCGGGCTGGATACCGGCGGATCGCTTTTGGCGCCGGTCATCATGACCATTCCGCTGCAATTACTCGCTTACCACGTGGCGGTGCAGCGCGGCACGGATGTGGATCAGCCGCGTAACCTGGCCAAATCAGTCACCGTGGAATAAGCCATTACGCCTTTTCTGTTTTTCCGGGCAGGTCAAGCAGGCCTGTTGCATCTTCCTTCGGCGGCATTTGCAGGTAATAGCCTTGTTCAGTGAGGTTTTGCATGACCTGTTTGACATTTGCATAGGCCAGTTTGCGCTCCGCTGTCAGTACCAGGTTCATGACAAACTCAGGCTTTCCAAAAACCGTCTTCAGTTCGGCCGGCAGGTCATCAAAGTCGTGTCCATCCAGTAAATAGATATAGGTAAAGTCCTTCAGGCTGGAGCGAATGACCGAGCATTTCATGCGAGACTTCCTTCATTGGTGTCTGATGCGCAGTATATCCGTAACGGCGCCGGTGCAGGCAAGCCGGGATTTCCACCTGAACGTGCTGAATGCAAATCAACCCGTAAACAACTATGCTTGTTACGTGATTGAATATTGGGCAAGACGATCGTGCATTTAACCGTCGGCGTTACCGGTCACCGTGATCTGCTTGCAGATGAAATTCCCGCGCTGCAGAAAAAAGTGCGGGATTTTTTTCTGCAGCTCAAAAGCGACTTCCCCGATCTGAATCTGCAGTTGATCACACCGCTGGCGGAAGGCAGTGACCGGTTGGTGGCCGATGTCGCCCAGGATCTTGGTATTGGTCTTATTGTGCCGTTGCCGATGCCACAGGCTGAGTATGAACAGGATTTTTCATCGCCTGCTGCTGTTCAAGCTTTCAGGGCCTCGCTGAAAGACGCCAGGATCATTCACCTGCGAACGGTTAGAAGATCCCCCGGTAACAGTTTGAGCCTTGAAGAAAGAACAGCCCAGTATGCACAGATGGGTATCTTTGTTTCAAATCACAGCCAGGTGTTATTGGCGCTTTGGGATGGCAAACCCTCATCTGAACTTGGCGGCACTGCCAGCGTTGTCAATTACCACCTGACGGCGGTCATGCCTGGGTTTTCAATGGCCGAGGATTCGCCGAACCTGCTGGCTGATAATGAAAATGACCTGGCCTACCATATCGTTTGTTCCAGGGATCGTCCCGATGGTCAACCAAGGGACGGGCTGTCGCCGCTGCAGACCACTTGGGTCACCTCCCATTTCGGGCTCGAAACAAGCCAGCACATGCCTCTTGAATACCAGATCATGTTGCGCCGCCTGGAGGAGTACGGGCGTGACAGGGCAAAATATGCAATGGATATTAAGGAAGAGGGCGCTGACCTTCTTGAGAACGCACCGGATTTCGAGCTTCCGATAGGAACCGATGTAATTTCCGAGCAACATCAAATCGCGGACTGGCTGGCGATCCACTTTCAGAAAAGAATATCACTGGGTCTGATCGCCATGCACAGCCTGGCGGTGCTGGTCGGTCTGTTCTTTCTGGTCTACTCGGAATTTGACGGACTCGACTTCCTGATCAATATTCTGTTACTCGCTTTTTTGGCCGGTTTCATACTTTACAAGATCGGTGAACGGCGGCAGTGGCACCGTAAACACCTCGACTACCGGGCTCTCGCGGAAGGTTTACGCGTCCAGTTTTACTGGGCCCTGGCAGGTGTGATCGATGTGCAATCGGCTGAATTTGCCTATGACAATTTTCTGCAAAAACAGGATGTTGATCTTGGATGGATTCGTCACGTTATGCGTAATGTCAGTCTTGCTCGCAGTCGAAACCAGGTGCCGCCGGAAGCATGGGTGGATTGGGTCATTGAGCACTGGGTGGGTGATGAAGCCGGCCAGACCGGACAGCTATCCTACTATCGCAAGAAGGAGCAGGAAAAAGCAATCAGATTCAGACGTACAACCCTTCTCGGCAAACTCGCCTTGTGGGTGGGTTTGCTGATTGCGGTTGTATTGGCAATCGCAGGTACGGATATGTCATCAGATCACCATACTTACCTGCTGGTTTTGATGGGTATTTTCCCGTTGTTCGCCGGTGTGCGTGATGCGTATTCGCATAAAAAGGCGGAAAAGGAGTTAATTAAGCAATACCGTTTTATGCGTGGAATCCTGGTCAATGCACGACGTCTGCTTGATGGTTCAGATAACCTGGGCTTCCGCCGCAGTGTGCTGAGAGCTTTGGGTAATGCTGCACTGGAGGAAAGTGCTGAGTGGATTTTGATGCATCGGGAGAGGCCGCTGGAACACAGTGGGTTTGCGGGGTGAAATCCGGTTTAGAATTCGAACCGCTTGCTGGTCTTGCAAGCGCAGAAGATACCCCCGGTATATAAAAAGTCATCCCCGCATGCGCGGGGATGACTGTGCCTCCTATCAATTATTGAACCTGGGTTAGCGGTTCATTCTGTCGTTGATGAGGTTCTTGACAACTTCCGGTTCGGCCAGCGTGGAAGTATCGCCCAGGTTTGCGTAGTCGTTTTCGGCGATCTTGCGCAGGATTCGGCGCATGATTTTACCGGAACGGGTCTTGGGCAGACCGGGGGCCCACTGGATCAGGTCGGGCGTTGCGATCGGGCCGATTTCCTTGCGTACCCAGTTACGCAGCTCAGCGCGTAACTCGTCACTGGGTGTGGCATCGGCTACGAGGGTTACGTAGACGTAAATACCCTGGCCCTTGATATCGTGCGGATAGCCTACAACGGCAGCTTCAGAGACCAGTGCGTGAGAGACCAGTGCGCTTTCAACTTCGGCGGTTCCCATGCGATGGCCGGAAATATTCAGCACGTCATCAACGCGGCCGGTGATCCAGTAGTAGCCGTCCTCATCGCGTTTGCAACCATCACCGGTGAAATACCTGCCTTCAAAGGTTGAGAAATAGGTATCAATGAAGCGCTGGTGATCGCCGTATACGGTACGCATCTGTCCCGGCCAGCTATCGGTAATCACCAACTGGCCTTCCGCTGCACCTTCGAGCGGGTTGCCCTCGTTATCAACGATACCGATCATGATGCCCGGCAGCGGGAAGGTTGCAGAGCCGGGCTTCATCGGTGTGGCGCCCGGCAACGGACTGATCATGATGCCGCCGGTTTCCGTTTGCCACCAGGTGTCGACGATGGGGCAGCGGCCATCGCCAACGACGTGGTAGTACCACTCCCAGGCTTCCGGGTTGATCGGTTCGCCAACCGTACCCAGCAGACGCAGGGTTTTTCTTGAAGTCCGTTTGACCGGTTCTTCACCATCACGCATCAATGCACGAATCGCCGTCGGTGCGGTGTAGATGACATTGACCTTATGCTTATCAACCACCTGCCAGAAACGGCTGGTATCCGGGTAATTGGGTACGCCTTCAAACATCATGGTGGTCGCGCCATTGGCGAGCGGACCGTAAATAATATAACTGTGTCCGGTGACCCAGCCCACATCCGCGGTACACCAGTAAATGTCGCCATCCTGGTAATCAAATACCATCTCATGGGTAAATGAGGCATACACCATGTAGCCACCGGTGGTGTGCAGAACGCCCTTGGGTTGCCCGGTTGAACCGGAGGTGTAAAGAATGAACAAGGGGTCTTCAGCGCCCATTTCCTCGCAGGGGCAATCATCGGGGACATCGGCTTCAACTTCGTGCAGCCAATGGTCACGAGCGCTATTCATGGCAACATCTTTACCGGTGTTGCGAACAACCAGTACCGACTTGAGTACGTCCAAAACACCTGGGCGTTCACAGGCGGCATCGACATTCTTCTTCAGTGGGATGGCTTTGCCGCCTCGCAGACCCTCATCTGCGGTAATCAGGATGTTTGATTTACAACCCACAATACGACCGGCCAGCGCATCGGGTGAAAACCCGCCAAAAACGACCGAATGGACTGCACCGATGCGAGCACAGGCCAGCATCGCCACGGCTGCCTCCGGAATCATCGGCATGTAAAGGGTGACCCGGTCCCCGCGTTTGGTTCCAAGTTCTTTAAGTGCGTTGGCCATGCGGCAGACGCGTTTATGTAGTTCGCGGTAGCTGATATGCATATCGCGCTTGGGGTCGTCGCCTTCCCAGATGATGGCGGTCTGGTCGGCACGTTTCTCAAGATGGCGGTCAATACAGTTGTAACAGGCATTGAGTGTGCCATCTTCGAACCAGCGGATATGTACATCCTTGCGATCCCAGGAAACATCTTTGACTTTACTGAATGGTTTTATCCAGTTGATTCGCCGGGCCTGTTCAGACCAGAAGCCGGTATTGTCCTCCACCGACTGGTTATACATTTCCTGGTACCGTTTTTGGTCAACGTGGGTGCGTTCCCTGGCTGCAGGGATAACAGGGTAAGTTTTGCTCATAGTCCTTCTCTACTTTTCTTGGGTTGCAAATCTGACAGGCTTCTAGTTCCAGGTCATGCCCGGACGCCAGCCCCATCGCCATAATAATCCGGCACCGAAAAACAAACCCCCAAGGTGGGCATAATGGGCCACTTGTGGCATCGCTCCGGTTACACCGAAAATCAATTCAGCGCCACCATAAAAGAGAACAAACCACTTTGCCTTGATAGGTACCGGGAAAAAAATCAGGAATAATTTAGCGTTTGGCCACGTGACACCATAGGCCAGCAGGAGGCCGAAAACCGCACCGGACGCGCCGATGGTCGGGTAGACATTACCGCTGATATACTGAACCAGCAATTGGATCAAACCGGCGCCGAGGACGCAGGTAAAATAGTATTGGGCGAACTTTCGGCTGCCCCAGAGTTTCTCTACCGGCAAGCCAAACATCCACAGGGCAAACATATTGAAAAACAGGTGGTTGAACCCGCCATGCAAAAAGGCGTAAGTGATCAACTGCCAGGGTTGGAAGTAATTGCTGTACAAAGGCCATAACGCCAGTTGGGCTGAAATGTTGTGCAGTAAAAAAACTACAACGCAAACGGCTATAATGCCGATGGCTATCGGTGGCCGGGTAACTTGATGCAGTATTAGCTGCTGATTCAAATATACTCTCCAGAGAGACCTAACGCTGGATTACAATATTACAATGACTAAAAAAAACATGCTTGACTCACATCATGTAAAAATGGTGACCGTGTACGCATCTTCCAGTGCAGCACTCAAGCCCATTTACTATGACGCAGCCAGGCGTACGGGCGAAATTTTAGCGTCTGCCGGCAAGTCTATCATCTATGGCGCCGGCGGCGGTGGCCTGATGGGTGCAATGGCGGATGGCGCGCTCAGCAAAAAGGGTGAAGTGTTTGGAGTGGTACCCGTTTTTCTGCAGGACCTCGAACTGACGCACCGCCGCCTGACCGGTTTGAAGGTGGTCGGCGATATGCGTGAGCGAAAGCATCTCATGCTGCAAGACTCGGACGCCGTTGTGACGCTGCCCGGTGGTTCGGGTACTTATGAGGAGCTATTTGAGGCCTTGACCATGAAGCGCCTGGGTCAGTGGACCGGTCCCGTTATCATCGTCAACACGGCTGGCTTTTACGATGGCCTGTTACAGTTTATGAGGCACAGTGTCGAGGAACGGTTTATGGGCCGCAATCATTTGAATATGTGGTCCGTTGTCGATGAGCCCGAACAGATCCTGGAGGCAATCGGCAATGCAAAGGCCTGGGATCAGGATGCGCTCCAGTTTGCCAATGTGACAACTGCAAACGCATGAGTGACCAGGCGCCGTTGTCTATTCAAAAGTTGCCGGCGGCGCGTGGCCTGGCATGGGTGTCAGGAAGTTGGGGATTGGTCAAAAGACAGCCGTTACGTTTATTACTGATCAGCCTGTTTTTTCAGTTTGTTCTGAGCTTTTCGCAGACGGGTGCCATGGGCCTGGTTGTGATCCTTTGCCTGCCCGTTTTGAGCGCCGGATTATTGCAGGCTTTCTTCCTTGTCGAGCATGCTGAAAAGCCCATGCTGGCGGTCCTGTTCATGCCGTTTACAGCAAAAAGGAGTATCGGGTCCCTGTTGCTGTTAGGCGCGGTGGCAATGGCCGTGGCACTGCTGATTGTTACGCTTGTACTGGCAGGGCAAATGGTTGATATTGACCCGGATATTATTATCCGCATCGAGCAGGGCGATCTTGATGCGCTGCAATTGATCGACCCGCAAGTCTTGGAAAACGCCGTTATGGCGATGGCGCTGGGCGCCGCCATCAGCGGCAGTATTACCTATTTCTCGGTTCCCTTGATCTGGTTCCGGAAACAGAAGATGGGCAGCGCACTGATTCTGGGTCTGAAGGGGCTCGCCAGGAACTGGAAGCCATTACTCGTGATCGGTTTGTTACTCGCGATACTGGCGGTGCCAATCGTCCTGCTGTTCGGGTCTTTCTATCTTTCTGCGCTCAACGAAGGAACCGCTTCAACCCTGTTGGGTTTCCTGTTGCTTCTGGTTGGCCCGATGTTCCAGTTGCTGCTGTTTGGAACCCAGTACCTGGCATTCAGGGATATATTCGGTCTGGATGAAGCGGCCACTGTACAGGCCAATAGAACAGATAATCAGTTGGTCGCCTGATCGGCTTCGGTTTCTTCCTCTTTGTCCTTTTCCGGAACCAGGATGCGGGCAAAGATGATGCCCAGTTCAAACAGTAACCACATCGGCAACGCCAGCAATGTCTGCGATATGACATCCGGCGGGGTCAGAATCATGCCCAGGGCAAAGGCGCCGACAATAATATAAGGCCGCCAACTTACCAGCTTGGTGGTGGTCGTGATGCCGGTGGCCACCAGGATGATGGTCGCAATCGGTACTTCAAAGGTAATTCCGAAGGCAAGAAAGAGCGTCATGACAAAATCCAGGTATTTGCTGATGTCTGTCATCACCGCCACACCTTCTGGCGCTATGCGGGTCAGGAAACCGAATACCAAGGGAAAAACGACGAAGTACGCAAATGCGCAACCGGCATAAAAAAGAAATACCGAGGACAACAACAAGGGCCGGGCCAGTCTTTTCTCGTGTTTGAACAGCGCCGGTGCGACAAAGGCCCACAATTGATACAAGACCACCGGGATCGAAATCATGATTGAAATCAGCAGGGTCAGTTTGAACGGTGTCAGGAAAGGCGACGCGACGTCGATGGCAATCATGCTGCTGCCTTCCGGCAATTGCGCCATCAGCGGTGACGCCAGGGTCTCGTAAAGGCTGCGGGAAAACGGCAGGAGTGCGACAAGGACGATAACGATGGCCAGGCAGGCCTTGAGCAGGCGGCTGCGAAGTTCAACCAGGTGTTCGAGGAAGCTTAGCTCACGGTCCTCCTGGGTGATTTCAGGCATTTTCAGACTTCCCGCTGTCTGATTCCGGTAATGGACCTGGTTCCGGGGGAGTGGCTGGTTTTGGGTCGGGTGCGGCCGTGCCGGGTTTTTGGTTTCCAGGTTTGAAACCCGGTATGTCGGTTAAATCCCTGCCGATTTGTTTGAGTTCTTCGCTGGTTTTTTTGATCGGCCTGGCAAGATCGGCCTCCGCCAGTTCCGATTCAATGGTGTTTCGCAGGCTGACCCAGCTCATTCTCGCCTTGCGCACGAAGCCACCCAGGGTACGGGCTACACCGGGTAAGCGTTCTGGTCCGAGTACGAGCAGGCCGATCAGGACCAGCAGAAAAATCTCGGCAAAACCAACATCAAACATCTTTTTCGGTAGGACGGCTGGCCGTGACTTTTTCCTCTTTGCTTTGCGGTGCTGCAGAGGTTTTCTCTGCGTTTGTTAATTTTTCCGGATCCTTGTCTGCGGGTTCGTCTTCGATTCCTTTGCGGAAGCCCTTGACTGCACTACCGAGGTCGGACCCGATGTTGCGCAATCGCTTGGTACCGAAGACGAGCATGACAATCACCAGCAGGATCACAAGCTGTGTGACGCTAATTCCACCAATCATTTTTTAACTCCGGTGTAGTTTCAATGTACGCAGTTTAATCCAAACGAAATCGTTTGGCTTCAAAAAACAGGTTTTAGGATTTGATTCAGGAATATCGTCTACGCAGGATAAGCATCCCGGCCAGCATCAAGACGAGTATTGCGGTAAGACGCCCAGCCATGGTTAACGTTGGAATCCTTGGCAGGCCGTCGTCGGACAGGCCTTCGTCTATGGCCTCCTCCTCCTCCTCATCGGTAACGCAGCTGCCCGGTGGGCTGATTGCGAGACTTTCATAACCCACCTGGTTGAGGGTGGTAGCTTGCAGGGTCGCTGCGCCGGTAAGCACATTGATACGAAGTATCTGGCTCTTCTGGTTGTCGATCTGGCTGCGGTCTGTAATGGCCCATAAACCGCCATCGCTGTCGAATGACATGCCTGCCTCGTTGTACTTGTATTCACCCACCTGGCCCAGCGGCCCGATTAATGAGGCGGTTCCAGTGGTCGGGTCGATACTGTACAGGTTTGGGGAATCCGTGGTGCCATTCGAAAACTGTCCGTTACCCAAGCCGTAAAGCCTTGTTGGGTTGCCAATGGCCGCGATGGCACTGATGTTGACACCGAGCGAACCAGCAGTGCCCACCGACCTGAAACTGCCATTCGGGTCACGAAGGTATAAGGTTTTGGATTTGACGGAAGTGAAATATAAGCTGTTGTCACAGGCGAATGTCATGCCGAAAT
>Ga0316188_10001074_pt1 | contig 12760 bp, 10 predicted proteins | sample Phiworburrow1_MG_FD_204933 | JGI IMG/M metagenome (GOLD analysis project Ga0316188, IMG submission 204933) | Coastal sediment microbial communities from Maine, United States - Phippsburg worm burrow 1 | ecosystem: Environmental > Aquatic > Marine > Coastal > Sediment | place: USA: Maine...
CCAGCGCAACGCCGTCGGCCAGGGCCACGAGCTGCTCGCCCTTCAGCGCACGCTGCCGCTCGCGGCTCTGCTCGCGCCGCTGCGACTGCCGGTCGTGCCGCGCCTGGTCGCGGGCCTGCTGCCAGCGCGCGTGGCGGTCCTGCAGCAGCGCCGCCAGATGCGCGTCGGGCAGCGGCGCCAGCGTCAACCACTCCTGCCGCGGATCGTCCATGGGCCGGGCCGGGATTGCGGGTTCCTTGTCGGCTTCGGCTTCGGCATCGGCCGCCGACGGGTCACCCGAGCCAGAGCGCGCGGCCGGGTCGTCGGCAGTCCCTGGTGCTGGCTCGGCCGGCCCGGCCAGCAGGCGGTCGAGCACGGCCAGGTGGCCGTCGAGCGCCGCCGCGGTCTGCAAGGCACGCTGAAGGCCCGCCAGCGCGCCCTCGGTGGCCGTGGCAGCCGGGTCGCTCGGGGGCGACGCCTCCATCACGGCGCGAGCGGCAGCGACGGCGCCGGCCAGCCCCTCGCGATCCTGCGTGCCCGCGGCGGCCTCTGCGCAGGCCGCCTGCAATTGCCGAAGAGCCTGCACCGCGTCCGCTTGCCAGCGCCTGTGCTGCAGTTGAATGTCGGCACGCTCGCGCACCTGTGCCGTCAGTTGCGCCGCCAGCGTCGCAAACGCGTCGCGCTGCGCAGGATCGATCGCGGCGGCGTCCAGCGCCTGCCAGGCGTGGTCGAGTTCCACCGCGCGATTCACAGGCAGGTCGGGCTCGCTGGCCAGGCTGCGCGCGGTCTCGATCAGGCGCGCGGCCTGCTCGCGGGTCCGGCGCTGTGCCACCGCCTCCAGCAGGCGGTGCTTGGCGAGTTGGTGGACACGGCGGTCGTGGCGGCGGAACTCGCGCTCCGCCAGTTTCAGCGCCGCTTCGCCTTGCAGGGCCTCGACCGCGGCCTGCTTGAACTGCAGCGGCACACCCGCGCTTCGCGCCAGGGCCAGCAGGGCGTCGTCATCGCCGCGCGCTTGCGCGAGCTTGGCCGTCCAATCCACAGTGGGTGCGAGCGGGGCCGCGACCGGCAGCGGGCTCTTGGCGGCCACAGTCGGCGCCGCCCCGGGCGCGTTGCCCCTCTTCTTGAAGATCCACCCCAGCATGCTCGTGTCCAGCGCGCGCCAATGAGGCGCAGATCTTCCATTGTCGGCGCAGGCGCCGAGACCGCTGACCGATCAGGCACGCCGCGCGGTCGGGTGGACAGCGCAACCATTCGCGCATCGAACTCGCCGCGCGAAAGATCAATCTTGGAGTCCGTTGCCAATTCCCCGTTCCGGAGGTAGGCCGAACCGTCGAGGCCGACCCGCCCGAGATCAGCTGGAGGCTGTGTGCTGAAGGTCAGGCTTGGGTCGGTGGACGTCGGAAACTGACGGCGGAATCAACTGGTCCAAACGACACACCGTCCGCTGCGAAGGCAGAAAGAGGGTTGAAGATGGAAGCCAAAAACGAACCTACTACACGGACGTTCCGAAGGCACTGATGTTGGAGCGAAGCACGGTCGCGCCGGCTACCGCTCTCAACACCACCAAGCAGGCTGCTTCAAGTCACACTTTGTACGTGATGTCTAAGCCGTCGGCATCGACACGCCCGCCCAAGTTGACGAGCCAAGGGGCAGTTGCGCCCCTGCGCCCAACGCACGATGGAATCAGGCGTTGCCAACGTCAGGACTGACGCCGGCGACGCAGGACAAGCGTCGCCACGCCAAGCGCCATCAAGGCCACGCTGGCGGGCTCCGGCACGACACTGCCGAAGTTGCCAGCGAAGTTGTCGATGATGTAGCGCCCGCCTTCTGACCCAAAGTCGAACAGCCCGTAGGCGGCCGTCTCCGCGAAACTGATCCGAACCAGCCCTTCGACAAAGGTGCTGCTGCCGCCACCAGGCAGAGCAAAGATCTGGCCCGGTACCGATGCGCTGCCAACCGAGTTGCCCGCGGAGTTGTATAGCGTCAGCGTCGCCACATAGCTCGGATCCGGCGCCGTGGCCAATAAGGCAAAGCCGAATCGCACTGACTGCCTGGCACCGGTGAGAAAGTCAACTCTCAGGTCCACCGGCAGCAGCGACGTGCCCTCGAGTCCGGGTTCTTGTATGTAGCGCTGGTCCAACCCCGGGCCGACCGTGTTGAACCCGTCCGGGTCGGTGGTGGAGAAGGTCACGTCTGCGATTCCGTCGCCGTCGCCGTCAAAGTCGTAGGTGGTCTGCCCAGTGACCAGGTCGTCGAACGTGATGGTCGCCGCATGAACCGGACCCAAGCTTGCCAAGACAATCGCAGCTGCCGTCAGCACCGAACTCGTTCTTGTCATTGCAATTCCTCCTGAAACCAATTGTCGAGCGCAATGCGAAACACTTTGGCAGACCACAGGTCGGAGTCAACCCCCCGAATGCAGGCCGCCTGGGCTTGCCCGGAGGGGCCGTTCAGGGCACCGCATTCCGCCATGTGGCAGGCGGCTCTGCGTATCGAATGAGCAGCCAACGCAGCGATACAGCGTCTTGGGCTCATTCGTGAAGCACCGCGAAAGGATTCCGCCTGCCTGATGGCGGTGCTGAAGGCGACCGCCATGAGTCCGCCGTGAGCCACTGCAACCGCTGCCTGTTCGCAGGTCACAACTGTGCGCGTTGCCAAGCCGGCAACGTTCCTGCCAGGCGCCGTGACCCCGACGCTGGTGACCACCCGATCTCGAGCCCGACCTCAGCGATCGATTCTTGACAGCCGCTCCGCCAGGGTGGCCTCCGAAAGCTCCCCCACCCGCGTGCTCACGAGCCGGCCGTGTCGGTCGAAGAACAGCGTGGTGGGGTAGCCCTGCTGCTTGAAGGCAGCGCTGGCCTGGCGGACCTCGTCGACCAACACGTTGGCCATCTCGAACCGTCGGCTCGTCAGCCATGCCGCCACCCGGACCGGGTCTTCGCCCTGGTTCAGGAAGACGAAGTTCAGGTCCGGGCGCGATCGCTGCGCCTTCTCGAGCAATGGCATTTCTCGAATGCAGGGCGGGCACCACGTCGCCCACAGATTCACCACCGTGGGCTTGCCGGCAAAGGACCGGAGAGGGGCCGGGCGGCCGTCCAGCGTCCGAAACGTGAGTTCCGGCAAGGTGACGTTCGGGTCCGGCCGCAGCGCCAGCGCACCCAGGCCGAGCATGAACACGACCGTGCCCGCGCCCATGCCCCATCGGATGGGCCTGGCCCATTCGGGCTGCCGCCGCATGCGCGCGATGCCGAAGATCAGGAAGGCCGCCAACCCGGCCGGCGCGTTCCAGCCGCCGTCCCGGATGTCGAGGATGCTCAGCGGGGAGCCGAAGTAGAGCGCCCGGTACTCGAACACAAAGGCCAGGCGCGCGACCACCGCCCCTACCAGCAAGCCGGTCCACAGGGCGCTCTCGGCCTCCTTGCCCGGGCTGCGGTCCAGCAGCCGGCCAACCAGCAGCGCCGCAGCGGCCGACGCCACGACGACCAGGAAGGCGGTGGGCAGGAGCAGCGGGCCGAGCTGGAAGGCGTCGCTCATAGGTGCGTCAGCGAAGGGGTGGAGGCGTCATTGTCCGGCCGGCGAAAAGGCAGTTGCCCGACAGGGGCCGGCACTGGCGCCGACGAATGGCTTGCTGCCGCACTGCCCCCCGTCCGCCCCGTTGCCGACCGCGCGGGGTGCGCCGCCACTGCGAACCCTGCTGTTGTCGCATACACGGCACACAGGCTCGACCTGTGCATGCCGGCCGGGAACCTGGGCATCGGGGCCATTCCCCGCAGATGGGAGCTCTTTCTTATTGAGATTGATTCGCGTTTGCATTAAACTGGCGCGGCATTGAACTCCCGGAGCCTCTGCCCCATGACACCGACCCGATCCTTCCGCCGCCTGCTCGGCGCCGCCTTGGCCGGCGCCGCGTTGCTGGCGCCTTCGGCCCACGCCCAGGACGACAAGGTCCTGAACCTCTACAGCGCGCGCCACTACCCCACCGACGAAGCCCTGTACGACGGTTTCACCAAGGCCACCGGCATCGTCGTGCGCCGCTTCGAGACCGACGACGCCAGCTTGCTGGCGCGCCTGAAGGCAGAGGGCAGCGCCAGCCCGGCCGACGTCGTGCTGCTGGTCGACGCTGCGCGCCTGTGGCGCGCCGAGGTCGACGGCCTGTTCCAGCCGGTGCGCTCCAAGGTGCTCGAATCGCGCATCCCGGCCACGCTGCGCGGCAAGGACGCCGGCGAGGGCTCGCAATGGTTCGGCCTGTCGACGCGCGCGCGCGTGATCGTCTACCGCAAGGCGTCGGTCCCGGCCGCCGATGTCGACACCTATGAAGAGCTGGCCGACCCTAGGAACCGCGGCAAGGTCTGCACGCGCTCTGGCTCGCACCCGTACAACCTGTCGCTGTTCGGCGCCGTCACCGAGCACATCGGCGCAGTCAAGACGGAAGAATGGCTGCGCGGCCTGGTGGCGAACATGGCGCGCAGCCCCAAGGGCGGCGACACCGACCAGATCAGGGCCGTTGCCAGCGGCGAGTGCCAGATCGCGCTGACCAACACGTACTACTTGGCGCGGCTCATGCGCTCGAGCAAGCCCGAGGACCGGGCCGTCGTCGAGCAGGTCGGCGTGGTGTTCCCGAACCAGGGCAGCTGGGGCACGCACGTCAACGTCGCCGGCGGCGCGGTGGCGCGGCATGCCAAGCAGCGCGACGCTGCCGTGCGCTTTCTCGAGTACCTGGCCAGCGACGCGGCGCAGGCGCACTTCGCGGGCGGCAACAACGAGTGGCCGGTGGTCAAGGGCGTCGTGCTCGACAACCCGGCGCTGGCCGAGATGGGCCCGTTCAAGGCCGATGCGGTGCCGGTCTCGGTGATCGGCATGAACCAGGTCAAGGTGCAGCAGATGCTGGACCGGGTCGGCTACCGCTGACGCCGGCGCGGGCCGCGCTCAGCCCGGCGGCGCGGCCGCGCGCGGCGCACGCCCGAAGGTCACCACGTGGTCGACTTCGGCGCGGATGCCGATCCACTCGCCAACCTGGTGGTCGTGGTGCGAGGGCACATGGGCCAGCACCTGCTCGCCCCCGGCCAGCCGCAAGGTGTAGAGGAACTCCGAGCCGCGAAAGGTCTTGCGCTCGATGCGCGCCTTCACGGGCGCATCGTCGTCGTGCACGATGTCGTCGGCGCGCAGCAGCACGTCGCACTCGCCGCCCGGATAGGCGTCGGGCAAGGGGCACTCGGCCGCATCGCGCAGGTCCCCCAGCGCCGTGCGCACCAGCGGCCCGGCGGGCGACGCGATGACGCGCCCCGGCGCGAAGATGCCATGGCCGATGAAGTCGGCGACAAAACGCGTCGCCGGCCGGTGGTAGAGCGAGTAGGCGTCGTCCCACTGCTCCAGCCGGCCGTCGCGCATGACGCCGATCAGGTCGCCAATCGCAAACGCCTCCATCTGGTCGTGCGTGACGAACAGGGCCGTCGTGCCGGTCTGCCGCAGGATCGCGCGCACCTCGTGCGCCAGCCTTTCGCGCAGGTCCACGTCGAGGTTGGAGAAGGGCTCGTCGAGCAGCAGCAGGCGCGGCGCCGGCGCCAGCGCGCGCGCCAGCGCGACGCGCTGCTGCTGCCCGCCCGACAGCTGGTGCGGCGCACGGTCGGCGACTTGCGGCAGCCCGACCAGATCCAGCATCTGTCGCGTGCGTTGTGCGCGTTCGGCCTGTGGCAGGTGGCGGATGCCGAAGTCGACGTTGCGCGCCACCGACAGGTGCGGGAACAGCGCATAGTCCTGGAACACCATGCCGATGCGGCGCGCCTCGGGCGCCATGTGCATGGACGCGCCCGCGGCGGCCAGGGTCTGGCCGTCGAGCTCGATGCGGCCGGCGCTCAACGCTTCGAGGCCGGCGATGACGCGCAGCAGCGTCGTCTTGCCGCAACCGGAAGGGCCGATCAGCACCCCGACCTGCCCGCGCCCGAGGTCCAGCGACAGCGACTCCACCGCCGCGGCGCCCGCGCCTTCGCCGAGCGGGCTGCCACCGTAATGCACGGTCACCTTTTCGAGGCCCAGGAACATGCCTCTATCATAGCGGCGCAATGGAGATGAGTCTCGTTCGCATTCTGTCCACCGCTGGCCGCGGGTGCTGCGTGGCGGTCGCGCGCGCCGTGCCGTCGGTCGGTTGACGCGGCCCATGCTGCTGTCGCGCGGCCTGGTCCTCGTCGGCACGCTGCTTGCGCTGCCCGTGCTCGGCGTGCTGGCGTCGTGGCTGCAGCTGGACGCGTCACGCCTGCAGGCGCTGAGCCACATGGCCGCGACGGTGCTGCCGACCTACGCGTGGACATCGGCCCTGCTGGTGCTCGGGGTCGCGCTGGGCGCCAGCGTGGTTGGCGGCGCGGCGGCCGCGGCGGTGACGCTGTTCGACTTTCCGCTGCGGCGCACGCTCGAATGGGCGCTGCTGCTGCCGCTGGCGATGCCGGCCTACGTGCTGGCGTACGCCTACACCGACTTCCTGCAGTACAGCGGCACGCTGCAGACGGCCCTGCGTGCGCAGTTCGGCTGGCAGGGCGCGCTGTGGCCGGACGTGCGCAGCCTGGGCGGCGCGATCGTGCTGTTCGTGCTGTGCCTGTATCCCTATGTCTATCTGCTGACGCGTGCAGCACTTGCGGACCGCGGCGTGGCGCTGATGGAGGCCGCGCGTCTGCTCGGCGCCGGCACCGCGCGCCGCCTCCGCGAGGTGGCGCTGCCGATCGCGCGCCCGGCCGTCGTGGCCGGGGTGGCATTGACGGCCATGGAAACGCTGGCCGACTACGGCGTCGGCGCGTACTTCGGGCTGACGACCTTCACCACCGGCATCTACAAGGCCTGGCTGGTGCTCGACGACCGGCCTGCGGCCGCCCAGCTGGCCTCGGCACTGCTGCTGCTGGTGGCGGCCGCCCTGTGGCTTGAGCACCGCTCGCGGCGCAAGCTGCGCTTCGTCGACGCGCGCGCGAGCGGGCGCCGCGGCCAGGAGGCGCGGCCGCTGCGATTGCGTGGCGGTGCCGCCGCCGCCACGCTGGCGCTGGCGGCAACGCCGGTGCTGCTGGGCTTCGTGCTGCCGATGGCGGTGCTGGCGCACTTGATGTGGCAGCAGCTCGCGGGCGACGGCGCGGCGCTGCCTCTGCAGCGTTTCGGCGCCTGGGCATGGACCAGCTTCAAGCTCTCGGGCCTGGCCGCACTGGCGGCGGCGGCGCTGGCCCTGTCGATGGGCTTTGCGCTGCGATTCGCGGCGGGCAGGTCGAACGCGGATGCGATCGCGCTGAGAGGGGCTGCGGCCACCGTGTCGCTCGGCTATGCCGTGCCGGGCGCGGTGATCGCCGTCGGCATCCTGCTGCCGCTGGGCTGGGTGCAGGCGCGCTGGCCGGCGATGCAGGCCGGGGTCTGGGTCACCGGCACGGTTGCCGGCGTGCTCTATGCCTACCTGGTGCGCTTTGCTGCCGCGGCGATGCAGTCGGTGCAGGCCGGCTACGCGCGCGTGCCGGCGAGCATCGACGAATCTGCCCGCACCCTCGGCTGCCCGCGCTGGAGGGTGCTGACCGAGCTGCACCTGCCGCTGCTGCGGCGCTCGATGCTGGCGGCCGTGCTGCTGGTCTTTGTCGATGCCATGAAGGAACTGCCGGCGACCCTGGTGCTGCGGCCGTTCGACAGCGACACGCTGGCGGTGGTGGCTTACCAGTTGGCGCGCGACGAGCGGCTGGCCGAAGCGGCACTGCCGTCGCTGGCCATCGTCCTTGTCGGCCTGCTGCCGGTGGTGTTGCTGTCGCGCGCGATGCGGCGCCTCGACTGACGCCGGGCCCGCCGAGGGAATCCGTTTGAATTCACCGGCTCTAGGCTTACCTCTCCAATATTGCTGCACCGCAGCAAAGCAGCTTGCATTGCGGCGAATCGGCCGTAACATAGGCTCATGCTGCACCGCAACATTTCTTGTTCAACGGTTTGCAGATCAACGCCAAGGAGCACCTCATGACCCAAGCCGCCGAACAATTCCTGAACACTGCCAAGACCACGATGGCCGATCTCAACACCATGACCGCCACGACCATGGCGGGCTTCAGCAAGCTGATGGAACTCAACATGGCCACCGCCCAGGCCGCCATGGCTGAGGCTGCCGAGCAGATGCAGGCCGCGTTTGCCATGAAGTCGCCGCAGGACTTGACCGCAGTGGCCGGGCAGGTGCCGCCGGTGGCCGAAAAGGCTGCGGCGTACGGCCGCGCTGTCGCCGGCATCGTGACCGAAACGGGCACCGCACTGACCAAGGCGACCGAGGCCAAGTTCGCCGAGATGCAGGCGCAGGCGATTGCCGGCATCGAAACCGCCATGAAGAATGCGCCGGCCGGCAGTGAGGGCGCGGTCGCAGCCTTCAGGAACGCGATCGCCGCCGGTCAAGCCTCGATGGCAACCGCCCAGTCGCAAGCCAAGCACGCCATGGAAACCGCCGGCAAGCAGTTTGCCTCGGCCTCCGAAATGGCCGTCAAGGCGGCGAAGTCCGCCAGCAAGACGAAGTAAGCCGACGTCACCATGGCTTGGCCAGGCTCCGTGCAGCTTGGCCAAGGCGATGGGCGATGCCGCCCGATGGACGCCCCGCATGCGGGGCGTCCGCCATTGCGGGGACAGGTCGCTCGCCCCTACGAGCAGCCCGCGCGCAATGCGGGGCCGGGCACGAGCCGCAGGCGTGCACGGTCCACTGCGCGGTGGCGCTCGCCAGGCGCCCCGCCCTGGCCGTCGGCCAGCCGCGCAAGCGCCGATGACGGGCGCTGCCCGGGGCCGGGGCATCGCACCACGTACCATCGGAGTCCCACCACGCTCGGCAACCCAAGGGCCTCCCACCGTGACCTCATTCGCAGTCAAGCACATCGTCGCAGAGCTCGGGCCTCTATCCAAACTGATGCGGGAAGTCCGCAGGGCGCCGCACTCCTACACGTCAAGCGAGCCCGAAGCCTCGAATGCCGCCTTGGGCAACTTCATCTACGTCATCGAAGTTCGTGCCGAGGCAAAGGGGCCGCGGTCCTTCTGGCTGGGCTACAAGTACAAGGCGTTCGAGAAGTACCCGCCCGCCGGCGGCGGCCGATGGCGCGAGCACTTCAAGTTCAAGAACGCTGCCCGCGCATGCGAGCGCCCGGAAGGCAGCTATTTCGACGAGCCGATCGAGATCACGGAGGCACAGATGAACACGTGGCTGCGCGAAAGGCCGCCCGGGATGGCAGAGATCCCCGAGGACCTTGTTCCGGGCCTGGACGACCTGCTGGGCGACCCGGCCAACCATGCCAAGGCGTTTGCCTGATCCCTCGCTCCCGCGGAGCACGGCGCGCTGCCACTGTCGCGCGCTGAGCGCGATCGACTTGCAGCGCGAGGCCTGACCTCCTCGCAACCTGGCGACTGCGCGGCACGGCAAGCAAGAGCCAAGACAGGCCCCGGCCGAGCCAGTGCGAGGGAAGGTAGGTTCGCCGGAGCTGGACCCGATCTTCGTCCGAGTACAACTGTCATATGTCCGTCGAACCGCCGAACGGCCTGGACCCGGGCACCGCGGCCGCACGCCTTCGCGCAGAGGGGCCGAACGAGTTGGGCGTCAGCCAGCGCCGCACCTTGCGCGGCATCGCCTGGGACGTGGCGCGCGAGCCCATGTTCCTGCTGCTGCTGGGCGCCGGCGCAATCTACCTGGCGATGGGGGATGCGCACGAGGCGCTGATCCTGCTGGGCTTCGTGCTGATCATCATGACCATCACGGCGCTGCAGGAGCGCCGCACCGACAACGCCCTCGACGCGCTGCGCGACCTGTCCAGCCCCCGGGCCCTGGCCCTGCGAGGCGGCGTGACCGTGCGCATCCCGGGCCGCGAGGTGGTGCGCGAAGACGTGCTGCTGCTGGCCGAAGGCGACCGTGTCCCGGCCGACGGCGTGGTGCTGCAGGCGCACGAGCTGGCCACCGACGAGTCGATGCTGACCGGCGAGTCCGAGCCGGTACCCAAGCAGGCGCCGCGGGATCGGGTCTTCGCCGGCACGATGATCGTGCGCGGGCAGGGCGTGATGCGCGTCGATGCCATCGGCCACCAGACCGAGCTGGGGCGGATCGGGCGATCGCTGCAGACCATTGCCCTGCAGGCATCGCCCCTGCACGACGAGGTCTCACGGCTGACCCGACGGCTGGTGATCGTCGCCGTATCCCTGTGCCTGGCCCTGACGCTGGTGTTCTGGGCGCTGCGCGGTGGCTGGCTGGACGCCACGCTGGCCGGCATCACTTTGGCGATGGGCATCCTGCCGCAGGAGTTCCCGGTCATCATGATCGTGTTCCTGGCGCTCGCCGCCCGTCGGCTGGCGTCCCAGCAGGTCCTGACCCGACGCCTCAACGCCATCGAGACGCTGGGCGAGACGACGGTCCTGTGTGTCGACAAGACCGGCACCCTGACGCAGAACCGCATGGCGGTGGCCGTTCTGTGGGCTGGCGATGAGCCGCTCGACTTGCAGGCATTGCCTCCCACCGGCCTTCCCGAGCCGTACCACGAGCTGCTCGAGTACGCGGTGCTGGCCAGCGAGATCGACCCTCACGACCCGATGGAGCAGGCCTTCCACCGCCTGGCCGGCGCGCACCTGGCCCACACCGAACACCTTCACCCTCAATGGACGCTCGCACGCGAGTACGAACTGTCGCCCGAACTGTTGGCCATGAGCCACCTCTGGCGCAGCGGCACGACGCCGCACGACGTGGTGGCGACCAAGGGCGCACCGGAGGCGGTGGCGGACTTGTGCCACCTGCCGGCGGCACAGCGCGAGCGGATCGCGTCAGAGACGGCCCGCCTGGCGGGCCGCGGCCTGCGTGTCCTGGGGGTGGCCAAGGCCCGGCACCGTTCGGCACAAGGGTGGCCCGACATCCAGCACGACTTCGACTTCGAGTGGATCGGTCTGATCGGCCTGGCCGACCCGCTGCGAGCCGAGGTCCCCGAAGCCATGGCGCAATGCCGCCGCGCCGGCATCCGGGTGATCATGATCACGGGCGATCACCCGAGCACGGCCATTGCCATCGCCAACCAGGCCGGCATCGAAACCCAGGACGTGCTGACTGGCGAGGAGATGGCCGGCCTGGACGCCCAGGCCCTGGCACGGCGGGCGGCGACGGTCGATGTCTTTGCGCGCGTCAGGCCCGAACAGAAGCTGGCCCTGGTGGAAGCGCTGAAGGCCCAGGGCGAGGTGGTGGCCATGACCGGGGACGGGGTCAACGACGCGCCCGCGCTCAAGGCGGCCCACATCGGGATCGCGATGGGGCAACGGGGTACCGACGTGGCACGCGAGGCCGCCGCGCTGGTGCTGCTGCAGGACGACTTCTCGTCCATCGTGCAGGCCATCCACATGGGCCGACGCACCTTCGCCAACCTCCGTCAGGCCATGGTGTACACGCTGGCCGTGCACGTGCCGATCGTGGGCCTGGCGCTGTTCCCGGTCCTGCTGGGGCTGCCGCTGGTGCTGGCGCCGCTGCACATCGCGTTTCTCGAGCTGGTGATCGATCCGGCCTGTTCCCTCGTGTTCGAAGCCGAGCCGGGCGACGCAGGATTGATGACGCAGCCCCCCCGCCAATCGAAGGAGTCCCTGCTGCCGTTCTCTCATGTCACGCAGAGCCTGGTGCAAGGTGGCCTGGTCGCGTTGCTCGTCGTGGGCATCTACGCCTGGATGTTGCGCCAGGAGCTGCAGCCGGGCATGGCGAGCACGGCGGCCTTCGTGGTGCTGGTGACGGCGAACGCCGCGCTGATTCTGCCCAGCCGTTCCACCCAGACCCGCTGGCGCGGCCTCTTCTCCGGTCTGACTCCGGTCAGCCGATGGGTTCTGTCGTGCACCTTGCTGGCGCTGCTGGTGATCACCGGCGTTCCGTTCCTGGCGCAATCCTTCGGGTTTGCGCCGCTGGCCCCGCTGCATTGGCTGGCGGCCATGGCGGCGGGCCTGGCGATGCTGGTCCCATTCCAGCTCGGCAAGCGATGGTTCGGCACAAACGCTCGAACCGCGGTTCGCGAGTCCAGCAGGTGATACCGTTGTGGTGCCAGCGGCATTGCGCGTTTGAACGGCGGCGAATGGCTCTGTGCACGCCGCTCCCGTGTGGACTGGCTCCAGCGCAGCATCGCCAGCCGCTGATCGCCGCCGACATTCGATTTCCAGGAGGTCCGTGCCATGAAGATCCTTGTCGCCGTGGACGGAAGCGCCTACACGAAGCGCATGCTCGCCTACATGGCAGCGCACGACGAATGGCTGGGGCCGCGCCATCGCTACACCGTCATTCACTGCGTCTTGCCTTTGCCGCATGGCGCCGCTGCATTCGCGGACCCGGACCGCGCTCGTGCGCTGTACGAGGACGATGCCGAGGCCGTGCTGGCGCCGATCCGCCGGTTCTTGGCCCGGCAAGGCATGGACGCGGCGCTGATCCACCGCATCGGCGCGCCGGCGGCGACGATTGCCAAGCTGGCCCGACGAGGCAAGTTCGACCTGCTGGTCATCGGCTCGCAAGGGCGTGGCGCCGTCGGCGGCCTCGTGCTGGGTTCGGTCGCGGCCAAGGTCTTGTCGCTGTGCAACACGCCGGCCCTCATCATCCGTTGATCGGCACGGCGTCGGCAGTGCCGGCGATGCCGCGTTGCTGAATCCCGGCGGCAGCGCCGGCGGGCGCTCTGGCCACGGTGCCGGACAGCTTGCCGACGCGTGCCGACAAGACGCCCAACCCGGCCAGGACTGCCAGCGACGTCGCCGGAACGCTCAGCACGACATGGGAGGCCGCCCACGCCTGGCTGGCCGCCGAACCCTTCTCTCGTGC
>Ga0316188_10001076_pt1 | contig 12740 bp, 13 predicted proteins | sample Phiworburrow1_MG_FD_204933 | JGI IMG/M metagenome (GOLD analysis project Ga0316188, IMG submission 204933) | Coastal sediment microbial communities from Maine, United States - Phippsburg worm burrow 1 | ecosystem: Environmental > Aquatic > Marine > Coastal > Sediment | place: USA: Maine...
CTCAGGCGCAGTTTCAGCTCCTCCAGGTCCTGGATCTTCTGGGTCATTCACGTAGCCGCCCTGGAATGGACTCGATGGGTCCATGTTACCGACGCGGTACGCAAGGGAGGCGGCTTTTCTCGTGCAGCGCGCATTGAAGGCCGCCACCGGGTCGCTTACCATCCGAGGTTGACTCGGCACTCTCGTGCCATAGGGAGCAGCAAGATGAGAAAAGGGAAGGATTATTCAGCGCCGTTGCTGGCGCTCGCGATTGCTTTTGCCGCACAGCCGGCCCTGGCGGAGAAGGGCGACTGGTTCATGCACCTGCGTGCGATCCAGATCGTGCCGGATGAAAGCCCTAGCGAATTCAGCGTCAGCGACGAGTTGGCGCCCGACCTGTCGATCGGCTACTTCATGACCGACCACTTCGCGCTCGACCTGTTGCTGAGCGTCCCGACGAAGCACAGCATTTCCGTGGACGGCACGGACCTGGGCAGCTTCAAGCAGATACCGCCGACGCTGTTCGGCCAGTGGCACTTCAATCCGGAAGGCCGGTGGCGGCCGTATGCCGGCGTCGGCATCAACTACACCGCCATTTCCGACGAGAAGCTGGGCGGACCCAGACTGAGCGACAGCGTCGGTCCGGCGGCCCAGGTCGGCATGGACATCGGCCTGACCGACAACTGGTCGCTGTCCTTCGACGTCAAGAAGCTCTGGATCGAGACGAAGGCAAGGCAGGATGGAGTGGAACTGGCCAAGGTCAGCGTCGACCCGTGGGTCTTCGGCATCGGCTTCGGTTATCGCTTCGGCAAGACCGCACCGCCGCCGGCACCAGCCGCGGCACCGCCGCCGCCGCCCCCGCCGCCCCCCCCGCCGCCGCCGCCGCCGAAGGACAGCGACAATGACGGCGTGACGGACGACATCGATCGCTGCCCGGGCACGACGCCGGGCGTCAAGGTGGACGCGATCGGCTGCTTCGTCGAGGCGACGTTGAAGCTGAACTTCGAGTTCGATTCGGCCAAGCTGACCGGCGATGACATCAAGCAGCTCGACGGTGCGCTGTCGAATCTGAAGAACTTCCCGGCCGATATCGTCGCCAGCATCAAGGTCCGCGTTGCCGGTCACACCGACAGCCGCGGTCGCGATGCCTACAACCAGTCCCTCTCCGAGCGGCGCGCCGCGTCGGTCAAGGACTACCTGGTTGCGGGCGGTTTCCCGGCCGGGCAGATCGACGCGATCGGCTACGGCGAGACCCAGCCTGTTGCGGACAATGCGACCGACGAGGGCCGCGCCGCGAATCGTCGCGTGGTCATCACCGCGACGCGTTGAGTCGACGTGACTGTCACCCGCGGGGCGGCAGTCGCACCTTATGAAGGCGTCCGGCACCTTGTGTGCCGGACGCCTTTTCCTCTTTGCGCAGGAGGAAACCCATGTCCATATCCAGGCGACGTGCAATCCAGCTTGCCGGTGCCGCCGCCTTGACGGCTGCATCGTCCCGACTGCCTGCCGCCCAGGCGCCCGGGCTGCGGCTTCTGATTCTGGGAGGGACGAGCTTCCTCGGCCCGCATCTCACCGAGCTGGCCCTGGCGCGCGACTGGCGGGTCACGCACTTCAACCGGGGGCGACACGATCCGGACGGCGTCCCCGGCGTGCAGACGCTTATCGGCGATCGCAACGGCCAGCTGGATGCGCTGGCCGATGGTGACTGGGATGCGGTCATCGATACCTCGGGTTACGTGCCGCGCCAGGTTCGACTCTCCGCCAGTCTGCTGGCCGCGCGCGCCCGACAGTACCTGTTCGTGTCGTCGATTTCCGTCTACGCGGGGTTCGCCACGCCGAGCGACGAGTCCTCGGCCGTCGGCAAGCTGACCGACGAAACCGTCGAGGAAGTCACCGCAGAAACCTACGGCGCACTCAAGGCCTTGTGCGAGCAGGCGGCGCAGGCAGCCATGCCCGATCGCACCACCGTCATCCGTCCCGGGCTCATCGTTGGTCCGCTCGACCCGACCGATCGCTTCACTTACTGGCCGGTGAGGACTGCGCGCGGCGGCGAGGTCCTTGCGCCCGGCAGTCCCGCGGATCCGATCCAGGTCATCGACGTCCGCGATCTGGCGTCCTGGATGCTGGGCCTGGTCGAGCGAGGAGTCCATGGCGTGTTCAACGCGGTTTCTGCGCCGCGGCAATTCACGATCGGCGGACTACTGAATGATTGCCTCCTCGCGACGGGCTCGGGCGCTACCTTCACCTGGGCCGACGCCGGATTCCTGCAGGACCAGAAGATTTCGGCCTGGTCGGACATGCCGGCCTGGATTCCGCCTGCGGGCGACGAAGCGGCCGCTTCGTTGACTGTCGTGGACCGCGCCATGAAGGAAGGGTTGCGTGTGCGCCCGCTGATCGAGACAGTGCGCGACACGCTCTCCTGGTTCCAGTCCCTGCCGGCCGACCGGCGCGCGACGCTGCGCGCCGGGCTGAGCCCCGCGCGCGAACGCGAGGCCCTCGCGGCCTGGCGCGCAAGACAATAGAGGCGAACGCCAGCGGAGCCAGGCCCCTCCTGGTTCGCTACCAGGCCAGTTCCTGGCCTTCGTACTGCAGGAACTTGCCGGAATCCGCGAGCGTCAACGCGGCGATGACCTTGCGCATGCCAGCCGCGCTGTCCGGCGTCTGCAGCGGCGCAGAGGCGCCGCCCATGTCGGTCCGCACCCAACCCGGATGGATCGGCACGGCAATGATGCCGCGCCCGGCAAGGTCCAGCGCCATGGATTTCATGACTGCATTGGCTGCCGCCTTCGAGGAGCGGTAGGCGTAATAGCCTCCGCTGGTGTTGTCGCCGATCGATCCCATCCTCGAGGACAAGGTAACGATCTTCTTCTGGTCGCTGGATGCGACGTGCTGCACGAACGCCTCGGCCATCTTCATCGGGGCGAGCACGTTGACCGTCAGCACGTGAGTCCACTCCGCATAGTCGGTCTCGCCGAAGCGCTTCGACCCCATCACGCCGGCCACGTTCAGCAGTACGTCGATCGGCATGGCAGACAGTTCGGTGGCCAGCCGGTCGATGGCCGTATGATCCGTGACGTCCAGGACGTTCGCTGACACCTGCGGCGCTGCCGCCACCAGTTCGCGCAGCGCAGGCGCGTCGGTCACGCGTGTGCAGGCGATGACGCGCCAGCCGTCGGCCGCATACTGGCGCGCAAATTCCAGTCCCAGGCCGCGATTGGCCCCGGTGATCAGTACGGTCGGCATGCCTTACTGCTCCTAAAGTTGGTAGCGATGTGACACAAGATCTGTCGCAGTCCAGTGTAGCCCAAGCCCGCTCCCACACGGCCTGTGGCCTGGGCGTCGCCCGGGCCAGGCAGCTGCGGGTGTCAACAGGTGCCCGATTGACGATAGACTCGGGCAGGATCCTGCAATGAGGGGGCCCGCGATGCAGACCGTCAAGCACCTGCTGGATGGAAAGGAAGGGACGGTGTTCACCGTCGAAGCCGAGGATCCGGTGCGCACCGCGATCCAGCTGATGGCACAGCATCATGTCGGCGCACTACCGGTGATACGCGGGCCCGAGCTCGCGGGAATCATTTCCGAGCGCGACTATGCGCGCAAGGTCGTGCTGATGGGCCGCAACTCGGCCGAGACGCCGGTCTGGCAGATCATGAGCACCCCCGTCATGACCGTCGGAGTCGAGGACACCGTCCAGCACTGCATGCAGCTGATGACCCGGCATCGTATTCGCCACCTGCCCGTGGTCGACGGCAGCGTGCTGATCGGCATGGTCTCGATCGGCGACTGCGTACGCTCGGTCATCGAGGCGCAGCAGCAGGAAATCGACGAGCTGAAGCGCTACATCTCCACCTGACGATATCGCCTGACGCGGACGAGGGCGAACCGCCCCGACGGGCGAGCGCGCCTGGCATTGGGCCGGATTCCTACGTCTGGCAGGGCTCGCCGCGCCGGGTGCTCTCCCGCTCGCTCGGAAAGGCAGAAACTCGCTCGCCGGGAGACACCCGCCGCCGCTCGCCCAGTGCATCCCCGCGGTCTACCACTCACGGCAGGCCAGCACGTGCGGTCGAGGGACGGCCAGCCTCGCTGGCAAAGCGACTTGCCGCAGGCGGAGTGAGCAGGGAGGACTGGGCCGACAGGCGGGCGCGCGCAGGCATCGGGATAGCGTGACGCGGCCCGGAGGTGTCAGGCACCGCTAGCACGGTTGTGCCACAAATCGTTGCTGTGCCCGCGGAGCCTGACACCAGCGGAGCCTGACATTGGCTACTGCCCAAGGAGCGCGTTGCTGGCGCAGCCTTGCGGCAAAGCTGCGATTCAGCTCACCACTCGCCGGTGTTCGGCATGGACGCCCAGGGTTCGGCCTGGGGCAGCGCGCTGCCTTTCTGCAGCAGCTCGATCGAGATGTTGTCCGGCGAGCGGACGAAGGCCATGCGACCGTCACGAGGCGGACGATTGATCGTCACACCGGCCTTCATCAACTTGTCGCAGAGCGCGTAGATGTCGTCCACCTCGTAGGCGAGATGCCCGAATGCCCGGCCGATCCCGTAGACCTCCGGATCCCAGTTGTAGGTGAGTTCGACCATGGCGCGCTCCTCGTCGCCCGGCGCCGCCAGGAACACGAGCGTGAAGCGCCCCTTCTCGCTGTCATAGCGACGAACTTCCACGAGCCCGAGCTTGTTGCAGTAGAAGTCGAGCGACTGCTCGAGATTGGTGACACGAACCATCGTGTGGAGGTAGCGCATGGGATTTCCAGTGAGCAGTGAGTGATGAGCGGTGAGCGGTGAGCGGTGAGCGGTGAGCGGTGAGCGGTGAGCGGTGAGCGGTGAGCGGTGAGCGGTGAGCGGTGAGCGGCTTCAGACGACCGCCCCTCTTAACAGTTCACTGTTCACTGCTCACTGTTCACTGCTCACTGTTCACTGCCTCAAAACATCTCCGACGAATCGGGCGGCTGTACATCGGCCGGATTCCTGGAGGGAATCCAGTCGCCGGTAATCATCTGGTCGTAGGACTGGCCCGGCCCGACCATCGGGTAGACACCGGCTTCGACATCGATGATTACCTCGAGGAAAGCCGGCCCCTTGAAGCGGACGAACTCACCGACCACGCGCTCCACGTCCGCCTTGCGGTCAAGCCGTACTGCGAACGCGAAGCCGTCGGCCTGCGCGGCCTTGACGAAATCCTTCTTGTGCAGCGACTTGTCGGAAGCCGACAGGCGGCCCTTGTGGAACAGCCTCTGCCACTGCTTGACCATGCCGTCGCCGAAGTTGTTCAGCACCACCACCTTGACCGGCAGGTCATAGGTGGTCACGGTCTCCAGCTCGCCGAGGTTCATGCGGATGCTGGCATCGCCGTCTATGTCGATGACCAGGCGGTCCGGATTCGCGAACTGCGCGCCGATGGCGGCCGGAAGGCCGAAGCCCATCGTCCCCATGCTGCCGGAGGTCAGCCATTGCCTCGGCCCCGTGAAGTCGAAATACTGCGCCGCCCACATCTGGTGCTGGCCGACGCCGGTGGCGATGATCGCCTCGCCGCGGGTGATGCGGTTGATCTCCTCGATCACGTAATAGGGCTGGATCAGCTCGCTGTCACGATCATAGTTCATCCCGTAGGTGCGCCTGAGCTCATCGCAGTAGCGATGCCAGTTGCTCCAGTCGCGCCTGAACCCAGTGGACTTGCCGTACTCGAGCAGGGCCACGAGTGCGTCGGCCAGGACGCCGACGTGGCTGAAGTCCACCTGCTTGACCTTGTTGATCTCCGACGCGTCGATGTCGAGGTGGATGATGTGCTTCGCGCCGCGCGCGAATTTCTTCGGCAGGCCGGCCACCCGATCGTCGAAGCGGGCGCCCACGGCAATCAGCAGGTCGCAGTCCTCCACCGCGTAGTTGGCGTGAGCCGCGCCGTGCATGCCGAGCATGTGCATGCTCAGCCGGTCGGTCGTGTCGCAAGAGCCTATTCCCATCAGCGTCGTCACGACCGGGATCTCGAAGGCGGCGACGAAGTTCCTCAGCGCCTGGGACGCCTTGCCGTTGATGACCCCGCCACCGGCGTAGATCAGGGGCCGGTGCGACTGGGCGAGCATGCCAAAGACCCGCTCGCAGGCCTGCGGGTCGAGCTTCGAGCGATGCAGGCGGGCCAGGCGCTGTCGATAGCCGGGTATCGGCAGGCGGCTCGTGCCGTGGAAGGTGCCCTTCCAGTTCTGCACGTCCTTGGGAATGTCCACGACCACAGGGCCCGGCCTGCCGGTTCGCGCGATCTCGAACGCGGTGCGCACGGTCGCCTCGAGCCGCGACGGGTCGGTTACCAGGAACACATGCTTGGCGACGGACCCCATGATCGCGGTCACCGGCGCCTCCTGGAAGGCGTCGGAACCGATCGCCGCCGTCGGCACCTGCCCGCAGATCATGACGATGGGAATCGAATCCGCCATGCAGTCGCGGATCGGCGTCGCCATGTTGGTAGCGCCGGGCCCGGAGGTGACCATCGCCACCCCCACCTTGCCGCTGGCCCGCGCATAGCCGGCCGCCATGAATCCCGCGCCCTGCTCGTTGGCCGGCACGATCAGCGGCATGCCGTGCCGCCCCGCATCCTGCTCGCGCTTGTTGTAGATGAAAACCGCGTCGTAGCTGGGCAGGATGGCGCCGCCGGAGTAGCCGAAAATGGTGTCCACGCCCTCGTCCGCGAGCACCTGCACGATCATCTCGGCGCCCGTCATGGTGGCCCCGGCAAGAGGATGTGCCGCGGCTCCCGGAATTTCGAAATGTTCGTCCAACGCGCCCACTGAGCAGCCCTTGCGGTTTATTGCAGTGCAAGAGAGACTAGCAGCGACGCCAGGCCCCGTCCATTCGCTGATTGGAAGGCTCCCGGGGGAGCCCCGGAGGCTGGCTGCGCCACCACGCGGGAGACCATCATGCGCCACATCATCTCGATCCTGCTGCAGAACGAAGCGGGCGCCCTGACCCGGGTCGCCGGGATGTTCTCGACCCGCGGCTACAACATCGAGTCGCTGTCGGTGGCACCGACCGACGAACCCACTGCGTCGCGACTGACGCTGGTCACCACCGGCAACGATGCGGTCATCCACCAGATCGTCAGCCAGCTGCAGAAACTCGTCGATGTCGTCAATGTCGACGACATGACCCGCGGCGCGCATTTTGAGCGCGAAGTGGCCTTGCTGAAATTTCGCGTCACCGTGAAGGGCATCGACCCGCTGGTCAGGCTGGTGACCGAGGTCGACGGCAAGGTGCTGGCCGGCACGCTCGACAGCTTTGTCGTGGCGCTGACCCACAGCGAAGCCGAGATCAACCACTTCATCGCCCAGGCCACCCAGCACGCTGAGCTGATCGAGGTCGTCCGCAGCGGTGCGCTGGCGATCGCCCAGGGTGAGCGCGTGCTCAGACTGACACCCACCCTATGACGCTCGAGGCAGCGACTCCCACGGACGTTGCCGCGATCGTCGCCCTGGTGGAATCTGCGTTTCGCGGGGACGCCAGCCGGGCGGGCTGGACGACCGAGGCCGACCTGCTCGACGGCCGGCGAACGGGTCCCGACGAAATCAGCTCGATGCTCGCCGACCCGGACCGGCGCATCCTGGTGGAGCGCGACGCGGACGGCGCCCTGCTGGCCAGCGTCACCCTGAAGCGGGAGGGCGAGGCCGCCTGGCTCGGCATGCTCTCGGTTCGCCCGACCCGACAGGCTGCCGGCGTCGGCAGGCGGGTCGTCGAAGGCGCGGAGTCCTGGGTGAAGGCCCACTGGGGGTCGCAGCGGATGCGCATGACCGTCATCGTGCAAAGGACCGAACTGATCGCCTGGTACGAAAGGCGGGGCTACCGCCGCACCGGCGAGACCGCCCCGTTCTACTACGGTGATGAGCGCTTCGGTCTGCCCAGACGCCAGGACCTGTCGTTCATCGTGCTGGAAAAGGGACTTTCCTGAGGCTTCAGGCCCGCTGCAGCAGCTCGAGCGCCTGCCTCGCAGCCCGCAGACCGCTCAGATGGGCCCCGTGCAGGGTCCCGTAGGCGGATTGCTCGGTGTGCTCGCCGGCAAAGAGGATCCGCTCACCCACCGGCCGGCTCAGCAACTCCCGCGCCCCGTAGCGTCCCGGCAGGCAGTGTGAATACGCGCCGCGGCTGAAGGGGTCGGCCGCCCAGGCGGTTGCCGCGCCACGGTCAAACAGCCGTTTCACGTCGCTGCCGAGCATCTGTGCCAGCTCGCCCAGGCCGAAATCGATGGCGGCGGCTTCACCGGCCGCCTCGAGTTCGTAGGCCAGGGCGCCAGCGGCTGCGCCCACGGCTACATTGCTGTCCCAGAGCCGGGTGATGTAGCCCATGCCGCGTGCTCCCGAGCCCTTCTGCCGCAAGCCCTCGCTGAGCTCACCGGGGAACACGTTCTTCTTGAAGCGCAATGCCACCTTGTTCATCAGGCCGAGTGGCAGGTCGTTGTGTGCCTGGAGTATCCCGGCGGGCAGGTAGGGTGAGAACACCAGGCTGCCTTGCGCCACGATCGAGGATGGCACCGCGACGATCACGGCTCGCGCCGCCAGCGTCCCGGCCGGCGTGTCCAGGGCCACGCCCTGGCCGGACCAGCGCACCCGTGACACCATCGTGCGCAGCCGCACGTCCACGTCCCGCCCGTAGTGCTGCAGCAGGGTCCCGTACCCCTTGGGGATCAGCAGGTTCTCGCCCTTGTCCACGTACTGATAGCTGTCGAGTGCCGAGAAATTGGCTGGTTCTACGCCTTCCCAGGCCGTCAGCCGGGCCGCGGCCAGCGGATACCAGGCGTCCTGGCGGGTTTCGAGCGTGAACGCCTGCTCGGCCGGGATGTCCAGTCCGCGCCGGCCCGCCGCCTCGAGTTCGCGATCCATGCGATCCGCGAGGGCGCGCAGCCCGGCCGTCTCGGCTTCGCTGAGGCGCTTCGAGCCGGCGTAGACGAACCGCAGGCTGCGATCCGGCGGAGTGTCGAAACCGTTCGCCTTGGCATAGGCGACGAACGGGTTGACCTGGGACGAATGCAGCCAGGAGCAACCCCGATCCCAGGCCTCGCCGACGCTGGAGCTGTCGGTCCAGGCGCGCCCGCCGATGCGATCGCGCGCCTCCAGGACCAGCACCTTCAGACCGGCAGCCGCCAGCTGTCTTGCGGCGGTCAGCCCGGCGCCTCCCGCACCGATCACGGCGACGTCGACCCCGGAAGCCGCAGCGCGGGCGAATCTGGGCAGCGCCAGTGCGACCGCGGTGGCACCGGTAGCGGCCAGGAAACGGCGGCGGCCTGAAGAGAAGCATTCGTTCATTGCTGCACACCCGGCGCTATCGGCAGGGTTGCCACCACTGCGCGAATGGGTTCCGGAACTGGCACGACGCCGCGCGTCGTCGCATCCACGTAAACATGCACGAAGCGGCCGACGGCCGCCGCGTCGACCTCTCCCTGGCGAAACAGCGCGATCCTGTAGACGACGCTGGACCGGCCGATGCGCTCCAGCGCAAGACCGGCTTCGACCGTCTCCGGAAAGGACAGCTCCTTCAGGAACCTGCAGCTGGTCTCGGCGACGATGCCTATCGACCCGAGCTCGCGGATATCGGTGCCCGTCGCCTCGATCAACCAGCCGTTCACGGCGGTGTCGAAGAAGGAATAGTAGGCCACGTTGTTGACGTGGCCGTAGTGATCGTTGTCCATCCAGCGGGTCGGGATGGACTTCACGATCGTGACTTCGCCCCGTGTCGGCGCCGGGCTTCGACTTGCCATGCAATAATCCTTGAGAGCGGCTCGGCGTGCCGCAGGCGGTGAGCATACCGCGACGGTTCCCGGAGCCGCCATGAAGACTCCTTCCGACGAGCTGAGAATCCTGCTGGACTTCGAGTCCGGCGACGGCGTGTCGTTGTTTTCTTCGGTGGGCGACGGGGTGATGGGCGGCATGTCGTCCGGTCGACTTGCCTCCACTGCGACAGGCACCGCGGTGTTCGAAGGCGATGTGTCTCTGGAGCAGGGCGGCGGCTTTGCCTCGGTCCGGTCGCTGCAACGGGACTGGGGTACCCGCGGCGCCAGGGCTTTCGTCCTGCGCGTCCGTGGGGACGGCAAGCGCTACCGCTTCAACGTCCGCACCCCCGGCGGACCGGCGGCCTTTCGCTACGAGGCGCCTTTCGAACCCCCGGCCGGGCGCTGGGCCGAGATCGAGCTTCCCCTTGCCGGGATGATCGGGAAGCTGTTCGGCCAGCGCGTGCCGATCGTCGCGCCGCCCGACCCCGGCCGGATCCGTAGCCTCGGTTTCATGATCTCGGACCGGCAGGCCGGACCTTTCAGGCTGGAAATCGACTGGATCGGCATCAGGGCTCCCTAGGGCTCGGCGGATAACCGTCCCCGCCCCCCGCGGGCGGGGGCCACGCCCCTTTCTATCCAAATTAGTAAGCCTGGCTTATTATAAGCCCGTATGAACACCCAGCCTTCCGACCAGTCCCTGGGCCTGCTGGTCAGTGACGTCGCACGCCTGATGCGTCGCGACTTCGACCAGCGCGTCGGCGGCCTCGGCCTGACCCAGGCGCAGTGGCGCGCGCTGGCGCAACTCACCCGCTGCGAGGGTTGCCGGCAGGCGGACCTGGCGGCCTTGATGGAAATCGCACCCATCACCCTCGCCCGCTTCATCGACAAGCTCGAACAGGCCGGGCTCGTCGAGCGGCGGCGCCATCCGACGGACCGGCGCGCCGTGCAGCTGTTCTGCACGGCCAAGGGCAACCGTCTGGTCGGGAAGATGCGATCCATCGCCGCCGAGACCTATGACCGCGCGCTGCAGGCCGTCTCGAACACCGACCGGGAGCGGCTGATCGGCCTCCTGGCCCGCATGCGCGACAACCTGACGGAACCCGCCGCGGCCGCCCCTGCGCCGACAAGAGAGTCCCGATGAACGCTGAAACCGTCGCAGGCCAGGCCCAGCAAGCGCCGCCGGCTGCGACCCGGCCGTGGCTGCGCGTGCTGCTGCTGTGGGTACTGCCCGCGGTGGCCGTCATCACAGCCTATTTCCTGTACATGGTTCATGGGCGCTACGTTTCCACCGACAACGCCTACGTGCAGGCCGACAAGACCGACGTTGCGCCCGAAGTCTCGGGCACGGTCCGCCGCGTGCTGGTCACCGAGAACGCCCAGGTCTTCAACGGCCAGCAGGTGCTGGAGATCAGCGACGAGCAGCTCGGTATCGCACTCGCTCGCGCCGAGGCGCAGCTCGCCGGCGCCCGCACCGCCGTGGCCGCGCTGAAGGCGTCCTACCGCCAGAAACAGAGCGAGCTGGCCGTCGCAAGGTCGAACCTCGCCTACGCCCAGCGGGAGCTCGAACGGCAGCGCCAGCTGGCGGCGGCAAAGCTGGTCGCGCAGTCGCGACTCGACGACGCCGAGCACGCCGCCACCCTGGCGCAGGGCAACATCACCGTCGTCGAGCGCGAGCTCGACCAGATCGCCGCGCAGCTCGGCGGCAATCCCGACACCGACGTGAACGCGCATCCGTCCGTCGTGCAGGCCCAGGCCTTGCTGGCCGGAGCCAGGCTGAACCTCTCACGGACCAGCGTCGTCGCACCAACCGCCGGCATCGTCAGCCACCTGCCGAAGGTCGGCGACCACGTCGACGCAGGTCGACCGGCCTTTGCGATCGTCGCGAATTCGGGCGCCTGGATCGACGCCAACTTCAAGGAGACCGACCTCGAATTCGTGCGCGTCGGCATGCCCGTTCGCATCGAGCTCGACACCTACCCCGAGCACAAATGGCAAGGCAGCGTAGAGAGCATCTCGCAGGCGACGGGTGCAGAGTTCGCGATCCTTCCCGCGCAGAACGCCACCGGCAACTGGGTCAAGGTCGTTCAGCGCATTGGCGTCAGGATCGCCATCGTCGCCGGTCCGGACGACCCGCCGCTGCGCGCCGGCATGAGCACGGACGTACGCATCGACACTGGCCGCCGATCCCTGCTGCCGGGATGGGTGCGCGGCCTGCTCCACCAGGGTCGGTGAATCTGTCGTGATCGCCACGTCGGACAGGCTTCTCCTGGTCGCCTCGGCCATGCTGGCGAGTCTGCTCTATACCGTCGACACGACGATCGCCAACATCGCCCTGCCGCACATGCAGGGCAGCCTGCAGGCGACCCAGGACCAGATCGCCTGGGTCCTCACGTCCTATATCGTCGTCAGCGCCATCGCGACTCCGCTGGCCGGGTTCCTCGGCGGGCGGCTCGGGCTCCGCAAGGTCCTCGCCTTCAGCATCGCGGGCTTCACGCTGATGTCCATGGCCTGCGGATTCGCGACCACCCTCGACGAGATGGTGATCTTTCGCGCCCTGCAGGGGGCGATGGGCGCGTCGCTCGTGCCGCTGTCCCAGGTCGCGCTGCTGAATGCCTATCCCCGCGAGCTGCATGGGCGCGCGACGGCCCTGTGGGGCATGGGGGTCGTCATCGGGCCGGTGCTCGGCCCGACCCTCGGCGGCTACCTGACCGAGTACCTGAACTGGCGCTGGGTCTTCTTCGTCAACGTGCCCTTCGGCATCTTCGCCTTCCTGGGCATCCTCGCCTCCGTACCGCGCGAGATCGGCGACCGCACGCGCCGCTTCGACGGTCTGGGATTCGGCCTGCTGGCGCTGACGATCGGACTGTTCCAGCTGATGCTGGATCGCGGCCACGGCCAGGACTGGTTCACGTCGCCGGAGATCGTCACCGAAGCGGTGCTTTGCGTCGTCTTCTTCTACATGTTCGTCGTGCACTCCAACACGACCCGCGAACCTTTCTTCGACACGCGCCTGCTGG
>Ga0316188_10001077_pt1 | contig 12729 bp, 9 predicted proteins | sample Phiworburrow1_MG_FD_204933 | JGI IMG/M metagenome (GOLD analysis project Ga0316188, IMG submission 204933) | Coastal sediment microbial communities from Maine, United States - Phippsburg worm burrow 1 | ecosystem: Environmental > Aquatic > Marine > Coastal > Sediment | place: USA: Maine...
CATTTCATTGATCTGCTGCAGTTTCAGCCGCATCCCGGAATGCACCCACGGTTGCTGCATCAGGGCCTCGTAATCGTTGCTTAAGCTGACGGCCGAAATAATCCGGTCCTGGCTGTCAAGCAGACCGCCCGTGGGTGACAGGAAAATAACCTTGTGCGGGCGCAGCTTCCACACCAGTTCACGGGTCGCGATATCGGCATTGATATTCAAAACCTGGCCGGACGGCGATTCACCGAGGCAGGTCAGCACCGGAACGGCGCCGCTGCGCACAGCGCTTTCGATCGCCTCCAGTTCAACATCTTCAACTGCGCCGACAAGACCCAGGTTTTCCTGGTCGAGATAGCTGCACTGGAATACGCCGTGCTGGATACCCCTGGCGCGGATGCCCTTGGCTTCAAGCGCCTCCACCAGCCGCAGGTTCTCCCTGTACATCAGAGGCCGCGCCACCGACATGACCTCGTCGCTGGTCACCCGCAGACCCTCGCGACGCTCGGTTTCGATACCAGCTTCCGCCAGCGCCTGGTCCAGTTGCGGCCCCGCGCCGTGCAGCACCACCGGAATCAACCCCAGCCGGTGCAAAAAGGCCAGTGCCGAGGTCAGTTCATCCAAGTGATCACGCAATATGCCACCACCGACCTTTACCACGGCAAAACGTGCCTGGTTGGTGCCGGAGTATTCCTTCAGGTACTGCTGCGCTTCCCGGCTGGAACCCAGCTGTGCGAGTAATTCCTGGACTAAAAGGCGTATATCAGTCATGGCTGTCTACCAGTTTTCCATAAATTTCAAGGGCCCGCTGCAACTGTTCCAGGCTGACCCATTCATCTACAACGTGTGCCTGGGCAATATTACCCGGACCCAGCACGATGGCGGGAATACCCGCCTGTGCAAATAGCGACGCTTCGGTCCAGAAATTGACCACCGGGCCTGCTTCGATACCATGGCGCTCAACAAATGCCTGCGCCTGTGAAGTATCCTTGCCGTCGGTGGGTAACGGCGGACCTGAAAACGGCACCTGCCATGTGGCCGATTCACTGCTGTCCAGACCTTTCATCAATTGCAGGAATGCCTCGTTGCTGTCACCCGGTGACAGTCGCGCACTCCAGTGCAACCGGGCCCGGTCGGCGATCACGTTCGATTTGATACCGCCATGCACCTCACCGACATTGAAACAGGGACGGTGGCCTTCGGTATCCATATGCTGCGCCGCCTTGACCGCTGCAGCGACCCAGTTTGAAAGCTTGTGCAGGGCATTGTCCTGTAGCGCGCGTGGTTCAGATGAGTGACCGGACTCACCGGAAAACTCGCCTTTTACGGACAGGTAGCCGCGGTGACTCAAAACTGCCAGGCAATCTGTCGGCTCGGCGACCACCACCTGCCTGAAAACCCTGCATTGTTCGGAAAGCACGAATTCATCGATGCAAACCCCGTTGGCGCCTTCCTCGTCGGTGGTAAACAACAAGGCCATTGGTTTCTCAGTGGTCTGTGCAAGCTCCAGCAAACAGGCGGCCGCACCCTTGATATCACAACAGCCCCGGCCGTATACCCGGTCTTTTTCGAGTGTCATCCGAAGCGCCGGGAAACGTGAACCTTCAATCACCGGCACCGTGTCCAGGTGCACGTTAAACAGCAGTTCCGGGTTGCCACGCACCGCCAGCATGCTCACCCTGCCCATCGAGTGATCGGTCATTTCGATTTTGAACGCCGGGCCCAGGGCCTTGCTGATCCAGTCAAAAATTGGCGCATCCGCACTCAGAGAGCGTGGCGGATTTTGCGTATCAAAGGCCACAAGCGCTTCGAGCTTGCTCAGCACACGGCGTAAAACCATCAGGTTTTGTTCCTGACCCTGATGGCCGTGGTGGAACTCTGGCCGATCAACTTAATGAAGCCCTCCGCCTCGGTCGGTGACCAGTTACAACTCTGTGCATACACGGCATTGGCATCGCGTACGATGTAATCGGATTCGACCGACACGGCGTGCATCGACCCACCCGTTGTCTCCAGCGTGACCGTGCCGGTCACGAATGACTGTGAACTTTCCAGGTAAGCCTGGAGGTCCTGCTTGTGTGGCTCGTAGAAGAACCCGGCGTAGACCAGTTCGGCCCAGCGTTGCGCAACCTGGTGGCGGAACTGGTTCTGGAAACGCGTATTGACGCAATCTTCCAGGGCCTGGTGGGCCAGCAGCAACGCGTCGATACCGGGGCACTCGAAAACGATCCTGCCCTTCAGGCCAATGGTGACATCACCGGTGTAAATATGGCGGCCGATGCCATAGCGCCCGAATTGTCTATTCAAGTGCTGCACGATCGCGGGTCCGGACATCTCCTGGCCATCGATCGCAACCGCGGTGCCTTTTTCAAAGCGGATGGAGACCTTTAACGGCTGCGCCGGCCATTCGTCGCGTGGCCGTGTCAGTTGCCAGGTTTCGGCGCCGGGTGATTTGAATTCATCGATTTCGCTGCCGGAAATGGTGACACCCAGCAGGTTTTCATTGATCGAATACTTGCCGGTTTTGACCGGTATCGAGACACCGGCCTTTTTCAGAATACCGATCTCGATTTCACGGATATTGCCAGGCTGCTTTTGCAGATCCCTGACCGGCGCGTGGATGTCATAGTCACCCAGGCTGCGAACCGTCTGGTCAAAGCGGAGCTGGTCATTGCCCATGCCGGTGCAACCGTGGGCGAAATGACGGGTTCCCAGTTGATCGCATATTTGCAGGCTCAGCCTGACGATCAGGTAACGATCGGAACATAGCATCGGGTATTCGCCGAGCATGCGCGCCTGGCTCCAGACCAGCGGCACCACGAACTCGTCCCAGATCAGCTGGCTGGCATCCACGAGGCGATGGCTGACGGCACCCAGCGAAAGCGCGCGGTCTTCAATCCACTTGAGCTCATCCGCGCTCAGACCGCCCGTATCAACAAACACGGTATGTACATCAAAGCCCTGTGTCTTTAACTCCAGCACACAGTAGCTGGTGTCCAATCCACCGGAAAACGCCAGTACGATGGGGGTTCTTTTATTCGTGCTCATTGATCTGCTCCCAGCAAATTCATCATCAGGGCCTTTTGCACATGCAAACGGTTTTCAGCCTCGTCCAGTGCCAGGCAATACGGCGCATCCATCACACCATCGGTGGCCTTAACATTGCGCCTCAACGGGAGGCAGTGGCTGAACAGGCCATTATTGGTCAGTGCCATCTTCTCCTCGTTAACGATGAAGTGGCGGTATTTCTTGCGCAGCTCATACTCATCCTGCGGCCTGCCGTAATAGGGCAGCGCGCCCCAGCTTTTTGCATAGACAAAATCCGCGTCACGATAGGCCGATTCAATATCATGACTGACCTGTAAAGAGCCGCCGCTGGCGACTGCATTGGCTTTTGCCTGGTCCATGAATTGCGAGTCCAGCAGGTAGTCGGGCTCGGGGCACAACAGGGTCACGTCCATACCGAACTTGGTGCCGATCAACAGGGCGGAATTGGCCACAGCGGTATTCAGGGGCCGCGGATGCCAGGTCCAGGTCAGTACCATCTTGCGTTTGGCCACATCGCCGAGCCTTTCTTTCAGCGCCAGCATCATGGCGAGTTCCTGGCAGGGATGCACAATGGTTTCCATGTTGATGACCGGTACGGAGGAATACCTGGCGAGTGATTTGATCACGTTATCCTCGCGGTCTTTTGACCAGTCCACGAAGGAGGGAAATGCCCGCAGGCCGATCAGGTCACAATAACGTGATAACACGCCGGCAGCTTCGGCGATATGTTCCTCGGCCTCGCCCTCCATGATCGCACCCGTATTGAATTCAAGACCCCAGGCGTCTTTACCCGGCTGCAGGACAATGGCGATCCCACCCAGTTGCTGCATACCGAGATCGAATGAAGTCCTTGTCCGCATTGACGGGTTGAGAAACAACAGGGCGATCGAGCGGCCCTTGAGGCTGCTGTTGATGGGATTCTTCTTCAGGGCCTCGGCCGATTGCAGCAGGGACTCCAGGTCTTCACGCGACCAGTCGCTGGTGGACAAAAAATGTTTCACTTCAAATCTCCATTTATTTACCGGAATATGCCCGGTTAAAACAAAAAAACCCAGCCGTTAGCTGGGTTTTTTCAAAAATTCATCCTGTCTGTCTCAGAGGTATACGGCAACCCAGCCGGCGTGATAAAACCCAGGACGTCTTAGTCGTCGTATAAAGCGGCTGGTGGATTGTGCATTGTTTGTTGGCATTAAACTCTCGGAAACGCTTGCAAAACATATCAAAACAGGGGAATGAATCTAAGGGTTTCCCTATTAATTTGCAATAAATATTTGCCTTTTTCGGCTGGTATGTACGGATCACATCCGTCAACACCTTCCAGGCGATGGCAGTCGGGCTTTCAAACACCGGATTATGGCTTGTTGAAAGTGTTTTATCGCACCTGGACAACTGGTCGTCGTAACCCGCCTGTCGCCCCCGCGCCATTGCATTATGATGGAGTCGGCAAGGTCAAAACAGGGAGCAGGTGATGAGTTGTTCGACCCTCATGTTCAGTCTTTTTCTTCTGTCACCCTGTGAAAATGGTGGAGGAACCGAAATTTCCGAGGCCGTTGCTGCAGCGGTTGCCAATCCGCAACGACCCGCAGAGGATCTCGCAAAAGACGCCAATCGCAAACCGGCGGAGGTACTCTCCTTTTTCGATATTAAACCCGGCATGACCGTACTTGACCTTTTTTCCGGTGGTGGCTACTACACCGAGATGCTCAACTCGGTGGTCGGCGCAAACGGCAATGTGATCGCACATACCAACGAGGCCTATATACCCTTTTCCGGTGAGATCTATCAGCAGCGATACCTGAATGGTCGCCTGGCGCAGACACAAACCGTTATCGCCGAGGCCGATGATCTCGAGCTTGAAGATAACAGCCTCGACGCTGCCATGCTGGTGCTGACCTGGCATGACTTCGTGTATGCCGACCCGGAAAATGGCTGGCAGGCCATCGATGAAACCCTGCTACTGGAGAAGCTGTGTAAAGCGATGAAGCCTGGCGCGGTGCTGGGTCTGATCGATCATGTTGCAAACAGTGGCGGTGAGACTGCGGAGGTTGCACAAACCCTGCACCGGATCGACCCGCAAGTGGTCAGGGACAGCTTCGCGGAATCGTGTTTTACATTGCGCGCCGAATCCGAGGTGCTTCGCAATGACAAGGATGATCATAGCCTGCCGGTCTTCGACCCGACCATACGCGGGCAAAGCGACCGCTTTGTTTTCCGGTTTGTAAGGAAATAGCGATAAATTCCAATCACAGTGTATGTACCAGGGCGTAGTTGTCCTGCAGAAACAAATATTGCTTACGAGGTCACTAGGTGGGGGACACGGCAGACGGTTATGGCCTGTGCTCGCTGGCCAGCGAGCACAGGCCATAACCGCCCACCGTGCCCGAACCAGGGGTGCACGGCTTTCAGCTGAGAAGCTCAATAGCCCGCCCGGGCTATTGAGCGCACAGTCTGAATCGAAGCCTTCAACACGTTTACAACGCTGCTGGCATTTACTGCCGGCGCTTTTACATCATTTGAGGTTGCCGGCTAAAGCGGAGGTATGGCTTTAAGATAGGCGGCGATGGCTGCCCGGTCTTCAGCAGGAAGCATTGCCATATTTTTCTGGACTTCGACCATTGAGCTGCCCACCGTATCAAAATCGGGGGTAAATCCGGAGGCCAGGTAATATTCAATATCGCCTTGCGACCAGCCCGCCAGTCCTTTTTCAGACGGGGTGATGTTGGGGACCTTGCCTTCGCCTTCGGGGCTCGGTGCACCTGCGAGCCAGCGGCTGTAATCCAGGCCGCCGGTCCAGTTACGCGGCGTATGACATTCACCGCAGTGCCCCGGCCCTTCCACCAGGTAACGGCCGCGTATCAACACGCTGTCTTGGGGCGGTACTGAGACCACGGCCGCAGCATCCAGGTTGAGTAGTTTCCACAAACCTATCCCGGCCCGTATATTCCATGGAAATTTCAGCTCATGCGCATCGTTGCGGCGATCCGAGGCAGGCAAGGTGTCAAGATAGGCCTTGAGGTCCATCAGGTCTTCAAACCCCATCCGCGTATAGGACGTGTAGGGAAACGCCGGGTAATAATGACGGCCATCCGGGGACACGCCCAGGTGCATCGCATTGACAAAATCGAGCGTACTCCAGCCACCGATACCAGACCCGCCATGGGGTGAAATATTGGGCACGTGGAATATGCCGAACGGTGTGTCCATTGCAAGCCCGCCACCGAGGATGGGGAATTCCGAACCGCTATCGGTTGAGCCATGACAGGAAGCACAGCCACCGGCGTGAAACAGGCGCTCGCCGTTTGAAATATCAGCAGGATGTGCCGGCAGAATGTCCGCCGGCAAGCCTGTCGGCCGCGTCACCAGCAACAATGAGCCCGCGGCCATAACCGCCAGGCCCAGGATGATCGCCAACCGTTTCAAACTACTTTTTCCCTGCTGTAGATTTAGTCTTGTTTCTCTACGCGGTAACCTTCATGACAGCCTTTACAGGCTTTAAATACCGGGCCTGCGGCCGCGTTCAGGGCCTCCAGACTGTCGGGATTGGCCGCGATGGCGGCATCTACCTGGGTGCTGAACTCATTCAGCTTTGCATTGAAACCATCACGATCGGTCCAGATCGTTGCTTTCGCTTCGGTGTCATGACCGCTATCGGACCCTTCGGGGAAAAGCTCTCCGGCTTGGGTTGCGGTTTTCTTCCAGGTCTCGAGAGCTGCCATCGCTGCTGCTGCGTCAAATGGTTGCTCCTCTTTGAGCATGCCGCCGATCACCTTGGCGGCATCGCGGGTATCCTCCATCAGCTCCTGCCGTTCAAGGATCGGATCAGAACCGGCAACGGCCACACTGGCCATAAAGACAGTTGACAAAAAGATGGAAAGTGAGACTTTTAACATTTCGTAATTCCTCTGATGGTTGATTGATTCGGCCTGCAGTATAGCCAAAAAATAAAAATATAAAACATCAGCGCCAGCTGGGCGCACCTGCTGCCGCCAGGTCGGTTTCCAATTGTACCAGTTGAGTGCTCAACAGGGCTTCCAACTCAGCAGAAAACGTCACAAAACCGGTCTTTGCAATTTCAAAGTCAGCTTTTTGCGTTGCCGTTGCAGGCTGTGTTGTGTCCCAGGTGTTGGCGGCATTGTAAGCGCGCTCACCGATGGAAGGTGTCGTTGATTCATTCAAACGCCCGCGAACACTGTCGCCCGAAAGCCGGGTTTCCAGCTTGCTCAATTCAACGCCAAAGGCATCCAGTCGCGCAAACAATGATGGTTCAGCCTGTGGCGCCCTGATCGCGGCGGCCTCCATGTGACGCAGAAGATCCTGTGTCCGTTTCAATTCCTCAGCAGCGTTTTTAACGTCTCGCAACAAGGTCGAGGCTTGCTGCTGATAGCGGGCAACTTCGGCATAGTCGGTGCCATCGGGCGCTGCGCGGACCGGTTTGACATTGAAACTTTGCGCTTCACCCAGTGGCAATACTTGGTCACCACTCAACGCAAACAATTGCGCCGAAAACACACCCGGCGCCACCAACGGGCCCTGCGGCGTACCCGCCCATGGCGGGACAAACTCAGGCGTGCTCAGATCAATGGCGTCCGGTGCCGGCCAGCGTAAATCCCAGCTGACCCGGTGGGTTCCCTTTTTGGCGGATGCTTCGATCCAGCGGACCGGTTTGTTCTGACTATCACTTACAAGGATCAAAACGCGTGGTTCGGTTTCCAGCGCTTCTGCGTTCAAACGCTCCCAACCCGGGAAAGGAATATTTTCGCCTTCCTTGCGTAACGCGGTCTCCTGCGCCTTGCGCTTAAGTTTGCTGGTTTCAAAATCTTTATTCAGAAAATAGGTAAAGCTCGCACCAAACTCCGGGTTGGGTGTAGCGAAGCTGTCGCTGCCCAAGGTTGGCATACCCACGGCCTGTGACGGGACCGACGGAATGTACCACCAGGCGTCACGGACCGGAAATAGACTTGCGCCTTTTCCAAAGTCATCCGCGGCCATCGTACGCAGTGCGGAATAGTCATCCAGAATATAAACGCCACGCCCGAAAGTCGCGCCAACCAGGTCATTGTCACGGCGATGCAATTTTATGTCACGGAATGCAATGGCCGGCGCACCCGCTACCTTGTGCCAGTTAGCGCCGCCATTGGTGCTGAAATAAACACCGTATTCGGTGCCCAGGAACAGCAGGTTCCTGTTTTCATGATCCTGCTGGATAGCCCAGGCAATGGTGCCGTCCGGTAGGTCACCCGAAATTAAACGCCAGTTGCGTCCCTGGTTGTTACTGACAAACACGTACGGAGAAAAATCACCCAGCTTGTGCGCATCGGCAATAGCAAAGACGGTATCGGCGTCATGCAGCGATGCTTCGAGGTCATTGATAAACACACGTTCAGGCAAACCCGGCAGGGAATGGGCCCGCTGCCAATGGGCCCCGCCATCGGTCGTTGCGTGAATCAGGCCATCGTCCGAGCCGGCATAGAGGATGCCCTCGCTCACGGGCGATTCTGTAATAGCCGTTAGGGTGGAATACTTCGACATGGCACCATTGTCATGCAGGTCATCCACGCTCCATACCCGGCCGCCATATTCAAGCTCATAGCGATTCTTGTTGGTGGTCAAATCACCGCTGACAGCCTGCCAGGCATCACCCCGGTTATCACTGCGCCATACGCGTTGCGAGCCTACATATACCCGCGCTGGATCATGCGGGCTGATCAAAATGGGCGTATCCCAGTTCCAACGCTCCGGCGCATCGCCAGGTGCCGGTTGTGGCTGGATGTGGACCAGTTCGTTGCTGTCGCGATGCAACCGGAACATATAACCCTGCTGGAATTCCATATAACCGATATTGTCGTCGACCGGATCAAAGGCCACACCGTATCCATCGGCACCCAGCGGGACATACCAGTCCTGGTTCCTGACCCCTTCGGTGATCATCGTGCGGGAAGGGCCAAACAGGGTGCCCAGATCCTGGGCGCCGACCAGTATGTTATAAAACGGCAGGGCGTTATCAAGCGCAACTTTATAAAACTGCGAGACCGGAAGATTGGGGAAATGACGCCAGGTGGCACCCTGATCAAAACTCTCATACAGCCCGGCATCGGTGCCCGCCAGTAAATGCAAGTCATCCTGCGGGTCAATCCAAAGGGCATGGTTGTCGCTGTGTTTTTCGCGACCCGTGCCGAGGATAGAAAAATGCTCACCGCCATCGCGGGTAACCCGCATGAACACATCCATCTGGTAAACCAGGTCTTCAGTCTGCGGCGATGCCGTCAGCTCCATGTAATAGTGGGGACCCGTACCACCTGAAATATAAGGATTTTTCTTGGTCCAGCTTTCACCCTGATCCGCGGAACGATAGAAGCCCCTGTTCTCTTCATCTGCCTCGATGGTTGCATAAACCAGGCCGGGGCCGGCCGGGGTAACCGCCAAACCGATTTTGCCAACATCGCCCTTGGGCAGACCCGTATCTTTCTTTTGCCAGGTGGCACCCGCATCACCGGTTTTATAGATGCCGCCGTTTGGACCACCCGCCATGAGGCCCCAAACATGACGGCGACGCTCATAGGCCGCTGCATAGATGACATCCGGATTGGCAGGATTGAACTCAATATCGGTGATACCGGTGTTTTCATCAATCGCGAGAACAAGGTTCCAACTGGCGCCGCCATTTGACGATTTGTATAGGCCACGGTCACCACCCGCAGCCCACAGGGGACCTTCCGCGGCAACATAGATCACGTTACTGTCACGCGGGTCAATCAGGATTTTGCCAATGTGCTCGGATTTTTTCAGCCCCATATTGGTCCAGCTGTTTCCCGCATCGGTGCTCTTGTAGACACCATCACCCCAACCCACGTGCCGGCCGCTGACATTTTCACCGGTGCCCACCCAGATCACGTCAGGATGATTGGGGTCAATGGCAACAGCACCTATCGAATAGGATGACTGGCTGTCAAAAACAGGTGTCCATGTTATTCCTGCGTTCGTGGTTTTCCACACACCGCCGGAAGCCGATGCAACATACCAGGTGCTGGTCTTATCAGGATGTATTGCGATATCCGCAATACGTCCGCCCATTAGAGCCGGGCCGATGCTACGCATCGTCAGACCGCTTGCTGCTTCTGCGATTGTCTTTTGATCTGCGGCATATGCGCCTGGCAGGCTGACGGGTAACGACGCTACAGCCAACGTGACCACACAGACCATAACCCCGGATTTCAACTTGAACATATTATTGAACCTTTTTTTACTCGCGTTTTTACAGGCACTCCGATGAACAATGCCCTACTTACGCTTGGGAATGTAAAGATCGGTAATTGTTCCTTCAAATACCTCGGCCGACATCGCGACGGTTTCAGAAAGCGTCGGATGCGGGTGGATCGACAGACCGATATCGCCGGCCTCAGCCCCCATCTCAATCGCCAACACGCATTCCGCGATCAGGTCGCCTGCATGCGGGCCGACGATACCCGCGCCGATAATCCTGTGCGTTTCCGTATCAAACAGTAACTTGGTAAAGCCCTCTGTACGGCCGATACCGATCGCCCTGCCGCTGGCAGCCCAGGGGAATTTGCCCAGCTTGTAATCGACACCCTGATCTTTTGCTTCTGTTTCCGTCAGACCCGCCCATGCAATTTCAGGGTCGGTATAGGCCACGGACGGAATAACCCGTGCCTCAAACGCGGTTTTCATCCCGGCGCAGACTTCTGCCGCGACCTTGGCTTCATGGGTGGCCTTGTGGGCCAGCATCGGCTGTCCGACGATATCGCCGATGGCGAAAATATGCGGCACATTGGTGCGCATCTGCCTGTCCACGGGAATGAACCCGCGTTCGGTCACTTCAACACCTGCCGCGTCTGCGGCAATGAGCTTGCCATTGGGCACGCGGCCGGTTGAAACAAGCACCCGGTCAAATACCGTGTTTTCAGGTACTTTTGCACCCTCGTATGTCACGTGCAGACCATCGTCCGCCGCTTCCACGGCCGTTACCTTGGTATTCACAAAAATCCCGGCGTAGCGGTCGGTAATCCGCTTCTGCAAGGGCCTGACCAGGTCCTTATCGGCACCGGGCATCAATTGATCAGTTAATTCAACGACCGTGACCTCGGAACCAAGCCCCTGGTAAACACTGGCCATTTCCAGGCCGATAATCCCGCCGCCAATAACCAGCAGGCGCCGGGGGATATCCTTCATCTCCAGCGCATCGGTGGAATCCATGATACGCGGATCATCCCAGGGCAGACCCGGTAACTTGAACGCCTGTGAACCCGCGGCGATGATGGCCCGCGCAAAACTGACCTGCTGACTGCCATCCGCCGTTTCAACCGTCATTTCGTGGGCGCCCCTGAAAAGACCACGCCCCTGTATAACGGTGACCTTCCGCTGTTTCGCCATGGAGGCCAAACCGCCGGTCAGTTGCCCGACCACTTTTTCTTTCCAGCCACGCAACTTATCCAGCTCGATGACCGGCTGGCCGAAAACTACACCATGGTCGGCCATCGCAGCGGCCTCGTCGATGACGACGGCCGCGTGCAGCAGGGCCTTCGAAGGTATGCACCCCACGTTCAGGCAAACCCCGCCCAATGCCGGATAGCGCTCGATCAACGCGACCTTCAGCCCGAGGTCTGCCGCCCGAAAAGCAGCCGTGTAGCCACCCGGCCCGGCACCGAGCACCAGTACATCAAAATCATAATCAACGGCCGGGACGGGTTCTTCCGGTTCTGCTTCAACATCAACTGCTTCCGTTGCTCCGGATATTTCCGCCTGCTCAGCCTGCTGCGCGGCAGTTTTCACAGGTGCTTCCGGTTCGCCGAGTGCCACTTCGGCAACGGGCTTTTCGTCCGCTTCCATGGTGGCGACCAGCCAGCCCTCTGATACAAAATCGCCCTCGACAACATCGACCGAACGGATCATACCCGCCGCGGGCGCCGGTATTTCCATGATGGCCTTGTCGCTTTCCAGGGTCACCAGGGATTGGTCCGCGTCCACGTGATCGCCGGCTTTGACCAGCACCTCGACAACCGGGACATCGATGAAATCACCAATATCAGGTACGGATATTTTTATAATTTTAGCCATTACGTATTACTCTTCTAGTTGCCGGCCACCGTTTCCCTGATCACCAGCCTGCCATCGTTTTGCTGCAGGCTGTAATGCTTGAGGAAACTCATACCCAGCAATATTCCATTAAATTCGCCACCGGTGATGGTTGCGCGCACATTCTCTCGGCGTATGCCACCCACGGTTACTTCGTCCAGCCGGGTCACCCAGGCAGTTGCCGGACCTGCGGCCGTCATGACCTGCACCCGCGGTCCAAACTCCAGGCCCAGGGCACGGGCTGTTGATTCAGGCAAGGCAACATCGGTTGCGCCGGTATCAACAAGAAAAGTGACCGGCTGGCCGTTGATCTGCCCCTGCGCTTCGTAATGGCCGTTGCGGTCCTGCTCCAGCACCACCATGACCGCACCGCTCGGGTCCATCGAACTGAGCGTGCCCGTGTCGTTTTCGAGCATCGAAAACAGCAGGTAGAGGGAGCCCAGCAAACCGAGTGCCGCAATCCATAACATGCGCCTTCCCAGGCGTGAATCGGGATTGCTGTCGTAATCAGGCATCAGGCACGACCAGTTACAAATCCATGTTTCCGAAATCTTCCAGGCAGGTCGCGAGGAATCGTGTGAAACGTACGCCATTCGCACCATCGAT
>Ga0316188_10001078_pt1 | contig 12728 bp, 12 predicted proteins | sample Phiworburrow1_MG_FD_204933 | JGI IMG/M metagenome (GOLD analysis project Ga0316188, IMG submission 204933) | Coastal sediment microbial communities from Maine, United States - Phippsburg worm burrow 1 | ecosystem: Environmental > Aquatic > Marine > Coastal > Sediment | place: USA: Maine...
AGTCAGTATCAGTGAAAGGTTATATTCCCGCTCAAGCCGTTCCTGAACAACCTCAAGATGAAGGAGCCCCAGAAAGCCGCAACGGAATCCGAAACCCAAGGCCACAGACGTATCTTTCTCATATATCAGAGAAGCATCGTTGAGTTTGAGCTTTTCAAGGCCGACAGCCAGATCCTCATAACCGTCTGAAGCAACCGGATAGATCGAAGAAAAAACAACCGGTTTTGCTTCTTTGAATCCGGGCATGGGCGTTTTGCAAGGACGGTCTTTTAATGTAATGGTATCTCCGCAACGGGTATCGCTGACCGTCTTTATACCGGCAATGATATAGCCGACCTGACCCGCTGAAAGCTCTTCCCGGGGTATACGGCCAATCTGAAATATCCCCACTTCCTCAACCTTATAGACCACATTATTCGACATAAATTTAATAATATTTTTCGGCTTTACGCGTCCCTGAAAAACGCGAATATGAATAATGGTGCCCCGAAAAGAATCGTAGTGGGAATCAAAAATCAATGCCTTGAACGGTGCTTCGGGATCTCCTGACGGCGGCGGGAGATAATTCACGATCGCTTCAAGTACATCATCGATGCCGATACCTTCTTTAGCGGATGTCAGTAACACAGTTTGAGGATCAAGACCAAGATCCTCTTTTATCTGAGCTTTTACCCGGTCGACATCCGCCGACGGCAGATCTATTTTGTTGATCACCGGAATAATTTCAAGGTCATGCTCAAGGGCCAGGTACAGATTCGCAAGGGTCTGGGCCTCTACGCCCTGGCTCGCATCGACCAGAAGCAGCGCCCCTTCACAGGATGCAAGTGCCCTGGAGACTTCATAAGAAAAATCAACGTGACCGGGCGTATCTATAAGATTCAGGGAATAGGTCTGATTGTTTTCGGCTATATACGGCAGGCAGATGGTCTGACTCTTTATGGTGATTCCACGCTCCCTTTCAATGTCCATGTTGTCGAGAATCTGATCTTTAAAATCCCGATCAAGGACAACATGGGTCATCTGAATCAGACGGTCGGAAAGCGTCGATTTCCCATGATCAATATGGGCTATGATGCTGAAGTTTCTAATATTTTTCATTTTATCCATAAATTCGCATTAAACAAAAAAACGGTAAAAGGCTGTTGACACCGCCAGCATTTCAAGTTATATGATGAGTTCTCAATGAGTTACGACAATGCGTCTCATCCGGTATTAAGCACACTGAAGGAAAAGGGAATTCTTCTATCAAATTTTTATTGAACATGTCAAGTCTGGTACCCTGCGTACCGATATCTCTATAACAAAAACAACTGGCTGGATAAGAAAAAATGGGAGAACACATTTTAATCGTTGACGACGATGCTGCCATCAGAGACTCGATGCTCGAATTTATCAAAAGGTCCGGATACAATGCCCAAACCGTTTCCAGTGCAGAAGAGGCCATTGAACTTTTAGAATCCACCCATGTGGATCTCGTGATAACCGACATCATGCTGCCCGGGAAAAACGGTCTCCAGCTGACCGATTTAATTAAACAAAATTATGATATAGATATTATAGTAATGACCGGTTACAGTGAAAATTATTCCTACGAAGAGGCCATCAATAAAGGCGCCAGCGACCTTGTATTTAAACCCTTTCGCTTCGAAGAATTGATACTCAGGTTAAAACGGGTACTCAAAGAGAGACGACTCACCAAAGATCGTAATCGGATCCTGAGCAAGCTTGAAAACCTTGCAATCACAGACGGCCTCACAAAATTATACAATTTAAGACACTTTTATAATCAGCTGGAGATAGAGATTGACCGTTCCAACCGTTACGGACATCCACTTGCACTTTTGCTTTTGGATATCGATAATTTCAAGACGTACAACGATACATATGGTCACCTCGAAGGGGACAAGGTGCTGGTGAGACTCGGCCAGATTATCACATCATGCCTCAGAACCATGGATTGCGCTTACAGATATGGCGGCGAAGAATTTACGATTATTCTTCCGGAGACAACCGGCGAAGAAGCCAAAAATGTCGCCCACAGGATAAAAACCTCCGTAGAAATTGAAAATTTTTTCTCGGAATCCGGGGATGTTGTAAACATAACCATCAGTATCGGCGTCACAGAATATTTTAAAAAAGAACAGCTCGCCACGGTCATCCAGAGAGCGGATCGGGCGATGTATAATTCCAAAGCAAAAGGCCGAAACACAATCTCCTTCCTGTTGGCTGAAAACGCTTCATAACCAAATCCGAAATGGCTGTGAAATCATCCCAGATGTTATTCCGAGTTCCGGCTATCTTCGGATTTGCCCCACGGCAAACGCTGCAAAAAAAATAAACGATGCCAATGTAACAATAGCGGCACCGGACGGCAGGTCGGCATAATAAGAGATAACGAGGCCGCCGATGGTGGATATCAGTGCGATGAGTATTGAAAAGACAATCATGGAATCATAACGGCGGGTTATCTGTGAAGCGGCCGCTCCTGGGATAACCAGCAGTGCGGAAACAAGGATAATTCCGATAATCTTCATGCTGATGACCACCGAAAGCGCCAGGATGGTCAGAAAAAAATGATCGAGAAAGGCCACGGGCATTCCACTGACAAGAGCCACCTCCCGGTCATAGGCAACAAACAATAATTCCTTAAAAAACAGCATGGTTGAAAGGAGTACCAACCCGCCGAAGACTGCAATGACAATCAAATCTTGTCTGGTGATTGCCAGAATGTTTCCAAAAAGATACCCGAAAAGATCCACATTGTATTGATCCGACATCCCGATAAAAATAACGCCAAGGGCCATTGCTAAAGGAAAAAATATGCCGATGGCTGTGTCTGTGCTCAGATGGTCTTCTTTTCCGATATATCCGATGGCGTTGGATACAACCACGGCAAAACCGATGCCTGTAAGCGTTGGAGATATCCCCAAAAGCGCGCCCAGAGCCACGCCGCCGAACGCCGAGTGTGCCACCCCCACGCCGATAAAAGACAAACGGCGCAGGACAACAAAAAATGAAACCACCGCCAGAACGAAGCTGAGCATCATTCCCGCCAAAAAGGCATTTTGCATAAATTGAAGGCTGAACATATCAATCATGGTTTTGATGACTGCGATAACAGGTTGCACATTTTGAATCATGGACAATAACTTTAAGGTCTTCTCCAAAAACTTCTCTTGTGATGGCGGGCGAAAAACAGGAATCCGGTTCGTCATGATAGTGAAGCTGAACATTCAGGCACGCAACCCGGTCTGCGTGGGATGTAATCACCCCGATATCGTGTGACACCATTATAACGGATATGCCTTGCTCATTTCTAAATTTTGCCAAAAGTTCATAGAAATCTTCCTGAGCCACGCTGTCGACACCGGTTGAAGGCTCATCAAGGACTAAAAGTTTTGGTTTTGAAGCCATTGCCCGTGCGATATTGACCCGTTGCTGCTGGCCGCCTGAAAGCACGGCAAAGGGTCTTTTTGCATGATCCGCCATGTTTATCTGTGAAAGCAGGTCCATGGCAATCTTTTTGCTATTACGATCCGGCCTGTGGAAAAGGCCGATTCGACTGTAAAGGCCCATGAGAACCACATCGAGGACGGTAACCGGAAAGGATCGATCCGCATGGGAAATCTGGGGAAGATACCCGACCTCCAGCCTGCTTTGTTTGTTGGGTTGGGTTCCAAATAACTGAACAGCGCCTTTTTGGGGGTGCACAAGGCCGAGGATAACATTCAGCAACGTGGTCTTCCCGCCACCATTGGGACCGACGATCCCAAATATCTCGCCGGCATAACAATTAAGGTACACCGACTTTAATACCCATTTCCCGTCGTATGCGACCCATACATCATGAAGATCTACAAGGAGTTCCTTTTTATTTTCAGTTTCTCCTGACGGGTCTTTCATTTCATGGCCTCCTTGAATACGCCGATATTGTAACTCATAAGATCGATGTATGAATGAACGTTTTTCTGTTTGGGCCCTCCCATAGGATCGAGAAAAAGGGCCTTAACACCCGCTTCTCTGGCGATTATTTCTGCGGCCCTGGCGTTGAGTTGGGGTTCGGCAAATACTGCCCGAATATGGTATTTCTTTATCATCGCAACAATATTTTTTATCTGTATCGGCGTTGGATTTCGGCCCGGAGCCGCTTCGATGACACCGACGGATTCAAGGCCGTAACGCCTGGCAAAATAATCCCATGACGCATGAAAGGAAACATATTTTTTAATTTTAAAGCTCGCCACCGTAGTTTCGATCCGGCGGTGGAGCTCGTCCAGTTCTTTCAAATAATTTTGCCCACGTTGTCTATAATACGTTAGATGCTGATGATCAACCTCACAAAGCGCATCCATAATTTTTTGGGTCATTGATTTCGCAATAACCGGATCGAGCCATATGTGTGGGTTGGCAATGATCGATCTGTCTTCCACGTCCGAAAGTTTTTTCTGATGGTCGTGATTGTGATGGGTATGTCCGGTTGTATCGATCAGATCAACCCCTTCGGATAACACCACCGTCATCAACCCCGGCCCCGTCAGAACAACGAATTTTTCAGCCCAGAATTCCAGCCCGGCACCCACCATAAAAAAAATACGGGCCGTAGAGAATTTCTTTAAAAGGCTCGGTTTTGGTTCAAAAGTATGGGGACTCGCACCTGCTGGAAGAACATAGGTCACCTCAACATGGTCGCCGCCCACTTGCTGAATCATGTCGGCAATGGGGTAAATGCTGGCAATCACCGGAAGCTTTTTGGCCAAACTCGGGGTTGCCTGGAGTTGGATGATCAAAAAAAATATAAAACAAAAACCATAGCAAAAAGGCATTCGGATTTTCATTAAAGGACCCTTTTTCTCCTTTCAAATACGACAAGGCCTGGGGATCATCGATTTCGATCAGATCGTTTTCTGCCCCCATGATGTTCGTGTTAAAGAATAGCAGATTTCCAATGTGACTTTTGTTATTTTCGATACAGACGGTGGCAAATTTTCGTTTCTTAAACAGATAACCTCAAAACGCGTAAATAGTCAAGAATGTACAGCCTTTAGAAAATTTCCTTAAAATTTCCCACTGTAATTAATATTTTCTATCAAAAACCCTATCAGCCAAGAAAGAGACGGCCATGTCACGGAATGAACTGCCGATTCCCTCACATTTTGATCCTGACAAAGTGCGACAGATATGGAAAGTCAATATCAGGAGCATGCCGAAAATGTGAAAAAATGGGCAAAGCAGCATAAGATAAAGGCTGCCTTTCAAGACACGTTCAGAATCTGTCTCCTTACCGTCGAAGTTCAGAACACATTTTGTATACCGGGATTCGAACTCTTTGTAGGAGGACGTTCAGGAACGGCAGCAGTGGATGACAATCAAAGGCTATGTGAATTCATTTACCGTAATCTGGACGTTACATTGAAGATATCATCGGGTTGAGCGAAGAAAGGATCGAGGAAGGGGAACCTTTGCTGGAAAGGGAAAACTTGAACGCCAAGCTTGACCGGGATTTCGGGTTAAATCCCCAGATATGCCCTTCTGAATCAAGATTTTTCATCACATATAAATAGGGAAAAATACGGCGGCCCTCTGGAACCTGGCTGATTCCGAGAGAAACAATTTTGTTCGGGTTTAAATTGTGAATCGGCCACCCCATAAAGAGTATTTCGCCGGATCTGGGTGGAACAATGCCGCAAATCGACGTTAGTGTTTTGGTTTTCCAGGAATTTTTCTATCAGGGAAGCGTTTTCGGCTCGCAATCCATGTTAAATCCTGTGTGTCGCCATTGGCCCATTATTGGAATCAGCCCGGGAGCTTGCTTTTATGTGGCAAAGTTCTAAGGTCGGGTCAACAGCATTTTGTCCAAGGAAAAGTCCTCTCCCTGCACCTCATAGAATCTAGCCAACAGGTCCCCGATCGTGAGGTCTTTCTTTTCTTCACCCCTTACATCCAGGATCACACCACCCATGTGAAGCATAATCAGCCGGTTTCCGAAAATCAGGGCCTGATTCATATTGTGGGTCACCATCAGGGTGGTCAGTCCCAAATCCTCGACAATACTTCGGGTTAACTCCAGGATCTGGTTGGAGGTTTTCGGGTCCAGAGCGGCGACGTGCTCATCCAGAAGCAGGACATCCGGGCGGACCATTGTGGCCATGATCATTGTCAAGGCCTGCCGCTGACCGCCGGAAAGCAGGCCGACCTTGTCCTGGAGCCGGTCTTCCAAACCGAGACCAAGAATTTCCAATTTTTCCCGAAAGAACTGCCGATCCTGGTTTTTAACGCCGATCCCCAGGCCCCGCCTAGCCCCTCTTTTTTTGGCTATGGCCATATTCTGTTCAATGCTCAGGGCTTTACATGTTCCCAGCAAGGGATCCTGGAACACCCGGCCGACGAGTTGGGCCCGTTTGTGCTCCGGCCATTGCGTGATGTCAGTGCCGTTGAATATCAGTTTCCCTTCATCCGGAAAGTACGTGCCGGCCAGGCAGTTTAATAAGGTGGACTTTCCCGCCCCATTGGAACCGATAATTGTGACAAAGTCTCCCTGCTCAATGGTCAAACTGATGTTGTTCAGGGACAATATTTCGTTAATGCTGCCCCTGTTGAAAAACTTGGTTATCGATTCGATGACGATCATCTGGCTTGTAACTTTTCCTTGATTTTCGGGGCTACTAGCGCTGCAATTACCAGCAGAGCTGTAATCAGATTCAGGTCGCTGGGTGTAAATGCAAATCGACCCCACTTGACCCCCAGGGCCAGTGCAATGGCGACCCTGTAGATGACAGAGCCCATGAGTGCGGCCACGCAGGCTCGGGTGACGTTTTTTTTCCCAAAAACGGTTTCTCCTACAATTACAGAGGCAAGGCCCGCAATAATCGTACCGACACCCATGTTGACATCTGAGGCGCCCTGATTCTGAGCAATCATTGCACCGCTGAAAGCCACCATGGCATTCGAAAGGCCCACGCCGAGGATGATGATCGTGTGCGTGTTGACACCCTGGCTGGTAATCATCTGAGGATTATCACCGGTGGCCAGCATGGCCTGGCCCAGTTCTGTGTGGAGAAACCAAATCAGCATTCCGGTTATACCGATTGAGATGGCACCGAACATGCACGGTGAAGCCAGGTAACCCGGCAACCCGAGGGATTCCAGGGGGTCAAGTACGGTTTTCACTCCCAGCAGCGAGATATTGGGTCCGTCCATAATCCGGATATTGATGGAATACAGTGCAATCATGGTCAGGATAGATGCGAGCAGATGAAGGATCTTAAGCTTGGTGTTCAAAAGTGCGGTCACAACTCCGGCCAGGAAACCGGCAGCGACTGCCATGAACAGGGAGACAAACGGACCGATGCCGTGTGTGATGGCGACGGCCGACACCGAAGCGCCGAGGGGGAGGCTCCCATCCACGGTTAAATCAGGGAAATCCAAAACCCTGAAAGTCAGGTAGACGCCCAGAACCATGATGCCGTATACCAAACCCTGTTCAAGAGCCCCCAGAAGAGCATACCATGTCATGATGCCAGTAATTCCTCGAGACCTTTAATTGCTTCGAAACAAACCGCGTGTAAAACACGCGGGCTGAAACTTAAACAATGGTGCCGTGCCGTCAGCTTCTTTTTACGGCCGAAAGTCGTAAAAAGAAGCTGACCGCTTGTCCCGTATGGGTGGGTTTTTACGGTTGGTTGTTTACTCATACACCTTGTCCGCGGCTTTTAACAGCTCGTCGGGGACTTTGACGTCCATGAGATTTGCATATTTTTGATTGATGTGGAGTTTGAGTTCCGCCTGGGTTTCAACGGGGGTGTTTGCCGGACTTGCCCCGCCAAGAATCCGCTGGGCCATGGCGCCGGTTTGCCGGCCGTGCTTGTAGTAATCAAACCCCATGGCGGCCACCGCACCTCTTTTGACCGAATCGACATCGGAACCAAACAAGGGCAGTTTATTTTCAACACAGACCTTGACAGCCGATTCAAGCGATTCTACCACCGTGTTGTCCGTGGGGATGAATACAGCATCCACCCGTCCTACAAGACTCTTGGCGGCTTGGTATACTTCGCTGGTTTTGGATACTGTGGCGTCAACCACCTCATATCCCATTTCTTTACCCACTTTCCGTAAGAGTTCCACCGAGCTTTTAGAGTTTGCTTCCCCGGAATTGTACATAACTCCGAGTATTTTCAGGCTCGGGATAAACTTTTTCACCATCGCCATGTGCTGGTCCAGGGGCAGCATATCCGACACACCGGTAATGTTTCCACCCGGCTGCTGAAGGTCTTTGACTAGCCCTGCAAGCAACGGGTCGGTCACGGCGCTGAACAGCATGGGGGTATCCTTCATATGCGGCGCTTTTTTAAGGGCTTGAGCACAGGTCTGGGCGCTGGGTGTGGCAATAGCAAGTACCAGATCCGGCTTTTCTCCCATGATTTGGGTACCGATCTGACCGGCCGTCGCCATATTGGCCTGGGCATTGTGCACATTGTAAACAACATCGATACCGTTTTCTTTCATGTAATCCTGGAAACCTTTCAGTACTGCATCCAGAGCCGGGTGCTCCACGAATTGACTGACGGAGATTTTGTACGTTTTGGCGTCGACTTCAGCAAATGACGTTAGAACCAGTAGAACGGCAAGTACAAATGTGATCTTTTTCATTTTCAACTCCTTTGATTTGCGGTTAATGCTTGCACCCCATCGCTTGGCCGGACGTATCCGGCTTGAGCCGTGGGACTTTAAAAGAAAAGGGTTGTTTGACAAGAATTCCCTTTTTGAAAGTGGATTAAACGAAAAATTTACATTGTGCATTGTATTCGGATGAATCTTAATATAGTGAATCATCCGGGATGCATTGACAATGATATCCAGGATGCAGGCGATTAAAAATCAGATACCGAAAGTTAAGCGCGTTGTCAATGAGCAAATTTTTAAAACCTCGCCCAATTTCTGGGGTTTTGGAACCAAAGCCCTTTTTCATTGAAAGTGACATCTTAAAACCCATGCCCTCTGACCAAGTCGCAAATTGTGCTTGACACCCAATGCCCTTTTGTCTATTATTTTTCCTACAAAAAGCGAGAGCTTTTCATTAAAACCCATGTTTTTTCGCGTTATTATGACACATTAACACTAAAAGAAGGGAGGAATCATCATGAAGAATAAGCAAACTCTTTTGTTTGTGGGTCTGATCCTGGCTCTGGCATTGGTTTTCAGCATAACCACTACCGCCATGGCCAAAAATATAAGGATCGGCGTCGCTTCCCCTTATACGGGCAATTTAGCTGCATACGGCGATAATATCAAGGCCGGTGTGAATCTGAAACTTCAAGAGATCAATGACGCCGGCGGCATCAACGGTCAGAAGGTCGAACTTGTCTGGGGTGACGACCTTTGCCAACCTAAAGACGCCGGTACGGTGGCTTCTAAATTCGCAGCGGACAAAAGCATCGTGGCAGTCATTGGCCACCTGTGCTCGTCAGCTACTCTCGCTGCCATGCCTATCTATGTTCGGGCAGGGCTCCCCACCCTATCTCCCACCTCTACCAATCCGACCATTGGAGATGTGGGCATGGGCTGGTTCTTTCGGAATTGCTACACCGACGACTTTCAGGGCAAATACCTGGCCTTACATGTTGTGCCAAATTTGCTGGGCAAGCATAAGGTAGCCATCTTTTATGAGAACAATGACTATGCCATCGGCCTCAAAGATTCCTTTCTAGAAGGGGCCAAGTCTTCTGGTGTGACTGTTACCGGCACCGAGGCGTATATGACAGGGACGACCGACTTCACGCCCCAACTGACCAAGCTTTTGCGCGATGAGCCTGAGGCGATTTTCCTGTGCGGCTACCACCCGGAGGGTGCTCTGATCGCCGGCCAAAGCCGTAAGCTGGGCTTCACGGGTCCGCTTTTCGGTGCTGACGGCATTGATAATGAAGACTACATCAAAATCGGCGGCAAAGCGGCCGAAAACACTTACTGCACGGTTCCCTTCCTGGCAGCGTCGGCAAGCCCGGCAGGCAAGGACTTCGCAGAACGTTACAAGAAGGCCTATGACCGTGATGTGGACTGGATGAGCGCCAATGCCTATGACTGTCTGGGTATCCTGGCACAGGTCATTGCCAAAACCGGTCCTGACCGGAAAAAAATTCGTGACGGGCTGGCCGCTCTCAACTCAAAGGCCAATGGTTACGAGGGTATCACCGGTCTGACCTTCTTTGACAAAAAGGGCGATTGTTCCAAACCCGCTTTCGTCAAAATGGTCAAGAACGGCAAGTTTGTAGCTGCCCAATAGTTGATCAAATAACTGAATAAACCAATACGGGCGCCGGGACTTTCGGGTTCCGGCGCTTTTCGATGTATAAACGGAAAACACTTGTTTTTACAACAACTTATAAACGGGCTGACCATAGGCGGAATATACGCCATGATCGCAGTGGGTTACACCATGATCTATGGTGTTATCCTGCTCATCAATTTCGCCCACGGTGAGATCTACATGCTGGGCGCATTTTTCGCCGTTACTTTCATCAGTCTCCTGGGTCTGCCCTTTTACGTTGCTTTTTTTTTGTCAATGGCCTGCTGCTCGATCTGCGGCGTGTTGTTGGACATCGTCGCCTATCGCCCATTGAGACAATCACCCCGTCTGGCTGCGCTGATAACGGCCATCGGAATGTCGATTTTCCTTCAAAACCTGGCCATGGTCATCTGGGGTTCCCGGCCCAAGCCATTCCCAAGTGAGGCCCTTCCAGCCTATTTTGAAAAAACTGCCGTCAGCTTTGGCGGAGTCAATCTTTCCTGGTTTCATCTCTTTATCTTTGGCGTAACCATTGTCATGATGGTTGGCCTCAACCTTATCATCAAAAAAACCCGATGGGGCAAGGCAATGCGGGCCGTGGCCCAGAATCAAACCATGGCTGCCCTTGCCGGGATTAACGTCAACCGGGTAATCTCCTATACATTCGCCCTGGCCGGAGCCTTAGGCGGTGCCGCGGGCATCATGGTGGCTGCTTTCTACAACTCGCTGTACCCAACCATGGGTTATGTCGCCGGGGTCAAGGCATTTGCCGCTGCCGTGCTGGGCGGCATTGGTTCGGTGCCCGGTGCCATGCTTGGCGGGGTCGTGTTAGGTGTGGCTGAGGCATTTGGGGCGGGGTATTTAAGTTCGCTCTACCGGGACGGCATCTCCTACGCCGTCATGATCATCGTCATCATCTTTATACCGGCGGGCCTATTCGGCAAGGTTCTCAAGGAAACCAAAAAGAGTATGTGAGATGGGCAATTTGAAATTACAGAACTTGACCCGCGGTGCTAAAATAAGAATCGGCCTGTTGATTCTTACCTTGATCCTGCCATTTTTCCCCTTTGTAACGGATTACATGCTCCATATTGCCATCCTCATTTTTCTCTACATGATTCTGGCCTTAGGGTTAAACATCGTGCCTGGCTTCAACGGACTGCTGGACTTGGGCTACGTCGGGTTTTACGGCATCGGGGCCTACACTTCGGGGCTCCTTACCTATCACTTTGGCCTTTCATACTGGGTGATTATCCCCTTAGCCTTCATCAATGGGGCTATCTGGGGCATTTTGCTGGGCGCCCCAACGCTCAGACTGACCGGCGATTACTTTGCCATTGTGACCTTCGGCTTTTCAGAACTGGTGGTACTCTTTCTGACCAACGAGATCTGGCTCACCCGGGGGCCACTTGGCCTGCCCGGCATTGATGTGGTATCGATCGACCTCACGCTTTTTGGCGGCCCTAAATGGGAGTTTGTGGGCGAGTTGCCGTACTATTACCTCGCTATCGTCATGGTCCTGGTGACTGTCTTTGTCATGTACCGCATCCAGGACTCCCGTCTGGGAAGGGCCTGGTTTGCCATTCGCGATGACGAGGTGGCCGCCGTCTCCTGCGGCATCAACCTGCTGGGCTATAAGGTCATCGCCTTTGCCATCAGCGCCGCCTTCGGCGCAGTCGGCGGCAGCTTCTTTGCAAGATGGGTGACCTTCCTGTCACCGGACATGTTTAAGTTCTGGGAATCCTTTTTGATTTTGTGCATGATCGTGCTCGGTGGCATGGGCAACATATGGGGTGTGATGATCGGAGCCATGGTACTGGTTTCGCTGAGCGAAATACTTCGTGAACTGCTACCCCTTTTAGGTCTCCCAGTGGAGGTCCGTTTTTTGGCTTTTGGTCTTATTATGGTTCTTATGATGCGCTATCGCCCGGCAGGCATGATGCCCATCCCGGCGGTAGCCGCTAAAATGCGAGCAGGCCAGGTCAAAAGAAAGAAAGTTAAGGATAGCGTGGGCTTGAAAAAATGACATCAATATTAGAAATAAAGAAGCTTTATAAAAGCTTCGGCGGGCTGTTGGCCTTAAATGATATCTCCTTTAACATAAATAGAGGCGAAATCATCGGCCTTGTTGGGCCGAATGGTGCCGGGAAGACGACGCTCTTTAATTGCGTTGCCGGTATTGAGAGGCCAACCGAGGGTCAGATTTTGTTTGCCAACGGTGGCCGCACCATCTCCATCAGCGGTAAAAAGCCGGAGACGGTCACTGCCCTGGGGATCGCCCGCACATTTCAAAATATCCGGCTCTTTGACAACCTGACAGTGGTCGATAATGTCAAGATAGGTCGTCATTGTAGAACCAGGTCTCTCTTTTTCGGTGCCGTAATCCGGAACAAGTTCCAGCAGGCCGAAGAAAAGGAGATTACCGAAAGTGCCAACCAGTTCCTCG
>Ga0316188_10001079_pt1 | contig 12714 bp, 13 predicted proteins | sample Phiworburrow1_MG_FD_204933 | JGI IMG/M metagenome (GOLD analysis project Ga0316188, IMG submission 204933) | Coastal sediment microbial communities from Maine, United States - Phippsburg worm burrow 1 | ecosystem: Environmental > Aquatic > Marine > Coastal > Sediment | place: USA: Maine...
CGCATGTCGGCGGCCACCTCGGGTGGCGCCATTTCGGCCTGCGCGAGGAAGTAGGCGCGCGTGGTGTCGTTCAGGCTGACCGGGAACTGGTATGCCGCGAGCCGCGTCAGCGCGGCGGCCATGCGGTTGATGGGATTTTCTCGCGTCGGACGCGAGCTGTGGCCACCGGGATGCGTCACCTCCAGCCTGAAATCCTGGTACACCTTCTCGCCCGCCTGCACGTCGAGCGACAGGTGCCTGCCGCTGGGATCGAGCAGCCCGCCCGCCCCTTCATTGAGGACGAACCTGGCTTTCATCAGTGCAGGATGCGTTTCGAGCAGCCAGCGCACGCCGTTCAATTGCTCCGATGTTTCCTCGCCGCAGGTCAGCGCCAGGGTTACGCCGCGCCGCGGCCGGTACTTCTGCTCGCTCCAGCGCACGAGCAGGTCGGTGAAGATGGAGGCCATCGCCTTGTCGTCACTCGAACCGCGCGCATAAAAGAACCCGTCCTCCTCGACCAGCGTGAACGGATCGCGAACCCAGTCCTCGCGGCGGGCCTCGACGACGTCGATGTGGGCCAGCAGCATGATCGGCTCGAGCTTCGTATCCCTGCCCGGGTACGTGGCGATCAGGGAGCCGGCCTTCGGGAACTCCGCCGGTGCCAGGATCTGCATGGACCCGGCCGGCATGCCCGCCCGCTGCAGTCGCGCGGCCATCCTTTCGGCGGCGATCGTGCAACTGCCGGCGGAAAGTGTCGTGTTGGTCTCGACGAGTTCCCGGTACAGGTCGCGGAAGGCGGCCTCACCGGGGTACGGATGAGGCGTGGCGGCACCCAGCGCGATCGTGCATGGTGCGACGGCCGACACGACCAGGATCATCACCGACCGTAGCAGGCGGCTCCCATGCTGCAGGGACAGACTCATTTTTTCACCGCTGGCACTGGCAGCCTTGGTTGCAGGATGGACGAGAGCAGGTCGGGCGTCTTCGCGATCCGCTCCAGGTGCGGATAGCGCAGCCCGTCGTGGTAATCGAGGCTGATGGTACGGAACGTGTCGGAGCTGCGAACCAGCAATTCCGTCGGCCGCTTCGAGTCGGCCTTCGCCGCCTTCAGCGCGTCCTTCAGCCGGCCGTGCGTGTACGCCTTGCCATTGACGGCGACGACGGTCATGCCGGGAGCCAGGCCGCCCTTGAATGCCACGCTGTCCCAGAACACCTCGCCAAGCTTGCCGTCCTTGCCGAGGTTCACGCCCAGCGAATAGCGGAAATCCGCCTTCGCATCCTTCGAGTCGCTTTCCTTGATAGAGGGCGTCGGCTCGTCCTTGAAGACGACTTGCCAGCCGCTGCGTTGCAGGCCATCGAGCGGTGCCCGCGAACCGTGTTCCTCGAGCCGCGAGCGCAGCATGCCGGCCCAGTCGTACGGAACTACCGAATTCAGCGCTGTCACGACGTCGTCGAACGTGTACGTCAGCGGCTCGATTCGACCGTCCTCGACACCGTAGAAGGCGCGTGCAAAATCATCGAGTGAGCGCTTGCCCCGCGTGAGTTCACGGATCTTCGTGTCGACGTCCAGCCAGACGAAGATGCCCTCGGTGTAGTAATCCTTGCCGCGTTGCCAGCTCTCGTAACTCTGCCTGCCCCGGTAACTGACGATCGGCTGCTGTGTCGTGTCCTGCAGATTGCGCCACTGACGCCCGGCGCGGCCCAGGTCGTAGTTCGCGGCATACCGGGCAAGCATGTCGCGTGTCAGTTCCGGCGACCACAGCCCCGAGCGGCCCGCGAGCACCACCCCGAGATACTTGGTCAGGCCCTCGTACACCCAGAGCAGGCTCGGGCCCATCGGCACTTCGTAGGACGGTGTCCACAGGTCCGCCGGACGCCGGAACTTGCCGTTCCACGAGTGGATCATTTCGTGCGCCAGCAGATCGCGACCGTTGCCGTTGTTGTCCCATTCCGTGAAATAGCCCATTCCGACGCCGTTCTCGCTCGACTCGTGGTGCTCGAGCCCGATGCCGGTGAAATGGTCGCTGATCGCGAGCAGGAAATCGTATTCGCGGAAGTGTCGGGCGCCGAACAGCGCGACCGCCTCACTGACGGCGCGACGGTGTTTCTCGAGCTGCTCGTCCGTGGCCTGCAGTTCTTCCGGTGTGTCGGCAAAGATACTGAGCCGCACCGGCCCCGTCGCCGCCGTGCCAAGTTCCACGCGCCGATGATGCGTGCCCGCGAACAACGGTGAATCGACCAGCGTCTCGAGCGACACCGTCGCAAACCGCACGGTGTCGCCGGTGCGTTGAGCGCCGCGCAGCGCCGAGGCGAACTGCCATCCAGCCGGCAGCCGCACGGCAGCCGCCACCGGAATCTGACGGGCGTAGAAGCCCGCGGGATACAGCAGCGCTTTTTCCCACTGCAGGCCGAGCAGGTCCGGCGTCATCACGACGCGCCACTGGCTTGTGTCCGTGGGCGTGAGGTACTCGAACTCCAGCTGCAGCTGCGTGACTCCCGCCGGCACGTCGACGTGGAAGGCGTATACCTCGACCGGGTCGCGTTGCCATTCGAGCCGCTCGCCTGTATTGCTGCGAACGATCAGCCCCGCGAGCTTGTCGATCGGGCCAGTGGTCGAGTGATTGCCGGGCAGCCACTTCGGATAGAACAGCGTCGTGCGGCCTGGCGCCGCGACCGGGAGGGTTTCCGTGACGCGAAACACGCGATGGTCGAGGTCCGTCGCATCGACGTGCAACTGGATCACGCCCGGGTACGGCACGTCCCGCGGCGCAGGCAGCTGCGTGGCGATCGCTGTCGCATGGCCCTGGCCGACGCACAGCAGCAGCGCCAGGCCCCCAAAAAGCCGATTCTTCGTACTTCGCATCAATCGTCGCTTCCGTTGTCAGTCGAGCAGGTTTTCGCGCAGGCGCTCGAGCATGGCAGGTTCGAGCGCGAGTTCGTCCAGCAGGTAGCGGCGCACCGAGCCGTGGCGCGCTTCGATGGCCCTCAGGCTTGCCAGGACGTATTCGGGACGTGCGGCCAGCATTGCGTCCCGTGCAACGGCCGACAATGCCAGGATGGGTTCCGCCGTCGCGGCGAGACCCGCGCCCGTGCCATCCCGACCGAGCAATTGGGCGCGCAGGTCCACGGCCGTGTCGGTCAGCGTGTAGTCGTCCACGATCGCTTCGCGGCGCACGCCGAGTGACTCGAGCACCAGGGCCACGGCGACGCCAGTGCGATCCTTGCCCGCGGTGCAATGGACGATCGCAGCACCCTGCCCCGCGTGATCGAGCGCTGCAAACACGCCGGCCAGTCGGGGTTGCAGGCCGAACGGCAGCCGCTGGTACATGGCCAGCATCGCCGCGCGCACGCTGGCAACGTCGTTCGATCCGGCGAAGGCCGGATCGCGGATCGGCGAAGATTCCTGCTCGCTGTCCCACTCGAAACGACGGACCTCGTCACCAAAGGACGGGTTGGGATGCAGCGCACGTTCCGCGGTGCGGCGCAGGTCGCAGACCGCTCGCACGCCCAACGCCCGCACTTGCGCAGCTGCGGCCGGCGACAGGCGGGTCAGCAGGCCGGAACGATATAGCCGTCCCCAACGCACCCGCGCGCCGTCGGTGGTCTCGTAGCCACCGCAATCGCGAAAGTTACAACCACCCTCGAGCGGCAGCACGCGTGCATGAGTCATCCGGCGATGATCACACGCTGCGTGAGCCGTTTCCACCGCGCCGGTGGACTACAATGGGCACGCCGCATACCGGGATGTCTGGTCTGCCAGACGGAGTGCTTGTCCGCATGAAGTATCAAATACCAGCCGCGCTTGCCGCACTTGTCCTGCTGCTGGCAGGTCCTGCCCAGGCTCAGCAGTCGTCTACGGACACGCCCGGCGACTCCACGATTGCAGCGACCATCAAGGCGGGCCTGCTCGACAACCGGAATACCAGCGGGACGCGGATCAACGTCGAGAGCTACCAGGGCGTGGTGCAGCTGAGCGGTTTCGCGCGCTCGGAAGGTGAAAAGACCACGGCGACCAAGGTGGCGGAGAGCGTGCCGGGGGTGAAGAAGGTGGTCAACAGCGTTGCGGTGGCGCCGGCCACTCCGATGGGCACCAAGCTCGACGACAGCCTCATCACGGGCAAGGTCAAGGCGGCGCTGATGGATGCGGCCGATGTCAAAAGCCTGCAGATCAACGTCGAGACCCACGACGGCGTCACGCAGCTGGCGGGTTTCGTCGCATCCGACGCGATGAAGGAAAAGGCGGGTCGAGTCACGGCCGGTGTCGACGGCGTCAAGAGCGTCGACAACGTGCTCGTGGTCAAGCCGCGCTGAGGTTATCGCTGGCCGCAGCCGGGGCGGTCGTCCAGTAGGCATACATGTGCATGCGGCCGGTGCGCACGTCGCACATGGCGCGTTTTGCTTGTCCCTGCTCCACCCATTGCTTGATGTTCACGCGTGCCGGCAGCTGAACGGGCGTCAGGAACTGCGCTTCGAGTCGGGCATCGGGCGGCGGGACGTCGATGGGACGTTCGGCCAGGCTGCGGGCAAGCGTCCACATGCCGTGAGCGATCGCGCCACGCAAGCCGAAGAAGCGCGCCGCGCGTTCGTTCAGGTGGATTGGATTGTAGTCACTCGAGACGCGTGCGTAGCGCCAGGCGCGGCTCAGGTCCACCGCCAGTTCCGTGAGCACCTGGCTGTCCTTCGGGGCTTTCGGCGGCCGTGGCGGCCGGCCGCCCTTCCGTTGCACCGAGTCGGGCCAGCGCGACATGAACACGCATGTCTCCCGCCACACGATTTGTCCGGCCCGCAGAATGTCCGTCACCATGTCGCAGGTCAGGCCGGCATCGGTTTTGCAGTAATTGCGGGCCGCGACCACGATGTTCACGGTCATGCCCGCTTCCAGCGCCCGGGGCTGCGCGATCGTGTTGGACACGTGAATCAGCCCCATCGGGCGCAACGGAAACGACGAGTGCCCCATGATCCGCAGGTGCAGCGGCATCGCGAGCACGTGGGGGTACGTGATCGGCACGTAACCGTTGCGCACGTCGGAAGCGTCGAAGGCGCAGACCGATGCGTACTTCGCCACGGCCTGCGGATCGATCAGCACCTGGTCCAGCCGCACCTCGAATTCGGGCGGCTCCTGCAGCGAAAGCAGGTCCGGACGGCGTGTCAGCAATACGCGCGGATAACTCGCCAGTACAGATGGCTGCCTCGACAGCTTGAGGTGAATGGCCGGCGTCGTCACCTCAGGGCTGGACCTGGTTGATGACCACGTCCAGGTTCTCGCTGCCGCCTTTCTTCTGCACCGCGCGGCCAATGAGGTCGCCACTGACCGTGACCGCCGTGCCGCCGTAGGCGATACGAGCGACGATCTCGACGTCGTTGACCGAGGACAGGTCGCGTCCCGCGATCATCGTGTTGGAGTCGCTCAGGACCACGACCGCCGGCAGGTCGTCCGTCGTGATGCGCGTCGCTGCGATCGGCGGGCCCGGGATGCCGGGCTCGCGGGCGGCGACGAACAGCGTGGCGCCCGGCTTCACTTTGTCGGCGAGCGACGGGTCGACCCTCACGCTGATGCGAATCGTGCGCCCCGTGGGGGCCACGTCGCCTCCCATGCCGCCGCTCATGGGCCCCGCGCCCATGCCACCGGCTGCGGCCGCCATGGCCGGACCGGCAGTGCCGGCGCCGGCTGGAACGTCGACGCCGAGTTCCCTGAGCTGGGCCGCGATGACGTCACGAATCTCCGGCGGTGGGTTGCCCTCGAGGAGCTTCGTCCAGTTCTTCTTCGCGGTCTCCGTGTCCCCTGCACGAACGGCGATGACACCCTGGTACCAGAGCGCCTTCTGGTTGCCCGCATCTGCCGCGAGCGCGTCGTCGATGATTGCCTTGGCGCGCGGCTGCACTGCCGGGTCATCCGTCAGGACGAGCGCCTCCGCGAGGTCGAGCTGCAGGTCGATGTCTTGCTGCGGTGCGAGCGCATTGGCCCTCTCGTAGGCCTCGGCGGCCTTCATGGCATTGCCGCCAACCAGGTACGTGCGGCCCAGCATGCGCCAGCCCTCACGATCGTTCGGGTCCTTCGCGAGCCGCGCTTCGAGCGAGGCCGTCACCTCGTTCATCGTTCCGGCCGCGCCCATCTCGCCGTGGCCCGCGGGCACCGCTTCTGCCGCCATCGGGTTGTCCCAGGGGAAGGTATTCAGCTTGGCGTAGAGCCCGATGGCGCCCAGGCCCACGGCGACCGCCAGGGCGAAAGCGAGTGGAGCGGCCTTGGGTGCGGCAGGCTCGCCCTTGATGGCGGCTGGCTGCGATCGCAGCAGCGGATAAATCACGAACCCAATGGCCGCGATCACCATCAGCGCGACGACGACGAGAAATGCAGACGACATCACGATTGTCCAGCCTCCGGGCCGTCCGTATCCGCCTGCGCTGCCTGCTTGCGGATGATGCGGATACCCACGAACGTTCCAAGGAGCAGCAGCAGCACCGGAGCTGCCCAGAGCAGGTAATTGATCGGCGTCATGCGTGGCTTGTAGAGCACGAAATCGCCGTAGCGATCGACCATGAAGGTGCGGATCTCGTCGTCGGTCTTGCCGGCGGCGATCATCTCGCGGACCTCGCGGCGCAGGTCCTGGGCCAGCGTGGCGTTCGAGTCTGCAATGGTCTGGTTCTGGCAAACGAGGCAGCGCAACTCGCGGCCGATCTGCTCGTAACGCGCCTGCAGCGCCGGGTCCTCGAACGCGCGCTCGGTGTCGATGGCAAGCGCCGGGATCGCGAACGCGACCAGCAGCGCCATCAGCGTGGCGCGTGCGGCACGCGAAAAATGCGGCAGCGTCATGTCGTTCAACCCCCGGCCGGCGCGACGCCGGCGTTAGCCGCCTGGATGCGCGGCAGGAATTCCTTGCTCCAGACTTCCATGGTCATCGGGGCAATGTGCTTGAACAGCACCTTGCCGTCCGGACCGATCAGGAAGGTTTCAGGGGCGCCGTATACGCCCCAGTCGATTGCCACCCGACCTTCCGGATCGGAGGCGACCACTGCGTACGGATTACCCAGCCTGCGCAGCCATTCCTGCGCCGCGGCGCTGTCGTCCTTCCAGTCCAGCCCTATCAGGGGCACCGCGCCGGTCTGCGCGATCGCCATCAATGTCTGGTGTTCCTGGCGACAACCGCTGCACCAGGTGCCCCACACGTTGAGCACCCAGGTCTTGCCGGCCAGTTCCTTCGAGGCGACCGGATAGTTCGGGTCCTGCAGGCTCGGCAGCGTGAACTCCGGCGCCTGCTTGCCGATCAGCGGCGACGGCACGTAGGACGGGTCTCGCTGCAGGCCTACGAACAGGAACACACCGAGCAGCACTGCCAGTGCGAGTGGTACGCCGAACTTGAGCATGTCGAATGTCCCGGAGAGTCAGGTGGCTTTCGCCGTGTGGCCCAGGCCGACTTTCTCGTCGGCCTCGGACTTGCGCGTGCGATAGCGGCGATCGGTGATCGCAATGAAGCCGCCGATGGCCATCACCAGTGCCCCGAACCAGATGAAGCGGACCATCGGCTTGTATTGCACGCGCACGCTCCAGGAGTTGGCGCCCAGGTCGTCACCCATGGCGACGAACAGGTCGCGGTTCCAGTTCACTGCGATGCCTGCTTCAGTCATCGGCATGGTGCGCACGCGGTAGACGCGCTTCTGCGGGTTGAGCTTGGCGATGAGCTTGTCGCCTTCGGTGATCGTGAAGTGCGCCTGCGTCGCGTCGTAATTGGGGCCGGCCACCTGCTCGAGGCCTTCGAAGGTGAACTTGTAGCCCTGCATTTCGACGGACTGCCCCGGCGTGAGTGCGATGTCCTTCTCGACGCGATAGCTTTGCACCACGGTGACGCCGATGCAGAACATCGCGACGCCGATGTGCGCGACGGTCATGCCGAGCACGCCCCGCGACAGCGATTGCCGCTTGCGCAGGCGCTGGAACGGTTCGTACAGCGAGGACAGGATCACCCAGAACGCCGCCGTGAGGCCAACCGACGCCATGAAGTTGAAGCCGCCATAGGCGAGGATCGGGATGGCCACGCCCGCCACGGTCGCGACGGCGAGCATGGTGGCCAGCGCCTTCTTCTTCTCTTCGAGCCTGGCGTGCTTCCAGGCCGCGTGCATGCCGACCGCGAGCAGCGCCATCAATGGCAGCGTCGGGATCAGGAACACGACGTTGAAATACGGCGGGCCGACCGAGATCTTGCCCAGGTTGAGCGCGTCGAGGAACAGCGGGTACAGCGTGCCGATCAGGATCAGCGCCGCGGTCACGAGCAGCAGCATGTTGTTGAAGAGCAGGAACGACTCGCGCGAGACCACATCGAAGCTGCCCTTGGCGCGCAGCCCGGGACCGCGCCAGGCGTAGAGCGCCAGCGAGCCGCCGACGCAGAGGCCGAGGAAAGCGAGGATGAAGATGCCGCGGCTCGGGTCGCTCGCAAACGCGTGCACCGATACCAGCACGCCCGAGCGCACCAGGAACGTGCCGAGCAGGCTCAGCGAGAACGCGATGATGGCGAGCAGCAGCGTCCAGCTCTTGAAGAGTCCACGCTTCTCGGTGACGGCCAGCGAATGGATCAGCGCCGTGCCGACGAGCCAGGGCATGAACGAGGCGTTCTCGACCGGGTCCCAGAACCACCAGCCGCCCCAGCCGAGTTCGTAGTACGCCCACCAGCTGCCGAGCGCGATGCCGCAGGTGAGCAGCATCCAGGCGACGGTGGTCCACGGGCGCGTCCAGCGCGCCCACCTCTCGTCGAGCTTGCCCTCGAGCAACGCGGCGACAGCGAATGCGAATGCCACCGAGAAACCGACGTAACCGAGGTACAGCATCGGCGGATGCACGGCCAGGGCAAAATCCTGCAGCAGCGGGTTCAGGTCATGACCGTCCTGCGCGGCTGGCACCAGTCGCTCGAACGGGTTGGAGGTGAACAGGATGAAGCCCTGGAAGCCGATGCTGACGAAGCCGAGCACGCCGAGCACGCGCGCGGCGAACGTCTCCGGCAGGTTCTTGCTGAAAAAAGCAACGGCGATCGACCACGACGACAGCGCGAGTGCCCAGAGCAGCAGCGAGCCTTCGTGCGCGCCCCAGACTGCCGAGAAGCGGTAGAAGGTCGGCAGCGCCGAATTGGAGTTGTTCGCGACGTACAGCACCGAGAAGTCGTTCTTGTAGAACGACCAGGCCAGCACGGCGAACGACATCGCAACGAAGACCCACTGCCCGGCGACGGCAGGCCGTGCTGCGGCCATCCAGCGCCGGTTCCCCAGGGCGGGCCCGGCGAGGCCGAAGAAGGCCTGCGCGCAGGACAGCAGCAGCGCCAGGATCAGCGCAAACAAACCAAGTTCGACGACCATGCGGTAAATGCTCCGGTGCGGGGCTGGCTGGACTTGAGTCCGTGACGATCAGGTGCTGCCGGGGGTCGGCGGCGGCGGCGCGGCTGCGTTCGACGCATCCATGTGCGGCTTAAGGCTATCCTTGACCTCAGGCGGCATGTAGTTCTCGTCGTGCTTGGCCAGCACTTCTTCGGCGACGAAGCGGCTGCCGTCCATCTTGCCCCGCGCGATGACGCCCTGGCCCTCGCGGAACAGGTCGGGCAGTACGCCCGTGTAACTCACCGGTACCGTCTGCTGGTAGTCGGTAAGGATGAAGGTGACTTCCAGGCTGCCCGGCTCGCGCTTGAGGCTGCCGTTCTCCACCAGGCCGCCGACCCGGATGGAGCGGGACGCCGGGGCTTCGCCGGCGTGCACCTGCGTGGGGCTGTAGTAATAGAGCAGGTTCTGGTTGAAGGCCTTCAGTGCAAAGGCGGTGGCGATGCCGACGCCGGCCACAATGGCGACGACTGTGACCATGCGCTTCTGTCGCGGTGTCATGACGATCTCTCCAGGGCAAGTTCGTTGCGCCGCTTGGCGGCGGTCTGGGCTTCAGCTTCCGAGCGGCGCGCCGCCCACCAGTTCCAGATCAGGATCAGGGCCGTCAGGCCATAGGAGGTCCACACGTAGCCCGCGTAACCTCCCATCTCAAAAAACTTCTGTAAGTCCATGATTAAGCTGCTTCTTTGAGCCAATTTGCGTTGCGTTCCCGGCGCAGGATCTCGCCCCGCAGGCGGCGGGACACGGCCCAGCCGAAATACAGCTGGAAGCCGGCGATCATGATGAACAACGGGATCAGCATAGCCATGTCGATCGACGGTTTGTCGAACTTGGTCACGCTTGCCGGCTGGTGCAGCGTGGACCACCAGTTAACGGAGTAATGAATGATCGGCACGTTGATCACGCCGACCAGCGCCAGCACGGCGCTCGCCCGGTCGGCTCGCTGGGGGTCGTCGAACGAGGCCCGCAGCGCCATGTAGCCAAGGTACAGGAACAACAGCAGCAATTCCGAGGTGAGCCGGGCATCCCAGACCCACCACGTGCCCCACATCGGCTTGCCCCAGATCGAGCCGGTCGCCAGCGCCAGGAACGTGAACGAGGCGCCGATCGGAGCGCAGGCTGCCGCGGCTGCATGGGCCAGCTTGATGCGCCAGATCAGGCCGACGCCGGCCGCCACCGCCATCACGACGTACGTGAACATGGACATCCAGGCGCTCGGCGCGTGGACGTAGAGGATGCGAAAGCCGTCGCCCTGCTGGTAATCAGGCGGCGCCTTGACCAGTCCCCACCAGGTGGCAAGGAGAATCAATGCCAGCGACGCCCAGCCGAACCACGGGGCGATCGTCCCCAGGATGCGGTAGGCATGCGGCGGCGATGCGAGCTTATGGAACCAGGTCCACGACATGTTGTTCCTCTTGACCGGTCAGCGTGCGTTGCGTTCAGTGGATTGCGTCAAATACTTGTCAATTCTCGACGCTGATACGGATCGCCGCAGACATTGCCAGCGGTCCGAGACTCAACGCCATGAAGAAGATCGCCGCGAGCAGCTGCAGCGGACCGGCCGGGGAATCCCCGTCCATCTGCATGGACACCGCGCGGGAACCAAAGATCAACAGCGGCATGGCGAGCGGCAGCACCAGCAGCGACAGGAGCACGCTGCCCCTGCGCACGCCCACGGTGAGCGCCGCGCCGATGCCGCCCAGGATGCTGAGCGTCCCGGTGCCGAGCAGCAGCGAAAACATCAATACGCCCCAGACGCTGGTCGGCAGGCCGAGGCCCGTGCCGACGATCGGCGACATGATCACCAGCGGCAAGCCCGTCAGCATCCAGTGAGCTGCCACTTTGGCCAGCAGAAGATACCCGAGGGGCTGGCCGGAGAGCACCCATTGCTCCGTCGTGCCGTCCTCGACGTCGGCCCGGAACAGCGATTCGAGTGCGAGCAGCGAGGCCAGCAGCGCCGCCACCCAGACCACGCCACCACCGATCTGACGCAGTGCCGACAGGTCCGGCGTCGTAGCCAGGGGAAACATGGTCGTGACGACCACGTAGAAGATGAGTGGCTGCGCCACCTCGTCCCAGCGCCGCCATGCCAGCGTCATGTCGCGCTGGAAGACGAGCCTGGCGGCAGCAAGCGTCGGGGTGCGCACGGCGGTCATGGCTCGAGTTCCAGGCGCCGCAGGCACGGCGCGTCGTCGAGCAGCCGCTGGTGGGCCGCAGCAATGGCCAGGCCACCCTGCTCCACGTGGTCGACGATCAGTTCTTCGACCAGCCGGATGCCGGCGGTGTCGAGGTTCGTCACGGGTTCGTCGAGAATCCACAGCGCGGCGTCCGCAAGCAGCAGGCGCGCCAGCGCCAGGCGACGCTTCTGGCCGGCCGACAGCGAGCGGGCCGGCAGGTCGCCGCGGGACAGGATGCCGACGCGGTCCAGGGTTGCATCGATGGTCTGCGCCGTCAGCGACGTGCGCAGGCCGGCGAGGAACTTGAGGTTCTCGCGGGCTGTCAGGTCGCCTTTCAGTGAATTGAGGTGGCCGAGGTGGCCAAGTTCGAAATTGAATTCGTCGCGGCGTCCACGGATCGATTGGCCACGCCACGACAGCTCGCCGGTTTCAGCGGGCAGCAGGCCGCAGATCACGCGCAGCAGCGTCGTCTTGCCGACGCCGTTGGGACCCGTGACCTTGAGGAACTCGCCGGGGCGGACTGAGAAAGACACGTCACGCAGGATGTGCCGGTCCCCTCGCCATGCGTTGATTTCGCGGGCCTCGAATACGGCCCCGTCGAATGTCATCAAGCCTCCGCGCGAATTGCCTGCTTTTGCGCCCCGATTGGATGGTACAGGGTCGCGATTCGGCGCGAAGTCTAGCAAAACAGACTCATTCCAAGGTTGGGGATTGCCGCAGTCAGTCTGCGGGTTCTAGCCGGACCAGATCCGTCCCCTCCTCGACCCGCTGACCCGTCTGTACCTTGACTTCGACGACGTTTGCAGGCCATGGGGCCGTGAGCGAGTGCTCCATCTTCATGGCCTCGAGCACGAGCAGTACCGCGCCCTTCTCCACCCTCTGGCCGACCTGCACGCGCACGTCAAGGACGTGTCCAGGCATCGGCGCCCGGAAATGACCTTCGTGCTCCGCCGAAACCCGATGCTCTGCGCCGGTGTCCTCGACGAAATCGAAGCGCAGGCAGTGCCGGCGCACGCTCAATCTGCCATGGTTCGTTTCGACGCGTGCGCGTACCGGGTGACCGTCGATGTAGCCCTCGAGCAGGTCGGACCCGGAGCGTCGCAGCGTCACCCTGTGCAGCGCGCCATCGAGGACGACGGCCACGCCGTCCGGCTCGCGCTCGAATGAAAGCCAGTGCTGCAGCGGCCTGGTCTCCGCAATCGAC
>Ga0316188_10001081_pt1 | contig 12706 bp, 12 predicted proteins | sample Phiworburrow1_MG_FD_204933 | JGI IMG/M metagenome (GOLD analysis project Ga0316188, IMG submission 204933) | Coastal sediment microbial communities from Maine, United States - Phippsburg worm burrow 1 | ecosystem: Environmental > Aquatic > Marine > Coastal > Sediment | place: USA: Maine...
GTCGGGCAGGAAGTAGAAGGGAACGCCTTCCCGGATCAGCCGGATCGCGGGCCGCAGCCCCTCGTTGCGCAACAGCATCCGCACGCCTTCGACGCGCGACCGGCCGCGCGTCATCGCCCGTGTGAGGACCTTGCTCTTCTGGTTGGCGTACATCGACGCGCCGCCGACCTCCATCTGCAGGCGAACCCCGCCGGCGTCCAGCCCGACGAAGTGCGGGGCGAGGAAGATCGTCGGCTTGCCGCGATACGGCTCGTAGTGCTCGAGTCCGCGCACTTCGACCAGCGCGCGGACCCGCGCGGTCGGCTCGAACCAGACGATGAAACGCTCGAAAAAGCTCGACATGAAGCAGCGAAAATGCCTGCGCGCCACCTCGTTGCGCCGCGCCTCGCTCCAGTCCGGGAAGCACAGGCGCAGGTTGGTCAGTGCGACCCGCCGCCGCTCCCTGGCGAGCCGCCATGCCAGATCGCCCGCCAGCCCGCCGATGCGGCGCACCGCGGACAACGGCAGCTTGGCGATTGCCCGCAGCAGCATCAGGCCGATCCAGGCGAAAACCTCCCTGATCACGGCTGCTCTCCGCGGGGTCGCTTGTAGCGGTTGTAGCCCCAGAGGTATTGCGTCGGCAGGCGCAGGATCGTTCGCTGCATCGCGGCGTTCAGCGCCTCGGGCGTCGGGGGCTCGACCATTCGCTCGAAGCTGATCCGCCAGCCCGCGCCGAACGCCAGTCGCTCGCCCGTCGCCACGATGACCGCGGCACCGGTCGACTGGACGAGGCGCTGCGGCAGCGTCAGCGTGTAGGCCGGCTCGCCGAAGAACGGTGCCCACTCGCCCTGCCCCTTGTCGGGGACCTGGTCCGGCAGCAGCCCGACGACCTCGCCCGATCGCAGCGCACGCAGCAGCGCACGAACCCCGGTCAGGTTGGTCGGCACCGAGCGCATCGCCCCCTGGTTGCGCACCGTCTCGAGCAGCCGCGCCAGCGCCGGCTGCCTTGGCGGCTTGAACAGCACCACGATCGGGGCCTGGGCCGCGAAGAACCTGGGCGTCATCTCGAAGGCGCCGAGGTGGGGCGTGAGGAAGAGGACCCCGCGCCCCTCGCGATGCGCCGAATCGAAGATCGACTGGTCGTCGCAGCGCACCCGGGCGAGGAGCTCGCGCGGGTCGCGAAACCAGACGAAGGGCAACTCGCCGACCATCGCGCCGGCCTGGCTCGCGCAGGCCCAGCGCATGCTGCGCGGCAGGCCCGCGCGCTCGAGGTTGGCGAGGATCTTGCCGCGATACGCGGGCGAGAGCAGGTAGGCGAGCAACCCCAGGCCCGCGCCCGCGGTCTGCATCAGCCCCAGGGGAAGCCGTGCCAGGAGGCGAAAGAGTCGGAGCATCGGGCGCGGTGGCGGGGCTTTCGGTTGGACGGTGTGACGGATTGCAGACCCGCAGGCGAACGCCTGACTTATAATCCGCACGCCGCTTGGTTAATGGACAACTTGCGGGGCGGCAGCGCACGGAGCATTCCGCGGCGTACTCGAAGTTCCGCTAAAGCGTCGCCGCTTCTCCCGAGTCGGCCGCGCCGACCGGTCGCGAGTTTCGCACCGAATGTTCCCACCATAGAACGGAGAAGTGCCTTGGCCAACGATTTCCTCTTCACGTCGGAATCCGTTTCCGAAGGCCACCCAGACAAGGTGGCGGACCAGATTTCGGACGCGATTCTCGACGCTATCCTCGCACAGGACAAGTTCTCCCGCGTCGCGGCCGAGACACTGTGCAACACCGGCCTGGTGGTGCTGGCAGGCGAGATCACGACCGGAGCGGTGATCGACTACAGCCAGGTCGCGCGCAACACCATCCGGCGCATCGGCTACGACAACACCGAATACGGCATCGACTACAAGGGCTGCGCGGTGCTCGTCGCCTACGACAAGCAGAGCCAGGACATCGCCCAGGGCGTCGACGAAGGTCGCGGGCTGGACCTCGAGCAGGGCGCCGGCGACCAGGGCCTGATGTTCGGGTACGCCTGCGACGAGACGCCCGAACTCATGCCGGCGGCGATCTACTACGCGCACCGGCTGGTCGAGCGCCAGGCCGACCTGCGCAAGGACGGACGCCTGCCGTGGCTGCGTCCCGATGCGAAATCGCAGGTCACGTTGCGCTACGTCGACGGCAAGCCCGACTCGGTCGACACGGTGGTGCTGTCGACCCAGCACGCGCCGGACGTCGCCTACGAGACGCTGCGCGAGGCGGTGATCGAAGACATCGTCAAGCAGGTGCTGCCCAAGCACCTGCTCAAGGGCGAGGTCAGGTACCTGATCAATCCGACCGGCAGGTTCGTGATCGGCGGACCGCAGGGCGACTGCGGCCTGACCGGGCGCAAGATCATCGTCGACACCTACGGCGGCGCGGCGCCGCACGGCGGCGGGGCTTTCTCCGGCAAGGACCCGTCGAAGGTCGACCGCTCGGCCGCCTACGCGGCGCGCTACGTCGCCAAGAACATCGTCGCCGCCGGACTGGCGAGCAAGTGCCTGGTGCAGGTCTCGTATGCGATCGGCGTGGCGCGGCCGACTTCGGTGATGGTCAGCACCGAGGGCACCGGAAAGGTCAGCGACGCGACGCTCTCGGCCATGGTCCAGGAGCACTTCGACCTGCGGCCCAAGGGCATCGTCCAGATGCTGGACCTGCTGCGCCCGATCTACGAGAAGACCGCCGCCTACGGCCACTTCGGCCGCGACGAACCCGAGTTCACCTGGGAAAGAACTGACAAGGCCGCCGCCCTCAAGGCGGCGGCTGGCGCGTAAGCGCCACCGCGCAGCGGCTTGGCAGTTCTTCGGCGAAGGCTAACTTCGCGCAGCGAAGTTAAGGGCTGCGCCAGCAGCCCGGCCGAAGCCAAAGACGCTGGATCAAGGCGGCGGCTGGCGCGTAAGCGCCACCGCGCAGCGTCAGGGAGAAAGCCGCTCCCGCTGCCATTGCCCGTCGGCCTGGAGCCGGTACGCGAGGCGATCGTGCAGCCGCGACGGCCTGCCCTGCCAGAACTCCCAGTAGTCGGGGCGCAGCCGGTAGCCGCCCCAGTGCGGCGGCCGCGGCGGGCTGAGCCCGTACTTCAGGCCGTACTCGGCCGCGCGGGCCACCAGCACTGCGCGGGAGGCGATCGGCTGGCTCTGTTCCGACGCCCAGGCACCGATCCGCGAGGCGAGGGGACGGCTCCTGTAATACTCGTCGGCGGGCTCGCCCTCGACCTTCTCCACGCGACCTTCGATGCGCACGACGCGCTCGAGTTCGACCCAGTGGAACTGCAGCGCGGCGAAAGGATTGGCCGCGAGTTCGCGTCCCTTGCGGCTCAGATAGTTCGTGTACCAGACGAGACCGCTCGCGTCGAACTCCTTGATGAGCACGATGCGCGTCGAAGGCCTGCCGCCGTCGCCGACCGTCGCCACCGTCATCGCATTGGGTTCGGGCACCCCGGCGTCCAGCGCCTGCTGGAACCAATGGCGGAACTGTTCGAGCGGCTCGTTGTGCGAACTCGACTCGTCGAGCTCGCCCTTCTCGTAGTTCTTGCGGATGCCTGAGATGTGCTTCATTCGCGCAGTTTAATCGCTGCAGCGCGGGTCATGGCGAGCGCGGACTCCGACGCGCTCCCAGGTGTTCTCGCGCGTGCCAGCGCGACGCCCGGGCGGTGCCGGCGGCTTGCGGATAGACTGGAACGCCCGCACACCCGACACCGGACCACGACCATGAAGAACGGACTGCTCGCCCTGGCCTTCTCGCTGCTGATCGGCGCCGGACTGACCCCGGCGTCCGCGGCGCCGCCCGATCGCGGCCCCTCGGCCTCGGCGCTGCAGCTCGCGCAGGCGGGCGCCGCGTCCGGCACGAAGGCCGTCGAGAAGGCGCCGGACAAGCCAGCCGAGAAGGCGACCGGCAAAGCGCCTGCGCTGATCGACATCAACACCGCGACCGAAGAGGAACTCGCGACCCTGCCCGGCATCGGCGAAGCGCGCGCTAAGGCGATCGTCAAAGGCCGCCCGTACACGCGCAAGGACGAACTGCCGCGCAGGAAGATCATTCCGCAGTCCGTCTACGACAACATCAAGGAACGGATCATCGCGAAGCAAAAGCCCTGATCTGGCCGGGTGTAAGTCACACCGTGCCGGTGGCAATCGGTTAGAATCCGCCGATCGCCCGAGGAGCGCTGCAACGGCCCCGCCCGACGAAAACGTCCGGCGGGCACCGCCAGGCTCGGGACCGTCCAAGCTGCAACCGCGCTCGTTGAACCGTGACCCGATCACGGCGAACGAGCGAACCGACTCCGTCTTCGCGCCGGCGCCTTTCGGGTCACACCTTCGCCAGGAGTGACCATGTCCGCCGTATTGAAACCCGCCGATTTCTCCGATTACAAGGTCGCCGACATCGGGCTTGCCGATTGGGGCCGCAAAGAGATCGCCATCGCTCAGACCGAGATGCCCGGTCTCATGGCGATCCGCGACGAGTACGCGCAGAGCAAGCCGCTCGAGGGCGCGCGCATCACCGGCTCGCTGCACATGACGATCCAGACCGCGGTGCTGATCGAGACGCTGCAGGCGCTCGGCGCGCGGGTGCGGTGGGCGTCGTGCAACATCTACTCGACCCAGGACCACGCGGCGGCCGCGATCGCGGCCCGTGGCATCCCGGTGTTCGCCCACAAGGGCGAGACGCTGCTCGAGTACTGGGACTACACGCACCGGATCTTCGAGTGGGCCGACGGCGGCACCTCGAACATGATCCTGGACGACGGCGGCGACGCGACGCTGCTGCTGCACCTCGGGGCGAAGGCGGAGAAGGACCAGTCGGTGCTCGCCAACCCCACGAGCGAGGAGGAGATCGCCCTGTTCGACGCGATCCGCGCGCGGATCAAGTCGCATCCCGGCTGGTATTCCCGCCAGCTCGCCTCGATCGTCGGCGTCACCGAGGAGACCACCACCGGCGTGAAGCGCCTCTACCAGATGTCGGCGCGCGGGGAGCTCGCGTTCCGGGCGATCAACGTCAACGATTCGGTCACCAAGAGCAAGTTCGACAACCTGTACGGCTGCCGCGAATCGCTCGTCGACGGCATCAAGCGCGCCACCGACGTGATGATCGCCGGCAAGGTCGCGCTGGTCGCCGGCTACGGCGACGTCGGCAAGGGCTCGGCGCAGGCGCTGCGCGCGCTGTCCGCGCAGGTGTGGGTCACCGAGATCGACCCGATCTGCGCGCTGCAGGCGGCGATGGAGGGCTATCGCGTCGTGACGATGGACTACGCCGCCGACAAGGCCGACATCTTCGTGACCGCCACCGGCAACAAGGACGTGATCACGCACGCGCACATGGCCCGGATGAAGGACCAGGCGATCGTCTGCAACATCGGCCACTTCGACAACGAGATCGACGTGGCGTCGCTCAAGGGCTGCACCTGGGACAACATCAAGCCGCAGGTGGACCACGTGATCTTCCCGGACGGCAAGCGCATCATCCTGCTCGCGCAGGGGCGCCTGGTGAACCTGGGCTGCGCGACCGGGCACCCGTCGTACGTGATGAGCTCGTCGTTCGCCAACCAGACGATCGCCCAGATCGAGATGTGGACCCACAAGGACTTCTACGAGCGCGGCAAGGTCTACGTGCTGCCCAAGCACCTGGACGAGAAGGTGGCGCGGCTGCAGCTCACCAAGCTGGGCGCGATGCTCACCGAACTCACCCCCGACCAGGCCGACTACATCGGGGTGCCGTCGGAGGGGCCCTACAAGCCCGACACCTACCGCTACTGATAAAGGGCGAACACGGCGCAGGCGATGGCCGGCGCCGGCCGCTTCACAGAACGATGTCAGAACTGCTGATCCGCACCACCACCCCCGTCGACGTTCCGCATCTCGTTGCGCTGCAGCGCAGCGTCTATCCGACGATCGCCGCCTGGACCGAGGAGCGGGTGCTGCACCAGCTCGGCGTGTTTCCCCAGGGGCAGACCGTGGCCTGCTACGGCGACCGGATCGTCGGCTGCGCGAGCTCGCTCGTGATCCGCTGGGACGAATGGAGCACCGACCACAGCTGGAGCGAGATCACTGCCAACGGCAGCTTCGACAACCACGACCCGAGCGGACGCACCCTTTACGGCGCCGAGGTCTTCGTCGACCCCCGGCTGCGCGGTCAGCGGGTGGGCCACCGGCTGTACGAGGCGCGGCGTGCGCTGTGCCGCCGGATGAACCTGAAGCGGATCATCGCCTGCGGTCGCCTGCCCGGCTATCACCGCCACGCGGCCGCGATGTCGCTGGAGACCTACGCCAAGAAGATCGTCTGGGGTGACCTGACCGACCCGGTGCTCAGCTTCCAGCTGAAGGAAGGCTTCAGCTACTGCGGAGTGATCGAGAACTACATTCCCGAAGACGCGGAGTCGCTCGGCCACGCGTCGCTGATCGTGTGGCTGAACCCGCGGTACGACCAAAACCGCCCGACGATCGCGTTCGAGCCAGGAGAAAAAATGTGACCGTAAGAATCGCCGCTGTCCAGTATCTGCTGCGCCCGATCCACGACTGGTCGGGTTTCGAGAACCAGGTCCGCTTCGTGATGAAGGCGGCGGGCGACTACAAGCCGCAGTTCACTGTGCTGCCCGAGATCTTCACCACGCAGCTGCTGTCGTTCATGGACACCCGCGACCTCAAGGCGGCGGTGAGGCTGATGGACGACTACACGCCGAGGTACATCGAGCTGTTCCGCGAGCTCGCCGCGGAATGGAACATGTTCGTGATCGGCGGCAGCCACCCGACGCTGCGCGACGGTGAGCTGCTCAATACCGCCTATCTGTTCACGCCGGGCGGCCAGGTCTTCGAACAGGACAAGATCCACCGCACCCGCTGGGAACGCGAGAAGTGGGGTACGGCGCCGGGCAACCAGCTGCGGCTGTTCGACACGCCGTTCGGCAAGATCGCGATCCTGATCTGCTACGACATCGAGTTTCCGGAACTCGCCCGAATCGTCTGCGAGGCGGGTGCGGACATCCTGTTCGTGCCGTCGTGCACCGACGACCGCCAGGGCTATCTGCGCGTCCGCTATTGCTGCCACGCCCGGGCGATCGAGAACCAGGTGTTCGTCGCGATGACGAGCACCGTGGGCAACCTTCCGGTCGAGGGGCTCGGCCTGCACTACGGCCAGGCGAGCATCCTGACGCCCTCGGACTTTCCGTTCGCGCGCGACGGCATCGCGGCCGAAGGAACCCCGAACCTGGAGCAGATCGTCATCGCCGACGTCCACCTGCCGCTGCTCGAGGCGAACCGGATCAGCGGCACGACGATTCCGCTCTACGACAAGCGCAAGGACGTCTACGAGAACCCGATCGAGATCGTCAAGGTTGCCGGCTAGCGAGACCGATTCAGGACCGCAGCGCCGGTCCGGATGGGCGCCGATTGCGTGCGCCGGGGGAACGAAGAGATGAAGATCGCGATCATAGGCGCCGGCGGGATCGGCGGATATTTCGGGGCGCTTCTGGCTGCCGCGGGCGAGGACGTGCGATTCGTCGTGCGCAGCCGCACGCTGAAGGCCCTGCGCGAGCATGGATTGACCGTCGAAAGCCCGGTCACGCCGATGCAGCTTCCGTCTGTGCAGGCCACCGACGATCCGTCGACGGTCGGTCCGGCCGACATCGTGATCTTCGCGGTCAAGATGGGCGACGCGCAGTCGGCGGCAGGCCTGCTGCCGCCGCTGCTCGGTCCGCGCACGCTGGTGATCCCGTTCCAGAACGGCGTGGAAGTCGCGCAGCTCCTGTCGGCGCAGGTCGCGCCTGCGCAGGTCGCCGGTGGTGTCGCGTACATCCCGGCGTCGTTGCGCGCGCCGGGGGTCGTCGTGCACGGCGGGCCGTTCGCGCGCCTGCGCTTCGGCGCTCGCGAGCCGGTGCAGCTGCCCGCGCTCGAGGCCTTTCGCGACGCCTGCAAGCGTGCCGGCATCGACGGTGAGATCGTCGGCGACATCCGGCGCGAGCTCTGGGAAAAGTTCGTGTTCCTGGTCGGCCTGTCCGCGATGACCACGGCGACCCGCCAGCCGGTGGGCGTGATCCGCGCCGATGCGGACATGCGTGCGGCGTTTCGGGCGGTGATGCAGGAGACCTTCGACGTCGGCGTCGCCGAAGGCGTCGGCCTGGCCGAGGACTTCGTCGACGCGCGCCTGGCGTTCATCGATACGCTGCCCGAGACGATGCAGGCGTCGATGCTGCACGACCTGCAGGCCGGCAGGCCGCTCGAACTGCCGTGGCTGTCCGGCGCGGTGGTGCGCCTGGGAGAGCGGCACCGGATCGCGACGCCGGTGAACCGCACGATCCTGGCGGTGCTCAAGCCGTTCGTCGCCGGCAGTCCGCCGGCCTGATTGCGACGCCGCGCCGATGCGAGCCGACCAGTTGCTGGTGGCACAAGGCCTCGCGCCGTCGCGAACGCTGGCGCAGCGGCTGATCGCGGCGGGCAGAGTGAGCGCCGGAGCGCAGGCGGTGCGCAAGGCGTCCGAGCCGCTGGACGAGGGCACTGCGCTGACGGTCGCCGCCGGACAGGAAGACCGCTACGTCTCGCGCGGCGGCCTCAAGCTCGCCGGCGCGCTGCGCGACGGCGGGCTCGACGTGCACGGGCTTCGGTGCCTGGATGTCGGGCAGTCCACCGGAGGGTTCACCGATTGCCTGCTGCAGGCGGGAGCCGCGAGCGTGGCGGGCGTGGACGTCGGACACGGCCAGCTGCACGCCCGCCTGCGCGCCGACGCGCGCGTGACGGCACTGGAGGGTGTCAACGCCCGCGCGATCGATGCGTCGACGCTTGGCGACGCGTTGCCGGCGGGCGGCTTCGACCTGGTCGCCGTCGACGTCTCCTTCATCTCTCTCACACTGGTGCTTCCGGCACTCGCCGCGCTCACGCACCCCTCGGCCAGGCTGGTCGCGCTGGTCAAGCCGCAGTTCGAGGTCGGAAGGGCGGGTCTCGACGGACGCGGAATCGTCCGCTCCGAGCACCTCTACCCGAGCGTGCGGGAGACGGTCGTCGATTGCGCGATCCGCAGCGGCTGGGCCGACCCGCGATGGTTCGACTGCGCGATCCGCGGGGGCGACGGCAATCGCGAATTCTTCATCCTCGCCCGGCGCGACCCGCCGCCCGCGGCGGCGAACCAGCAACGGACGGCTTCATGACCGCGACAGTGAGTTTCGAGTTCTTTCCGCCGAACACGCCAGAGGGGGTCGCGAAGCTGCGTGCGACCCGCCAGGCGCTGGACGCCGCGAAGCCCGAATTCTTCAGCGTGACCTACGGCGCCGGCGGCGTCACCCGCGACAAGACGCTCGCCACGGTGCTGGAGATCGCCGACGAGGGGCGCCCGATCGCACCACACCTGTCGTGCATCGGCGCGAGTCGCGCGTCGATCGGCGAACTGCTCGACCTCTACCGCGCCCGCGGCATCCGCCGCCTCATCGCGCTGCGCGGCGACCAGCCGTCGGGCATGGTGAACCATGGGGACTTCCGGTACGCCAACGAACTGGTCGAGTTCGTGCGCGCCAAGACCGGCGACTGGTTCCACATCGAGGTCGCCGCCTACCCAGAGATGCACCCGCAGGCGTCGTCGCCGCAGCAGGACATGGACGCCTTCGTTCGCAAGGTCCAGGCGGGAGCGGACTCGGCGATCACGCAGTACTTCTTCAACGCCGACGCGTTCTTCCGGTTTCGCGACGCCGCGGTGGCGGCCGGCGTCACGGTTCCCATCGTCCCGGGGATCATGCCGATCACCAACTACACCCAGCTCGCACGTTTCTCGGAAGCCTGCGGGGCGGAAATTCCGCGGTGGATCCGGGTGCGGCTCGCCAGCTACGGCGACGACCGCGCGTCGATCCGGCGCTTCGGCTTCGACGTGGTCGCGTCGCTTTGCGAGAGACTGATGCAGGGCGGGGTGACGAGCCTGCACTTCTACACGCTGAACCAGGCCTCGCCCAGCCTGGAGCTCTGGCAGGCGACTGCCCGCTGACCGTCGGAGAACGCCGGCAACGCGCGGCCGCCGCCGAAGCGCCGGACGCGGCGAGCCCGCCGTCGAAGGCCGCTGCGCGACCGCCCGTCAGATGCCGTGGGTATGGATGCGTCATTCTTCGACGCCGACGTTGGGGCGGGAGGCAAGTCACCGATAACATCGGGACGAAACCGGAAATCGTATCCATGCCGCCCGACAATCTTGCCATCGCCTGGAAGGACGCCTTCAACGTCGCGCCTGTCAGCGAACGGCTGCTCAGGCTTGACGTCAAGCGGCTGCGCAGGGGCGTCTTCGTGACCGAACTGGACCGGCCGTGGCAGGACACGCCGTTCCTGATCCAGGGCTTCCTGGTCGACAGCAACATCGAACTCAAGACGCTGCAGCGCTACTGCCGCTACGTCTTCGTCGACCTCGACAGGTCCGATCCGCAAGTGGCGGCGATCGTGGAAGCGGCGGGACTGATCGTGACCGGGGCCGTACGGTCCGAGACGCAGGGAATCGGCGCAAGTCCGCACGAGCCGGGCGGCCTGTCCGCGCGCGGAAGAAGCGTTCCCTTGCACCCGGTGGCCGGTGACGCGCCGGACGAACCGTGGGACGAAGAGGCTGCCACCGACACCGAAGAAGCCGAACCGACCGTCTCGGCCCCGATCGCCGCGTCGCCGCCTGCTCCGGCCGCGGGCCGCGTCTATCGCGTGCGCGCCGACGTGAGCATCTCGCGCGAGACGCGGCAACGCTTCCGCAGTCTCGTGCGCGCCGCGGCGCCGGCAGCGGCGCCCCGCGGGGACGACAAGTCGCTCGCGCGACGCGCGTTGGCACGCATGCGCGGACTGTTCGGATCGGCCGGCGAAACCGACGCGCGCGGCGATGACGAAGCGTCGGCAAGCGCGATGCCCGCAGAGGTGTCCAGGCTGCTCGCGCCAGGCACCAGGACGAGGTTCTACCAGGACCATCACGACGCGGCGACCGAACTGGCGCGCGCGCGCGAGGTCTTCACACAAGCCGACGGGACGCTCTCGTCGCTGGCGGGCGACATCCGGGCGTGCCGCGTGCCGCGGCTCGACCTCGTGAGCGAATCCGTCGAACGCATTGTCGACAGCATTTGCGACAACCCCGACGCGCTTCTGTGGGTCGTCCAGATGCGGGAGGAGAACGCGCTGGCATACCAGCAGGGCGTGAGGGTCGCGCTGTGCCTCGTGACCTTTGGTCGCCAGCTGGGGCTGCCCAAGGCCCAGTTGAACACCCTCGGAATGATCGGAATGCTCGCCGACGTCGGCAAGGCCCGCCTGCCGCGCGCGCTGCTGGACAAGCCGGGCATGCTCAATCCGGCCGAGTACAGCATCGTCAAGGAGCACGTCCGACTGGGTCTCGAAGCGCTTTCGATCGGCAAGCCGCTCGCGCGGGACGTGGAACTGGGCATCGCGCAGCACCACGAACGCCTCGACGGAAGCGGCTACCCGAAGGGCCTGAAAGGCGACGAGATCACCCTGTTCGGGCGCATGGCCGCGATTGCCGACTGCTTCGCGGCGCTGAGCGCGCCGCGGGCCTACGCGAACCCGCTGGCGGCGCAGGACGCGCTGATGAGCATGTACCAGTGGGCCGACACCTCGTTTCAAGGGGCGCTGGTCGAGCAGTTCGTGCAGGCGATCGGTGTGTTTCCGGTGGGCAGCCTCGTCGAACTCTCGAGTGGCGAGATCGCCGTCGTGGTCGCGCACAATCGGCTGCATCGGCTCGAGCCGAAGGTGCTGCTGCTGTCATGGCCCGACAAGCGCGCGTTGCCGACACCGATCGAGATCGACCTGCTGCACCAGACGCCGGTCGCCGGCGCCAAGCCGCTTCGGGTGATGCGCGGCCTTCCGTCCGGCGCCTATGGACTGAAACTGCGCGACTACTACGCCGAGAGCCCCGGCGTCCCGAAGAGCAGCCACTGATCCTGCCGCGGCGTCGACGCGCGTTGCTACTGGCGATTCCGCCCTTGGCGGGGCGCCGCCGGCGAAAAGCGGTCAACGCGCGGGCGCGCCAAGAATCTCCCGTCGTTCGGTGACGACGCGCTCCAGCGCAAGATCGAAGGACTGGGGCTCGAAGCCGACGACCTCGCAGTCGTCGTAGGCCACGCCGATCGCCCGGGCCAGCGGCAGCGTGGCGAGCGTGCGATCGTAATACCCGCCGCCGTAGCCCAGCCGATGGCATCGGGCATCGAATCCCAGGCAAGGAAGCACCAGCAGATCGGGCGAGAGCGGCTCGTGGGGCTCGGGGTGCAGCGTGCCGAACAGCCCCCTGGCCAGTCGCGAATCCGGCCGCCATCTGCCGAATTCGAGCGGCGCGGCCGGCGCGACCACTCTGGGCAGCGCGACCACGATGCCCGCCCGGTGCCAGGCGTGCAGCGCCTCGCGCAGATCGGGCTCGTCGCCCATCGGCCAGTAACCGGCCAGCGTCCCCGGACTCACCGCCGCGACGAGCATCTCCAGGCGCGCGCGAATCGCGCGGTCGGCGGCGGCGCGCGCCGCAGGGTCGATCGCTGCCCGCAAGGCGCGCAGCCGCGCCCGCGCGTCGCCGCGATCGCGGGCGTCGACCGGTCCGCGTGCTATCCTCGATTGCAATGGATCGTGCACGTTTCCTGCTGTCTTTGGTCCTGGCGATCATTCTAGGGCTTGGTGCGGGCGGGGCGAATGCCGAACGTCGCGCCAAGCGTGCGCCCGACGTCGCCACCACGCCCGACGAAGCCTTCGTGCAGGCGCGTCAGGCGGCC
>Ga0316188_10001084_pt1 | contig 12688 bp, 6 predicted proteins | sample Phiworburrow1_MG_FD_204933 | JGI IMG/M metagenome (GOLD analysis project Ga0316188, IMG submission 204933) | Coastal sediment microbial communities from Maine, United States - Phippsburg worm burrow 1 | ecosystem: Environmental > Aquatic > Marine > Coastal > Sediment | place: USA: Maine...
CGGCGCGACGGCGGCGGTCGCGACGCGCGGGCAGCGGGCCTGCGCGGCAACCGAAAAAGGACAGGTGAAGAACATGATGAAAGCGGCGATCCGAGGCGCACAGGGACTGGAACTGGCCGAGGTCGAGGCACCGACGCCGGGCCCCGAGGAGGTGCTGGTCCGCGTGCGCGCCTGCGCCCTGAACCGGGCCGACCTCGGCGTGCTCGCCGGGCAGATGCACGGCAAGGTCGGCGGCGCCGGCACGGTGCTCGGCATGGAGTGGGCCGGTGAAGTGGTCGAGACCGGCGCGGCGGCGACCGGGTTCGCGCCCGGCGACCGGGTGATGTGCTCGGGCAAGGCCGCATTCGCGCAGTACGCGGTGGCCGACGTCGGCCGGACGATGAAGCTGCCCGCATCGTCGATGAGCTTCGAGCGGGCGACCACGCTGCCGGTCGCGCTGCAGACGATGCACGACGCGCTGGTGACCAACGGGAGGCTGAAGGCGGGGGAGTCGGTGCTGATACAGGGTGCGTCGTCGGGCGTCGGCCTGATGGCGCTGCAGATCGCCAGGCTGATGGGCGCCACGACGGTCATCGGCACATCGACGAACGCCGGGCGGCGCGCGCGGCTGGCGGAATTCGGCGCCGACCTCGCGCTCGACAGCGGCGACGACGGATGGGTCGAACAGGTGTTGAAGGCGACCGGCGGTCGCGGCGTCGACCTGATCGTCGATCAGCTCTCGGGCCGCGTTGCCAACCAGAACATGATGGCCGCTGCGGTGCTCGGGCGCATCGTCAACGTCGGACGGCTCGCGGGAACGCGCGCCGAGTTCGACTTCGACCTGCACGCGCTCAGGCGCATCGACTACGTCGGCGTGACCTTCAGGACCCGATCGGTGCAGGAGGTTCGCGAGATCAATCGGCGCATGATGGCCGACCTCGGGCCGCACCTGGCCTCCGGCAGGCTCGCATTGCCGATCGACCGCGTCTTCCCGTTCGAGCAAATCGGCGACGCGTTCGAGCACATGCGCGGCAACGGACACTTCGGAAAGATCGTCGTCGAGATGGCGTGACCGCCGATGCACGGCCGCCACCACCTCACGCGAGGAAGACAGCAGTGACAGCGCCAGCACGTGTCAAGGTCTGGGATATCGCAGTCCGGGTCTTTCACTGGTCGCTGGTCGTACTCTTCTTCACCGCGTACCTGAGCGGCGACGAAGACAGTCTGCTGCACGTCTACACCGGCTACGGCGTGCTCGCGCTCGTCGCGTTTCGTGTCGTGTGGGGGTTCATCGGAACCCGGCACGCGAGATTCACCGACTTCGTCCGCGGCCGCGCGGCAACCGCGAGTTACCTGAAGTCCGTCGTCGCGTTCAGGCCGCAGCACTACCTCGGCCACAATCCGGCGGGCGGCTGGATGATCGTCGCGTTGCTGGCCTGCCTGATCGCCACCTGCTGGAGCGGCCTGCTGGTCTATGGCGCGCAGGGCCACGGCCCGCTCGCGGACGTCGACATCCGCTTCGTGCCGGTGGCGATGGCCCACAACGAGCGCGAGGCGACCGGTGGCGAAGGCGACGCGGGTGAGCACGGATTCTGGGGCGAGGTTCATGAAACGCTGTCGAACCTCACGCTGGCGCTCGTGTTCCTGCACATCGCCGGCGCGCTGGTCTCGAGCGCGATCCACCGGGAGAACCTGGTCAAGGCGATGGTCACCGGCTACAAGACGAGACGCTGAGCGCCGGCAGCCGGCAGCGGGCTGCGGGCTGCGGGAACGAAGCGGCCACGCCCTACCGCACGGGTTATCCGCCGGTCTGCGAGAATCCGTGTTCCAGCGAGGAGCCTCACGATGTCCCCACCGCCCCGCCAAGGCGCTTTTTCGCACCTGCGCGTCCTGGATCTCTCGCAGGTCCGCGCCGGCCCGACCTGCGTCAAGCAGTTCGCCGACTTCGGCGCCGATGTCGTCAAGGTCGAGGCGCCGCCCGGCGTACGCCCGGAACTGATGGGGGGCGGACGCGACGGCGCCGACATGCAGAACCTGCACCGGAACAAGCGCTCGATCACGATCGACATGAAGTCGGACGCCGGGCGCGCGCTGCTGTTGCGCCTGGTCGAGAAGGCCGACGTGGTCGTCGAGAATTTCCGGCCCGACGTGAAGCACAGGCTCGGCATCGACTACGACTCGCTCGCCAAGGTCAATCCGCGCGTGATTCTCGCGTCGATCTCGGGCTTCGGGCAGGACGGCCCGTATCGCGACCGGCCCGGCTTCGATCAGATCGCCCAGGGCATGAGCGGACTGATGTCGGTCACCGGCAATCCGGAAGGCCCGCCGATGCGCGCCGGCGCGGCAGTGGCCGACATGGCCGGCGGGCTGTTCGCCGCGCTCGGCATCATGACGGCGCTGATCGAGCGCGAGCGCAGCGGCCGCGGGCAATGGGTGCAGTCCTCGCTGCTGCACGCCGGGATCGCACTGATGGACTTCCAGGCGGCCCGCTACCTGATCGAGGGCGAGGTGCCCAGGCCGGTCGGCAACGATCACCCGACCAGCATGCCGACCTCCGCGTACCCGACCTCCGACGGCCACATCAACGTCGCGGCTGCGGGTCAGGCGATGTGGCGGATCCTTTGCCGGGCGATCGGGCGCGAGGAGCTCGAGGGCGACCCCCGGTTCGCGACGCCGGCGGACCGCTCGCGCAACCGCGTCGCACTCAACGCCGAGCTGGCGCAGGTCTTCGCGACGCGGCCGAGTGCCGAATGGATCGAATTGCTCAACGCCGCGGGCGTGCCCTGCGGCCCGATCCTGCGCGTCGACGAAGTGTTCGACGACCCGCAGGTCCGGCACCTGGGCGTCGCGGCTCCGGTGAGGCACCCGACGCTCGGCGAGATCCGCGTCGTCGGCCAGGCGGCCAGGCTCTCGCGCACGCCCGCCAGCATCGAGTGGACGCTGCCCCCTTCCGGGGCGAATACCGACGAAGTGCTGCACGACTGGCTCGGCCTCGACGCGGCGGCACGCGACGCAGTCCGCGCAAGCGGAGCGACCTGAGGTGCGTCGGGGTCCCGCCGCGCGGCAGCGCGCGGCGCCCCCGACACGCACGAGAAGACCCACCCGAGACAACCCGCTCAACACGAGAGAATTTCATGGCAGAAGTGCGAGTGCAGCGAAACGACGGCGTCGGCAGCGTCGTGTTCTCCAACCCCGAGAAGTACAACGCGCTGAACTACGAGATGTGGCAGGCGATCCCCCGTGCGCTGCAGGAACTTGCCGACGACCCGCAGGTGCGGGTGATCGTGCTCGAGGGTGAAGGCGAAAAGGCGTTCGTCTCCGGCGCCGACATCTCGCAGTTCGGCACCCAGCGCACCGAACCCGGCGCGCGCGACCGGTTCAGCGAAGCGGTCGAGGCGGCCTACCTCGCGCCGGTGCGCTGCCCCAAGCCGGTGATCGCGAAGATCCGCGGCATCTGCATGGGCGGCGGCCTGGGGCTGGCGGCAGCCTGCGACCTGCGCATCTGCTCGACCGACGCGCGCTTCCGCATGCCCGCGGCGCGGCTGGGGTTGGGCTACGGCGCCACCGGCGTTCAACGCTTCCTGTCGATCCTGGGCGTGCAGCACACCTACGACATCTTCTTCAGCGCGCGCATCTTCGGCGCCGACGACGCGCTGCGCATGGGCTTCGTGCTGCAGGCGGTCACGCCGGAGGCGCTCGATCAGACGGTCTCCGACTACGCCCGCAATCTCGCGGGCAACGCGCCGCTGACCTTGAAGGCGCTCAAGACCACCGTCAACGCGCTGCTTCCCGACCCGGGAACGCGCGACCTGGGCGCCGCGCACGCGGCGATCAAGGCCTGCTTCGAGAGCGCCGACTACAAGGAGGGCGCGCAGGCCTTCATGGAGAAGCGGCCGCCGCGGTTCACCGGCGCGTAGACTCGCGCACAGCGACGAACGCGAGCCACCGCCCGACATGAACGAGCATCCGCAAACTCCCGGTACCCTGCGCACACAGGCACCGGGCGGCCGTTCGCGCCGGCGCCAGTCCGGCCGGGCGTGGATCTGGTGGCTGACCCTCTCGCTGTGCGTCGCCGCCGGCGTCGCCGTCTGGCAATGGAAGCTTCGCGCGCCGGGAGCGGAAGTCGGTGCCGCGGCACCGAAAGGCGGGGGATCGGGCGTGCGGCGCTTCGCCGGCGGCATGGCGCAGCCGGTGTCCGTCGAACAGGCGCGCAGGCTGGACATCCGGGTCAGCGTCAGCGCGATCGGCAGCATTGCCGCGTACAACACCGCCGTCGTGCATGCCCAGGTCACCGGCGTGCTGCAGCGGCTCGTGTTCAGGGAAGGCCAGCAGGTCAAGGCGGGGCAGCTGCTGGCGCAGATCGATCCGCGCAGCTTCCAGGCCAGCCTCGGTCAGGCACAGGGCGCGCTTGCACGTGACCGCGCCCAACTCGAGAATGCCCGGCTCGACCTCGCGCGCTACCAGGACCTGATCGCCAAGGACGCGCTCGCGCGACAGCAGCTCGACACGCAACGCGCGCTGGTGCACCAGCTCGAAGGGACGGTGAAGGCGGACCAGGCGGCCGTGGACAGCGCGCAGCTGCAGCTGTCCTACACGCGCGTCACCGCCCCGATCGCCGGGCGCGTCGGGCTGAAACAGGTCGACCTCGGCAACGTCGTGCAGCCCTCCGACGCGAACGGCATCGTCTCGATAACGCAGACCCGGCCGATCGCGCTCGTCTTCGCGGTGCCGTCGGCGCACGTTCCCGCGATCAGCGCACGGCTCAGGAAGGACGAGCGCCTGCCCGTGGAAGCGTGGGACCGCACCGGCGCGACGCGGCTCGCGGTGGGGCGCGTCGCGACGATCGACAACGCCATCGACCCGGCCACCGACACGATCAAGGTCAAGGCCGTGTTCCCGAACGAGGACGACGCGCTGTACCCGAACCAGGCGGTCAGCGTGCGGCTGCAGCTCGACACACTGAAGGACGCTCTGGCGGTGCCGCAGGCCGCGGTGCTGCGCGGTTCCCAGGGTTTCTACGTCTATGTGGTCAACGCCGACCGCTCGGTGAACACGCGCGTGATCAAACCCGGCCCGACCGACGGCCCGTGGATGGCCGTCGAGGGCCGCCTGCAGCCCGGCGACCAGGTCGTCGTCGACGGCGTCGATCGGCTGCGCGAGGGCGCCAAGGTCGAAGTGATCGCCGCCGACCCGAGCCAGCGGACCGGCGCCTCGGCACCGCCGGGCGGCGCGCGGCGGTGATCCCGACGACGAAGGCGACGAGGCCCGCACCGCAGCCGGGCGTCGTGCCGCCGGTGCGCACCGGGTCTAGCGCCGGTCGGGGCAACGCGCCGAGTCGGGCACCGTGAACCCCTCACGTCTGTTCATCGAGCGCCCGGTCGCCACGTCGCTGCTGATGCTGGCGATCCTGCTGGCCGGTCTGCTGGCCTATCGGATGCTGCCGCTGTCGGCGCTGCCCGAGGTCGACTACCCGACCATCCAGGTCACCACGCTGTACCCCGGCGCCAGCCCGGACGTGATCTCGACGACGGTGACGGCGCCGCTGGAGCGACAGTTCGGCCAGATGCCCGGGCTGAGCCAGATGACCTCGACGAGCTCGGGCGGCGCCTCGGTGATCACGCTGCGTTTCTCGCTCAGCCTGGCGCTGGACGTGGCCGAGCAGGAGGTGCAGGCGGCCATCAATGCCGGCAGCAACCTGCTGCCCAACGACCTGCCGATGCCGCCGATCTACAGCAAGATCAACCCGGCCGATGCGCCGGTGCTGACGATCGCGGTGACCTCGCCGTCGCTGCCTGTCATCAAGGTGCACGACCTCGCCGAGAACCGGCTCGCGCCCAAGCTCTCGCAGGTCGACGGTGTCGGGCTGGTGAGCATCGCCGGCGGGCGCCGCCCGGCGGTGCGCATCCAGGCCAACCCGCAGGCGCTCGCGTCGCTGGGCCTGTCGCTGGAAGACCTGCGTGCGGCGATCGGGGCGGCCAACGTCAACCAGCCCAAGGGCAGCTTCGACGGCGCGCAGCGCGCTTCCACGATCGACGCCAACGATCAGCTGCGCTCGGCCGCGGAGTACATGGACCTCATCATCGCGTGGAAGAACGGCAAGCCGCTGCGCCTGAAAGACGTCGCGCAAAGCGTGGACGACGCGGAGAACCTGCGGCTGGCCGCCTGGGCCGACCGCGCCTCGGGCGTGATCCTCAACGTCCGGCGCCAGCCGGGCGCCAACGTGATCGAGACGGTGGACCGGGTGAAGGCGCTGCTGCCCAAGCTGCAGGCCGCGCTGCCGGCATCTGTCGACGTGCAGGTCATCGCGGACCGCACGACGACGATCCGCGCATCGGTCGACGACACGCAGTTCGAGCTGCTGCTCGCGGTGGTGCTCGTGGTGATGGTGATCTTCCTGTTCCTGCGCAGTGCGAGCGCCACGCTGATCCCGAGCGTCGCGGTGCCGCTGTCGCTGGTCGGCACGTTCGGCGTGATGTACCTGGCCGGCTTCTCGATCAACAACCTCACGCTGATGGCGCTGACGATCTCCACAGGCTTCGTCGTCGACGACGCGATCGTGATGATCGAGAACATCGCGCGCTTCGTCGAAAAGGGGGAGCCGCCGATGCAGGCGGCGCTCAAGGGCGCCAAGCAGATCGGGTTCACGATCATCTCGCTGACCGTGTCGCTGATTGCGGTGCTGATCCCGCTGCTGTTCATGGGCGACGTGGTCGGCCGGCTCTTCCACGAGTTCGCGATCACATTGGCGGTGGCCATCCTCATATCGGCCTTCGTGTCGCTGACGCTCACCCCGATGATGAGCGCCCGCCTGCTGCGCCCGGAGCGCGAGGCAAGGCACAGCCGGCTCGGCGCATGGAGCGCGCGCAGCTTCGAGCGCCTGGTCGCGCGATACGGGCAGGCGCTCGACTGGGTGCTCGACCGGCCGCGGGCGACGCTGCTGGTGTTCGCGCTCACGCTCGCGGCGACCGCCGCGCTCTACCTGGTGGTGCCCAAGGGCTTCTTTCCGCTGCAGGACACCGGGCTGATCCAGGTCATCACCGAGGCGACGCAGAGCACGTCCTTCGATGCCATGTCGACGCGGCAGCAGGCGCTGGCCGACGTGATCCTGAAGGACCCGGACGTCGACCACGTGTCGTCGTTCATCGGCGTGGACGGCGCCAACCCGACGCTGAACACCGGGCGCATGCAGATCACCCTGAAGCCCTTCGCCCAGCGCGAGGCGTCGGCCGTCGAGATCATCCGGCGCCTGGCCGACGCGACCGCCCGGATTCCCGGCATCCGGGCCTACATGCAGCCGGTGCAGGACCTGACGATCGAGGACCGGGTCTCGAAGACGCAGTACCAGTTCCTGCTCAGCTCGCCCGACACGGCCGAACTGACCGCGTCGACCGCGCGGCTGCTCGAGCGCCTCAGAACGCTGCCTCAGCTGGCCGACGTGGCCAGCGACCTGCAGGATCAGGGCCTGCAGGCGTTCGTGCAGATCGACCGCGAGGCCGCCGGGCGGCTCGGCGTCACCGTCGCCGCGATCGACAACGCGCTGTACAACGCCTTCGGCCAGCGGCTCGTGTCGACGATCTACACGCAGTCCAGCCAGTACCGCGTGGTGCTCGAGGTGGCGCCCCGGTTCACGCGCGGGCCTCGCGCGCTCGAGGAACTGTACGTCCCGGGAAGCACCGTCGGCCCGAGCGGCACCGCGACGACGGTGCAGGTGCCGCTGCTCTCGGTGGCGCAGGTCGTCGAGCGGCCGGTCGGACTCGCGATCAACCACGTGGCGCAGTTCCCGGCCGCGACGATCTCGTTCAACCTGGCGCCTGGCGCGTCGCTCGGCGAAGCGGTGGAGGCGATCCGGGCCGAGGAGGCCCGGCTCGACCTGCCGCTGAGCGTCGAGACCAGTTTCCAGGGCGCCGCCGAAGCCTTCCGCGCGTCGCTGACCAGCACGCTGCTGCTGATCCTCGCGGCGGTGGTGACGGTGTACATCGTGCTCGGCGTGCTGTACGAGAGCTACATCCACCCGGTGACCATCCTGTCCACGCTTCCGTCGGCGGGCATGGGCGCGTTGCTCGCGCTGCTGGTCGCCCGGCTGGACCTGGGCATCGTCGGCATCATCGGCATCGTGCTGCTGATCGGCATCGTCAAGAAGAACGCGATCATGATGATCGACTTCGCCCTCGACGCGCAGCGCGAGCAGGGGCTGGAGCCGCGCGCCGCGATTCACCAGGCCTGCCTGCTGCGCTTTCGCCCGATCCTGATGACCACGATGGCCGCACTGCTCGGCGCGCTGCCGCTGATGCTCGGCGGCGGCGCCGGGCACGAGATCCGCCATCCGCTGGGCGTGACCATGGTCGGAGGCCTCATCGTCAGTCAGCTGCTCACGCTGTTCACCACGCCGGTCATCTACCTCGGCTTCGCGCAACAGGCGCAGCGCCTCGCCGCCTGGCGCGCGCAGCGCCGTGCCGCGGCGCTGGCCGACCGGGGCGCGACATGAACATCTCGGCGCCGTTCATCGCGCGCCCGGTGGCGACCACGCTGATCACGCTCGGCGTGGCGCTGGCCGGCATGCTGGGATACCAGCTCCTGCCGATCGCACCGCTGCCGCAGATGGACTTTCCGACGATATCGGTCAGCGCCTCGCTGCCCGGCGCCGGCCCGGAGACGATGGCGGCGACCGTCGCGACGCCGCTCGAGCGGGCCCTGGGCAGCATCGCCGGCGTCGACGAGATGACGTCGAATTCGTCGCTCGGGTCCACCAGGATCACGCTGCAGTTCGATCTGAGCCGCGACATCGACGGCGCGGCGCGCGACGTTCAGGCCGCGATCAACGCCGCGCGCACGCTGCTGCCCAGCGGGATGCCGAGCAACCCGACCTATCGCAAGGTCAACCCCGCCTCCCCGTCGATCATGATCCTCGCGCTGACCTCGGCGACGCTGACGCGCGGACAGATGTACGACGCGGCGTCCACCGTGCTCGCACAGCGTCTTTCGCAGGTCCCCGGGGTCGGTCAGGTCAACGTCGGCGGCGGCGCGCTTCCCGCGGTGCGCGTCGAGCTCAACCCGGACAAGCTCGCGGCCAACGGCATCGCGCTGGACAACGTCCGGATGGCGCTCACCGCCACCAACGCAAACCGCCCGAAGGGCGCGGTCGAAGAGGACGGGCGCTACTGGCAGATCGGCGCCAACGACCAGGCGCGCAGCGCCGCCGAGTACGCGCCTGTCGTGCTCAGCTACCGCAGCGGCGCAGCGGTGCGGCTGCGCGACGTGGCCGAGGTCGTCGACTCGGTGCAGGACGTTCGCAACTACGGCGTGGCCAACGGCAAGCCGGCGATCCTGCTCTTCGTGCTGAAGCAGCCGGGCGCGAACATCATCGAAACCGTCGAGCGCGTGCGCGAGCTGCTGCCGCACCTGAAGGCGTCGATTCCCCCGGCGATCGACCTCGAAGTGGTCAACGACCGCACGCCGACCATCCGGGCGTCCCTGCGGGAGGTCGAGCGCGCGCTGGCGATCGCGGTGGCGCTCGTCATCCTCGTCGTGCTGCTGTTCCTGCGCAGCTGGCGTGCGACGCTGCTGCCCGCGATCGCGGTTCCGGTGTCGCTCGCCGGCACCTTCGGCGTGATGTACCTGTGCAGCTACAGCCTCGACAACCTGTCGGCGATGGCACTGACGGTGGCCACCGGCTTCGTCGTCGACGACGCGATCGTCGTCCTGGAGAACATCACCCGGTACATCGAGCAGGGCCTGACGCCGCGTGACGCGGCGCTGCGGGGCGCGCGCGAGATCGGCTTCACCGTGCTGTCGATCAGCATTTCGCTGGTCGCCGTGTTCATCCCGATCCTGCTGATGGGCGGCGTGGTCGGACGGCTGTTCCGCGAGTTCGCCGTCGTGCTGTCGGCCGCGATCCTCATCTCGATGGTGGTTTCGCTGACGACCACACCGATGATGGCGGCGGCGCTTCTACCGCCGCGCGCCGCGAAGCGCGCGTCCGGTCGCATCGGCCGGGCGCTCACGATGGCCAACCGGGCCGTGCTGCGCGCGTATCGTCGAACCCTGATGTGGACGCTGCGCCACCAGCCGGTCGCGCTGCTCTCGCTCCTGGCGGTGGTGGCGCTGAACGTCTACCTCTACGCCGCCATCCCGAAGACCTTCTTCCCGCAGCAGGACACCGGCGTGCTCGTCGGCGGCGTGCGCGCCGATCAGGGAAGCTCGTTCGGTGTGATGCGCGCACGGGTCGACAGGTTCATGGAAATACTGCTCGCCGACCCCGCGGTAGCCGGCGTGAACGGCTTCACCGGAGGCGGCCGAAGCAACTCCGCGTTCTTCTACATCCGGCTCAAGCCGCTCGCGCAGCGCAAGGCGTCGGTCGACGAAGTGATCGCGCGCCTGCGCGGCAAGCTCGCGCACGAGCCGGGCGCGAACCTCTGGATGTCACCGGTCCAGGACATCCGCATCGGCGCACGGCAGTCGAACTCGCAGTACCAGTACACGCTGCAGGCCGACGAGTTCGACACGCTGCGCACCTGGGAGCCGCGTGTGCGCAACGCGCTGTCCCGGCTGCCCGAGATCACCGACATCGACACCGACCAGGAGGACAACGGCCTGCAGACATCGCTGGTGATCGACCGCGACGCAGCGGCCCGCCTGGGCGTGACGGTGAGCAACATCGACACCACGCTGAACAACGCCTTCGGCCAGCGCCAGGTGAGCGTCATCTACAACCCGCTCAACCAGTACCGGGTGGTGATGGAACTGGCGCCCCAGTTCCTCCAGGGCCCGGAGACGCTCTCGCGGCTGTACCTCACCAGCAGTTCGGGCAGGCAGGTGCCGCTGTCGGCGATTGCACGCGTGGAAACGACGAACACGCCGCTGTCGATCAGCCACGAGAGCGGCACCCCGGCGTCGACGATCAGTTTCAACCTGCCGCTGGGGGTGTCGCTGTCGCAGGCGACCGCGGCGATCGAAGACGCGCTCGCCGAACTGGGCGTGCCGGTCTCGGTGCGGGGCGGCTTCGAAGGCACGGCCGGCACGTTCCAGAAGTCGCTGTCGTCGCAGCCGATCCTGATCGGCGTCGCGATCCTCGCCATCTATCTGGTGCTCGGGATGCTCTACGAGAGCCTGGTGCACCCGATCACCATCCTGTCGACGCTGCCCTCGGCGGGTGTGGGCGCGCTGCTCGCATTGATGCTGTTCGACACCGAATTCTCGATCATCGCGCTGATCGGCGTGATCCTGCTGATCGGCATCGTGAAAAAGAACGCGATCATGATGATCGATTTCGCGATCCACCGGCAGCGCGCCGGCAACGTCAGCGCGGGCGCGGCGATCTTTCGCGCCGCGCGCCTTCGCCTGCGGCCGATCCTGATGACCACGATGGCGGCCATCTTCGGCGCGATCCCGCTTGCGGTCGGAACCGGCGACGGCGCCGAGTTGCGCCAGCCGCTGGGAATTGCGATCGTCGGAGGATTGATCCTGAGTCAGCTGCTGACGCTCTACACGACACCGGTGGTGTTCGTGCTGATGGACCGCCTGCGCCGGCCCAGGGCGCGGCCCCGCGCGTTCGCCGAAGTCTCCGTCGCGTAGGCCTGCCCATGCCACCGAGAATGCGCCAGTGCACCACGACGATCGCGACCGCGCTGCTGCTCGCGTCCTGCGCCGTCACGCGCGTCGAGCCGCCGGCGCCGGTGGCAGCGCCCGCCCAGTACCGGGAGGCCGGTCCCTGGCAACGCGCGTCGGGCGCCGACGAGGCGCAGGTGCCCGACGCCTGGTGGACGCTGTTCAACGACCCGGTGCTCGACGACCTCGAGCGCCGCCTCGTCATCGGAAACGAAAACCTGAAGGCCGCCGTCGCGCAGGTCGCGTCGGCGCGCGCGGCGCTCGACGCCAGCCGCGCCGCGACCCGACCCACGCTGTCGGCAAGCGTCGGGGGCGTGCGCACCGCGTTGCCGGCTGCCTCGGTGTCGCCGGGGCTCGAGAACCCGAGCAACGTCTTCTCGGTGTCGGGCAGCGCGGCCTGGGAGATCGATCTCTGGGGTCGGCTGTCGCAGGGCGTCGACGCCGCGCAGGCCTCGCTGCAGGCCAGCGCGGACGATCTCGCGTCGGCGCGCCTGTCGGCGCAGGCGACGCTGGCGCAGACCTATTTCTCGCTGCGCACCGCCGAAGCGCAGCAGTCGCTGCTCGAGCGAAGCGTGCAGGCCTACCAGCGCTCGCTCGAACTGACCCAGGTCCGCTATCAGGCCGGCGTGGCCGCGCGCAGCGACGTGCTGCAGGCGCAGACGCTGCTCAAGGTGGCACAGGCACAGCAGGTCGAATACACGACGCAACGGGCGCAGCTTGCCCACGCCATCGCAGTGCTGCTCGGCGTTGCGCCGTCGTCGTTCGCGCTGCCGCCCAGCGCGGCGCTGCCGGCCGCGCCGGCCGTGCCGCAGATGCTGCCGTCCACGCTGCTCGAACGCCGCCCCGACATCGCCGCCGCCCAGCGCCGCGTCGCGGCGGCCTACGCGCAGATCGGCGTCGCCGACGCGGCGTTCTTTCCGGCGCTCACCCTGACGGCGAGTGCCGGCGTGCGCAGGTCGTCGATCGTCGACCTGCTCAACGTGCCGAACCTGTTCTGGTCGCTGGGCCCCCAGCTCGCGCTGGCGGTTCTCGACGGGGGCCAGCGCCAGCTCGCCAGCGCCCAGGCGCGCGCGACCGCGGAGCAGGCGACCGCGAACTATCGCCA
>Ga0316188_10001086_pt1 | contig 12686 bp, 13 predicted proteins | sample Phiworburrow1_MG_FD_204933 | JGI IMG/M metagenome (GOLD analysis project Ga0316188, IMG submission 204933) | Coastal sediment microbial communities from Maine, United States - Phippsburg worm burrow 1 | ecosystem: Environmental > Aquatic > Marine > Coastal > Sediment | place: USA: Maine...
ACGAGGTACTGGCGGGAACGCTCCTGTTCCTGGTCGGCCTTCACGTGCTGGCCGCGCTCAAGCACCAGTTCATCGATCGCGATGGCCTGCTCATGAGGATGCTGCCATGGGGCGGACGCCGCTGAACCGTGCCATCGTCATTGCATGCATGGCGCTCGCCGCAATCCAGGCGTCTCTCGCCGGAAGCTGGCGTGCCGACCCGACCGCCGGCGAACTGACTTTCGAGGCGACCCAGGCCGGGGCCCGCTTCACGGGAAGCTTCGAGCGCTTCGGCGCCGACATAGCCTTCGATCCGGCAGCGGCCGACGCCTGCCGCTTCGACGTGACCATCGAAACCGTATCGGCCCGCACCGGCGAGTCGCAGCGCGATGGCCTGCTGCAGGGACCGGATTTCTTCTGGACCGAACGTTACCCGTCGGCGTCCTATCGGGGCAGCGGCTGCCGGCGCGCCGGCCCGGACTTCGAGCTTGATGGCGCGCTGACGCTGCGCGGGGTGACGCGTCCGGTGAAGCTGGAGTTCAGTTTCGCGCCCGGCCCAGGCGGCGGGAGGATCAGCGGATCGGCGATCCTGCAGCGCCTCGACTTCGGCGTCGGGCAGGGCCAGTGGGCGGACACGGAGTGGGTCGGCGACGCCGTGACCGTGCGTTTCGACCTCGCGCTGGCGCCGACCGGGGATCGCGCGGTGAAATGAGCCTGTACCGGCATCACGTCTTCCCCTGGGTGCTCGACAGGGTAATGGATCACGGCGTTTACCGGCGCGTGCGGCGCGAAGCCCTCGCGCCAGTCGGCGGACGCGTGCTCGAGATCGGCCTTGGGACGGGCCTGAACCTGGGCTTCTATCCCGAAGGCATCCGCAGGATCGTGGGCGTAGACAGCAATCCTGGCGTCGCCCGGCTCGCCCGGCGGCGCGCCGCGGAGCATGGCATCGAAGTCGAACATCATCAGCTGTCCGCCGAGCAGCTTCCCTTCGACGCCGCGAGCTTCGACACGGTGGTCAGCACGTTTACGCTCTGCAGCATCCCCGACGTGCAGCAGGCCCTCGCCGAGGTCCGGCGCGTGCTGCGTCCGCAGGGCGAATTCATCTTCCTCGAGCACGGCCTGAGTCCGGACCCGGCTGTCGCGCGCTGGCAGCGGCGCATGAATCCCATCTGGAGCGTGGCCGGCGATGGCTGTCATCTCGATCGCGACGCCACCGAGGCGGTGCGGCGCTCGGGTCTCGCGCTCGAGCGGGTGCGGAATTTTTACCTGCCCAAGACGCTGAAGATCGCAGGCTACATGTACCTGGGAGCCGCAACGAAGTCATAGGAAAATCGGGGACAGTTTACCTATTTGAAGTGCGGACCCGAGTACCTCGGAAGGTGTTGCCGCTTCAAATAGGTAAACTGTCCCCGATTCCTAATGTCCCACCGCAGCCAGCAGCTGATCGATCATCGACTCGGCCTGGGCCCGATACGACCCGCCGAACAGGTTCAGGTGATTGAGCACGTGGTAGAGGTTGTACAGGTCGCGCCGCGTGCCGGCGGCCTGGTCCAGCGGCCAGCTCGCCACATAGGCCGAATAGAAGCGTGGCCCGAAGCCGCCGAACAGTTTCGTCATGGCGATGTCCGCTTCCCGGTCGCCATAGTAAACGGCCGGATCGTAAATGACCGGCGAACCCGTCGTGTCCGCGCCCCAGTTGCCACCCCAGAGGTCGCCGTGCAGCAGCGACGGCGCGGGTCGGTAAGTCGCGAAGAACACCTCCAGCAGGTCGAGCAGCCGCCGGCCGCGCTCCTGCAGCCTGCCCCCATGACCCCCTGCGGCCGCCAGGTCGAGCTGCAAGCCCAGCCTGGCTTCCCGCAGGAACACCACCCAGTCCGCGCGCCACCCGTTCGGTTGCGGCGTGCTGCCTATGAAGTTGTCCCTGTCGAAACCAAAGCGTTCGGCGCGGTTTCGGTGCAGCGCCGCGAGTTGCTCGCCCAGGCGTTCCTCGACGGCGGGGGTGACGGGGGCGAAATCGATCCATTCGAGCGCCAGGAAGGCGCCGCCCTCGAAGGTGCCCAGGGCCAGCGGCGCCGGGACGCGCAGGGCGCCGGCAGCCAGCAGTTCCTCGAGTCCCCGCTTTTCCGCCTCGAGCATCGCAACCTGGCCAGGGCCGGCCTCCTTCACGAATACCGGCCCGGCGGCGGTCTCCCAGCGCCAGCAGCGGCTGATGCAGCCGCCGTGGACCGCGACTGCCGGCGTGGCATCGACCCGACACCCCAGCGCGGGGCCCAGCGAGGCGGCCAGTGCCGCCGCGCCCGCGTCCATCATTCCATCGCCCTGGCGAGCCGCCGCGCCTGCTTCGCAAGCATCGGCCCGAAACGGGAGCGCTCGTAAAAGGACTCCAGTGCCGGCACGTCAGGCGCCCTGCGCCGCAGGTCGTCGTGCGTGAAGTCCAGCGGCATGTCGCAGGCGATGCGCGTCAGCCGTTGCGCGAGGTAGGCCGCCTCACGATGCTGCTGCAGGCGCCCGGGCAGCTTCGCGGCACCCCGGATGGGCAGCGAGCCCACCTCGTCCAGGTTCTCGTAGAGATGGTCCAGCGACTCGAAAACCTGCAGCAGCGCACCGGCCGTCTTTGGACCGACACCCGGGACGCCGGGTATGTTGTCCACGCTGTCACCGGTCAGCGCCAGGTAGTCGGCCATGCGCTCGGGCAGGACGCCGAAGTGGCCTGCGATATCGCTGTAGCCGAAGCGTCTGTCGACGGCGAAATCCCAGAACTCGTCGCCTTCGCGCACCAGCTGCGCCAGGTCCTTGTCGCGCGTGACCAGGACACTGCGGTGGCCCTGGGCGCGCATGCGCGTCGCGATCGCGCCGATGATGTCGTCCGCCTCGTACACGCCATCCGCGTACTCCGCCAGGCCCATCAGCCGGCAGAACTCGCGGCACAGGCCGAACTGCTGCTTCAGGTCTTCCGGTGCCGGCTCGCGGTTGGCCTTGTAGGCCGGGTAGATCTCGTTCCTGAAGGAACTCGCCAGGCTCTCGTCGAAGGCGACGGCCACGTGGCTGGGCCTGGCACGTTCCAGCATATCGCCCATGAAGCGCGCGAAGCCGTACAGGGCGTTGACCGGCTGACCGTCGGCATCGGTCATCCCGGGCGTGACCGAGTAGTAGGCGCGGAAGACGAAGAAGCTGGCGTCGACGAGGTGCAGCACGTCAGGAGCCGGTCACTGCATCCACCGCTGGATGCGGTCGTGCAGCGGGCTCGAACGCGGGAAGTGCGCCAGCAGGTACTCCATCTGGTCGGCCAGGACCCGCCGGCCCTTCAGGTAGATGTACTCGGCATAGGTCGGCGTGAAAGGCACCGCCAGCAGTTGCATCTTCGCCTGCTCCGGCGTGCGCGATGCCTTGGCATTGTTGCAGCGCCGGCAGGCCGCCACGACGTTGTTCCAGACGTCCTGTCCGCCCTGGTAGAAGGGCCGGACGTGATCACGGGACAGCTCGGACAGCGGAAACCGGCTCCCGCAGTACATGCAGAGGTAGGCGTCGCGCTTGAACAGCGTCTCGTTGTTGAGCGGCGGAACATAGTCGCCGCGCAGGCTGCCCGGGCTCGACGATCGCCCGATGGTCGCCAGCATCGAGTTGACCGCGATGACCGTCTGCCGGCCGGTGCGGGCATTGGTGCCGCCATGGAGCGTGTACAGGATGCTGCCGAAGGCATAGGAAATCTGGCCGAGGCAATGAAGCCGAACCGCCTCGCGGTAATCGATCCACTCCACGGGCATGCCCGAGGCGTCGGTCCGCAGGACCTGCTGCGACAGGCTCTGCTGGCCGACCGGGCGCACTTCCAGCGAATCCAGCCAGCGCTGGTCCGCCGGGCTCAGCTTGGAGGGCTTGGACAACATCTCTGGCGTCCCTTGACCGTGACGACTCCGTTTCGAATGGCGCTGCAACAATACGGTACGGATGTGCTATGTTTCAATGCGTTTCGTGCAGTGCAAAGCGCGGCTTCTGGCCGTCCACTGTCCGTACCGACAATCCTTTGTAAACCAGAAATTCCGGTGACGGCCGCTGGTTGCGTCCTGTGCCCGGGTTTCCTGAGAGGAAGCTTCGCAATGCCCATGACGATTGGCGTCCCGCGCGAGACCTATGCGGGTGAGAAACGTGTAGCCACCGTGCCCGAGGTGGTCGAGAAATTGATCAAGCTGGGCTTCAAGGTTTCGGTGGAGACCGGGGCCGGCGCCGCCGCCAACTTCAGCGACGAGGCCTACCGCGCTGCCGGCGCCGAAATCGTGGCAACGGCTGCGGAACTCTGGGCGACGTCGGACATCGTCTTCAAGGTCCGTGCCCCGAGCCCGGACGAAGTCGGCCTCGTGCGTGAAGGCGGCACGCTGATCGACTTCATCTGGCCTGCGCAGAATCCCGAACTCATGCAGCAGCTGGCGGCCAGAAAGGCCACCGTGCTCGCCATCGACTCCCTGCCGCGCCAGTTGTCCCGCGCCCAGAAGATGGACGCGCTGACCTCCATGGCCAGTATCAGCGGTTACCGCGCCGTCATCGAGGCGGCGAACGCCTTTGGCCGCTTCTTCAACGGCCAGATCACCGCCGCCGGCAAGGTCCCGCCTGCCAAGGTTTTCGTCGCCGGTGCCGGTGTCGCGGGCCTGGCCGCGATCGGCACGGCCGCCAACCTGGGTGCCATCGTGCGCGCCAACGACACGCGCGCCGAGGTCGCCGACCAGGTCGTGTCGCTGGGTGGTGAATTCGTCAAGGTCGATTACGAGGAAGAGGGTTCCGGTGGCGGCGGCTACGCCAAGGTGATGAGCGAGGGCTTCCAGAAGGCCCAGCGCGAGATGTATGCGAAGCAGGCCGTGGAGGCGGACATCATCATCACCACCGCCCTGATTCCGGGCAAGCCCGCACCGAAGCTCATCACCGCCGAGATGGTGAAGAGCATGAAGCCGGGCAGCGTCATCGTCGACATGGCGGCCGAGCAGGGCGGCAACTGCGAACTGACCGAACCCGGCCAGGCCGTGGTCAAGCACGGCGTCACCCTCATCGGTTACACCGACCTGGCCAGCCGGCTGGCCAAGCAGGCGTCAACCCTGTACTCGAACAACCTGCTGCGCCTGACCGAGGAACTCTGCAAGACCAAGGACGGCGTCATCGACGTCAACATGGACGACGACGCCATTCGCGGCCTGACCGTCATCAAGGACGGCGAAATCACCTGGCCGCCACCGCCGTTGCAGCTGCCCACCGCCCCGGCGCAGGCGAAGCCCGCAACGGCCGCCACGCCCCCGAAGAAGTCCGGCCACGGTGCGGGAGAGCCCGCGTCGGGCAGGAGCCTGGCCATCACGTTCGCGGTCGGCGCGCTGCTCTTCTGGCTGGTCGGCGCCTTCGCTCCGGCGTCGTTCCTCGCACATTTCACGGTCTTCGTGCTGGCCTGCTTCATCGGCTACATGGTCATCTGGAACGTGACGCCCGCGCTGCACACGCCGCTGATGAGCGTGACCAACGCAATCTCCAGCATCATCGCGGTCGGCGCGCTGATCCAGGTGGCACCGCCGCTCGGCGACGCGGCGGAGGGACGGCCGGACGCGCTGATCCTCGGCCTGGCCGTTGCAGCGCTGACGCTCACGGCCATCAACATGTTCGGCGGCTTCGCCGTCACCCGTCGCATGCTCGCGATGTTCCGCAAGTAGGAGATTGCAGGCATGTCATCAAGTCTCGTCACGATGGCCTACATCGCCGCCACCATCCTGTTCATCCTGAGCCTGGGCGGCCTCTCGAACCCCGAGACCTCACGGCGCGGCAACCTCTACGGCATCGTCGGCATGACGATCGCCGTGCTCGCAACCGTCTTCGGGCCGCGGGTGACCGCCGCCGGCTTCCCGTGGATCATCGGATCGCTCGCGGTAGGCGGCACCATCGGCCTGTATGCAGCCCGCAAGGTGCAGATGACGCAGATGCCCGAGCTGGTCGCGATCATGCACAGCCTGGTCGGCCTCGCGGCGTGCATCGTCGGCTATGCGAGCTACGTGGACACGTCGATCACCTTCACCGGCGCAGAGAAAGCGATTCACGAAGTCGAGATCTACCTCGGCATCCTGATCGGTGCCATCACGTTCTCGGGCTCGGTGATCGCCTTCGGCAAGCTGTCCGGCAAGATCAGCGGCAAGCCGGTGCTGCTGCCCGCACGCCACTGGCTCAACCTCGCCGGATTGCTGGCCGTGATCTGGTTTGGCGCCGCATTCCTCGGGGCACACGACATCGACGCCGGCATGATGCCGCTCGCCGTGATGACGGTGATCGCGCTGCTGTTCGGCGTGCACATGGTGATGGCGATTGGCGGTGCGGACATGCCGGTCGTGGTCTCCATGCTCAACAGCTACTCGGGCTGGGCGGCCGCCGCCACGGGCTTCATGCTGTCGAACGACCTGTTGATCGTCACCGGCGCGCTGGTCGGCTCGTCGGGCGCGATCCTCTCCTACATCATGTGCCAGGCGATGAACCGGAACTTCATCAGTGTCATCGCCGGCGGCTTCGGCACGGGTGGGGGCACGGCGCCAGCCGCAGGCGGCGCACAGCCAGCCGGCGAAGTGACCGCTATCAGTGCTGTCGAGACTGCGGAACTGCTGCGCGACTCGAAAAGCGTGATCATCGTGCCAGGCTACGGCATGGCGGTCGCCCAGGCGCAGCACACGGTGTACGAGATCACCAAGCTGCTGCGTGAGAAGGGCGTCAACGTGCGCTTCGGCATCCATCCCGTCGCGGGCCGCATGCCGGGACACATGAATGTGCTGCTCGCCGAGGCCAAGGTGCCCTACGACATCGTGTTCGAGATGGACGAACTGAACGAAGACTTCCCGGACACCGACGTCGCCATGGTGATCGGCGCCAACGACATCGTGAATCCGGCGGCCGAGGACGACCCGACCAGCCCGATCGCCGGCATGCCGGTGTTGCAGGTGTGGAAGGCGAGGACCTCGATCGTGATGAAGCGCTCAATGGCTTCCGGCTACGCCGGCGTCGACAATCCGCTGTTCTACAAGGACAACAACCGGATGCTGTTCGGCGATGCGAAGACGATGCTCGACGAGGTCCTGCTCGCGCTGAAGAGCTGATCAGGACGGCTGGCTCCTACCCGTACGGGGTACACGCAGGAAGGGCGCCTCGCGGCGCCCTTCTTTCGTTGTCTCGACAGCAGGATCGACGCCTGGGCCCGGCGTCCTCGTGGTTTCGGGCTACCTACTTATTCTGGGTCTTGGCCTCGATCGGCGACTGTTCCTTCAGCGAGACCATGCCGTCGGCCAGGATACCAGCCCACTTGTCGAAGACCCGCTGGAATTCGGCGCGGTTGGATACGCTCGTCGTCCACATGAACGTCCCGGTCTGGCCGGTGCGGCGCTTGTCCACTGCGCGACCGAGCAGCTGGCCTGTCTCGGCATCGCGCACCTCGAGCGCCATGGTGGCTTCGCCCGCCTCGATCGTATAGTTGTAGCTGCGACCAGACTGGATCGTGTCCGGTGCGTTGACATACACGTCGACCAGTACCGGCGTCAGCCGCAGAACGTCGGGACCCGCCTCCGTCACCACCTCATAACCGACCTTCTGGAAGGACTTCACCAGGGTCTCGCGAAATCCCTCGCTCATTTCCTGGCGAATCCTGTCGGCATCCTCCGTACTCACGCGCTGACGGGCGCCCGGGGACGAGCGGTTTATGTCCCGCTGCCAGTTCTTGGTGAAGGCAACCTGGATCGGGTCGAGCAGAACCTTGTTGTAGCCGCGGAAGTCTGCACCGGGCAGCAGGTAGGCGGTGTCCACACGCTTGGACTTGACCTTCTGCAGGCCGTCCCAGGTCGATGCTTCGTCAGCCGCGAAGGCCGGCGCGACGAGTACCGCCGCCAGGGCCATACCCGAGAGAATTTTCTTCCACATGATTCCTCCTGATAAATAACGTCGTCGAAAGCCTGTCGGGCATCCAGCCCCCTGCAATTCGACCTGCTCGCCCTTGTCTTGTTCCCCAGGGCCCGGGCCGGCAGGAAATTGTGCAGCTCCCGCTATCCGCCGCCAAGGCCCCGTGTCGGCGGCGGGGGTGGGGGCGGGGGCGGCGGGCCGTCGGTTTCCATCCGCTGTCGCGCCTCCTCGCGCTGCTCGGGGGTCATCTGCTCCCAGCGTCTGCGCATCTCCTGGCGCTGCTCGGGGGGCATCTGCCGCCAGCGTTCACGCAGCTCCTGCCGCTGTTCGGGCGGCATCGACTTGAAGCGGCGGTACTCTTCGCGGAGTCTTTCCCTGTCTTCCGGTGGCAGGTCGCGGAAGCGCTGCCAGCGCTCCCGCATCATTTGCCGCTCCTCGGGCGACAGTGATTCCCACTTCGACCAGCGCTCGCGTGCCCTGTCGCGCTCCTCGGGGGTCATCGTCAGCCAACGCTCGGATCCCTTGACCATGGCCTGCTGCCGCGCCGGCGGCAACTGGTCCCAGCCGTCCCGGAAACGTTCGAACAGCTGCTGCTGCTCGGCGGAAAGGGCCTTCCAGGCCACGCCCGGCTGCGAATCCTCGGCCAGGGCGAACCCGGGAGCCATGAACAACCAGGCCATCACCATGACCGCGAGTGGTCCGTTGATCCTCAGCATGGTGCTTCGCCTCCTAGCGTCAGCCGGAACTGTTGCCGGCCGCCCAGGCGTAGAATTCGGCGTCCTCGCCCAGCATGTCCAGGTCCTCGCCGACAGTCAGCAGTTCCAGGTCCGCCGGCGCCGCGGCGAACACCGGCGATGAGCGCAGGCCCGCCCCCGGACCGGACCAGAGCGCAACCGCCAGCACCGCTGCGGCAGCCAGCGCCCCGACCGGAAGCCATGCCCCCACGCGAAAGCGGCGGCGGTCAAGTTCGGCCAGCGCGGCGTACCGCGCCTGCGTCAGGCGCGAGCGTGTCGGCCCGTCGATGTGCTCGACACTCTCGTCGAACAACTCGCGTGCGCGCGACTCCAGGTATCTGCTGTTCCTGCTCACCTCATCGCTCCCCGAGCCTGCCCTTCAGGGCCTGGACGGCCCGGAAATAGTGTGTCTTCACGCTCCCTTCGGAGCACCCCATCGCAATCGCCGTGTCAGCCACATCCAGCCCTTCCAGGACCCGCAACATGAACGCCTCGCGCTGCCTGCCCGGCAGCGCAGCGAGGCCCGCCTCGAGAACCTGCAGCGCCTCGGCGCTCTCGAGCAGCTCGCGCGGCCCGCCCCCGGGATCCGGCGCAGCCTCGATCGGGTCGAAGTTCTCTGCAGCCCCCGACCCACCGCCTGGCCACCAGGCCATGATCCGCGACCGGACCCGTCGCCGCCGCATGAAGTCGCGGATGCCGTTGTTCAGGATCCGGTAGAAGAGCGGCTTCCACTCCTCCGTCGGGCGGGCGCCATAGCTCCGTGCCAGGTGGATCATCGCGTCCTGGACGATATCGAGCGCATCGTCGTCGTTGCGCACGGCGATCCTGGCAATGCGGAAGGCGCGGCGCTCGACGCCGGCCAGGAAGCGCTCCAGCGCCTTGGACTGTTCCAACCCGGATGTCTCCCCGTCGGTCTCGCGCCCAAAGGCGCCGATAGCCGGCAACGCGATTCCAAGACTAACAGAGGCCATGCGACAACCCTGGTTGCTGGGGTCGTGCCAAGAACCCCGACAACCGCTATAACGTCGGTCACCGCCGCGCGTTGACAAGACGGCTGGTCGTCGGACCCCAAACCGGGCCCGCGCCCGTTTCGCTGCGCCGCAAAGAGGCCCGCCCCTGAGTAAGTCGCCCATTCTGCAGATTGCCCTGGACGCCCGGCTGCGGCAGACGCTCGACTACCTGCCGCCGGCCGGCGGCACGCCGGCGCCGGGCACGCGCGTGGTGGTTCCGCTGGGGCGCCGCCGGGCGGTCGGCTTCGTCACAGCCATTGCAGCCGGAAGCGAACTGCCCGCCTCCCGCCTCAAGCCCGTCCATGAAGTGCTGGATGCAGCGCCGCTCTGGGATGAGGACCTCTTCGGCCTGCTGCTCTGGACGGCCGACTACTACCACCACCCCCTGGGCGAGGTCCTTGCCGCCGCCGTGCCGGCTGCGATTCGCACCGGTGCGCCGTGCGCGGCCGAAATCACGATGTGGCAGCTCTCCGCCAGCGGCATGACCGAGCTGGTGCCCCCGCCCGGGCGGCTCGGCAAGCGTCAGCAGCAGCTGGTCGAGCGCCTCCGGGAAGGCCCCGCAGAGGCAACCGAACTGGCCTCCGCAGGACTGGGGGGTGCCCTGCGCGGGCTGGCCGCCCGGGGCCTGCTCGAGTCCTTCGGCCAGCCCGGGCCACCGCCGCCGCCGGGTCGGGGCGACCGTCCGGCGCTGCGGCTGACCGAGTCCCAGGAAGTCGCGTTCGCTGCGATCTCCGGCTCGCTGGGCCGCTACGACGCCTGGCTGCTCAACGGCGTGACCGGCAGCGGCAAGACCGAGGTCTACCTGCAGCTGATCCAGCGCGCACTCGACACCGGTCACGGCGCGCTGGTGCTGGTCCCGGAGATTGCCCTGACGCCGCAGCTGGTAGCGCGTTTCCAGAGCCGCCTGACCGTGCCCATCGTCACCCTGCACTCGTCGATGACCGACAGCGAGCGTCTCGCGTCCTGGCGGGCCGCCCGCTCCGGTGCAGCGCCTGTGGTGATCGGCACGCGCTCGGCGGTGTTCACGCCCGTACCGGACCTCGGGATCATCATCGTCGACGAGGAGCACGATCCGTCCTACAAGCAGCAGGAAGGCTTCCGCTATTCGGCTCGCGACCTCGCCGTAGCCCGCGCCGCCCGTCACGGCGTTCCCGTGGTACTGGGCTCGGCGACGCCGTCCCTGGAGACCCTGGCCAACGCCGACGCCGGCCGCTATCGGCGGGTTGACCTGCCCGAGCGGACCGGGCGCGCAGGCAAGCCCAGGATCGGCGTGATCGACCTGCGGCATCACGCCGCCCGCGACGGCCTGGCCCAGCCGGTCCTGGCAGCGATCGAACGCACCCTGGCGGACCGTGGCCAGGTCCTGGTCTACCTCAACCGCCGGGGTTACGCCCCGACGCTGTATTGCACGGGCTGCGGCTGGATCGCTCCCTGCCCCGCCTGCGACGCCCGCCTGACGGTTCACATGAAGCGCGCCCGGCTCGTCTGCCACCATTGCGGCGCCGACGAGCCCATGCCCTTTGGCTGTCCGAAGTGCGGCAGCGAGGTCCGCCCGGTCGGCCAGGGCACCGAACGCGTCCAGCACGCACTGAACGACATCTTTCCCGGTGTGCCGCTGGTACGCGTCGATCGCGACGCGATCCGCCGGCGTGGAGATATCGAGCGGGCCCTGGAGGAAGTCGCGAGCGGCCGCGCTCGCATCCTGCTGGGCACCCAGATGCTTACCAAGGGCCACGACTATCCCGACGTTACGCTGGTGGCGATCCTGAACGCGGACCAGGGCCTGTTCGGCGCCGATTTCCGGGCGAGCGAGCGCCTGGCGCAGCAGATCGTCCAGGTCTCCGGCCGGGCCGGCCGCGGCGATCGCCCGGGGGAGGTGCTGATCCAGTCCGCTTTCCCGGAGAACCCGCTGCTGACGAGTCTGGTGAAGGAGGGCTATGAAGGCTTTGCGCGCCGGGCGCTGGAGGAGAGGGCCGCGGCCGGCTGGCCGCCTTTCTCACGGCTCGCGCTGCTGCGTGCGGACGGTCCGGATCGTGCCGAGGTCTTCGCCTTCCTGCGGCAGGCGCGCGAACTCGCGGCGGATGTTTCCGAAGGCGTCCGCATCCTCGGGCCTGCCGCCGCGTCCATGGAACGGCGGGCCGGGCGCTATCGCGCGCAGCTGCTGCTGGAAAGCGCCCAGCGCGGGCCGCTCAAGCGGCTGCTGGACACCTGGCTGGTCCGTGTCGATGCGCTGAAGGCGCCACGGCGGATTCGCTGGTCGGTGGACGTAGACCCGATCGAGGTGGATTGATCAGGAGGCGCCAGGCACCGCGGCGGTGCCTGGCGCGCCCTCGTCATTCGGGCGCGACGGGCTTCTGCTGGCCGCCCCACTGGCCCTCGCCACGGTGCGCGTGCATCCCGGCCTTCAGTTCCTCGCGAGTCAAATTGCCATTGCCGTCGGTGTCGAGCTCCTTGAAGTGCTCGGCTGCCCGCGGCATGCCCTGCTGGGCCTCGGCGAGGTCGATCATGCCGTCGCCGTTCTTGTCGGCGCCCTTGAAGCGTTCCTCACCCCGGGCCTGCATTTCCTGGTGGTGCTTGCCCCGCGCGGCCTGCATCTCGTCCTTGGTGATCAGCCCGTCTCCACTGGTGTCGATCTCCGCGAAATGCTCGGCCATGCGCGGAGCGCCAGCCGCGGCCTCGTCCTTGCTGACGGCGCCGTCGCCGTTGGTGTCGAGCGCCGCCCAATGCTCGCCGCGATGGTCCGGCTTGCCCGGCGGGGCGTCCGCGGCCAGGGCGGCCAGCGGCACCAGCGCCATGCAACCGAGCAGTGCAACCAGTCTTCGATTCCTCATCTGAACTCTCCTGAGACATGAATCAAGGGGGACTGGCAGAAGAAACGCAGCGGCAGGCCGGGCGTTGACAGGCCCGTCCGGCCTGTTTCGGTTAGACTTGCGCGCCAAACCTGCCCGGTCCGCCCGCGTGAAGCACATTATCGAACAACTCGTGGCGTCCGCCCTTGCGGCGCTGCCAACGGACGTCCTTCCGGACGACCTGCGCGCGACTGCGCCCGTCGTCGAGCGCACCCGGG
>Ga0316188_10001087_pt1 | contig 12686 bp, 12 predicted proteins | sample Phiworburrow1_MG_FD_204933 | JGI IMG/M metagenome (GOLD analysis project Ga0316188, IMG submission 204933) | Coastal sediment microbial communities from Maine, United States - Phippsburg worm burrow 1 | ecosystem: Environmental > Aquatic > Marine > Coastal > Sediment | place: USA: Maine...
GAACGGCCACAGGGCCGACGAGAACCAGGTGTCGAGGACGTCGTCGTCCTGGCGCAGGGCGATATCGGCGCCAAGGCCATGTTTCTCGCGAACCGCGGCCTCGTCGTGTCCGACGTACACGTTGCCTGCGTCGTCATACCAGGCCGGAATCCGGTGTCCCCACCACAGTTGGCGGCTGATACACCAGTCCTGGATGTTGTACATCCAGTCGAAATACGTCTTTGACCAGTTTTCAGGCACGAACCTGATGCGCCCCGTCTCGACGGCCTCTATGGCCGGCTTCGCCAGCGGTTCGATTTTTACGTACCACTGGTCGGTCAGGTAGGGCTCGACCACCGCGTGCGAGCGGTCGCCACGCGGGATCTTGACGGTGTAGTCCTCGATCTTCTCGAGCAGGTCCAGCGACTGAAACTCAGCGACGATCTTATCGCGCGCCACAAAACGGTCCAGGCCGCGGTAGCTTTCCGGAACCTCGTCGTTGAGAGCCGCATCATCGGTCAGGATGTTGTAGACCGGTAAATCGTGGCGCTTGCCGATGTCGTAGTCATTGAAGTCGTGCGCGGGCGTGATCTTCACGCATCCGGTGCCGAACTCGGGGTCCACGTAGTCGTCCGCAATGATCGGGATTCGACGCCCGACGATCGGCAGGATGATCTCCTGCCCGACAAGATCCTGGTAGCGTTCGTCGTCGGGATGCACGGCAACCGCGCTGTCACCGAGCATGGTCTCCGGGCGAGTCGTCGCGACCACGAGGTGCCCAGCGCCGGACGCCAGCGGGTAGCGGAAGTGCCACAGGTGGCCGGCTTCGTCATCGGACAGTACTTCGAGGTCGGACAATGCCGTATGCAGGACCGGGTCCCAGTTAACGAGACGCTTGCCGCGATAGATCAGGTCTTCTTCATACAGCTGCACGAAGACATCCCGCACCGCTTCGGACAGACCTTCATCCATCGTGAAACGATCGCGGCTCCAATCGACAGAGGCACCCAGGCGTCGGGTCTGCTGCGCGATCTGGCCACCAGACTCCTCTTTCCACTGCCACACGCGCTCAACGAATTTCTCACGGCCGAGATCTCGTCTCGACGTGCCTTCGGCGTTGAGGAGTCGCTCCACGACCATCTGCGTCGCGATACCGGCATGATCCATGCCCGGCTGCCAAAGCGTCCGGTGGCCTTTCATGCGGTGATAGCGCGTCAGCGCATCCATGATCGTGTCCTGGAAGGCATGCCCCATGTGCAGCGTACCGGTGACGTTCGGTGGCGGAATGACGATGCAATAGGGCTCGCCATCGCCCTGCGGAGCGAAATAGCCTTGTTCTTCCCAGCGCTCGTAGAGACGCTGTTCGATATCCTGAGGTTGGTAGGACTTGTCCATCTAGAGCTTATGCGTGTTGAGTTCGTGGCCCTGGTCGCGATACGCGGCATAGCGCTTGCGGCTTCTCTCGCGGCAGGTTTCGTCGGAGGTTACAAGCTCCGCGACACGGGGGAAACCCTCGAAGGACGAAGGGATCTCGTCGCAGAGGTTAATCAGCAGGTCGCGCGCGCCTGCACCCTCGTCGCCGTAGCCGATCATGATCGGCGATACTTCGGTACCGTCGTCGCGGCCAGCGAGTCCATGCGGCACGAAACTGCCGTCGCGAAACGTCCAGAGCAGCTCATCGAGGTGTTCTGCATCGCTGCGGCTCTTCGCGTGGATATACACCGTGTTCTCGAGGCGCCAGGCTTTCTCGGCAAGCTTGCACGCGAGCATGTGCCGGGCGCGTTCATCGACCTGCGGGAGAACGTAAAAATCCACTCTTGCCATAGGGTTGCCGGTCAGGGCAGTGCGCCGCAGCGCGCAAGCAGCACCTGCGACAACATGGGCACCGGCCGGCCGGAACCGCCTTTCTTCGGGCCGCTCTTCCAGGCTGTACCTGCGATATCGAGGTGTGCCCAGTTCATGCCGTCCGTGAACTTGCCGAGGAAACAGCCAGCCGTGATGGCTCCGCCACCTGGGCCACCGATGTTGGCCATATCCGCAAAGTTGCTCTTGAGCTGGTCCGCGTACTCATCACCCAGGGGCATCGGCCAGCCACGATCTTCGGCGGCATCGCCCGCGGCGAAAATTTCTTCCCGCAACGCATCGCTGTTGCTCATGATCGCGGTGCGGTGCGCACCGAGCGCGATAACACAGGCGCCGGTCAATGTGGCGACGTCGATAATGGCGGCAGGTTTGAAGCGCCGTGAGTACGTCAGCGCATCACACAGGATGAGGCGACCTTCGGCGTCCGTATTCAGGACTTCGATCGTTTGGCCCGACATGCTCTTGACGATATCGCCCGGCTTGGTTGCGGTGCTGCCTGGCATGTTCTCGACGGCCGGCACCACGACGTTGACATTGATCGGGAGCTTCATTTTTGTGATGGCAGCCATGGTGCCGATCACGCTTGCAGCACCACACATGTCGTACTTCATTTCGTCCATGGCGGGGCCTGGCTTCAGCGAAATGCCGCCGGTATCGAACGTAACGCCCTTGCCGACGAGTACGATCGGCTTGTCGGCGCCCGCGCCCTTGTATTGCATGACGATGAGCTTGGCCGGTTCAGCCGTGCCGGCGGTAACCGACAGCAGGGATCCCATGCCGAGCCGTTTCATTTCCGTCTCGTTCAGGATCTTTGTCGTCAATTTGCCGTTGCCAGTTGCCAGCTTCTTTGCAACGCGGGCAAGATAACTCGGCGTGCACACGTTTGCTGGCAGGTTGCCAAGGTCTTTGGCGAGCCGCACGCCATCGGCGATGGCGTCACCATGCTCCGCGCCGCGTGCTGCCTTGGCAGCGTCCCCGCGCTTGGCGATGGAATGTCCGTAGCGGCTTAGCGGCATGGGTTTCTTCTTGCGCCCACTCTTCATTTCAGTGAAGCGGTACAGGGTGTCGCCCATGGTTTCGACAGAGTGCCGGGCGAGGTAATAGGGGTCACAGCCACTGACGGCTTCCAGCGTCAGCGTATTTAGAACTTGCCTGGTTTTGCTGCCATCGAGCGCGTGGATCGCGGCGGCAACCGCCTTCTTATAGACACTACCATCGAGTTTGCCCGGTTTGCCTAGTCCGACAACCGCGATGCGTTTAGCGCGGACGCCAGGTACTGCGGTGAGGATTGTGCACCGACCCGGGGCGCTGGAGAGGTCTCCTGACTTCATCAGGGCCGTCAGATGCCCTTTGCTCGCCGAATCAACGTCCGCTGCGCCGCTGCCCAGCTTGTTGCGTGCGTAGATGCCGACGATGATGCAATCTGCGGCGCGTCTCGAGGCTTTACTCGTAGTCGTGAAATATTCCATAAATCCTTTGCTACCTTATTGTTTTTCAGGGCTGTCACGGACAAAACAATGCGGTAGTCTAACCGTTTCGGGCTAACGCAGCTACGCCAACCCCTTTCCTGTGAAGCGCATCCTCGACCGCTACATTTTTCGCGAAATCGCCCTGACCTGGCTCGGGGTCACGATGATCTTGCTCATGATCCTCCTGACCAACCAGTTTGCCCGGGTCCTTGGTGACGTGGCGAAAGGCAAATTGCCGAAGAACGCTGCGTTTGACGTGATCGGGCTCTCTGCGGCGCAATACCTGACCGTGCTGGTACCGATCGGGCTGTTTCTCGCGGTGATGCTGGCCCTCGGACGCCTGTACCGCGATTCTGAAATGCCGGCGATGATGGCCTGCCGTGTGGGACCAGCGGGCATCTACCGGCCGCTGATGTGGCTGCTGTTGCCGCTGGCGCTTGGCGTCGCATGGTTATCGATCGAGGGCACGCCGATGGCGCTGACCAAAATCGAGCGGATCAGCGCAGAGGCCCGCCGCGAAGCCGATCTGGCCAGCATCGAGCCAGGGCGCTTCACGATCATCGGGCCGGAAAGGGCCGTTGTTTATGGGGAAAGCATCTCCCCCGAAGGCTACATGGAGAACGTGTTCCTCGAGCGGCAGGTTGCCGATAACGGGGTCGAGGTCGTTGTCGCCAAACGCGGTGAGCAGGTCGATTCCGATGATCCGGATACCCGGATGCTGGTCCTGCATGAAGGGCGTCGCTATGAGGGCGTGCCGGGTACAGCGGCTTTTCGCGTTGTCGAGTTTCTTGAACACGGGATTCCGTATCGCTTGCCCAGCCTGAAGACGCCGAATCCGCGGCCGCGAGCGATGTCCTTTGCACGCTTATGGGAATCGAATGAGATCCACCACATCGCCGAATGGCAGTGGCGCCTGAGTGTGCCGATCTCGACCGTATTGCTGGCGCTGCTGGCCGTGCCGCTCGCGCGAAGTCGACCGCGTGAGGGCCGTTACGGACGCATTGCGATCGGGCTGCTCGTGTTTATCATTTATTTCAATCTGCTCAGTGCCTCGAAAGCCTGGACCGAGGAAGCGGTCATCTCACCCGCACTCGGCTTGTGGTGGGTGCATGGCAGTGTCGTGCTGTTCACCCTGGGGCTGCTGGGGTTGCAGAACGGCTGGCACCGGAGAATTCTGCGATGAATCTCCTGAGTCAGTACCTGCTGCGCACGATCCTCGCGAGTACCGCACTGGTACTCGTGGTTCTGCTTGCACTGGCCGGCTTGTTCGACTTTATTGCGGAACTCGACGATATGCAGGGCGGCTACCAGACTCCGCAAGCGATCCTGTTCACGGCGTTGCGCCTGCCGAACCTGGCGTTTGAGATGCTGCCTATTGCTGCATTGATCGGGTCTTTGCTGGGTCTGGGTGCGTTGGCAGGCAACAGTGAAATTATTGTCATGCGATCCGCCGGGTACTCGGTACGCAGGCTTGCCGGCATGGTCGCGGTATCGGGATTCGTGCTGCTTGTCTTTACGGGTCTTCTTGGCGAGTTCATCGGGCCGCCTCTCGACTTCTATGCGCGTGACATGCGGATGGAGGCGCGGTACGAGAAGGACGACGATCTCGGCAGTGACACCTGGGTAAAGGATGGGTCTGTGTACCTGCACCTTGAGCGCGTTAATTCCGAGTTCGAATTCGGTTCGATCTACCTGTTCAGATTCAATGAAGACCATGAGCTTGCGTCGATTGCGCTGGCCGAAAATTCGGGGATCGACGAAGACGATAACTGGATCCTCGAGAACCTCCGCGAAACGAACTTTAGTGACGATGGTGTGCAGGTAGTGCAATCGTCAGTCTCTGTCGAATCGTTTGAAGTTAACGCCGAGCTGCTGGGCAGTTCCCTCGCCAAGCCTCTCAGCCTCTCCGCGCGCGGGCTATTGGTCTATATAGACTACCTGAAGCGCAACAACCTCGATGCCTCGCAATATGAGTCAGAGATCTGGTATCGCGCGTCGCGCACAATGACCGTGCTCATCATGCCGATCCTGTCGCTTGCGTTCGTATTTGGATCGTTGCGCAGTGGCGGCGCAGGCGGCCGACTGATGATCGGTGTCGTGGTCGGACTCGCGTACTACCTTGCGAGCGAGACGCTGGCCAACTCCGGGCAGGTATTTAAACTGGACCCGGCCGTCGTCAACTGGCTGCCATTTGTGGTGTTGTGTGCAATAACCTCCATCGCACTCGCCAGAATCCGTTAGCTCGACTTACTTCTTTTGTTTTGGGTAGTAGACGATGCGCGTACCGCTGATGCGGTCGTGCCAGGTGAGCCGGTCTTTGTCCCAAAGCTGCCACAGGAAACCCAGTCCGGCCGGCGCCCACGAGAGCAGGGCGGCAAAGAAGCGAATATTGGCCTGGGATAGAGACACACACCCGCCTTCTCTGGGTTCAAGTTGCAGGCCCCAAGACTGCATGCCGAGAGTTCGGCCAATGCGCGTCCAGTACAGAACAAAGAACAGATAGATAATGAGGAATCGTGCGCCATTGTAGGCCATCACGTACTTTGCGCCACCTGCGTAGACGCTTTCGCCGCCAAGAAAAGTGGTGGAGAGGATCGCCAACATTACGAGGCACGCAAATATCAGAAGGGTGTCATAGAGAATCGCCGCGAAGCGGCGCAGCAAGCCCGTGTTCTGCATGGATCTAGATACTCGAGAAGTAATCGGCCATGCGTTTCCGCATGGTTGCGTCGGGCATAGTACCGAAACCGGCGCCGAGATTGTCAGCCATGTGGCGCGGTTTGCTGGTCGCCGGGATGGCGCAGGTCACGGCCGGGTGGCTCACGATAAACTTCAGAAAGAACTGCCCCCAGCTGTCAGCGAACTCCCGGGCGAACTCCGGCAGCTCCTTGCCAGCGACAGCGCGAAACAGCTGACCCGCCTGGAATGGACGATTGATCAGCACTGCGATGCCGAGTTCTTCTGCCAGGGGCAGCACCCGATTTTCTGCTTCACGTTCGCCGAGTGAATAGTTGATCTGGATGAACTGCGGTTTGAACTCTGCCATCTCCCGCGCAAGCGCATCGTGGGCGCCGGCGGTGTAGTGGGTTAGTCCGCTGTAACGGATTCGCTCTTCATCCTGCCATTCGCGAATAGTCCGCATGTGCACAGCCGTGTCGCGGAGGTTGTGAACCTGCATGAGATCAATGACTTCTGCGCGCATCAGTTCCGCGGAGCGGTTCATCTGTTTAATGCCGGCGTCACGTCCGTCGGTCCAGACCTTCGTGGCCAGGAATACGTCGCTTCGCGCTACGCCGGCTTCAATAACATCACCGATCACACGTTCTGAGCGGTTATACATCGGTGAGGTGTCCAGAAGGCTGCCGCCGGCGCCGGTCAGTCGCTCGACGATTTCCTTGCTGTTTGCAATCGCCTCGATCGTACTGTCCACGTCAAACACACTGTAGGTGCCAAGGCCAATGACGGGCAACGACTCGCCGGTCGCAGGGATGGGTTTGGTCAGCATACCTCTTGCCTCATCCGCATACAGGAGACCGGGCAACGCGCCAATCGCGGCGCCAGCTGCAACAAATTCCCTGCGGTTCCACATAGTGCTTACTCCACGCCACTCATCTTTAGAGCCTTGGCCCTGCGCTTGTAGTCTCTGCCGAGCCACAGGGCAACAACGGCAGAGAGGGCGGCGAACGGGACCATCACGAATGAGATGCCTGCCAGGCCCAGCCCCCATATTGACAAAAACTTGATCGTCCAGGTTCCGACAACGTCACCGCCGCGGTAGATGGCCGTATCGATAGCGTTTTTCGTCTTGTATTTTTCTTCGGGCGTCACGACAGAATAGAGCATGTCAGTCGATGGTTTGGCGAAGCCAAATCCGAGGCCACGGCGAACCACATCGAGTACGGCAACGGCCATCAGCGTCGGTTCAAGCGCGAGTATGACGAACCCGATTATCGACGCGAGAGGAAACAGAAACAGTGAGCGACCGATTCCAAAGCGCGTAACGACCTGCTTGACGAGGAACATCTGCGCAACGAGTGCCAAAGCATTCGCCGCAACATTCATGTTGGAGAAGAACTGCGTGCGCTCATCCGGACTCTGGATTGCCGCGCCAATAAGTTCTGCGCGGAACATATACAAGGCGGTGCCGAGCAGGCTTGCAACCAGTGACATCAGCGCGATGCCAAGAAAGTATCTTGACGAAAACAGGTGAGTTAAGCCGGCAAACGGATTGCCGCCGAGCGGCTTGTCGGTCTCGACCGTCTTTTCGATATCGCCCTCATGTTCCTGATGCACCCAATCCTTGAGTCGGCCAATACAAAACACCGCGACCAGCAGTACGGCGGCTGAAATTGGCAGAAGATTTTGAAAACCTATGGTGGTGACCAGTGCGCTCGTGATGACGCCCCCGATCAGCGCACCGATACTGCCGCCCGAGGTAATCAGGCCGAACAGCCGCCGACCCTGCTCGCGCGTATATATGTCGGCCATGAAACTCCAGAATACCGACACGACGAACAGGTTGAACACGCTGACCCAGACGAAGAAGATACGACCGAGCCAGATGTACTCCTGATTTTCGCCAATAGCCTGCGTAAAGACGAACCAGAAGATCAGGATGTTCGATATGAAGAACAGGTAGACCCAGGGGAGGAACACGCGGCGTGGATAACGTGATGCCACCCAGCCGAAGGCTGACGTCGCGAAGAGCATCGTTATGAAAGTGCCGATGAACAAATAAGGTATGGTGTTGGGGCCGCTGCCTACAGCCATTTCTTCGCGAACCGGCCGTATGATGTAGTAGGACGACAGAACACAGAAAAAATAGGCGAACGACCAGGCGACCGCGACAAATTCGTGCCGCTTGAGGCCGAAGACACTTTCGAGAAAGCCGTCGCTCGGTTTGTCGGTAGTGCTGGACGTCATGTCGCCGATCATAACAACAAGAGGGGAAAGAAATGGAAGCAACTGTCATTGTCACGTTTCTCGTGCTGGCGCAGTTCGTGTTTTTTGGCATCCAGGTGGGCGCAATGCGCGTCAAACACGGCGTTAAGGGTCCGGCCATAACGGGTCACGAAGAATTCGAGCGAATGAATCGCGTACACCAAAACACGATGGAGCAACTCGTCGTCTTCATACCGGCGCTGTGGATTCATGCGCAGTATGCGAACCCACTTTGGGGTGCCGGGCTGGCCCTGGTGTTTATCGTCGGCCGCTTTATTTATCGTGCTGAATACCTGAAGGATCCGGGTTCTCGGAGTCCCGGGTTCTCGATGAGTTTCATCCCTTCAGCGATTCTCTTGATCTGGGCGCTGGTCGCTGCTGTGATGCGACTCCTCTGATCTAAGTCTGCGATTCCGCGAGATTCGTGGCTGGCGGATGCCTCTCACGCAGTTGATCATTTCCTCGTAGTTCCAAAACGAAAGGAGATGAACGATGGCGAAATGGATCTTTGCCCTGCTGCTGGTCAGTGCAGGTACCCAGGCACGCGAACTGGCGCCGCCAACCGACGGTTGCGCTGTGCTCAACGATATTGTCTACGAGGAAGTGACCGCATCACGCTGGGGGATCACGGGTGCCGATCTGGCGCATACGAACCTGGGCGAGCCCAGTATTGTGGTATGCACCAATACGGCGCAAACCGTCAGCAAGGCGTTTGTGCAGGCGATGCGGGTAATTGGCGGTGACGTAGCGTGGCAGGGGAGCGTCGACCTTCGGGAAGAAACCTGCCTGAGCGGATTCATCGAGCAGTGCCTGCCGCGGGGCAGAAGTGTCTTGCGACCACTTTGGCATGCTGTCAGTAGTACGGTCCTGCGGGCCATGCCAGGGGGGTCGGCAACCGACCGCAGTATCTTCAATCGTGAATCAATGCGGTTGGCGGTGCGCGCATCATTGCGTACAAGCAACATTGCGGTCCGAGTGAGGTCACACTAGAGTCAGGTCTGAGGCGTCATTCCAACGTCGGCCTCGACTCGGATCAGCGGTTCAAATCCTCCACAGTGAGCGCAAGACAAATAAAAAGGGGCCGCAAGGGCCCCTTTCATTTGTCTGGTACTCCCTAGGGGATTCGAACCCCTGTTACCGCCGTGAGAGGGCGGCGTCCTGAACCACTAGACGAAGGGAGCGTAGTGGTACTCGACTGCTCGAGCGGGCGGCTATTATACGATCAACGAGGAAATGCTCAAGGCCTGTTTGGGCCTGATTGGCAACATTGTGGGGCAACGGGCTTCGGGCTGCTATCATACGGCGCAATTACTGGCCTTCAGACGGACACATTGTTGAAAAAGAACCCGAATAACGGGTCGAAAGAACCAAGCATCATTCCCCGCGCCGCCCATAACGTCACGAGGGCCGAGTTTTCCAAGAGCGCACTTAAGGTTCTGTATCGATTAGACAAAGCGGGCTACCAGGCTTTCCTGGTCGGCGGCTGCGTGCGCGACGCCATGCTGGAGCTGCATCCCAAGGATTTCGACGTCGCGACCGACGCCACGCCCGAAGAGGTCAAAGCCCTGTTCGGCAACTGCCGTCTGATCGGCCGTCGCTTCCGCCTGGCGCACGTGCGCTTCGGACGCGAGATCATCGAGGTGGCCACCTTCCGCGCCGCGTCCATTCACGAACACGATGATCATCACAGTGACGACGAGGGCCGCATCCTTCGCGACAATGTGTACGGCTCGATCGACGAGGATGTCTGGCGTCGTGATTTCACCTGCAACGCGCTCTACTACAACATCGCGGACTTCAGCATCTGGGACTACACCGATGGCTTCCAGCACATCAAAGAGAAACGCATCGTCCTCATCGGGGATCCCGAGATGCGCATGCGCGAAGACCCGGTGCGGATGCTGCGGGCCGTGCGCTTTGCCGCGAAGCTGGGCTTCGAGATTGATGAGCCGGTCATCAAGTCGATTGACCATCACTCACACCTGCTAACCAATGTGCCGGCAGCGCGCCTGTTCGATGAGTTTCTGAAGTTGTTCCAGGCGGGCAATGCCGAGCGCACCTTTGACCTGCTGCGAGACCATGGCCTCTTCAAGGAGATGTTCCCGGCCACTGACCAGGCGCTTGCGAACGATGAGGATTTCATGCGCTTCACGCGGGCTGCGCTGCAAAACACGGATCGTCGCGTAAGTCAGGGCAAGTCGGTTACGCCGATGTTCCTGCTTGGTGTGTTTCTCTGGATGCCAATCAAAAAGCTGGCGGAAATTCGGCGCTCCGAAGAAAAAATATCGGAATCCCAGTCGCTGGCTCTCGCAGCGTACGAGATCGTTTCTCAGCAACAGCAGAGGATCTCGATTCCGAAACGCTTCACAGTGCCGATGCGAGAAATGCTGGCGCTGCAACCGCGCTTCGAAGCCAAACGCGGCAAGCGCGCAATGAAGCTTCTTGACCACCGTCGCTTCCGGGCAGCCTACGATTTCATGCTGCTGTTGTCAGAAGTCGGCCAGGGAAATGCAGAGACTGCTCAGTTCTGGACCGACGTCCAGACGCAATCTGCGGCAGAGCGCGCGGACAGTTTCGAACTCGGCCAGCCGACGGGACAGAAGAAGCGTCGTCCGCGGCGCCGACGGCGCAAGAAGCCGGAACAGAGTTCGTGACACACGGCCCGCACTGGTATCCGGCTTACGTCGGTATCGGTAGCAATTTGCAGGGGCCGGCGCGCCAGGTTGAGAACGCCGCTGCCTTGCTTGCGGAGATTCCGGGCGCTCGGCTCACTGCCATGTCATCGCTGTATCGGTCGGGCGCCTTTGGTGGCGTCGAACAACCGGAATTCGTTAACGCCGTTGCCGCCGTGTTGACGACCTTGTCGGCGATGGATCTCCTCGCGGAACTGCAGGCTATCGAGCATCGCCAGGGGCGGGAGCGGGGCGAGGCTCGCTGGGGTCCACGCATTATCGATCTTGACCTCCTTGTCTATTCGGGGGAGAAAATCGATACGGCCGAGCTCTCGGTACCACACCCGGGCATCGGCGAGCGAAATTTTGTATTGTTGCCTCTTGTGGAGATCGCGCCGGATCTTGTCATTCCTGGTCTGGGCCGGGTGGCCAGTATTCCGGTTAACCTGGATGAGCCGAGCATTTCTCGCATTGCCTGAAGGAAACCTGTGTCAGTTAGTCCGCTGAAAACCTCAGCCAATTCAACTCGCTACATCGCTATCGAGGGACCGATCGGTGTCGGCAAGACAGCGTTGGCGAAGCGCCTTGCCGAGAGCCTGTCGGCCGACCTGGTGCTGGAGGAAGTGGAAGAAAATCCGTTTCTCGAGCGCTTTTATCGCGATGGTCGCTCGGCAGCATTGCCGGCACAGATGTTCTTCCTGTTTGCGCGGGCACGGCAGATAGAGGACCTGCGCCAGCCTGACCTGTTTTCCACGGTGAGGATCTCGGACTACCTGTTTACGCGCGATCGTCTGTTTGCCGAGCTGAATCTGGATACCGAGGAACTGAAGCTCTACGATCAGATTGCCGCCAACCTGGCCGTCGACGCACCGGTACCCGACCTTGTTATCTACCTGCAGGCATCCGTCGACGCGTTAATGCAACGGTTGGCTCGGCGCAATTCGAACTGTGATCGATACGTCGATCGTGCTTACCTGGAGAAGTTGACGGAGGCTTATGCGCGGTTCTTTCATGCCTACGATGAAGGTCCGCTCCTGATTGTTAATGCGTCGCAGATTGATCCGGTTAATAATGACGCGGACTACGAACAGCTGTTCCAGCAAATTGAACGAACCACGGGCGGTCGCCACTTCTTCAACCCGGTAGCCGCAGCACTCGCCTGACAGGTAGCACTCGATGTACACCCAGCTCGAACAACGCGGCATGCCGGAGCCACCGGTGAATGTCTCCACGCTGCGCAAAATGAAAAGCGAAGGCGAGCCAATTGCCTGTGTCACGGCGTACGACGCAAGTTACGCAGCACTGGTTGATGCCGCCGGCAATGACCTGGTGCTGGTTGGCGATTCACTCGGCATGGTTATCCAGGGTCACGACACCACCGTTCCGGTGACCGTCGATGACGTTATCTATCACTGCAAAATGGTTGCGCGCGGATTACGTCGCGCGTTCCTGGTAGCCGATATGCCGTTCATGAGTTACACCAAACCTGGCCAGGCGCTCGACAATGCGGTGCGCCTCATGCAGGAAGGCGGTGCAATGATGGTCAAGCTCGAAGGCGGCGACGACCAGGTAGAAATCGTCCAGCACCTCGCTCGTCACGATATTCCCGTCTGTGCACACCTCGGCCTGAAGCCGCAATCAGTACACAAGATCGGTGGGTTCAGGGTGCAGGGCCGGGAGCCGGACAAGGCGAGGGAAATGCTGGAATCGGCAAAGCGTTTGCAGGATGCCGGCGCCGATATCGTGTTGCTCGAATGTGTAC
>Ga0316188_10001088_pt1 | contig 12668 bp, 11 predicted proteins | sample Phiworburrow1_MG_FD_204933 | JGI IMG/M metagenome (GOLD analysis project Ga0316188, IMG submission 204933) | Coastal sediment microbial communities from Maine, United States - Phippsburg worm burrow 1 | ecosystem: Environmental > Aquatic > Marine > Coastal > Sediment | place: USA: Maine...
AACTCGTACGGGCCGCCGATGCCGTCGTAGTCGATGTCGGTGCCGGCTTCGATGAGTGCGATGCACTCCGCGAAGTTGATGCACTTCTCGCCGTCCTTGGTGACGCCGTTGATCTCGGCGGCGATCGCGGACGGATCGTCGGTACCGGCAATCGCCGCAGCGAGTGCCACGATCACCATGGCGTCGTAGGTCTCGGCGCCGTAGACGTAGATGCCGCCCATGTCACCGACGCCGTCGAGGCGGGCGGTGAAGTCCGGGATGGTCGTCAGGTCGACGGACGGTTCCGTACCGCGGAAGCCGGCGACGATCGAGGGATCGCCGGAGTTCTTGCCGATGTCACCGAGGTTGCCGTCGACGCCGTAGACGTTGGTGTCACTGGTCGGTCCGATACCGCGCTCGTGCATGGTGTTGAGGATGTTGCCCGACTCGGCGAAGCCGATCACGACGACCGCATCGGAGCCGGCCTCGACGAGGGCGTCGACTTCGGCGTCGAAGCTCTCGGTGTCGACCGCGTAGGCGAGGAATTCGTCGATCGTGCCCCCGTTGGCCTCGAAGTTGTCCTTGAAGGACTCGGCCAGACCGATGCCGTAGCTCTCCTGACGGTAGATCACCGACGCGGTCTCGTTGCCGTCGTCGAGGACGAGGTTGGCGAGCACGCGACCCTGCAGGAGGTCGGACGGTGCCGTACGGAAGTACAGGCCGTTGTCGTCGTACGTGGTGAAGTCAGGCGACGTGTTCGCCGGGCTGAACTGGATCACGCAGGACCCGGTGATCTTGTCGATCACGGTCTTCGACACGGCCGACGATGCCGCACCGACGATGACGTCCGCGCCACCTGCCAGCAGGCGGTCGACTTCGAGGTTGGCGGTGTCGGTGGTGGTGTCGCCCGAGTCGCCCTGGTTGAGCACGACGTCGGCGCCCAGGACGCCGCCCGCTGCATTGATGTCTTCCGCAGCGAGTTCCGCTCCGGCGATCTCGGCCGGACCGAGAGCAGCGAGGTCGCCGGTGACCGGCAGGATGGTGCCGAAGTTCAGCACCCCGTCGGTTTCGCAGCTGCCGTCGCCGGTCGCCGCGGCGTCGGTGGTGTCCGGCGCCTCGGTGTCTTCGGTCATCTCGTCGGTCGTGTCCGGGGCCGCGGTCGTCTCGACTGCGGCTTCCGTGCCGGCCGGTGCTTCGGTGCTGGACGAGGCGTCGTCGTCGCTGCCGCAGGCTGCGGCAACGAGAGTCAGACCGACCAGCAGCGCACCGACGCGCTTCACGCGTGATTTCTGCATGTTGTGGGTTCTCCCCCTTGTTGGGGTGCGGGCAGGGTGCCCGCACTCATAAGGATCTCCAATTGTACGCATCGTGCGGGGTGAATGGAACGCACTAGCGTTTCGGCACTGTGAACGACGCCAATTCCTCCACCACGAAGCCGAGCCGATCGGAGGTGCGCTATGGCGTTGCCGACCACGTCGCGACGCTCACGCTCGACGCTCCCGAGCGCATGAACACGATCTCCGGGATCATGTTGCAGGAGATCACTGAGCTGCTGCTGCGCGCCGATGCCGACCCTGATGTGCGCTGCATCGTGCTGACCGGGTCGGGCCGTGCATTCTGTGCCGGCCTCGACCTGCAGGCACAGATGGCGGGGCCGAAGGGCGGGCTCGGGAATCTGAGTGATTCCGGCGACGGGCCACCCTCGTTCACCGGCGAGTTCGACCTCCGGTCGGCGCCGCCGGTGGTGCTGCACAACCTCGACACGCCGACCATCTGCGCATTGAACGGCGGCGCGGCGGGGTACGGACTCGACCTCGCGCTCGGCTGCGACATCCGCATCGCCGCGGAGAACGCCAAGCTCAATCCGGGGTTCGCCAAGCGCGGGATCCTTCCCGAGAGCGGTGGAACCTGGTTGCTGCCCCGGATGGTGGGCTACGCCAAGGCTGCGGAGATCGCCTTCACCGGCCGCACCCTCAGTGCCGCCGAGGCGCTGGAGTTGGGCCTGGTCAATCAGGTGGCACCTGCGGACGAGTTCGAGAAGCGCACGGCCGAGATGGCATCGGACATCGCGGCGAATGCACCGCTCGCGGTGCGGGCGATCAAGCGCATGATGCGCGCCGCGGAAACCGAGACGTTCGAACAGAACGTGCACCACGTCTTCCTCCAGTTGTTGCCACTGCTGCGCACCGACGACTTCACCGAAGGCGTGAAGGCGTTCATGGAGAAGCGCGATCCCGAGTTCCACGGTCGGTGAGCGTCGACGAGCGGACTTCGTTGCTGGAGGGTCTGGCGACGACTCGGGCGATCCGTCGATACACCGACGATCCGATACCGGACGCCGACCTGGCATCGATCCTGTGGCATGCCGGTCGCGCCCCCTCGGGGTCGAATCGCCAACCGTTCCGGTTCCTCGTCCTGCGCGACGGGGTGCGGGCAGTGCAGGCCAAGGCCGTGCTCGGCGACGCGTTCCGGGCAGGGTGGCACACGAAACGCCAAGCTGACGGCTATCGACCCTCGCGCTTCGCCGACTCGATGCAGCGTTACGTCGACCGGTTCGAACAGACCCCGGTGGTCGTGCTCGTGTGTCTCGTCCGGTATCGGAGCGCGTCGCCCTACGAGGGCGCATCGGTGTATCCGGCCTGTCAGAACCTGTTGCTGGCCGCTCGGGCGCTCGGCTACGGCGGCGCATTGACGATGTGGCACCTCGGCGTCGAGGCCGAACTCCGTGAACTGCTCGACATTCCCCCGGACGTGGCTCTGTCGGCGTGCATCACACTCGGCGTGCCGGAGGGCCGTCACGGCCCCGTGAAACGCAAGCCGATCGACGAGGTCGTCTACGACGACACCTGGGGAGAGCCGGCCGCCTGGATCTAGTCTGACGCCGTGCCCTTCGTTGCCGGCGTCGACTCGTCCACCCAATCGACGAAAGTCGAGATTCGCGATCTGGACACCGGCGAGATCGTCGCGTCGGCCTCGTCACCGCATCCTGCGGTGACGCCACCGTGCAGCGAACAGGATCCGCAGTCGTGGTGGGGGGCGTTCGAAGCAGCCTGGGCGACGGCGGGAGCCACACTCCGCGAGCGCACCGGGTCCGTCGGCGTTGCCGCGGTCAGCATCGGCGGCCAGCAACACGGCATGGTGGCACTCGATGCCACCGACGCCCCGGTTCACCCGGCGAAGCTGTGGAACGACACCGAATCAGCCCCCGACGCGGGCTGGCTCCTCGGGCAGCTGGGAGGTCCGACCGCGTGGGCCGACGCCGTCGGCAGTGTGCCGGTCGCGGCGTTCACGGCCACCAAGCTGTCGTGGCTCCATCGGACCTACCCGGAAGCGTGGGCCCGTCTCGCTCATGTGCTCCTGCCGCACGACTACCTGACGCACCGACTGACCGGCGGGTACACCACCGACCGTGGCGACGCATCCGGAACCGCCTACTGGTCGCCGGCGACGGGGCAGTACCGATGGGACCTGCTCGCGATCATCGACGCCGACCGTGACTGGACCGAGGTCGTGCCGACCGTGCTCGGGCCGCTCGACACGGCCGGGAACTGGAACGGGGTGACGGTTGCGGTGGGAACGGGCGACAACATGGCGGCCGCACTCGGCCTGGGCCTCGATCTGGGCGAGGCCGTGCTGTCGATCGGAACGTCCGGGACCGCGTTCACCGTGGCCGATCGACCCACCGCCGATCCGTCCGGCGAGGTCGCCGGCTTCGCCGACGCGACCGGCCGGTATCTCCCGCTGGTGTGCACCTCGAATGCGGCCAAGGTGCTCGACGCCGTCGCGCGGCTGCTCGGTGTCGATCACGACGAATTCGACCGGTTGGCCCTGGCCGCGTCCGGCGACCGCCGCCCCGTGATGCTGCCGTACTTCGACGGTGAGCGCACACCGAACCGCCCGAGCGCCACCGGCATGTTCAGCGGCGTTCGCAGCGACGTCAGTCGTGAAGAGTTCGCTCGGGCAGCCGTCGACGGTGTGGCATGCGGTCTGCTCGACGCGCTCGATTCGCTGCGTCGACACGCGACGCTGGACGGGAAGCTCGTCCTGACCGGTGGTGGTGCACACTCGCGTGCTCTGCAGGCGGTGCTGGCCGGGTTGATCGACTGTCCGGTGATGGTCGCCGAGGTCGATCAAGCCGTCGCGACGGGAGCCGCAGTTCAGGCGGCCGCAGTCGTCGCCGGCACCGATCACCGTGCGATCCAACAACGTTGGGGCCTCGGGAGCGGCACGGTCATCGACCGCGCGGTCGATCCCGGGAGCCTTCGTGAGCGCTACGCCGAACTGCGCGACTCGACGGCGTGAGCGACCCATTCGATGTCCTCGGGCTCGGCGCCGATGCCAGTGCCGACGACGTGCGCGCAGCTCGACGCGAACTCGCCAAACGACATCATCCCGACCGTGGCGGCGACGCATCCTCGATGCAGGCCGTCAACGAGGCCGCCGACCGTGCTCTCCAACGCACCGGGATCCCGACCGGCGGTGAGTCCCCACGCGACCCGTGCGCACCCGGACCGGTCGCCGATGAACCCTGGGGTGGGCTGAGCCGGGACATGCCGTCGTTCACCGTGGAGGCGTTGCCGGCGGAGACGTTCGAAGGACTGCTGATCGTGACGTCGTGGCTCGGCGAGCTGCTCGACGACGACCCGCCGTACCGGCTCGACGTGCACCTGTACGAGCCGACGGACTGCTGGTGCCGCCTCGATGTCGTCCCCGATGCGGGAGCGTCGACGGTCAGCCTCACCGTCGCCGGTCTCGACGGTTCACCGACGCCGGACGTCATGGGGATCCGGGACCTGTGGATCTCCAACCTCAACGCCGTCGATTGGGCCTGACCCGATCCACGATGAGCCAAACCCGCCCATGCGGGGCGTTCGCTCATCGCAGAGGGGTGGGTGGCCGGAGGTTCAGTGGGGACGCGGGGCAGCAGCCTTGAACAGACGGTCGCGGATGGCGTGGCCCAGTCCGATCGGGGGTGGCAGGACGGCGATGATCGTGCCGACACCGCGGGCGTCGGCGTCACGGAGCCTGGCGTACAGGTCGTGTGCGTACACCACGAGATCGTCGGTCAGGTCGAGGACCTCGCTGCGGGGTGTCCCGGCACGGAGAGCGGACGCGTCGTCGGCGTTGTCGACGAGTCGAACCGCACATGCCGGCGCGTAGTGCGACGCCAGCATGCCGCTGGCTCGACTGGGGCCACTCGCGTCGTCGACGGCTCCGTCGAGCAGCCGCCGGATGTCCTCCACCGGTACGCCACCCGCACGCAGGATCTGCGGTGGATCGCTGACGAAGTCGACGATCGTGCTCTCCACACCGATCGGGCACTCACCGCCGTCGAGGATCAGATCGCGAGCGGGGTCGAGGAACTCACCCAGGTCGTGGAGCACGTGATCGGCGGTCGTCGGACTCACCGCACCGAAGCGATTGGCCGACGGCGCCGCGAGGCCGACGCCGACTCGTTCGAGCAGTGCGTTGGCGAGCCGATGAGCGGGGACACGGACGCCGACGGTGTCGAGGCCCCCGGTCACCTCGTCGAGCACGCCGCTCGCTCTCGGCAGGATGGCGGTCAATGGTCCCGGCCACGCCACCCCGAGCAGTCGTCGGGCGGCCGTCGGGATCGACGAGACCCAACGCGGCAGGTGGTCGGGATCCGCGAGATGCACGATCAGAGGGTGATCGACCGGTCGCCCCTTCACCGCGAACACTCGCCGTACGGCCGCCGCGTTGGTCGCATCGGCCGCCAGTCCGTACACGGTCTCGGTCGGCATGGCCACGAGGCCTCCGGCGCGGATCACCGCGACGGCGCGGTCGACGTCGGTGGAGATGAGCACCCGGGCGCTCAGCACAGGGCGTCGAGGAACTCGAGTGCAGCGTCGAAGAATCCGAACGACTCGGTCGTGGCGAAGTGGTCGACACCACGAAGTGTCTCGCACCGACCATCGGGAAACGCGGCGGCGAGTTCGTCGCCGGGATACACGAAGTCCTTGTCGCCGACGACGATGAGCACGGGACAGGTGACCCGGGCGCATCGTTCGGCGGTGATCGGTGGCGCCGGCGGACGCTTCATCACGGCGGTCAGGGCTTCGATGTCGTTGCCGGGCTGGGCGGCGTACTGGGTGAACAGCCGAACCGTGTTGTCGAGTGACGACGGGTCGCCGCCGGCGGTCACCGTCTCCAGACCGGCCACGATCGCCCGCGTGCCCGAGTCGTCGGGATCGAAGATGTTGGACCCGATACCGGCGAGCACGATGCGCCGGAATCGCTCGGGACGGTCGATGGCCAGACGGAGCAGGGTCATCGCGCCGAGTGAGAAGCCGACGGCGTCGACCGGTTCATCGGGGAGCGCGTCGAGGATGCGCGTCGTCAGGTCTGTGTACTGGTCGGGATCGTGCGGCTTCGGAGCGGTGCCGTGGCCGAGCAGGTCGATGCCGATGACCGGGACGTCCGCATCCTGCAGCAGCGCGGTGAACCCGCTGCGCTCCCACGTCGTGGCGAACGATCCGCCCCATCCGTGGATCAGGACGACCGGCGACGTTGTTCTTGTCATGGACGAGCCAGACTAGGGCCTAGCCTGTGGTCGCTTCCAGAGCGGGTGTCGTCGCAGTGACCACGCCGGCATCGAAAAGGATCTCGACCCCATGCGCATGCTTCATTCCGACCCCGGCTATGACCTGACCTACAGCGATGTGTTCATGGTCCCCAGCCTGTCCGATGTCCCATCACGGATGAGTGTCGATCTGCGGACGCCCGACGGCATCGGCACGACCATTCCGATCGTGGTGTCGAACATGACCGCAGTTGCCGGACGGCGCATGGCCGAGACCGTCGCCCGTCGAGGTGGCATCGCGATCCTTCCCCAGGACATCCCGGTCGACGTCGTCGCGAGGGTGATCGACTACGTCAAGCGGTGCCACACCGTGTTCGAGACGCCCATCACACTGGCACCGGATGCGACGATCGCCGACGCCCTCTCCCTGATCCACAAGCGCGCCCACGGTGCGGTCGTCGTCGTCGACGACGGCACCCCTGTCGGCGTGTTCACCGAAGGCGACGGCGATGGTTTCGACCGGTTCACGCAGCTGGTGAACGTGATGAGTTCGAGCCTCCACATCCTGAGCCCTGACATCGACCCTGCTGCCGCTTTCGACCATCTGGGTCGCAACCGGCTCCGTGTCGCGCCCGTCGTGGGCGATGACGGGCGCCTGCTCGGCGTGATCACCCGCGAGGGCGCGCTGCGCTCGACGATCTACGACCCGGCCGTCGATGCGCAGGGTCGCCTGATGGTCGGCGTCGCCGTGGGCATCAACGGTGAGCCCGCCGCTCGGGCCAAGGAGCTCGTGGGTCACGGTGTCGACGTGCTCGTGATCGACACCGCCCACGGGCACCAGACGCGCACACTTCGAGCGATCGAGTCGGTTCGCGCCGAACTTCCCGATGCGAAGATCGTGGCGGGCAACGTCGTCACGGCCGTCGGGACCCGCCAGCTGATCGAAGCCGGCGCCGACGTGGTGAAGGTCGGTGTCGGTCCGGGAGCGATGTGCACCACGCGCATGATGACAGGGGTCGGCCGCCCCCAGTTCTCCGCCGTCGTCGAGTGTGCGACCGAGGCGCAGCGGCTCGGACGTCACATCTGGGCCGACGGCGGCGTCCGATTCCCTCGGGACGTCGCACTGGCACTCGCCGGTGGTGCCGCGAGCGTGATGTTCGGCTCCTGGCTCGCCGGCACCTACGAATCGGCGGCCGACACGATGCGTGATCCGGATGGCCGTCTCTACAAGGAGAGCTTCGGCATGGCGTCGAATCGGGCGGTCAAGCACCGCACGCAGCTCGACGACGGCTTCGAACGGGCCCGCAAGGAGTTGTTCGAGGAGGGGATCAGCACGTCGCGGATGTACCTCGACCCCGCGCGGCCGAGCGTCGAGGACATCATCGACCAGATCGTGACAGGGCTGCGCTCGTCGTGCACGTACGCCGGGGCCGATTCGATCCCGGAGTTCCACGAACGTGCCGTCGTCGGTGTCCAGAGCACGGCGGGCTACGACGAGGGCCGTCCTCTCGGGGTGTCGTGGTGAGCCTCGCGACGAACGCCGTCGACCCGGAATCTCCGGTGATCGTGGCGATCGACGGTCCTGCGGGAGCGGGCAAGAGCACCGTGGGCCGGGCAGTCGCCGCGCGGCTCGGGCTGGAGTACCTCGACACCGGCGCCATGTACCGGGCGGTCACCTTCGCCGCACTCCGGCGCGGCCTCGATCCCGCGGACGACGACGATGTCGCCGAACTGTCGGAATCGGTGGAACTCTCGGTGGGGTCCGGACCCGACGGCACCCTCGTGCTGGTCGATGGCGTCGATGCGACGATCGAGATACGCGGACGCGAAGTCACCTCCGCCGTCAGTGCCGTCGCGGCGAACAGCCGTGTGCGAGCCGAGCTGGTCCGCCGTCAACGTCGGTGGGTGGCTGATCACCACGGAGGTGTGGTCGAGGGCCGTGACATCGGATCGGTCGTGTTCCCGGACGCGACGCTCAAACTCTTCGTCACGGCCTCCCCTCGCGTTCGCGCAGAGCGTCGGGTCGCCGAGATCGGCGGCAGCGTCGACGATGTCGAAGCGTCGATCGTGGCCCGTGATCGCAAGGACGTCATGCGTGCCGACAGCCCGCTGACGGAGACCGCTGATGCGGTGGTCGTCGACACGAGTGGCATGACCGTGGACGAAGTCGTGGAGCGAATTCTCGGTCTGCTTCCGGCATGAGCAAGCCGAAGACGTTCCTCGCTTCCGACACGCTGGGCAGCCGACTCGTCTATCGGGCGTTCCGGACGGTCATCTGCTGGTTCACGATCGTCTTCACCCGGATGCGGATCGAGGGCCGGGAACATCTTCCACGCTCTGGTGCCTACATCCTCGCGCCGGTGCACCGCAGCTATGTCGACACGCCGATCACGGCGTGCCTCACGACGCGCAGGATCCGTTTCATGGGCAAGCAGGAGATGTGGAAGTACCCGGCGGCCGGCTGGTTGTTCTCGTCGTTGGGAGCGTTTCCCGTCAACCGGGGCACCGCCGATCGTGAGGCACTGATGAGGTGCATCACGGTGCTCGACGGAGGAGAGCCCCTCGTGCTCTTTCCGGAAGGGGAACGCAAGGACGGCCCGGTCATCCACCCGTTGTTCGACGGAGCCGCCTACGTGGCCGCGAAGGCGCGGGTGCCGATCATCCCGGTCGGGATCGGCGGCTCGGCGAGGGTGATGCCGCGTCACGCGAAGATCATCCACCCCCGACGCGTGTGCGTGGTGATCGGCGAGCCGGTCTGGGTGACCGATCCGACCGACGCGACCGACGGCACGAGGGTGTCGCGTGAGGCCGTCCGCCTGGCGACTGCACGCCTCTCCGGCGAGCTGCAGCGATTGTTCGATCGGGCCGAGTCTCGCGTGGGGTGACCGCGTTCCGATCGATCAGCGTCTCGCCCGGATCAGCGTCTCAGTCGAAGAATGCGCGCATCGCCAGAGCGAGGTGCCCCGGGTCGTCGGCGCCGCACAGTTCACGCGCCGAGTGCATCGACAGCTGAGGGACACCGACGTCGACTGTCGGGATGCCCAGCCGCGTGGCCGTCACCGGTCCGATCGTCGACCCGCACGGCATGTTGTTGCGCGACACGAAGACCTGCCACGGAACGTCCGCCCGCTCGCACGCCCGCTGGAACAACCCGGCGGTGTCCGCCGACGTGGCGTAGCGCTGGTTGGAGTTGACCTTGATCGCGGGACCGGCATTGACGATCGGTCGATGGTCGGGCTCGTGACGCTCGGGATAGTTGGGATGCACGGCGTGAGCATTGTCGGCGGAGATGCACGCCGAGGCGGCGAACGATCGGTGGAGGTCGTCGTCCGAAGCGCCTCGTGCCGCTGCGAGCCGTGACAACACCGTCTGCAGGAACGGCCCTGCCGCCCCCGTGGCGCTCGCGGAGCCGACCTCCTCGTGGTCGTTCAGCACGATGACGGCGATCGAGTCGGTCGGACGCGCTTCGGCGAGTGATGTCACGGCCGCCCAGCACGACAGCTGATTGTCGAGACGTCCCGAGGCGAGCAGCGACCTGTCGGCTCCGAGCACGGCAGCACCCTGGACGTCGTACAGGCAGAGTTCCCACCACTGGGGCGGCGTGGCGAGGCCAGCGGCCTCGCCGATCCACTCTGCGAACTCGCCGCTCGACGAGGTCCCCACGCCCCAGACGGGCGTCAGGTGCTGCTGACGGTCGAGGATGAGCCCGGTGGCGTTGACCTCACGATCGAGATGGACGGCGAGTTGCGGGACACGAGCCACCGGATCGCCGACGTTGACGAGCGCGGAGTTGCCGTCGGCGTCGACGACGCGTCCGGCGACGCCGAGATCGCGGTCGAGCCAACTGTTGTTCAATATGCCGCCGTACACCTCGACGGCCAGCTGTCGCCAGCCGGCGGCGCCGGCATCGGGATGCGGTTTGACCCTGAGGCACGGCGAGTCGGTGTGGGCGCCCACGAGTCGGAAGGGAGCATGCGGACCGGGATCGTCGGCGGGGAGTCTCCATGCGATGATCGCCCCGCCGCGCACGACGTAGCCGGCCGAGGGCACCTGGTCCCACGCGTCCGATTCGTCGAGGCGATCGAAGCCGGTCAGACGGTCGATGGTCGAGGCGACGGCGTGCCATGGCGATGGCGAAGCGTCGAGGAATTCGATGAGGTCGTCGATCGGGGGCCGGTTCATCGTCAGCCCTTCTGGAACAGACCCATGGGAAGGCCGGTGCCGCGGAGGTGGCTGGTCTCGTTGACCGTCACGACCGAACGTTCACCGCTGGAGGCGGCGGCCACACGATTGATCGACGTGTAGTTGGGATAGAAGAAGCCTCGGGCGAAGGTGTCGAGACCCAGAACGTGCGAGAGATACCCGTTGATGACACCTCCATGACAGACGACGGCAACCCGCTGCCCCCCGTGATCCGCGATGATTCTCTCGATGCTCGACACGACCCGGTACCGGAAGTCCTCCTCGGATTCGTCGACCGACCACTCGCCTGCGAGCATCGCATGCCAACGCGGGTCGTTGGCGGCCTTCAACTCCTCGACCGGCACGTACTCGGAGCTGTGTTGATCCCATTCGGCGATTCCATCCGAGGTCACGATCTCCAGATCTCGGTGCTCCACCAACGGGAGCGCGGTCTGTTGCGCCCGCGCCAGCGGGCTGGCGTACACGGCGTCGATCTGTTCCGACTCGAGGTACCGGGCGAGGTGGGCGGCCTGCGCCAGCCCCGCCTCGGCCAGCTCCGGATCAGCAGCCCCCGTCGCGAGTTCGCGGCGAACCGGCAGGGCGTGGCGGATGATCAGAAGTTCCATTGCACGATAGACAAGCAGAAATGACCGGACGAACGAAGATCGTGGCGACCATCGGGCCGGCGAGCGACTCGGCCGAGGTGCTCGGCGAGTTGATCGAAGCCGGCGTCGACGTCGTCCGGCTGAATCTGAGTCACGGGTCGCTCGAAGGCCATCTCGAACGCCTCGCGCGGGTTCGCGATGTCGCGCAGCAGCGGGGGAGACCCATCGCGGTGCTCGCCGACCTCCCGGGCCCGAAGATCCGCGCCGGGGCGTTCCCCGACGGAGGGGTTCGGCTCGTCGCCGGCGAGTTCGTCACGCTGCGGCCCGGCGAGGGCACGAGCGATGTCGACCACATCACGGTGCCCTATCCCACCCTGATCGAGGATCTCGTCGTCGGCAGCCGGGTGCAACTCGGCGACGGGGCGATCGCCATGCGGGTCACCGAGATCGGTGCCGACTCGGTCGTTGCCCAGCTGGAGACCGGCGGGGAGGCCAGTGGCCGCCCGGGCGTCCATCTGTCGTCGGAGAGCCTCCGACTGCCATCGCCGACCGCCGAGGATCTCGTGCTGGCCGAGGCGGTGGCAGCGGCCGGAGTCGAGTACATCGCCGTGTCGTTCGTTCGGGCGGCCGGCGACGTCGATCAGGTCCGAGCGGTCGTCGGGAATCGCGCACGGCTGGTCGCCAAGATCGAGACCACCGCAGCCATCGACCAACTGCACGAGATCATCGCCGCCAGCGATGTGGTGATGGTTGCCCGGGGCGATCTCGGCATCGACTGTCCGATCGAGGACGTGCCGCACCTGCAGAAGCGGATCGTTCGGCATTGCGTGGAGGCGGGCGTCCCCGTCATCACGGCGACGCAGATGCTGGAGTCGATGATCACTGCACCGTCACCGACGCGAGCCGAGGTGAGCGACGTGGCCAATGCGGTGTTCGACGGCACCGACGCGCTGATGCTGTCGGGGGAGACGGCGATCGGGCACGACCCTGCGCTGGTCGTGCGAACCATGGCGACCGTCGCGGAACGGGCCGAATCGGAAGCGGCGTACCGGCAGTGGGCGAACCGGCTGGGGCGCATGCAGCAGGTGCCGCATCACGAGAAGATGTCGTCGATCGACACGATCACGGCCGCTCTCACCCATGCCGCATCGCAAGCAGCCCACGACTCCGGTGCAACGGCGATCCTGTGCTGCACGCGAAGTGGCCGCACCGCACGGGCGATGGCCCGATTCCGTCCGGCGGCTCGCATGATCGGCCTGTCTCCCGACCCCGCAGTCGTGCGTTCCCTCGCACTCAGTTGGGGTGTCGAACCGCTCGAGGTCGACCTGTACGGCACCACCGACGAGATGGTGTGGTTC
>Ga0316188_10001090_pt1 | contig 12663 bp, 9 predicted proteins | sample Phiworburrow1_MG_FD_204933 | JGI IMG/M metagenome (GOLD analysis project Ga0316188, IMG submission 204933) | Coastal sediment microbial communities from Maine, United States - Phippsburg worm burrow 1 | ecosystem: Environmental > Aquatic > Marine > Coastal > Sediment | place: USA: Maine...
AACCACCGCCCTGGATCATGAAGTGGCTGATCACGCGATGAAATATCGTGCCGTCGTAAAAGCCGCTGTTGGCGTAATTGATGAAATTTTCAACGCTCAGCGGTGCCTGCTCGGCAAAGAACTCGACGTGTATGTCACCCTTGTTGGTATGAATGACAGCGGTCGGGTTTTCGGCCGCCACGGCATGCTGAACAGTCAGCATTGCGATAAGCAGTAACACGACGGTAAATCCCCGCTTAAACAGAGCCTTTGAGTTCGCCATGATAGTCATTTCTCCGTGTGGATTCTGGCCGCAATTCGTGATGATACTGACGCATCGGGGCGACAGCCACTTTTTTCCCGGAATACGTTGAAAAACAGCGGGAAAACGGCCGTAAATATCGCTTTCGTGGTATAATTCGGCGCTTGGTAAAGGCCTCTTTGCGGATAGAAATTCTCTTCATTCCGTAAATACATAAATATAACTAAAACATTAGCTTATTAGATTATTCGGAGATAGTTTCAAGAATGGCTGAACTCGCCAAAGAAGTGCTGCAGGTAAACCTCGAAGACGAAATGCGCCAGTCCTACCTGGACTATGCCATGAGCGTCATTGTCGGGCGGGCGCTTCCTGACGTCAGGGACGGCCTGAAGCCTGTCCACCGGCGGGTCCTTTTCGCCATGAACGAGCTCGGTAACGAGTGGAACAAGCCCTATAAGAAGTCAGCTCGCGTCGTCGGTGACGTGATCGGCAAATACCACCCACACGGCGACACCGCGGTCTATGACACCATTGTGCGCATGGCCCAGCCATTCGCCATGCGGTACATGCTGGTGGACGGCCAGGGTAACTTCGGCTCTGTGGATGGCGATGCACCGGCCGCCATGCGTTACACCGAGGTGCGCATGTCGCGCCTCGCCCATCAATTACTGTCCGACCTCGACCGGGAAACGGTCGACTTCACGCCCAACTACGATGAGACCGAGCGGGAACCGGCGGTCATGCCTACGCGGGTGCCCAACCTGCTGGTCAATGGCTCGGCCGGCATCGCGGTCGGTATGGCGACCAACATCCCGCCCCACAACCTCAACGAGGTTATCGACGCTACCGTTGCCCTGATCGACGACCCGCAGCTGAGCGTCGACCAGTTGATGGAATACCTGCCCGGCCCCGACTTTCCCACCGCCGGGGTGATCAATGGGGCGCTGGGCATCCAAGAGGCCTATCACACCGGTCGTGGCCGCATTTACGTGCGGGCTCGCAGTAACGTCGAAACGGACGAAAACACCGGCAAGCAGGCACTCATCGTCACCGAGCTACCCTACCAGGTGAACAAGGCGCGCCTGCTGGAAAAAATCGCCGAGTTGGTCAAGGAAAAGAAACTCGAGGGCATCACGGAGCTGCGTGACGAGTCGGACAAGGACGGCATGCGCGTGGTGATCGAGTTGCGTCGTGGTGAAGTGCCCGAAGTAGTGCTGAACAATCTGTACAAACACACCACCATGCAAAACGTTTTTGGGATCAACATGGTGGCGCTGGTCCAGGGTCAGCCGAGGCTGCTCAACCTGCGGGAAGTGCTGGCCGCATTCATTGGTCATCGTCGGGAAGTGGTCACGCGGCGGACACTGTTCGATCTCCGCAAGGCCCGGGATCGGGCCCATGTACTGGAGGGCCTGACCGTCGCCCTGGCCAACCTGGACGAAGTCATCGAGTTGATCAAGGCGTCGCCGACGCCCGCAGACGCCCGGGAGCGCCTGTTGGATCGCTTGTGGCCCCCCGGATTGGTAGCGGCCATGCTGGGTCAGGGTGGTGCCGAGACTTCGCGCCCGGAGGATCTGGAAGCCCGTTTCGGCCTGCAGGAATCGGGGTATCAGTTATCGCCGGTCCAGGCGCAGGAAATACTCAATATGCGTCTGCACCGCTTGACCGGGCTCGAGCAGGAGAAGCTGGGACAGGAGTATAAGGAAATCCTGGATGCGATCCGCGAATTGCTGCAGATACTGTCCGACCCCGCGCGCCTGATGGAAGTGATTCGCGATGAACTGCTGGCGGTGCGCGAGCAGTTTGGTGATCAGCGGCGTACCGAGATTCTGCAGGATCGTCTCGACCTGAGCCTGGAGGATTTGATCACCGAGGAAAACGTGGTCGTCACGATTTCCCATGCCGGTTATGCCAAGTCACAACCGCTTGACCGCTACCAGGCCCAACGGCGCGGCGGTACCGGCAAATCAGCAACCCGCATCAAGGAAGAAGATTTTATTGACGAGTTGTTCGTGGCGAATACGCACGACACGTTGCTGTGTTTCACCAGTCGCGGCAGGATCCACTGGCTGAAGGTCTACCAGTTACCCCAGGCCAGTCATGTCAGCCGCGGCAAGCCCATCGTCAATCTGCTGCCGCTGGAGAAGGAAGAGCGGGTCAACGCGGTTCTGCCCGTGCGCGACTTTCCCGACGACCTGTTCGTGTTTTTTGCCACGCGCAGGGGAATCGTCAAGAAGACGCCGCTGTCCGAGTACTCGCGCCCGCGGGCCAACGGCATATGGGCGATTGATCTCCCTGAGGACGATGAACTGGTCAACGTCAGCCTGACCGACGGGCAGCAGGACATCATGTTGTTTTCGAGTTCGGGCAAGTGCATCCGCTTTGCAGAGAGCGACGTCCGCTCGATGGGCAGGGTCGCGCGCGGCGTCATCGGCATCCGACTGCAAAAGGGCCAGGAAGTGGTGTCCATGTTGGTGATGGACGAGGGCGACGTGTTGACCGTCACCGAAAATGGCTATGGCAAGCGCACTCCGGCTGTTGAGCATCACTGCCAGGGGCGCGGTGGCCAGGGCGTCATCGGCATCAAGACTTCCAAGCGCAATGGAGCGCTGATCTCGGCGATCCAGGTCACCGACGAGGACGACATCATGCTGATCTCGGACGGCGGCACCCTGGTGCGTACGACGGCCGGAGAAATCTCGACGCTCGGCCGCAATACCCAGGGGGTGACGCTGATCCGGCTGCGCCAGGAGGAAAAACTGGTCGGCCTAGAGCGCATCCAGCCCGAAGAAGAATCAGAAGAAGAATCAGAAGAAGAACCTGCCGCGTAGGACCGAATTCATTCGGGAACAGGATGATCCACGGTGGGGGGCGCGTGACACCCCGGTTCCGCCATGGGTACCGATTGAATTCGGTTCTACGGTTTCAGCGTCCTTGTCACCACGAACGCACCCCGAATATCGCCTTCCCGGAATCCCGTCGCCTTGTCGTCAGGGTAGAGCTCGGCAATTTTTTCCGCCACCGCCGGCGCGATGGCCTCGCCGTGACAGCCGAGGCAAAGTGGGGCCGTTGGAATTGCCTTCATGAATCGGTATTCCCGCTGACCGCTTGATTCGGCAACGTGCTGCCAACTCAACGCGCCGCTGTCCTCACCGGCTGCCTGCCGGGTTTCGAACTCCTGCAGCACCGCTGCCTGCCAATCGTTGGGCGCATTGTCCGGATTGCGGTTGCGCAGGCTGACCCGCGACAGCCTCATACCTTTGTCGATGGAGATTTTTGCGGCGATGGCTGGAGCTCGCTCATTACACACCTCGATGGCGTTGAGCGGTCCGCCTGCCTGCATGGCCGAGGTCAACTCGGCTTTCAGCGCTCCGGCAAAGGCAGCTACAGCCGATTGCGCCTCGGCCTGTTCAGCGGACTCTGCGGCGGTCAAAACGCTCGAAAACAGCGCGGCAGAGAGACAGCAAATGACAAATGGGTTCCGCATGATCGAATTCCTAAGTGATGACGTTCCGTGATCAGGCGTCGTGCACGACGGCGATGTTCAGAATCTTTTTGCCGGTAAGCGAGTTGGTCACGAGGCACACCTGCTCGGATCTCTCGGCCAGGCGATGGGCCTTGTGCGTATTGCCGCCCTCGGGCAAGCGCAGCGAGACATCGATATAGAATTCAGTGAACTGAGTCACGCGGTCCACCCGGTCCAGAATGCCGGTAACCTCGCAGGTCACAGAGTTCCAGTCGAACTTCGCGCCGCGCGTAACCGCCCGAAAGGTCAGGATGAAGCAATTGGCAACCGCGCCCACCAGCATGGTTTCCGGCGACCACTTGTCGCCCGGGCCGTCGAATTCCGGCGGTGGCATGGCCGCGATGTTCTGCAGGCCGGGGCTGCTGGTGTCGATGATGCCTTCGATGCCGCCCTGGGCGGCGGCTTTGTATCGGTGTGGGTAGTCCTGCATGGCTGTCGCCGCTGTATTGAGTGACTCAGATTATTGTCGCCACCGGCAGGTGGCGACATGACCGGTGTCAGTGGATTTACAGTTTGGAGAGCACGTGATCGGCACTGCTGACCCGGAACTCGCCAGGTCCTTCGACGAACAGGTCGGTCACCCGGCCGTTCTCGACGATCAGGGCAAAGCGCTGCGAGCGGTGCCCCATGCCGAAGGCGGTGGCGTCGAGTTCAAGCCCCAGTGCACGGGTGAAATCGCCGTTGCCGTCGGCCAGCATCAGGATGTGCCCGGCGCCGGCGCTCTTGCCCCAGGCATGCATTACGAAGACGTCGTTAACCGCCATGCAGGCGATCGCATCGACGCCCTTCGCCAGGATGGCCTCCGCGTGCTCGACGAATCCGGGCAGATGCTTGGCGGAACAGGTTGGTGTGAAGGCGCCCGGCACCGCGAACAACACGACTTTCCTGTCGGCAAAGAGTTCGTTGGTGCTCAGGGGCTCCGGACCAGTGTCCGTCATGATGCTCAGTGTGCTGTTGGGAATCGGGTCTCCGACTTTGATCGGCATGGGCTGGCTCCTGCTTGTGGGTTCGAACCGGGAAATGTATCAAACGCTCCGAACCCAGATGGTATCCGGGGGACGAATATGCAAGGGCTAACGATTGACCGCCCGGTTTCAGGCGGCCATGGCTTCGGATATGGCCGCGAGCAGCAGGTTGGGGTTGACGGGCTTGGTCACGTACTCACGGGCACCCTGGCGCAGACCCCATTGACGGTCGGCTTCGCCGTCTCGGGTGGAGACGAAGATTACGGGAATGTGCCGGGTTGATTCCGTCCGGCCCAGTTTGCGCGTGGCCTGGTATCCGCTCATACCGGGCATGACGATATCCATCAGGATGACGGCTGGGTGTTCCGATGCGGCGACTTCCAGGGCCCGCTCGCCCGATTCGGCGACCACGGCCTGGTGACCGGCGCGCTCGACCATCTGGCGCAGGCTGTAAAGCTGTGCCGGTGAATCGTCGACTATCAGGACTTTAGGCATGACGCCTCCCGCTTCCTGCGGCTGTGATCCATTTGCGGTCCATTATGCCGTAAATGGATGAAAAATGTGAATTACTTTTTTGCGCAAGCGGCCGACACGGGCCTCGGCCGGGGGGAGCAGGGACGCGAGGTTCTTTATTGCCGCGGATTGCCTAGTGCCCGATTCTGACGACGGTCCTGCCGAGAGAGTGGCCGTCCATCATCCGTTCGAACACGGGGCTCATGTCGTCCAGGGTGACCTCGTCACGGATGATCTCGTGCAAATGGGGTGGTTTCCATTCCTTAGCCAACCGGTTCCAGAGGGTCCGGCGCAAATCGATGGGGCAATTGGCAGAGCTGATTCCAAGCAGGCTGACGCCACGCAGGATCATTGGAAAAACGGTAGTCTGCAATCCCTGCCCGCCGGCCATGCCGCAGCAGGCGATGTTGCCCCAAAGATCGATGACCCGGCTGATGCCGGCCAGCATGTCGCCGCCCACGTTGTCGATGCAGCCGGCCCAGGCGGCACGCTCTAGCGGCTTTTGACCCCAGTACAGATCGTGACGTGAAATGCATTGGCGCGCGCCGAGGTGTTCCAGCCAGTCGAATTCCTCGACCTTGCCCGTGATGGCATGCGCTTCGTAGCCGGCGGCTGTCAGCAGGTCGATTGCCACCGTGCCGACGCCACCGCTGGCGCCGGTCACCACGATCGGGCCCATCGCGGGCTGCTGGCCATTGGCTTCCATGCGGTGCAAGCACATGGCCGCGGTGAAGCCGGCCGTGCCGAGCCCCATCGCTTCGCGTAAAGTCAGGCCATCCGGCAGGCGCACGATGATGTCGCTGGGCAGACGCAGGTATTCGCTGAAGCCGCCGTCCCGCGTCTCGGAGAGGCCGCTGCCATTGGCGAGGACCTGGTCGCCCGGTTGAAACGCGTCGCTGGCGGATGCCACCACGGTGCCGGCGACGTCGATACCGCCCGAAAGAGGCGAGTGCCGCAGAATCTTCCCCTTGCCGGTGGCGGCCAGCGCATCCTTGTAGTTGATGCCCGACCAGGCGACCTGGATCGTGACGTCCCCTTCGGAAAGATCATCCAGTGCGATGTGCTCGAGGCCGGTCTGGAAGCCTTCGGCATCGTCGTGGATGCGAAAGGCCCTGAAGCGTTCGGGGACGCTCATCAGTTGCCCCGGTGAATGGCGCGCCGGTCCACGTGCATGGCAGCCTCGTGCACGGCTTCAGACAGCGTGGGATGCGCGTGCACGATGCGCGCGAGATCTTCGCTCGAACCCTGGAATTCCATGGCCACGACGCACTCGGCGATCAACTCGGAAGCATTGGCTCCAAAGATGTGCACACCGAGGATTTCATCAGTCTCGGAATCGGCCATGATTTTCACCAGCCCCGCACCCTGGCCACCCGCCAGCGCCCGGCCATTGGCGGCAAACGGGAAGGTGCCCGAGCGGTATTCGATACCCGCGTCTTTCAGTTCCTTCTCCGTTCTGCCAACCCAGGCAATCTCCGGATCGGTGTACACGACCCACGGCACGGTCTCGAAATGGATGTGCGCGGGTTTGCCGGCGATCAGCTCTGCGACCGCAACGCCTTCCTCGGAAGCCTTGTGCGCCAGCATCGGGCCCCGCACGCAGTCGCCGATGGCCCAAACGCCGGGGGCCGAGGTGCGGGACTGTTCGTCGACTTCGATCTGCCCCCGCTCGGTCAGCCGAACCCCGGAGTCGTCCGCCAGCAGCCCTTCGGTGTAGGGCTTGCGGCCGACGCTGACCAGCAGACGGTCGAAGCTCAGTTCACTCTCGCCATCCGCGGTTTCGATGGTGACTACGACCTTTTTCTTCTTCACGGCCGCCTGCTTCACCCGCGTGGAGAGCCTGATGTCGAGGCCCTGTTTTTTGAATTCACGTTCCGCCAGCTTGGCGATGTCGCGATCGGCCAGAGCCAGGAAATCCGGCAGCGCCTCCAGCAGGGTCACCTCCGAACCCAGGCGGTTCCAGACGGAACCCAGCTCCAGCCCGATCACGCCGGCGCCGATAACGCCCAGCGTTTTGGGTGCGTGGTCGAAATCCAGAGCTCCCACATTGTCGACAATGTACTCGCCGTCGAATGCGACGTTGGGAATCTCGATCGGCACCGAGCCTGAAGCCAGGATCACGTTGTTCGCCGAGAGTTGCAGCGCCGTCCCGCCGTCGACCGGTGAGACGGTGACCTGACGACTGCCGGCGAGCGTGCCGGTGCCGTGATAAAAGGTCACCTTGTTGCCTTTCAACAGCTGGGTGACACCAGCGGTGAGCTTTTTCACCACACCGTCCTTGCGCGCCAGCATGGTCGGCACGTCTATGGCGGCTTCCTTGACGCGGATTCCATGTGCCGCGTATTCATGCTGCACGTGATGGAAGTGCTTGCTGGAATCCAGCAGCGCCTTGGACGGAATGCAGCCAACGTTAAGGCAGGTGCCCCCCGGGGAAGCCTTGCCATCCTTGCCGCTGTAGCTGTCGATGCAGGCGGTTTTCAGACCCAACTGCGCAGCCCGGATGGCGGCGACATAGCCGCCCGGGCCTCCGCCGATCACGATTACGTCGAACTTCTCAGCCATGGTTTCTCTCTCAAATGCCCAGCAGCAGTCGTGCCGGATCTTCCAGTGCGCTCTTCACCGCCACCAGGAACTGCACCGAGTCCTTGCCGTCGATGATGCGGTGGTCGTAGCTCATGGCCAGGTACATCATGGGTCGTGCCACGATTTCGCCGTCGACCACGACCGGTCGTTCCTTGATCGTGTGCATGCCGAGGATCGCGCTCTGCGGAGGATTCAGCAGCGGCGTCGACAAAAGGGAGCCGAATACGCCCCCGTTGGTGATTGAAAAGGTGCCGCCCTGCAACTCTTCCAGCGTGATCGATCCCGTGCGTGCTTTCTCGGCGAAGCCGGCGATGGCCGCCTCGAGTTCCGCAAGTGCAAGGTTTTCGGCATTGCGAATGATCGGCACCATCAGGCCGCGCTCCGTTGAGACGGCGATGCCGATATCCTGGAAATTGTGGTAGACGATTTCATCGCCCTCGATCGAGGCATTGACCACCGGGAACTTGCGCAAGGCATCGCAGCAGGCCTTGACGAAAAAGGACATCAGGCCCAGCTTGATCCCGTGTTTCTTTGTGAACTCCTCCTGGTGGCGGCGGCGCAGATCCATCACGGCCTTCAAGTCGACCTCGTTGAACGTGGTGAGAATGGCCGCCGTGTTCTGGGCTTCCTTCATGCGCTCGGCTATGCGGCTGCGCAGCCGGGTCATCTTGACCCGTTCCTCCTGGCGCGAGCCGCCGCCCCTCAGGAAGCTCAATACATCGCCCTTGGTGACCCGGCCGCCACGACCGGTTCCCTCGACGCTCCTGGCGTCGATCCGTTCCTCCTCGGCGACGCGCCGGGCCGCGGGACTGAGCCGGGGCTCGTCCGCCGCTTTTTCCGGCTTCGCGGTCGCAGAAGGTTGAGCGGGCGCCGCGACGGGCGCCTCGGTGACGGGCTCCGCTGCCGCGGCAGGCCTCTCGACGGCACCTTCCTCGATGATCGCGATGACGTCGTCGCTATGCACGGTGTCGCCCTCTCCGGCGCGAATCTCCTTGACCGTGCCATCCACCGGCGCCGGCACCTCCAGCACCACCTTGTCCGTCTCGAGGTCCACGAGATTCTCGTCTCGAAGCACGGTATCGCCCGCCTGCTTGTGCCAGGTGGCGATCGTGGCGTCTTCCACCGATTCAGGCAGAACGGGTACTTTAACTTCAATCGTCATCTCGTCATTCCTACAAAATGGCTTGCTTGACCAGCGCCTGCTGCTCTTCCAGGTGCACCGTGTAATAGCCGACCGCGGGGGAGGCGGATTGCGCCCGGCCCACGTATTTCAGTTCCTGCCCCTCGGCGATGCAGGCTTGCAGATGATGCCGTATCGGGTACCAGGCACCCTGGTTTTTAGGCTCTTCCTGGCACCAGACGACCTCTGTCGCGTTGGGGAACTCGTTGACGAAGCCCCTGAGGTCGGCTTCCGGAAACGGGTACAGCTGTTCCACCCGCATCACGGCGACTTCACGGATCTTTTCGGCGTCGCGCTTCTCCGCGAGGTCGTAATACACCTTGCCGGAACAGAACACCACGCGCTTGATTTCCTCGGCGTCGCCGGGGCCACGATCACCGATGACCTGCTGGAACCGGCCGCCGGTCAGCACGCTGAGCTGGGAGGTTGCCGCCTTGCTGCGCAGCAAGCTCTTCGGCGTCATGACGATCAAAGGCTTGCGCAATGGCTGCAGGACCTGGCGGCGCATCAGGTGGAACATCTGGCCCGGCGTGGAGGGCACGCAGACCTGGATGTTGTGATTGGCGCACAGCTGCAAAAAGCGCTCAAGCCGGGCACTCGAGTGTTCCGGGCCCTGGCCTTCGTAGCCATGCGGCAAAAGCAGGGTCAGGCCGCATAGCCGTCCCCACTTGGCCTCGCCGGAAGTAATGAACTGGTCGATCACCACCTGGGCGCCGTTGGCGAAGTCACCGAATTGGGCTTCCCAGATGACCAGGGTGTCCGGCGCCGCCGTGGCGTAGCCGTATTCAAAACCCAGCACCGCTTCTTCGGACAGCAAGGAGTCCACGACCGTGACGTGCAGATCGGGATTGATGCTCTGCAACGGCGTGTAGGTGCTGCCATCTACCTGGTTGTGCAGGACCGCGTGGCGATGGAAAAACGTGCCCCTGCCGGAATCCTGCCCCACCAGCCGGAACTTATTGCCCTGATCGATGAGCGTCGCGTATGCCATCGTTTCGGCGAAACCCCAGTCCAGGGGGATTTTACCCGTGGCCATTTTGCGGCGATCTTCGATGATGCGCTTGACCCGGTTGTGCAACTGGAAGCCGTCGGGCAGCCGGGTCAGTTTGCCCGACAGTTCGTGGATCTTCTCGAGCGGCACCGCGGTGTCCATGTCATACGGCTCGTCGAGGTGGTCGAAATCGTGCCAGCGGGCCGCATACTCGTTGGTCCGCGGTTCCGTCACCACGTCGGCGACCTGATCGCCCTTGTCCAGGTGCTCGCGGTATTCTTCCATCAAGGCCTGCACCTGCGCCTCGTCCACCAGGTCCCGCTTGACCAGGCGGTCGGCGTACCTGCGACGGGTGGTCTCCATGCCGCGAATTTTCTTGTACATCAGCGGCTGGGTGGCGGCTGGTTCGTCCGCCTCGTTGTGGCCATGGCGGCGGTAGCACACCAGGTCGATCACCACGTCACGCTTGAACTTCAGGCGGAAGTCACAGGCGATTTTCATGACGTGGTGCACAGCTTCCGGATCATCGCCGTTGACGTGGAAAATGGGCGCATGGACCATCTTGGCTATGGTCGAGCAATACAGGGTGGAGCGCAGGTCCTGCGGGTTGCTGATGGTGAAGCCGACCTGGTTGTTGACCACGATGTGAAGCGTCCCGCCTACACCGAAACCGCGGGTTTCAGACATCTGGAACAACTCCATGACGACACCCTGGCCGGAAAATGCGGCGTCGCCATGTACCAGGATCGGCATGACCTTTTCATGATCGAGGTCCTTGCGCCGCACCTGGCGTGCACGGGCCGAGCCCAGCACCACGGGATCGACGATCTCCAGGTGCGAGGGGTTGAATGCGAGCACCATGTGGACCATGCCGCCCGGTGTCTGGATATCCGATGCGAAGCCGAGGTGGTACTTGACATCGCCTGAGCGCAGCGGATTGTCTTCCTTGCGATGACCCTCGAATTCTTCGAACAGCATGGCCGGTGATTTGCCCAGGATATTAACCAGCACATTGAGACGCCCGCGGTGCGCCATGCCTATGACCACTTCCTCGACGCCCTGGCCGCCGGAGTGGATGATGGCCTCATGCAGCAAAGGGATCAGGCTGTCGCCGCCTTCCAGCGAAAAACGCTTCTGTCCGACATAGCGCGTGTGCAGGTACTTTTCGAGACCTTCAGCCCCGGTCAGCAGGCGCAGGATGCGCAGTCGTTCCTCGTCGCTGACGGCAGGGATGCCCTGGCAACCCTCGAGGCGCTCCTGCAGCCACCGTCGCTTGCGGGTATCCGAAATGTGCAGATACTCGATGCCAATGCTGCCGCAATAGACGCGCTGGCATAGGGCAACGATGTCACGCAGTTTCATCCGGGGGGGGGCGACCAGCGAGCCGCTGTCGAACTCACGATCCAGGTCGGAGGCATCGAGGTCATGGTATGCCGGATCCAGATCGGCTACCGGTTCGTAGTGGGGCAGGCCCAGTGGGTTCAGGTCTGCGTTTTCGTGGCCGCGCAGCCGGTAGGCCGAGATCAGCTTGACGACGCTGGCTTCCTTGCGGTCGGCCAGCGAACTGTCAGCCATGCTGGTCAGGCGGCCGAGTTGACGGAATTTCTCCTGGACATCGAGATGCCCCATCTCGGTTTCCGCGCCGTCGCGCAGATCGGCAAACACTGCCGCCCATTGCGGCGGGACGCTGGTTTCATCTTCCAGCCAGTCTTCGTACCACGCCTCGATGTACGCTGCGTTGGCGCCTGAAAGGTGCGATGTTTTGTAGAGTTCCTGCAGGCTCCGCTTCACCCTATTTCCCGCCTCGACTTAGCACATTGTGGCCCGATTGGCTGCGCCCGATAACCGGCAAACGCCGATCTGGCCGGAGAACTGACGTAATCCACCATTATAACGGCTCGATGAGCAGATGTCCTTCGTTGATGAGCTCGCACAGCAGGTTCAAATCGACGTTCAACTGCTCTGCTGTCGCGGCCTGCAGGCGCTCCGGATCGCAGATCGCCACGGCGGCCTCGATGCTGCACGGATAAGCCGATCCACTGGCGAAAAGCAGGGCGCCTTTCGCGGTTTGCAGCCAGGCCAGCCGGGTCCAGGGATTGTGATGAAGCCTGGCGCCGCGCTCCAGTTCTTGCAGCAATTCGGCCTGGCCGGTTGGCCGGGGCGGCGGCGCCGGTTCATGCGCCAGGCGGTAGCGTGACAGGAAAGCGCCGACAAAGGCGGGAAAGCGCCCGGAATCCTCGATCGCCGGGCGCAGCAGATCGCGCAGCCTCGTTAGAGCGGCGCCGTCGATTTCTCCTGGACGCATGGCGGGTGCAATATCCGGGTCCCGGTAGCGACCGCCTTCGTCCGGGGCCGCGGCCAGCCATTCACCGAGGGCCTGCAGGAGGTCCGCGGCGCTCGGGGCGCGCATGCCGATCGACCAGGTCATGCACAGCGGGGCGGCGCTGCCTGCTTCCGCCGGGCCATCATCCGGTTCCACCGCGACGCCGTGATGTGCCACGCCGGGCGGCAGATAGAGCATGTCACCCGGGTCGAGTTCCCAGGTCTTTTCTGAGTCGAATGCGTGCAGGACGTTGAGTTCGCAATCCGGCAGCAGCGTTGAGTCGAAAGTCGTCGAGATCTCCCAGCGGCGGCGGCCGGCGGCTTGCAGCAGGAACACATCGT
>Ga0316188_10001091_pt1 | contig 12659 bp, 10 predicted proteins | sample Phiworburrow1_MG_FD_204933 | JGI IMG/M metagenome (GOLD analysis project Ga0316188, IMG submission 204933) | Coastal sediment microbial communities from Maine, United States - Phippsburg worm burrow 1 | ecosystem: Environmental > Aquatic > Marine > Coastal > Sediment | place: USA: Maine...
TGCGAGGCCTCGCGCAAGTTTGGCGTTTTGGCTCCGGCCGGCCGCTGACGCGGCCTTGACTTCGCTGCGCGAAGTCAGCCTGCACCGAAACCGGAAACTGATGCGAGCCCTCATGCGAGGCCTCGCATCAGTTTCCGGTTTTCGAAATCGACGCGCAGCACGATCGCCAGGGCGACGCAGTTGACCAGGACGCCGGTGCCGCCGTAGCTCATCAGTGGCAGGGTCAGGCCCTTGGTCGGCAGAAGGCCGACGTTGACCCCCATGTTGATGAACGCCTGGAACCCGATCCACAGTCCGACGCCCTTGGACGCGAGTCCGGCGAACACCCGGTCGAGCGCGATCGCCTGGCGACCGATCTCGAACGAACGCTTGGTCAGCCAGTAGAACATCACGATCACCACGGTCACACCGACCAGTCCGAGTTCCTCGCCGATCACCGCGAGCAGGAAATCGGTGTGGGCCTCGGGCAGGTAGTGGAGCTTCTCGATCGAGCCGCCCAGGCCGACGCCGAACCACTCGCCGCGGCCGAAGGCGATCAGCGAGTGCGTCAGCTGATAACCCTTGCCGAGCGCGTCCGCGAACGGATCGAGGTAGGCGAAGATCCGGTCGCGCCGCCACGGCGACATCATGATCAGCAGCGCGAAGGTCGACAGCGCGGTGACCACGAGCCCGGCGAACAGACGGCCGTTGACGCCGCCCAGGAAGAGCACACCCATCGCGATCGCCGCGATGACGATGAACGCGCCGAGGTCCGGCTCGAGAAGGAGCAGCAGGCCGACGACCGCGACCGCGGTGCCCATTGGCGCGAACCCGCGCGAGAAGTTCTGCATGTAGTCCTGCTTGCGCACCGTGTAGTCGGCGGCGTACAGCACCACGAACAGCTTCATCAGCTCCGAGGGCTGAAGATTGATCACGTACAGCGACAGCCATCGCCGCGCGCCGTAGACGACCTTGCCCAAGCCCGGGATCAGGACGATCACCAGCATCACCAGCCCGAGCAGGAAGAGCGCCGGCGCCCACTTCTGCCAGATGCGCACCGGCACCGAAAACGCGACCAGGCCGAGCATCGTGCCGAATGTGACCGCGAACGCGTGCCGCACGAGGAAGTGCGTCGTTCGATAGTTGGCGAAACGCGGCGAATCCGGCAGCGCGATGGAGGCCGAATACACCATCACCAGCCCGCCGAGCAGCAGCGCCGCGATGACCCAGATCAACGTCATGTCGACCGAATGCGGAGTCGCCGGCGACGCGGTTCGGGGGAACTCGCGGCTCCTGCCCGCGCGCGCACGACCCGGCAGACGAAGGCTCAGCATGCGACCCCCGCCTCGTCGGCCAGCGCCCGCACTGCGTCGACGAACACCTCGGCGCGGTGGGCGTAATTGCGGAACATGTCGAAGCTCGCGCAGGCCGGCGACAGCAGCACCGCGTCGCGCGGCTGCGCCAGCGCCGCAGCCCGAACCACGGCCTGCTCCAGGCTCGGGCAGTCCTCCAGCGGCACGCCGGTGTCGGCCAGCGCCGCCCGCAGGATCCCCGCGTCGCGCCCGATCAGCAGGACCGCGCGCGCGTTGTTGCGCACCGGCTGCGCGAGCGGGCCGAAGTCCTGGCCCTTGCCCTCGCCGCCCACGATCAGCACGCAGCGCCGGCCCAGGCCGTTGAGCGCCGCCACCGTCGCGCCGACGTTCGTCCCTTTGCTGTCGTCGTAGTACTCGACGTCCCCGACGATCGTGATCAGTTCGCAGCGGTGCGGTTCGCCCGCGAAGGCACGCAGGCCGTGCAGCATCGCCGCCATCGGCACGCCGATCGCGCGCGCGAGCGCCAGCGCCGCCAGCGCGTTGAGCTGGTTGTGCGCGCCGCGCACCCGCAGCGCGTCGGCGGGCATCAGCCTGCGCACGGTGCACGCGACCGGCTCCTTGCGTCGCCGGCCCATCGGCTCCTCGCCGGGCACTGCCTCTGCGAGCCATCGCAGCCCGCCGTCGTGTGCCAGCCCGAACTCGCCGGCGGCCACCGGCAGGCCGAGGCCGAAGCTCGCCGTCTCGCCGGCACGCCGCGGCTGCGTCGCCGGGTCGTCGCGGTTGTAGACGCAGACGGCCGCACCGCGATAGATGCGATGCTTGGCATCGATGTACGACGCCATCGACGCGTGCCAGTCCAGGTGATCCTGCGAGACGTTGAGCACCGCTGCGGCGGCGGGCGCGAGACTCTCGGTCAGCGCCAGCTGGAAGCTCGAGAGCTCCAGCACCCAGACCTCGGGCAGTTCGCCGGACGCGATCGCCTCGCGCAGCACGTCGAGCGCCGCCGGCGCGATGTTGCCCGCGAGCGCCACGCGCCGCCCGGCCTGCTCGCACAGGTGGCCGACGAGACGCGTGGTCGTCGTCTTGCCGTTGGTACCGGTGATCGCCACCAACTTCGGCCGGTAGCCGTCTTCGGCCATCGCGGCGAGCGCCTGCGCGAACAGCTCGATCTCGCCGAGCACCGGCAGCCCTCGCGCACGTGCGGCCGCATGGAACGCCGCCGTCTCGCCGAGCTCGATCGACAGCCCCGGACTCCACAGCAACACATCGACGTCCGTGAGCAGCGCTTCAGTCAGCGCTCCCTGAATGAACCGCGCATCGGGCAGCGCCTGACGCAGCGCCGCCAGCTGCGGCGGTGCTTCGCGCGTGTCGGCGACGCTGACCTGCGCGCCGCGCGCGGCGGCCCAGCGCGCCATCGCCGCCCCGGATTCGCCCAGGCCGACGACCAGCGCGCGACGGCCGCCGAGATCGAACAGCTGCAGCTGCGGCGAGTCGGCGGTTTGCGGGGTTGTCATTGCGCGGGTTCTCGCTGCGTTGCGCTCAGCGAAGCTTCAGCGTCGACAGGCCGAACAGCACCAGCATCATCGTGACGATCCAGAACCGCACGACGACCTGACTCTCCTTCACCCCGCCCACTTCGAAGTGGTGGTGCAGAGGTGCCATCCGGAAAATCCGGCGCCCCTGGCCGTAGCGCCGCTTGGTGTACTTGAAGTAGCCCACCTGGAGCATCACCGACACGGTCTCGGCGACGAACACGCCACCCATGATGAAGAGCACGATTTCCTGGCGCACGATGATCGCGATCGCCCCGAGCGCGCCGCCCAGCGCGAGCGCGCCGACGTCGCCCATGAACACCTGCGCCGGATACGCGTTGAACCACAGGAAGGCCAGCCCCGCTCCCGCGATGGCGCCGCAGAACACGACCAGTTCGCCGGCACCCGGGATGTGCGGAATCAGCAGGTATTTCGCGAAGACCGCGTTGCCGGTGACGTAGGCGAACACGCCCAGCGCGGCGCCGACGAGCACCGCCGGCATGATCGCCAGCCCGTCGGCGCCGTCGGTCAGGTTCACCGCGTTGCTGGTGCCGACGATCACGAAGTAGCTGAGCGCGATGAAACCGAGCGCGCCCTGCGGATACGCAATGTTCTTGAAGAAGGGAACGATCAGGTCGGCCTTTGGCGGCAGGTCCATGTCGAGGCCGTGGATGATCCACTTGTAGAACAGGTCGAGCGCCTCGGCGTTGGACTGCGCGGGCACCGCGAAGGCCAGGTACACCGCCGCGACGATCCCGATCAGCGACTGCCAGAAGTACTTCTCTGCGGCGCGCATTCCCTGCGGGTCCTTGCGCACGACCTTGCGGTAGTCGTCGACCCAGCCGATCCAGCCGAAGCCGACGGTGACGATCAGCACGACCCAGACGAAGCGGTTCGACAGATCGCCCCACAGCAGCGTCGCCGCGCCGATCGAGATCAGGATCAGCGCCCCGCCCATCGTCGGCGTGCCCGACTTGGTCAGATGGGTCTGCGGGCCGTCCTGACGCACCGCCTGGCCGATCTTCAGCTCGGCAAGCCGGCGGATCAGCGTCGGGCCGAACGCCAGGCCGATCGCGAGCGCGGTCAGCGTCGCCAGCACCGCGCGCAGCGTGATGTAGTTGAAGACCGAGAACACGCGAAAATCGCGCGCCAGCCATTGCGAGAGCTCCAGCAGCATCAGTGCACCGCCTCGGCGGTTTCGGCCCGCCGCACCAGCGCGGCGACCACCCGTTCCATGCGCATGAAGCGCGAGCCCTTCACCAGCAGGCAGGCACCGGGCCGTGCGAGCGCGAGCGCACGACGGCAGAGCGTCTCGATGTCGTCGAAATGCTCCGCCCCGGCGCCGAAGGCCGACGCGGTATCGCGGGTCGCCTCGCCCAGTGCGAGCAGGTGATCGACACCGCGCTGCGCGGCGTACAGACCGACCTCGCGGTGATACTGCGGCCCCTGCTCGCCGACCTCGCCCATGTCGCCCAGCACGAGCACCCGGGGATGGCCGGCGCCGGCGAGCACGTCCACCGCGGCGCGCACCGAATCCGGGTTCGCGTTGTAGCTGTCGTCGATCAGCGTCGCGCCGGTCGAGCAGTTCAGGCGTGCCATCCGGCCTCGCACCGGGCGAAAGCCCGCGAGGCCCGCGACGATCGTGTCCACGCCCACGCCGACAGCGTGCGCGCAAGCGGCGGCGGCCAGCGCGTTGCGCACGTTGTGCGCACCGTCGATCGCGAGCGACACGTCGCGCGTCGTCGCACCCACGCCAAGCGCAAAGCCGTCGGGCATCGCGTCCGCGGCCGCGCGCACCTCGAATCCGTCGCCGAGACCGAACTCGACGCGGCTGCGCCCGCCGGCGAGTTCGCGCCAGATCGGCGCGCAGGCGTCGTCGCCGGGATAGACCGCGATGCCGTCCGCCCCGAGCGCCGAGATCGCCGCGCCGTTCTCGCGCGCGGTGGCTTCGATCGAGCCCAGGAACTCCTGGTGCTCGCGCTGGGCATTGTTCACCAGCGAGACGGTCGGCTTCGCGATCTCGGCGAGCCAGGCGATCTCGCCGGGACGGTTCATCCCGAGTTCGAGCACTGCGACCCGGTGCGCCGGCGACAGCCTGAACAGCGTCAGCGGAACCCCGATCTCGTTGTTCAGATTGCCCGTGGTGGCCAGGCGCGCCGACTCGCCGACGTGACAGGCGAGGATCGCCGAGATCATCTCCTTGACCGTGGTCTTGCCGTTGCTTCCGGTGACCGCGATCAGCGGCAGCTCGAAGCGGCCGCGCCAGCCCCGGCCCATCTCGCCGAGCGCGCGCCGACTGTCCGGCACGATCAGCGCCGGCGCGCGGGTGCCTTCCACGCAGCGGTCGCACATCACGGCGGCGGCGCCCTCGCCGAACGCCTGTGCGACGAATTCGTTGGCGTCGAAGCGCTCTCCGCGCAGCGCCACGAACAGGCAGCCCGGCGTCAGCGCGCGCGTATCGGTGCAGACGTCCCGCACGACGGCGCTGCCGTCGCCGATCAACCGGGCGCGATCCAGCCAGCCGAAGGCTTCGCGAAGGCTAAACATCGTCGGCCTCCGCCCGCGCGCGCAACGCCCCCAGCGCCACCGCCAGATCCGAAAACGGATGGCGCACGCCGGCGATCTCCTGGTACTCCTCGTGGCCCTTGCCGGCGATCAGCACCACGTCGCGCGGCGACGACAGGCGCAGCGCGCAGTCGATCGCGACGTGACGATCGATCTCGGTGAGCGCCGGCTCGCGGCTCAGCCCCGCGCGAACATCGGAGACGATCCGAAACGGCGATTCGCTTCGTGGGTTGTCGCTGGTGATCACCAGGCGATCCGCGCCGCGCTCCGCCACCAGGCCCATCAGCGGCCGCTTGCCCGTGTCCCGGTCGCCGCCCGCGCCGAACACGCACCAAAGTTCGCCGCCGCGGGCCTGCGCGACCGGCCTCAACGCCATCAGCACGCTCGCGAGCGCGTCCGGCGAGTGCGCGTAGTCGATGACCGCGAGCGGCGCGTTCGGACGCTCGATCATCTGCATCCTGCCGGGCACCGGCTCGAGCGACTCCAGCCCCTGCACCACCTGGTCCAGCCCGAGGCCCATGCCCAGCCAGCAGCCAGCGACCGCCAGAGCGTTGGACACGTTGAAGCTGCCGAGCAGGCGCAGGCCGACCTCGGCCCGCCCGAAATCGCCGCCGATGACGAAGCCGATCCCGGAAGGTCCCTCGACGACCCGTTCGGCGATCAGCACCGCGTCCCCGTGCGCGCCGTGCTGACTGGGCGCGACGCCGTAGACGATGCGCAGCGGCGAGTGCACCGAAGCGGCGGCGATCATGCGCGTCGAATGCTCGTCGTCGCCGTTGATCACCGCGACGCGCAGGCCGGGCCAGCCGAACAGGCGGGCCTTCGCCGCGGCGTAGGCCTGCATCGTTCCGTGATAATCGAGGTGGTCGCGGCTCAGGTTCGTGTAGGCGGCGACGGTGATCCGCGAGCCGTTCAGCCGCCCCTGGTCGAGTCCGATCGACGAGGCTTCGGCCGCCACCAGTTCCATGCCGCCGGCGGCTAAGCGCGCGAACATCGCCTGAAGACCGAGCGCGTCGGGCGTCGTCAGGCCACTGGGCTCGAGGCGATCGACCGGACCGCAGCCCAGGGTTCCGACGACCGCGCAGCGGCGGCCGAGTCCGGCGAGCCCGCGGGCGATCCACTGCGAGGCGCTGGTCTTGCCGTTGGTGCCGGTGACCGCGACCACCTCCATTCGCTCGCTCGGGCGATCGTGGAAGTCGCTCGCGATCGGGCCGGCGAGTTCACGCAACGACTCGACCGCGCACCCGGGAACCGATCCCAGGGCGATGCCCGACGCGCCCTGCGCTTCGTAGACCACCGCCCCGGCACCGCGCGCGATCGCGTCACCGATGAATTGGCGGCCGTCGTCGCGGTAGCCGCGAATCGCGAAGAACGCGTCGCCCGGCCGGATCGCGCGGCTGTCGCCCCGCAGCGCTGCGCCCGGCGCGAGCACGCCGCGCAGCCATAGCGCGACCTCGCGGGCCAGCGGCGGCACGAGATCCGGCAGCGCAGGGTCCAACGGTCGATCTCCCATCGTCAGCAGTTCGCCGCGGCGCGCAGGCCGGTAGAAGTGAAGGGTCGCCGGGCGCTCATCACATGCTCTCCGGTACCGGTTCGGCCGTGATCATCTGCCCTGCCAGCGGGGCGTCGGGCGGCACGCGCAGGGTGCGCAGGGCGTCGCCGACGATCCTCGAGAACACCGGCGCGGCGACGGTTCCACCGTAATACTGGCCGGCGGAGGGCTCGTCGATCATCACCGCGACCACCAGGCGGGGATTCGAGACCGGCGCGAAGCCGACGAACGAGGAAATGTATTTCTTGACGTAGCGCCCGCCTTCCTGCTTGTAGGCGGTCCCGGTCTTCCCGGCCACCCGGTAGCCGGGAACCTGCGCCTGCGGCGCGGTTCCGCCCGGACCGGTCGCCATCTCGAGCATCTTTCGGACTGCCGCCACCGCTTTCGGACTCGCCACCTGCACCCCGGGCACGTCCTCGTTGGCCTTGGTCATCGAGATCGGCACGATGTCGCCGTTGCGCGCGAACATCGTGTAGGCGCGCGCCAGCTGGATCAGCGACACCGAGATTCCGTGACCGTACGAAATCGTCGCCTGCTCGATCGGCTTCCAGGTCTTGTACGGGCGCAGGCGCCCGGCGACCGCGCCCGGGAAACCGATCTGCGGCGCCTGGCCGAACCCGGCCGCCGCGTACATCTCCCACATCCTCTGCGCCGGCATCGACAGTGCAATCTTGGCGGTACCGATGTTCGAGGACTTCTGCAGCACCTGCTCGACGGTGAGCGCGCCGTGCGCGTGCGCGTCGTGGATCGTGCGGTTGCCGATCGTGAGATAGCCCGGCGCGGTGTCGACCATCGTCTGCGGCGTGTACTTTCCCGACTCGAGGCCGACCAGGATGGCGAACGGCTTGAGCGTCGAACCGGGCTCGAAGGTGTCGGTGATCACCCGATTGCGAAGCCGCGCGCCGGACAGCCCGTCGCGATCGTTCGGGTCGTAGGTCGGCAGGTTCGCCAGCGCGAGCACCTCGCCGGTGTGCACGTCGAGAACAACGACGGCGCCGGCCTTCGCGCGGTTCTGCACGACCGCGTCCCGCAGCGCCGCGAACGCGTGGTACTGGATCTTCGTGTCGATCGACAGCTGCAGATCCCTGCCGTCTCGCGGTTCGCGGATCAGGCCCACGTCCTCGACGGTGCGACCGAGCCGGTCGCGCAGCACCCGGCGACTGCCGGGCTGGCCGGCGAGTCGCGGCTGCTGCGAGAGCTCCATGCCCTCCTGGCCGACGTCCTCGACGTTGGTGAAGCCCACCACGTGGGCAAGCGCTTCGCCTTCCGGGTAGTAGCGCTTGTATTCCTTGCGCTGGTGCACGCCCGCGATGCCGAGTTCCTCGACTTGCACGGCGACGTCGGCTTCGACCTGGCGCTTCAGGTAGACGAAGGTCTTGTCCTCGTCGGCGACCAGCCGCTTGAGCTCGCGCGGGGGCATCTGCAGCAGCCTGGCGAGTTCGGCGAGCTGTTCCGGCGTGGCCCTGAGGTCCTCGGGCGAGGCCCAGACCGCACGCGCCGGAAGACTGGACGCCAGCACGATGCCGTTGCGATCGAGCATCTTGCCGCGCGAGGCCGGCAGCTCGACGGTGCGCCCGTAGCGCACCTCGCCCTGGCGCTGCAGGAACTCGTTGGTGATCACCTGCAGATAGACGGCACGCGCCACCAGCGCGATGAACGCGAGCGCGATCATCAGCATGACCAGCTTCGACCGGTAGGCGGGCAGGCGCACGTCGAGCAGCGGATTGGCCGCGAAGGGCAGTCCGCGACTCATCGGGCGGTTCCCATCGCCGTCTTCTCGGTCGGCGTGTCGAGGTTCAGGTAGAGCGTGCGCTGGGGCGGCGCCGGCTGCATCGAGAGGCCCTTGCGCGCCTTCGCGTCGATCAGCGACGACGTGGCCAGGGCACTCTGCTCGAGTTGCAGCTGGTTCCAGTGGATGTCGAGCTGGCGCGACTGCGCCTGCTCCCGCTCGACGTCGACGAACAGCTTGCGGCCGCGGTGCTGCGAGGTCACCAGCCCGAGGGCGCAGATCACCAGCAGCGAGGCCAGCAGGACGTTGAGGCGGATCATCGGCGGCCTCCGTTGCCGTCGCCGTCGCCCGCTTCGTCGACCCGCTCCGCGACCCTCAGAACCGCCGAGCGGGCACGCGGATTGGCCGCGACCTCCCGTTCGCCGGGAAGGACGCGTCGGATCGCCCGCAGCCTGATGCGCACGCCCGCCATCAGCGTTCCCCGTACCGGGTCACGCGGCGCCGTGCGTCCGCATTCACGCGCGATGAACTGCTTCACGATCCGATCTTCGAGCGAGTGAAAGCTGATGACGGCGAGCCGGCCCCGCGGGCGCAGCCGGCTGACCGCCGCCTCTAGGCCTGCCGGGAGTTCCTCAAGCTCTTGATTGACGAAAATCCGTAGAGCCTGAAAGGTGCGTGTAGCCGGGTCCTTGCCCACCTCCGGCCTCTTCTGCCGGCGCCGGACTGTGCCCGCCACGAGGCGGGCAAGCTCTCCGGTTGTCTGAAGCGCGGCGCCACCGGCGTCCCCGCGGCGAGCAACAATCGCCTTTGCAATCGGAACAGCAAACCGTTCTTCCCCATAGTCCCTCACCACCTCGGCTATTTCGCCTTCCGACGCGTTGTTGAGCCACTGGCTCGCCGACATGCCGTGCGTCGGATCCATCCGCATGTCGAGCGGACCGTCGTCGCGGAAGCTGAAGCCGCGCGCCGGATCATCCAGTTGTGGTGACGAGACCCCGAGGTCGAGCAGCACCCCGTCGACCGCGTCGATGCCGTGCGCGTCGAGCACGTCACCGAGCTGCGAGAAACGCGCGTGCCCGATCGAGAATCGTCCATCCCCCACCCCTTCCCGCCACCGCCCAGCGGCAGCAACCGCATCCGGATCGCGATCGATCGCGACCAGCCGGCCCCCGGCACCGAGCCGGGCAAGAATCGCGGCGCTGTGTCCGCCTCGACCGAAGGTGCCATCGAGGTACACCCCATCGGGCCGGATCGCCAGCGCCTCAATCGTCTCCTCGAGCAGGACCGGCAGATGTCCTCGCTCTTCTTTCTCCTCGCTCAATCCGTTCGCCTAGAACGAGAAGTTCGCCAACGCTTCGGGCATGCCCGCCGCGATCGCCTCCTGGTCCTTGGCAGCCAGCGACACGCTGTCCCAGACCTCGAAGTGACTGCCCATTCCCATCAGCGTCACGTCCTTGTTCAGCCCTGCCACCTGCCGCAACTCGGGCGACACCAGAACCCTTCCGTGCGAGTCCATGTCCACGTCGATCGCGTTGCCCAGGAAGATCCGCTGCCAGGGACGCGCGGAGATCGGCAGCGCGGCAATCCGCTCGCGATGCACTTCCCAGATCGGACGGGGGAACAGGAGCAGGCACCCGTCGGGGTGCCTGGTGAGGGTCACGCGCCCCTCACACTGGAGGTTCAGGGCGTCACGATGCCGCGCAGGGACGGTAAGCCGACCCTTGGCATCGAGCGACAGCGCGGAACTCCCCTGGAACATGCTCTTTCGGATCCACTTGACGCGGGCGGTCGGACGGCACGATCAAGCCCCCGACTCCCCACAAAAAACCACTTTTTCACACAGGCTCCCACTGTAGCGAAAGGGGTTGTCAGGGTCAAGTCAATCCGCGCGTTTTTCCAATGAGGACAAGCACTTAGCGACACAAGTGCAAGTACCGGCGTAGGCACGACGGAATAATTTCGAACAAAATGAAGGCGCTAGCTTCCGAAATGAAAGTGGCACCTGAGGACGGTGGGAAGGGGGAGCGGGCCTGTAGGCCGGATTCTGTCGGCCGGTTTCCCGGCCTGACGGTCATTCCTCTGGGCGCAGGGTTACCCCTGCGCTCGAGCCACCTACCCGCACGCTCGGACGGGCCGTCCTTGCCGGCTTGACGCCGGGACGCGTGCCTATTCGGTGTTGCTCCGGGTGGGGTTTGGCGTGCCGTTCGTGTCGCCACGAACGCGGTGAGCTCTTACCTCGCCGTTTCACCCTTGCCTGGCGCGCATCACACGACGAACACCGGCGGTTGCCGGCGCGCGAACGTGTCGCTACGCCATCGGCGGTCTGTTCTCTGTGCCACTTTCCGTCGCCTTGGGTCTTTCGACTTGCTGCGCCTGGCCGTTGACCAGCACCCTGCCCGATGGAGTCCGGACCTTCCTCTGGAGGCACGAAGCCCCAGCGACCGTCCGGCCCACTCCCGAGCGGATCTTACCCTGCGCGACGCGGCCGCGCCCGCGAACGTTCAGTGGCGCGTGGTGCCGACGCGCACCGCAGCGGGGTTGTCCTCGATATAGGCGCGCACGATCGACTCGAAATCCGCGTCGGCGGTGAAGCCCATCGTGCGGGCGCGACTGGTATCGAAACGCGCGGCCCACGAGCGCACCAGCTTGCGCACCTGCTCCTCGGGTTGCTCGCGGATCAGCTTGACCGCGGCCGGCCCGCCCAGCTTGCCGAGCGCGGCGATCTCGTCGCGCATCGACGCGACGAGCCCGGGAAGGTTCAGCGACCGGTGCCATCCCCACGCGCTCTCGGGCAGCGCCAGGGCGTGCAGGAACATGCGAACGACCGCGCGCGGCGACGCGACCCACATCTCGGTGTCCGGCTCGACCGGCAGGATCGCCTCGACCCCTGCCAGCGGCTCGCGGATGATGCCCGACGCGAAACCGGACGCCGCGCCGTTGGGCACGCCGGGCCGAACGACCACGGTCGGCACCCGCACGCTGCGGCCGTCGATGAATCCCTTGCGGTTGAAGTCCTGCACCAGCAGTTCGCCGATCAGCTTCTGCACGCCGTAGGAGCCCTGCGGGGTCGGCGTCGTCGCATCGGTGACCACCGCCGGCAGGTCGCCCCCGAACACTGCGATCGAACTCGAGAACAGCAACCGCGGCCGCGTGCCGGCGGCCCGGCAGGCGTCGAGCAGGTGGCGGGTTCCGTCGAGATTGACCCGCATGCCGAGATCGAAGTCGGCCTCGGCGGTGCCGCTCACGACAGCGGCGAGGTGAATCACCGCGCGGGTGTCGGCACCCACGAGAGACGACACGGTGGCGGGGTCCGCAATGCTGCCGGCCACGTTCGCGACGCGGGGTTCGACCAGCACGCCCTCGACCTGGTCGAAGCAGACGATGCGCGAGATCGGGTGCTGGACGCCGTCCATTTCCAGCGCGCCGCGATCGAGCAGCGCCCGGATCAGCTGCTGCCCCAGGAACCCGGCGCCGCCGGTGATCAGGATCTCCATTTCCATGTCCTCCATTGCATTTCGGTCAATTCATCTCAGTGCGCCCGCGCGCCGCCGCGTGCGCTCGCTGCGCCCCGGGCGAAACACCTGCGCGTCGGCGTAGAACGACGGATCGCGGTTCGCGGGCCACCAGCCCGGGATGCCGAGCACCGGCAGCGGCGCGAACGCCGGGACGCTCAGCGTGCCCTCGGCGAGCGTTTCCGCGGTCAGTGTATCGACATCGGCCCGCGGGGACGCTGTCGGGTCGACCACCCACGCGTGCGCGCAGATCGACTTGTACGGCCGGCGCAGCTTGTCGATCAGTGCGTGCCCGAACGCGTAGACCCGCACGTCGCGAACGAAATCGTCGCGGCGCCGGACGAACAGCGTGTGCCAGTCGAACGCGCGCAGCGCATCGACGAGCTCGCGGTTCGCGGTCACGAAGATCGCCGCATTCTCGTCGAACAGCGTGGCCGCGTCGCGCAGGTCGCCGCGCCGCTGGCCGACGCCGTCGCG
>Ga0316188_10001092_pt1 | contig 12655 bp, 9 predicted proteins | sample Phiworburrow1_MG_FD_204933 | JGI IMG/M metagenome (GOLD analysis project Ga0316188, IMG submission 204933) | Coastal sediment microbial communities from Maine, United States - Phippsburg worm burrow 1 | ecosystem: Environmental > Aquatic > Marine > Coastal > Sediment | place: USA: Maine...
AAAAGAAGTTAGATGATCCAAATTATTCTGATTGGCTTACTGAGTTGACCCATATCAATGATCAATTACAACTAACAGAAGGAAATAAACTTGAGAAAAAGATCGAAGTTATTCTTCGTGGTCTTGGATTCAGTCCTGAAGTATTCGATCATTCGATTTCCACACTTTCCGGAGGATGGCAAATGAGGGTGATCTTAGCTAGATTATTACTTTCTGAACCACGCTTGCTTTTACTTGATGAGCCTACAAACCATCTCGATATTATTGCTATTGAATGGTTGCAGGAGTTCCTTGCTCAATATTCCGGAGCTATAGTGGTTATATCACACGATCAGCGTTTTCTGGATTACGTAACTAAAAGAACCGTTGAGATAAGCCTTGGTAAATTTTATGATTATAAATTTTCGTACTCTAAATATTTGGAAGTAAGAAAAGAGGAGATTGAGCGACAAAAACAAAAGATAAAAGATCAGGAGAAATATATTAAAGAAACGAAAGTACTGATAGAGAAATTCCGTGCGAAGAAGAGTAAAGCCTCCTTTGCACAAGGACTTATTAGAAAACTGGATAGACTTGAAGCAATAGAATTTGATGATTTTAATAGTTCAAATTTTCGTTTTTCTTTTCAGGAACCGGTAAGAAGTGGAAAAGTTGTACTAAAGACACATGAACTCAGACAAGCTTTTGGTGATAATAAGGTTTTTGATCATATAAATATTGAAATAGAACGGAAAGAAAAAGTAGCTCTTTTAGGAAAAAACGGTACCGGAAAAACAACTTTGATTAAAATTTTGGTTGGCCAATTAAAAGCAAGTGGTGGAACTTATGAATTAGGTCATAATGTTGCGGTTGGTTATTATGCCCAGGATCAGGCGGAGCAACTGAATGAAAACGCTACTGTGCTTGAAACCATAGAAAGTGAAGCAACCGGGGATCTTTTTAAGGCAAGTCGTAAAATATTAGGTTCATTCATGTTTAGTGGGGAAGATGTGGATAAGAAAGTAAAGGTATTATCCGGAGGAGAACGAGCTCGATTGGCATTATGTAAGTTATTACTAAAATCCTATAATTTTTTGATTCTGGATGAACCTACAAACCATTTGGATATTGCTTCAAAAAATATCTTAAAAGCTGCTTTAGAAAAATTCGAAGGGACTTTATTAATTGTCTCCCATGACAGAACTTTTCTTTCTTCATTAACCGAAAGAATAATAGAAGTTCAGCCAAATGGAGTCAGTGAGTATATTGGTGATATTGATGCTTTTCTTGACGAAAAAAGGAAAGAATCCATCATGGCTTTTGAACGTTTAGAAAAACAAAAGGAGATTAAGAAATCAGAGTCCACAAATCAAAATAATTTTAAGCAGAAAAAGGATTTTGATAAACAAGAAAAGAGACTTCGCAAGATGATCGAAAAACTGGAATCAGGATTGGAAAAGAAAATGAACCGTAAAGAGGAGATAGAAAAAGAAATGTCAAAGCCCGATTTTTATACCTCTCAACTTCATGAAAGCGTACTAAATGAGCATCAAGAGATATTAGATAAAATAAACCAATTAGAAAACGAATGGGAAGAGGCTATGCTTGAATTGGAAAGTATGGAAGAACCAGAAATATAATCAATTAGGGCAATTACATGAGGCGTTAGGGCCGGAAAAATCGACCAGTATAGATAGACTATCTTGTGCCAGGAAAGTTAGTTTCATTGTTTTGATCGTATCATTTTCAATTAAAACGGTATAATAAGGATAAGGTTTTGTCCGGGCTCTTGAAAAATTTACATTTCCATCTTCATAAAGATAATCCCAATAGTTCTGGTCAAAGTGATTGCATTCAAGAATACATTGTAAACTATCACTTATTACTTTCTCTGTTAGGCGCAATCTTTTAAGCACTCTTCCTTCAGGTGTCCATTTGAACATAGTATTGGATTTTTCACCATAGATTAGAATCACTGCAAAAATACCGATGATAAATCCAACCAGAAATAATCTAAATCTTTTCTTCACTTAGAGAGTAGCTATTAATAAGTCAATATTTTTATAAGGAAGATCGAATACAGAACCGATGATTTCATTTGTTAGTGCTCCTTGAAATATATAAACCGAGTGTCGAAATCCTGAATTTATTTTAATCATATTTTCACATCCCCCGGCTTCCCCCATGGTAAGTAAAATAGGCTGAAAGATATTGCTTAGTGCCATTGATGCAGTTTTAGCAAATCGAGATGCAATATTAGGCACACCATAATGAATAACACCATATTTTTGAAATGTGGGTTTATCATGGCTTGTTGTTTCAGAAGTCTCAAAACATCCTCCTCTATCGATACTCACATCAATAATTACAGAGCCAAATTTCATCTGACTTACCATTTCACTGGTTACTACAACCGGAGTCCTTCCGTTTACAGGGCGCAGTGCACCAATAACTACATCAGCAGTTTTAAGCGCTTTTAATAATTCACTTGGTTGAATAATAGAAGTATAGATCCTTTGACCCAGATCATTTTGGATCCTTCTTAATCTATATATTGAATTGTCAAATATTTTTACGGAAGCGCCTAATCCTAATGAGGCTCTGGTAGCAAACTCACCAACGGTTCCTGCACCAAGAATAACTACTTCGGTAGGTGGCACTCCTGAAATCCCTCCCATCATGATTCCCTGACCATTTTCATGATGACTCAGTATTTCAGAGGCGAGAAGAATGGAGGCATTCCCTGCAATTTCACTCATTGCCCGAATTCCTGGAAAGATACCTTCATTATCTTTAATAAGATCCCAGGCTATCGCTGTAATTTTCTTCTTCATTAACTCAACAATAGAAACCTTTAGATCCTGACTATATTGTAAAGCAGACATTAGCGTGCTGCCGGGATTCATCCAGGATATTTCTTCTTTACTCGGAGGAGTTACTTTCAGAACCATATCCTTTTTAAACACTTCTTTTGGATCATAAATTATGGAAGCGCCTGCTTCACTATAATCCTTATCCTGAAAGTTTATGCGTATTCCGGCATTGGTCTCTACATATACCTTGTGTCCATTACTCACTAATACTTTAACGGCTTCCGGAGTTAGAGGGATTCGATGTTCCTTTAATGTAGTTTCACAAGGGAGTCCGATAGAAAGTTGTTTTTTTTTCTTTCCAACAAACATATACTCCTCCTGAGGTAAAAGCGCTTCTTCAGCTAGTGATTTAATAATTTCTTTCGAAAATGACATGGACTATTGGTTTAGGCTAAAGTTAAAACATTTTCCATTCAAATAATCTCCCTGAATTATCTTGTTTAATATTTACATGAAGAAAATGTTCCGGTAAAAGATTTTCGATCTTTTCAGGCCATTCTACAAATATCCAAGCATTCTCTTTTTGCAGGTAATCTTCCCAACCAATATCAAAAGCTTCATTTTCATTTCTAAGTCGATAGAAATCAAAGTGATAAATCAACTCTCCTGTTTTTGCAATATATTCATTAACCAGTGAAAAAGTTGGGCTTCCATTAAAGTCATTATTAGTTAGCATTTTTAAAATCTCACCAATAAGAGTTGTTTTTCCGGCACCCAAATTACCTGTAAAAGCAATAAACCGAACTTTTTTAGCTTTTTCAATTAATTCGACAGCAAGTTCCGGAAGATCACTTAACGAATGACTTAAAAGGGTATTCAATTTTTACTTAGGATTTAAAGTTATAAATGGAATTAATATTTCTTCCAATGAGATCCCTCCATGTTGAAAGGTGTTTTTAAAATAACCAACATAATAATTGTAATTATTAGGATAGGCAAAAAAGCGATCTTCTTTGGCGAAAATATATTTTGAACTTACATTTTGTTTAGGCAAAAATGCATCAGCAGGATTTGAAATTTCAAAAACCTCTTTATTGTTATAGTTTAGATTTTTACCTTGCTTATATCTTAAATTAGTATTCGTATTCCGATCTCCGATTACTTTAGAAGGCTCCTGAACACGAACTGTTCCGTGGTCAGTAGTGATAATTACCTTGCCTTTTATTTTGGCTATTTTCTCCATTATTTCGATCAATGGAGAATGATCAAACCAGGTTTCAGTTAGGGAGCGATAGGCTGATTCATCATCCGCCAGCTCTTTTATAATTTCCATCTCAGTTCTGGCATGCGAAAGCATATCTACAAAATTATAAACGATTACATTAAGGTCGTTAGTGAGTAGATTATTGAAATTTTCGGAAAGCTTTCTACCGGCTGATAAATTTGTGATTTTATTATAAGAGAATTTTAATGGAAAGCCACTTCTTTTTAAAAGGTCGGTAAAAAACTCTTTTTCATATAAATTTTTCCCCCCTTCATCATCATCATTTTTCCATAGAGTTGGAAATCGTTTTTCGATTTCTGAAGGCATAAGGCCGGAAAAAATAGCATTTCTGGAAAATTGTGTAGCTGTTGGAAGGATGCTATAATAGATCTCTTCTTTATCAATTCTGAAATTATTTTCCAGACGTTTTTTGATTGTTTTCCATTGATCGTACCTTAAATTATCAATCAGGACGACGAAAAGAGCTTCACCTTTATTATGCTTTAAAAAGGGAGCTATTTTTTTATTAAAAAGGGTATGTGACATCACCGGTATTTCATCTCCGACACCATTGACCCAGTCTAAATAGTTTTCAGAAATAAATTTCCCGAAAAGTTCATTTGCTTCTTTTTTCTGCATGAAGAAGATCTCTTTCATTCCTTCATCCGTTAAATTTTCAAGCTCACTTTCCCAATAAACCAATTTTTTAAAAAGTTCCTGCCATTCTTCGTAATTCATCCGGTCTCCAAGACGCATTCCAATATTTCGAAATTCACTTTGATAATTTATCTGTGTGGTTTCGGATATAAGTCGAGTAGTATCCAGATTTTTTTTAATTGAAAGTAAGATCTGCTTGGAATTAACCGGTTTTATAAGGTAATCGGATATTTTCGATCCAATCGCTTCTTCCATGATCGTTTCTTCTTCGCTTTTTGTAATCATTATAACCGGAAGCGAAGGGTCCGAAGCTTTTATTTGAGTCAGGGTTTCCAATCCAGATATACCCGGCATGTTTTCATCTAAAAACACTATGTCGTAGTTGTTTTCTCCGACCATTTCAATAGCATCTGCACCATTATTTGTTGTTTCAACATTATATCCTTTCGATTCAAGAAAAAGGATATGTGGTTTCAGAAGATCAATTTCATCGTCGGCCCATAGTATCTTTATTTTTTCCATATATTTCTAATACATTTGAATTTCAAAATTACGAATCATTGGCCTATAAAAATTCAACCAGTAACACTAAAATTATAAACGACCCTATTTATGGTTTTATTTCATTGGAATTCCCATTTCTTTACGAATTAATAGAGCATCCTTATTTTCAGCGTCTAAGACAAATACAGCAGTTGAGTTTAACCAGTTTGGTTTATCCTGGTGCTGTTCATAATCGCTTCGCTCATGCCTTAGGCGCTACTTTTCTAGTAACAAAGGCAATTCAAGCTTTAAGAAAGAAAAGGGTCATTATCACTGATGAAGAGTTTGAAGCAGTTTCAATAGCTGTTTTATTGCATGATATAGGGCATGGGCCTTTTAGTCATACGCTTGAAAGCACCTTGTTTGAAGAAGTTAGCCATGAGTTTTTATCTCTTCAGATTATGAATCTTTTAAATGAAGAGTTTGGTGGGAAATTAACGCTGGCAATTAAAATATTCACAAATACTTATAAGCGTAAATTTTTAAACCAATTGGTTAGTAGTCAGTTAGATGTTGATAGATTAGATTATCTAAAAAGAGACAGTTTTTATAGTGGAGTATCTGAGGGTGTGGTAAGCAGTGAACGAATAATAGAAATGTTCAATGTTGAAAACGATTCATTAGTGGTTGATGAGAAGGGGATCTATTCAATTGAAAAATTTATAGTTGCTCGCAGATTGATGTATTGGCAGGTTTATTTGCATAAAACAGTTTTGAGTGCAGAATATTTATTGATAGCGATATTAAAAAGAGCAAAAGAGGTAGCTAATGAAGGGCAAGAGTTATTTTGTTCCCCATCATTACATGTTTTCTTATACCAGTATTTAAATGAAGAATCTATGAAAATGGATCCTTCATTATTAAAGCACTTTTTAAAATTAGGCGATTTAGATATTATAGGAGCAATAAAAGTGTGGCAATCGCATTCTGACACAATTTTATCTTACCTTTGCCGCTCCTTAATTGAAAGGAAACTTTTAAAGGTTAAAATTTCGAAACAGGCGTTTGATAAGGATTTTATTAATTCTATTATTAGAGAGATCAAAGAAACTTTCGGTAGTGAATGGATAAAATACCTTTTAATTGAGGGTAAGATTAGTAATAATGCATATGATCATGGAGACAATCATATTTTTGTTAAAATGAAAAATGGAGAATTGTTAGATTTTCTCCAGGCATCTGATAATTTGAATATTTCATCACTTTCAGATCCTGTTGAAAAATATTTTATTTGTTATCCTAAATCCATTATTATAAACTGAGTAGCGCTTTTTTTGAATAAATATAAATTTATGGAGTTTTCAGCCGGCCAAATAGCTGATATTTTAGAGGGAGAAGTTGTAGGCAATGCAGAAATTGTAGTAAGCAGCCTTTCTAAAATTGAAGAAGGTAAAAAAGGGAGTCTTACTTTTTTAGCAAACCCAAAATATCTTGATTATATATTTGAAACAAAAGCATCTATTGTTATTGTAAATGATGATTTTCTGCCGTCAAAAAAACTTCCAGAAACCCTTACCTTAATTAAGGTGAAGGATTCATATCAAAGTTTTGCTCGATTATTAGAGTATTATAATCACCTGAAAAATCATAAAATAGGCATTGAAGATCCCGTTTTTATATCAAATGATGTGAAAATTGGAGAGGATGTTTATTTAGGTGCATTTTCATATATAGGCTTAAGGACACAGATTGCAGATGGGGTAAAAATATATCCAAATACCTATATTGGAGATGATGTGAAAATAGGGAAATCAACGATTATTTATGCAGGGTGCAAAATTTATTCTGATACGATCATTGGAGATCATTGTGTTGTTCATTCTGGAGTAGTTATTGGAGCTGATGGTTTCGGTTTTGCTCCAAATCAAGAAAACCAATATAATAAGGTTGCGCAGATAGGAAATGTAGTAATAGAAGATCATGTTGAGATCGGTGCTAATTCGTGCATAGATCGGGCTACATTGGGCTCTACTATCATTAAAAAAGGGGTGAAGCTTGATAATTTAATTCAGATAGCACATAATTGTGAAATTGGATATAATACTGTAATAGCTGCTCAGACAGGGATTGCAGGATCTACAAAAGTGGGTAAAAATGTTATGATCGGAGGTCAGGTTGGAATTGTTGGTCATATATCTATTCCTGATGAAGTTAAAATTGCTGCACAAAGTGGGATTGGTGGTCCGGTTAAATCTGAAGGTATTGTTCTTCAGGGTTCACCTGCAATTGAAGCTGGAAAATATCAGCGCTCTTATGTTGAATTTAGAAAGTTGCCTTTGCTTAGAGATAAGCTTAATGAAATGGAAAAAGAGATTCAATTCTTAAAAAATCAGTTAAAATAAATGGAAAAGCAAAGAACTGTTCGTGTACCTGTTGAATTAAAGGGGATTGGACTCCATACCGGTAAAAAAGTAATGCTTAATATATTACCGGCACCTGAAAATCATGGTTATAAATTTCAACGTATAGATCTTGAAGGTCATCCAATTGTTACTGCAGATGTGGATTTGGTATCAGACACTAAAAGAGGAACCACCCTTGAACAAAATGGTGTTAAAATACATACTACAGAGCATGTATTAGCCGCACTTTATGGTTTAATGGTTGATAATGCTCTTATTCAGCTTGATGGCCCTGAAGTCCCTATTATGGACGGAAGTTCAATGCCTTTTGTAAATGCCATAGAAGCAGTTGGTTATCAGGAACAAGATGCTGTTAGAGAGTACTTCGATCTTAAGGAGATCATCACCTTTGAGGATACTGAAAAGAATGTTGAAATGCTTGCTGTACCAACTGAGGGTGGAGAGTTTCGATTAACAGTAATGGTTGATTATCATTCGCCTGTTTTGGGAACCCAACATGCATCAATGTATACTATTGATGATTTTAAAGATGAGATCGCAGACTGCAGGACCTTTGTTTTTCTAAGAGAATTGGAAAGTCTGGCTAAAGCGGGACTAATAAAAGGTGGAGATCTTGATAATGCTATCGTACTTGTTGAACAAGAACGTACAAAAAAAGAACTTGATGATCTTGCTAAATTATTAGGCAAGGAAGGTCATGATATTAAAGTTGAAGGAATAGGCGTACTGAATACGGTTAAGTTAAAGTATGAAAATGAACCTGCAAGGCATAAATTATTAGATATTGTTGGGGATTTTGCACTTTTAGGTAAATACATCAGAGCCCATATCCTTGCTGCAAGACCCGGTCATGCAGGGAATATTGCTTTCGCAAAAGTTTTAAAAAAGAAAATAGCTGAATATCGTGAAGGAGTAAGGCATATTGATATTAACAAAAAGCCACTTTTCGATATCAATCAAATATCTAATTTACTTCCTCATCGTTATCCATTTTTATTGGTCGACAAAATCATGGAAATAGGGGATGATTACATTGTAGGGGTTAAAAACGTTACTATGAATGAACCTTTTTTTCAAGGTCATTTCCCAGGAAATCCAATTATGCCGGGTGTGATGCAAATCGAAGCGATGGCTCAGGTTGGTGGTGTAATGGCACTTTATAATGTTGAAGAACCTGAAAAATACAGCACTTATTTTCTTAAAATAGATAAAGTTCGATTTAAACAAAAAGTGATTCCGGGAGATACATTGATCTTTCGTCTTGATCTATTAACTCCGATCAGGAGAGGGATTGTTCAAATGGCGGGTAAAATATACGTCAATAATAAAGTCGTTTGTGAGGCAGAGATGATGGCTCAGGTTATTAAAGACAAATAGATGGAAGTAATGAATTTCATACATCCGGAGGCGAAATTAGGATCGAATGTTACTGTTGGCTATTATTCTGTAATTGAAGAAGATGTTGTTATAGGTGAGGGAACAATTATTAGTCATAATGTTACGATTTTAAAAGGGACCAGAATTGGAAAGAATTGTAGAATTTATGCAGGTGCGGTCATAGGGGAGATTCCTCAGGATCTAAAGTTTGAAGGAGAATATACCACCACTGAAATAGGTGATAACACTACAATAAGAGAGTGTGTCACCATTAATAGAGGTACTTCTGACCGAATGAAAACAGTAGTAGGGAGTAATTGTCTATTAATGGCATACGTTCATATTGCACATGATGTTATTGTTGGTAATCATTGTATTTTGGCTAATCAAGCGAGTATTGCTGGTCATGTAATCATTGATGATTATGTGATCATTGAAGGCGGAGCGGTGGCAGTTCAACAATTTGTTCGTATTGGTCAGCATGCTTTTATAACAGGAGGTTCAAAAGTTAGAAAAAATGTACCTCCATATATGAAAGTTGGAAGAGAACCCTTATCCTACGTTGGGATTAATTCGGTGGGACTTAAAAGAAGAGGATATGATGATTCAGATATCCGTATCATTGAGGACATTTATCGATTGATCTTTGTTCAGAATTCAAATATTGGAAAAGGAATGGATCAGGTTGAGAATCTTATCGCTCCTAATAAATACAAAGACGAAATTATTTTATTTATAAAGAACTCCGATAAAGGAGTAATTAAAGGATTAGCTTAATAGTTTATAATATGGCATCAACTTCAGATTTTAGAAACGGATATACTTTTAAATATAATAATGATCTGGTTTCGATCATAGAATTCCAACATGTAAAACCTGGAAAAGGTCCGGCTTTTGTCCGAACCAAATTGAGAAGTTTAACCACCGGGAAAGTATTAGAGAATACTTTTAATTCCGGGGTAAAAGTGGAAGATGTTCGAATTGAAAGAAGAAAATATCAGTATTTATATCCGGAAGATGAAGGTTTTCATTTTATGAATAATGAAACTTTTGAACAAGTTTATATCCAGAAGCATTTAGTTGATGCTCCTGATTTTTTAACAGAAGGATTAAATGTTGAGATTGTATTTCATGCTGAAGAAGAATTGGCTCTGCAAGTTGAACTGCCTAATTCTATCGAAGCTGAGGTGGTTTACACGGAACCCGGAATAAAAGGAGATACAGCTACAAATACGATGAAACCCGCAACGATCAGCACAGGTGCTGAGATCAAGGTGCCCCTTTTTGTAAACATTGGTGATAGGATCAAAGTAGATCCAAAGACCAAAACCTATGTGGAAAGAGTAAAGTCTTAATTTTTTATTTTCTTATATTGTAGAGTACGTTTGGATTATTGGTTATGGGCCAACTCCAAGATATATATTAATGGTCAGCATTCAGTGATTAGATTTAAAGTAGATTGCTTATAATAAAATAATCTCGCAAAGATGCTACGCAAATCCGATAAATCGCAACTTAGAATTTCGTAAAGGAGATGAATGTTGAAAGCAAGAGTTAGAGTGTGAGTTTAGAGGATAAAACATTAACTGTTCACCTCTTGTTGAAAAGAGTCGGTTGAAGCTTTGATATGTCGTCCCTAACGGGACGAGAAAGACATTTGTGTTATATTTTTACCAATATGTAGTGCCTAACGGCACTTTTTGTTTCATTATAATCCATAATCCCGTAGGGATAGATAAAGGTAGAAGATCAATAAAAAGTTAGATGCCCCGTCCCGTATGGGACGGAATTGAATTTATTTTCTTAAACGGAAAATTGTCAGTTTTAAGTTTAAAATATTAACTCGCACCTCTTACTCGTCTCTTACACTGTTGCTGTATGCTTAGTGTGTATTAAAAAGTATCGCTAAGTTTGTAATTAAATATTCTAGATTAATTACTTAAGATCTTAAACTCTGTTCTTCTGTTTTCCTGACGGCCTTCTTCAGTTAAATTAGATTCGATAGGATCGAGTTCTCCGTAGCCTTTGTATTCCAATCTACTAGCATCTATTCCTAAATTTATAAGTGCATCAACAACTGATTTAGCTCTTTTTTCGGATAACCATTGGTTGTATTTATCTTCACCCTGACTATCAGTATGACCGGATATTTCTACTCTTAATGTTGGGTTATCAGTTAAGATCAATGCTATTCGTGCAATTTCAGTTTTAGATTCCGGGCTTAAAACGGATGAGTTTGTATCAAAGAAAATATTCCTCAAAATGATCTTTTTACCTACTTCAATCTTCTTCATTAATATTGTGAGCTCATATTCTCTGTAGCTGGTTTCTTCAGGAATTAAAAAGTTTTCGGAATGGAATAGATAACCATCAACATTAACGGCAATTCCATAGTTTTTTCCTGATGGAAGTGAGACAAGAAATTTTCCACTTTCAGCATTACTTTCAAATGTGGCTAAAATTTGACCACTTCCGTTATCAACGAGCTCCATTTGAGCAACTAAAGGTAATTCGCTGGTTTCATCCAAAACAACCCCTCTTACAAGGGCTAATTTACTGGTGGTAATTTCAACAGTAGGCTCTATGATCAAGTTGCTTAATGGTTTAGCAAGTGAAGCGATCAGATTGTCTTCCGTATTTAATACAGGTTCTTTTTCTTTACCTAAGAATTCGATACGATAGATATCACGTAATCCATATCCGCCTTCTTTTTCACTGGTAAAAAAACCATATCTTTTATCGGCTGATACAAGGAAGAATACATCAATATCGGGTGAGTTCACCGGGAAACCCATATTTACCGGTCTAGTCCAATTGCTTCCATCCCAGGTAGACATAAAAATATCATAATCGCCCATCGTATTGTGACCTTGCGATGAAAAATACAGCGTTTTTCCATCAGGATGAATAAAAACACCTTCTTCATCATACTCGGTATTAATTACCGATCCAAGATTTATTGCCGGACCAAATTCCTTTTTCCTGTCATCCCATTGAGACACATAAATATCTCTTCCTCCATATCCTTCAGGTCGGTCACTCACAAAATACAATCTCCGGCGATCCGGTGATAAGCTAGCTGAAGATTCGTGATATTTAGAATTGACAGAATTACCGATCTCTTTTGCACTTTTATATTCTCCGCTATATTTATCGGTGACATATAGATCGCCTAAGGTCCTTTCATTGCCTTTAAAAAGGATCAACTCCATTCCATCATTACTAAGTGCAATAGAAGCGTTATGGCCTTTATCATTTATTGGCTCACCTACATTTTGCGCGAGCGTCCATTCATCATTTATAAATTCCGAATAATAAATATCTTCAAAATAGTCATTTGTTGAAGGATCGATAAGTCCTCCTATATTTTCCGGTCGTCGTGAAGTAAACATCATGTAACTTGCGTCGGCATTGATAGCAACACCATATTCATGATATTTTGTATTTATATTGGCACCTAAATTATCTACCCAGACACGCACCGGTTCCTGACTGAAAATCTGGCCATTTTTACATTCATTAATGAATTTATTTGCCATTTTTATTTCGTAGGTTTCTTCAGGAGGGCGATTTGATATGAAATCCAAATAAGCAGATATCGCTTTTTCCCAATCCAGATTTCGCTGGTAGGACTTGCCTAAATAGTAGTTAATATTCTC
>Ga0316188_10001093_pt1 | contig 12651 bp, 8 predicted proteins | sample Phiworburrow1_MG_FD_204933 | JGI IMG/M metagenome (GOLD analysis project Ga0316188, IMG submission 204933) | Coastal sediment microbial communities from Maine, United States - Phippsburg worm burrow 1 | ecosystem: Environmental > Aquatic > Marine > Coastal > Sediment | place: USA: Maine...
TTTTCGCCTTTCCCTCACGGTACTGGTTCACTATCGGTCGATTACGAGTATTTAGCCTTGGAGGATGGTCCCCCCATCTTCAGACAGGATTTCACGTGTCCCGCCCTACTTGTCGCACGCCTAGTTCCACATCCTGCTTTTTTCATACGGGGCTATCACCCGCTATGGCCAGCCTTTCCAGACTGTTCTGATAAACAAGATGCTAAAACGCGCAAGGCTGTTCCGATTTCGCTCGCCACTACTTTCGGAATCTCGGTTGATGTCTTTTCCTCGAGCTACTGAGATGTTTCAGTTCACCCGGTTCGCCTCGCACACCTATGTATTCAGTGTGCGATACCTTTCGGTGGGTTTCCCCATTCGGAAATCTCCGGATCAAAGCTAATTTGCCAGCTCCCCGAAGCTTATCGCAGGCTATCACGTCCTTCATCGCCTGTAATCGCCAAGGCATCCACCACATGCACTTAGTCACTTGACCCTATAACTTTGACACCTGTTTCCAGGCGTGTGTCAATGACCGTCTATCTATGAGTAATTCGCGTTATGCCGATCTTCGAACTCGTTTCGAGTTGAAGTCTGTTGACGCAATCAAAAGTTGTCGACGGCACGGTGCGCTGCAATCGCTCCGGCTTTCGCCTAGAACAAATGCCGCGCTTTCCGCCGACAACACTGATTCGACTCTATGAATTGTTAAAGAACGACAGCCGAACATTGAATCCGACCCGTCAGACGGCTCGCGTCCGTCTGACGGGTAGGATCGAACATCTATGGTGGAGGTGAACGGGATCGAACCGATGACCCCCTGCTTGCAAAGCAGGTGCTCTCCCAGCTGAGCTACACCCCCCTTGTGTTGGTGGGTCTGGTTGGATTCGAACCAACGACCCCCGCCTTATCAAGACGGTGCTCTAACCGACTGAGCTACAGACCCGCACGGGTAGATCTGTCGTCAACAACAGCCGATAAGTGTGGGCGCCCAAATTTGAGTGCATTTTCCAGAAAGGAGGTGATCCAGCCGCACCTTCCGATACGGCTACCTTGTTACGACTTCACCCCAGTCACGAACCCCGCCGTGGTAAGCGCCCTCCTTGCGGTTAGGCTACCTACTTCTGGCGGAACCCGCTCCCATGGTGTGACGGGCGGTGTGTACAAGACCCGGGAACGTATTCACCGCGGCAAGCTGATCCGCGATTACTAGCGATTCCGACTTCACGCAGTCGAGTTGCAGACTGCGATCCGGACTACGACCGGTTTTCTGGGATTAGCTCCCCCTCGCGGGTTGGCAGCCCTCTGTACCGGCCATTGTATGACGTGTGTAGCCCTACCCATAAGGGCCATGAGGACCTGACGTCATCCCCACCTTCCTCCGGTTTGTCACCGGCAGTCTCATTAGAGTGCTCAACTAAATGTAGCAACTAATGACAAGGGTTGCGCTCGTTGCGGGACTTAACCCAACATCTCACGACACGAGCTGACGACGGCCATGCAGCACCTGTGTTCTGGTTCTCTTTCGAGCACTTTCACATCTCTGCGAAATTCCAGACATGTCAAGGGTAGGTAAGGTTTTTCGCGTTGCATCGAATTAAACCACATCATCCACCGCTTGTGCGGGTCCCCGTCAATTCCTTTGAGTTTCAACCTTGCGGCCGTACTCCCCAGGCGGTCAACTTCACGCGTTAGCTTCGTTACTGAAAGGGAACCCTTCCAACAACCAGTTGACATCGTTTAGGGCGTGGACTACCAGGGTATCTAATCCTGTTTGCTCCCCACGCTTTCGTGCATGAGCGTCAGTGCAGGCCCAGGGGATTGCCTTCGCCATCGGTGTTCCTCCGCATATCTACGCATTTCACTGCTACACGCGGAATTCCATCCCCCTCTGCCGCACTCTAGCCGTGCAGTCACAAATGCAGTTCCCAGGTTGAGCCCGGGGATTTCACATCTGTCTTGCACAACCGCCTGCGCACGCTTTACGCCCAGTAATTCCGATTAACGCTCGCACCCTACGTATTACCGCGGCTGCTGGCACGTAGTTAGCCGGTGCTTATTCTTCAGGTACCGTCATCCTCCCGGGGTATTAGCCCAGAAGATTTCTTCCCTGACAAAAGCGGTTTACAACCCGAAGGCCTTCTTCCCGCACGCGGCATTGCTGGATCAGGCTTGCGCCCATTGTCCAAAATTCCCCACTGCTGCCTCCCGTAGGAGTCTGGGCCGTGTCTCAGTCCCAGTGTGGCTGGTCGTCCTCTCAGACCAGCTACAGATCACAGGCTTGGTAGGCTTTTACCCTACCAACTACCTAATCTGACATCGGCCGCTCCAATAGCGCGAGGCCTTACGGTCCCCCGCTTTCACCCATAAGTCGTATGCGGTATTAATCCGGCTTTCGCCGGGCTATCCCCCACTACTGGGCACGTTCCGATGCATTACTCACCCGTTCGCCACTCGTCGCCAGGTTGCCCCGCGTTACCGTTCGACTTGCATGTGTAAGGCATGCCGCCAGCGTTCAATCTGAGCCAGGATCAAACTCTTCAGTTCGATCTTAAATTTGCTCTCAGGAATCGAAGTGAACTTCACTTCTATTTCCATGAGCGCTTGAGGTCTTTCGACCACGAGTCTTTCGACTCTTGGCACTCGCCTTCAAACGCCCACGCTTATCGGCTGTATGTTGTTAAAGAGCTTTGCCGTTAGGCTCGCTGAACTGAATTCAGCGAAGACCAAGATTCTGACATTTTTTTCTTGTCCCTGTCAAGCTCTTGGGCTTTCCGCTGGTTCTGGGGCGTCGATGTTCTGAGGCCGGGGCCTGCAGATTTCTGACCTTGTCCCTGTCGCCAGCGGAGCCCGTGACTATAGCACGGCACTTTCAGAACATGCAAGTGTCTCGTCTGCCTAGCCGGCAGGAGCCCCCGCCAGGTCGTAGCTCGTCTCGAACTTGGCGCGCCGGACGCAGAAGAAGCTCTTCACGTTTCGGACGTTGGCGTCCTGCGTCAACAGGCTGCTGACCACCTCCGACCAGGCCGGCATGTCGCGCACCGACGCAAAGAGGACGAAGTCGGGGCCAGGCGACACGCGGTAGCACTGACGAACGGCGGCGTGCGCCACCGCGCGCGACTCGAATGCGTCCAGGTGTTCGACCCCCTGGCGGTCCAGCGTGACTTCGCACACGACCTCCAACGGTTGCCCGATCGCGGCCGGGTCGAGCACGGCCACGCGTCGCGCAATGACGCCGGTGTCCAGCAGGCGCCTCATGCGCCGCAGGCAGGTGGCCGGCGACACGTGCGCCTTGGCCGCCAGCGACTGGTTCGTCAGTGAGGCATCGGCCTGTAGCAGCGCCAGGATCCTCAGATCCACACGATCTAACGGCAGAAGTTGATCAATTTCTTTCATTAACTCGATCCTTTCAGATCAACCATTGCACTCGATCTGACAGTCGATGAAGTTCACCATCTTGCGGATTCTTTCGCAACATCATTTCATGAGTCCTGCCTACCATCGTGCCATCGCAACCCCCGCTGGGTGGTCACATACATGTGCGGAATTGTCGGCGCCGTCAGCGCGCGAAACATCGTGCCGGTGCTCGTGGAAGGCCTTCGGAGGCTCGAGTACCGGGGCTACGACTCCTGCGGCGTGGCCGTTCACCAGGCTGGCGAACTGCTTCGAGCCCGCAGCACGGCACGGGTGGCCGAGCTGCAGCAGCACGCAACCGAGGCCGGGCTGTCCAGCGGCACCGGCATTGCGCACACCCGATGGGCCACGCACGGCGCGCCCGCGGTGCACAACGCGCACCCGCACTTTTCGCATGGTCCGGGCCGTGCTGACGCATCGGGGCCGACAACGTCTGGACGGATCGCGCTGGTGCACAACGGCATCATCGAAAACCACGACGCGCTGCGCGTCGAACTGCAGGCCAAGGGCTACCACTTCGACAGCCAAACCGACACCGAGGTCATCGCGCACCTGGTCCACCATGAGTACGACGGTGACCTGCTCGAAGCCGTCCAGCGCGCCTTGCCGCGCCTGCGCGGTGCGTACGCCGTCGCGGTGTTCTGCCGCGACGAGCCGCACCGCGTGGTTGCCGCTCGCGAAGGCTCGCCGCTCGTGCTGGGCTTGGGTGACCAGGAGTCTTTCGTCGCCTCCGACGCGATGGCCCTGGCCGGTGTCACGGATCAGATCGTCTATCTCGAAGACGGCGACGTGGTCGACCTGCAGATGGGCCGCGCCTGGATTTCGGCGCTGCAGCCCGGCGGCGGCTACCGCACCGTGGAACGCCCCGTGCGCACGGTGCTGGCCCACACCGGCGCCGCTGAACTGGGCCCCTACCGTCATTACATGCAGAAGGAGATCTTCGAGCAGCCGCGCGCCATCGCCGACACGCTGGACGCCGTGCCCGGCATCAGCCCCGAACTGTTCGGCGACGGTGCCTGGCGGGTCTTCAAGGACACGGACCAGGTCCTGATCCTGGCCTGCGGCACCAGCTACTACGCTGGCAGCACGGCGCGCTACTGGCTGGAGTCGATTGCCGGCATCCCCACCACCGTGGAGATCGCCAGCGAGTACCGGTACCGCACCAGCGTGCCCAACCCGCGCACGCTGGTGGTCACGATCTCGCAAAGCGGCGAGACGGCCGACACCCTGGCGGCGCTCAAGCATGCGCGCGGGTTGGGCATGGCCCATACGCTGACGATCTGCAACGTCGGCACCAGCGCCATGGTGCGCGAATGCGCACTCGCCTTCATCACGCGGGCCGGCGTCGAGATCGGGGTGGCATCCACCAAGGCCTTCACCACGCAGCTGGTCGGCCTGTACCTGCTGACGCTGGCGCTGGCACAGGTGCGCGGGCGGCTGACGGACGCACAGGAGGCCGCACACATGAAGGCCCTTCGCCACCTGCCGGTGGCGCTGCAGGCGGTGCTGGCGCTGGAGCCGCAGGTCATCGCCTGGTCGGAAGACTTCGCGCGCAAGGAAAACGCGCTCTTCCTGGGCCGCGGCCTGCACTATCCGATTGCGATGGAAGGGGCGCTCAAGCTCAAGGAGATCAGCTACATCCACGCCGAAGCCTATCCCGCCGGCGAGCTCAAGCACGGCCCGTTGGCGCTCGTGACCGAACAGATGCCGGTGGTCACGATCGCGCCCAACGACACACTGCTCGAAAAGCTCAAGAGCAACATGCAGGAGGTGCGCGCTCGCGGCGGACAGCTCTACGCCTTCGCCGATCTCGATACGCACATCGAGACCGGGGAGGGCCTGCATGTGATCCGCATGCCGGAGCACTACGGGGCGCTGTCGCCCATCTTGCACGTGGTGCCACTGCAGTTGCTGGCCTACCACACGGCCTGCGCGCGCGGCACCGATGTCGACAAGCCGCGCAACCTGGCCAAGAGCGTCACGGTGGAGTGACCCGCGGCGTCCTCCGGGTCGGCCCGACCCTAGGGCCGGCGGAGAGGTCCCGATGAGTGCCCCGCGGAGCCCGCCAGCCAGCTTTCAGCGAGCGCGACCGCCGCGTCGGCGTCTGGCGCGGTGCCGTCGGCGCCGACCGCTCGCCACAGCTTCGGGTCCACATTGAACGGATGGCCGCCGACCAGGATACGTACCCGACTGCAGCGCGGATCGGCGCGCGCCAGTTCGGCGAGGTCCTGCACCGCATGCACGTGACGGCCCATCGTCGCGGACACGGCCAGCACGTCGGCGCCACGATCGACCACGGACTGGACCATGGCAGCGTGCGGCGTGTTCGCGCCGCAGAAGTACGTGTCCCAGCCCGCCATCTCGAAGAAGTCACCGACCATGCGGGCTCCGACCTCGTGCAGGTCGCCGCTGACACACGCAATCACGACGCCGCGCCCGCGACGCGCTGCGGCCGTCTGCCTTGGCAGCAGTTGCGCCATCAGGATCTGCGTCGCGACGCTGCAGAAGTGCTCCTGCGCAACGGTGATCTTCTGGACTTGCCACAGGCGCCCGACTTCCCACAGTGCCGGCTGCAGGACTTGCAGGTACAGGCTCCGGACCGACTCGCCGCGCTCGAGGGCCTCGAACACCAGGTGGCCCGCCGCCCGACGGTAGCCGCCCAAGAGCGCGTTGACATAGTCCTGGGCCAGTTGCGCGTGCGGTTGCCCGGACACCAGGAGGCTGTTCGTCGTGCACCCCATGGCCGGCAGTTCGGCACGCGCGGCATCGAGCATCGCGACCGCCCTGCCAGCCACCTGGGGCGGCATCTGTTCGCGCACCACGTCGGCCATGCACCGCAGGTGGCGTTCAAGATCCTCGCTGCGCATGGCGGGGCAGGCCAATGCCTTGTTCCAGCCGAGATGGTCGTTGAACAAGGCTTGGCTGTCGGCGTCCACTGCGTCGGCCAAGGTCGAGAACTGGTCGACCGCACCCTGGCGCAGCTTCGCGCGGCCGTTGGCACCGAACCGCTGGCGCAAGTCGGCGTGGCGGCCGAACTCGCACGCGACCGTCGCCTCGGCCAGTGGTCCGGCCCGGTCGCGCAACTGATGGCCAGCGGACAGGACAAGTGAGTCGGTCATATCCCCTCTTCAACGAATCCCCGCTCATCATCGCGCCAAAACGTCGCTGCGTCTGCAGATTCGGATCGATGCGCGATCGAGATTGACCAAGCGCAATCGAGACCACGCTCGGGCATCCGTCAACGGCGACCAAACGCGTTGCCGATGAGCGCGAGCGACTCGGGTGAATCCCAGGCCCGGGCGCCATAGAAGCGCCCGATCACCCGCGCCTGCGCGTCGGCCAGCACGGTCAGCGGCAGGTGGGTTGCGCCCAGGACGGTCTCCCAGGCCAGCTGCCTGTCGATGAAGTGGCTGATCGTGGCGTTGGACTGCGCCAGCCAGGCCCGCGCCCGCCCGGGATCGTCGTCCGTCGAGATGCCGATGACGGCGAAGGACGAGGCTCGTTCGTGCCAGGCCAGCCGCTCGAGCGACGCCATCTCCTGTCGGCACGGACCGCACCAGCTGGCCCACACGTTGATCAGCAGCGGCCGGCCGCGGTAGTCGGACAGCTTGCGCGATGGCCCGTTCAGGCCATGCAGCGGCCCATCGGGCAGCCGCGCCCCGACGGCAACTTCACCCGCGGCCCGGGCCGCCCCGCGCGCGCCGTACAGCAGGCCCCCGGCCAGCGTCGCCAGCCATGCCCTGCGCGTCAAGACGGACCTTTCGTCGTCCACTCCATGCCGCTAGCTTATGCCGCGCCAGTCCCCGAGCCGGGTCGCGAGGGAACTTCGGCCAGCGGCACCACGGTCAGGCTGCGCACACCCTGGGCGCCGTGGATCAGCACGCCCTCGATGTCGGCGGTGGCCGAAGGGCCCGTCAGGAACACCGCATAGCGGGCCAGGCCGAAGGCCGGGTCGCAGTAGGCCTGGTGCAGCGTCGGCACGATGCGCGCCGGATCCAGCAGCACCAGCAGGTGCTGCGGCAGGAAGCCGATGGCCTCGACCACCAGCTGGGACTCGGTCAGCAGCACCGACCCCGTCTCGGCCACGCCCAGGGCCGCGCGCACGACGCCAACGTCGACGTCCGCCAGCGATGCCGGCGGCAACGCGGGGTCGAGCGCGCGGCGGCCGCGGACCTCGTCGGTGGCCGAGCAGACCACCTGGGCGTCGGGGAACAGGGCCGCCACATGCGAGGCGAGACGGCCACCGGCCGGCAGCTCGGCCCAGTGCCCCCCCATGCGCTCCAGCGCCGCACGAAAGGCGGCCACCGAGGGCGGCGGCGCCTCGAACTCCGGCAGCGGCGGCAGCGGCCGTGCCGCCGGCTGACTGCGCCGGATGCGACCCAGCAATTCGTCCCGCGTGCTCATGGCCTGCCCCGGTGCTTCAGGTACCACTGGCGAAACGTCATCGCCGGCGCCGCCGGCACCTCGCGCTGCTTGCCCCAGGCGTTGAGGCGGCTGTAGAGCATCACGCGCGGCAGGTACTCGACGCCCGCACCAGCGGCCTCCACCGCGGCGCGGAACAGCCGCGGGCTGGCCAGCAGCTTGCCGCCCATCTTCATCGCCTGCCTCTTGGCAAACGGCAATGCGTTGCGCTCGGCGATGACCTTGCGCCACTTGAAGATCTGGTCGTGGATGTCGATGCGCACCGGGCACACCGCCGTGCAGCTGCCGTTGAGCGTGGACGCGAACGGCAGCGCGCTGTACTTTCGCAGGTTGTAGGTGGGGTCGATGATGACGCCGATGGGGCCGGAGTAGGTGGCACCGTAGCTCAGGCCGCCGCTGCGGCGGTAGACCGGGCAGGTGTTCATGCAGGCACCGCAGCGGATGCACTTCAGCGAGGTCCAGAAGTCGGCCATGCCCAGGCGCTCGGCACGGCCGTTGTCGACCAGCACGACGTGCATCTCGGTGCCCGGCCTCGGCACGCGGAAGTGCGAGGTCATCTGCGTGATCGGGGAACCCAACGCGCTGCGCGACAGCATGCGCACGAACACACCCAGGTGCTCGGTGCGCGGGATGATCTTTTCGATGCCGACCGACGCGATGTAGACCTTGGGCAGGTGCACGCTGAGGTCGGCATTGCCCTCGTTGGTGCAGACGACGATGGCGCCGGTCTCGGCGACCGCGAAGTTGGCGCCCGTCATGCCGGCGTCGGCCTGCAGGAAGTGTGGCCGCGTGGTCTGGCGCTGGCTCTCGGCCAGGTAGTGCACGTCGCTGTTGGCCGGGTCGGTGCCCAGCGTGCGGGCGAAGACCTCGGCCACGTCGCTGCGCAGCTTGTGCACCGCCGGCACCACGATGTGGCTGGGCGGCTCGTCGTCGAGCTGCTGGATGCGCTCGCCGAGGTCGGTCTCGATCACGGCGATGCCGCGTTGCTCCAGGAACGGCCGCATCTCGCACTCGTCGGTCAGCATCGACTTCGACTTGACGAGCGTCCGCGCGCCGCGTGCGGCCAGGATGTCGTGCACGACCTGGTTGTGCTCGGCGGCGTCGCGCGCCCAGTGCACGGTGACGCCGTTGGCCTGCGCCTGGCGCTCGAACTGCTCCAGGTAGTCGGCCAGGTGGCTGAGCGTGTGCTCCTTGATCTGCGAGGCCAGCGTGCGCAGCTGCTCCCATTCCGGGATCGTCGCCGTCTCGCGGTCGCGCTTCGTTCGCAGGTCCCACAGCCGGCGGTCGTGGAATTCGATGTGGTCGCTGGCCTGGATGAAGTGCGACGAGGCTTCCGCGTGATCGACCGGTTTCATGTCAGCCCCTCGTCCGACGGGTACGCCGGCCGATCCCCCGAGGGGATCGCGTTCGGCTTGGGACGGCCCGGCGCTCGCCCGCGTTCATGCCGACGCTCCGTTCAGCACCTGCGCGATGTGGATGAACTTGAGCGGCAGGCCGAGCCGCTCGGCGCAGCCCTTCTGGTGCATCAGGCACGACATGTCGGCCGAGACGATGTAGTCGGCGCCGGCACCCAGGTGATCCTGCACCTTGTCCTGCCCCATGCGCGCCGACACCGGCTCCTCGAACACCGAAAACGTGCCGCCAAAGCCGCAGCACTCGTCGGGCCGCCGGGGCTGCGCGAAGCGGATACCCTTGACCGCCGACAGCAGCGTCATCGGCTTGGAGAACGGCGCCTCGTTCAGCTCCGACATGCTGGCGGTGCGCAGTGCGCGCAGCGACGAGCAGCCGTTGTGCAGCCCGACGGTGTGCGGGAACTCGGCCCACGGGAATTCGCGCACGCCCAGCACGTCGTGCAGGAACTCGACCAGCTCGAACGATCGCTGCCGCACCTGCATGACCTCGTCGGTCTGCGGGATTGCCGTCAGGTGCTCGCGCACATGGTGGATGCAACTGCCCGATGGCGAAACGATGTGGTCGAAGCCGGCGAAGTTGCGCACGAACAGCGCCTCGGCACCCGCGGCGTCCCCATGGCAGCCACTGTTGGCCATCGGCTGCCCGCAGCAGGTCTGGTCCAGCGGGTAGGCCACCTCGACCCCGAAGCGCTCCAGCAACTCCAGCGTCGCGATCGCCACCTCCGGGAAGAAGGCGTCGACGTAACAGGGCACGAACAGCGCGGCCTTCAGGGCCATGGCGGCGACCTCAGCCTTCCTCGGGCACCATCTCGATCGCGCCACACGGGCATTCGGCCACGCACACGCCGCAACCCTTGCAGTAGTCGTAGTTGAACTGGAAGCGCTTGCCGGGGCCGAGCTTGATGACGGCGTTGTCCGGGCACACGCCGTAGCAGTTGTCGCACTCGAAGCAGTTGCCGCAGCTCAGGCAGCGTCGCGCCTCGAACAGCGCGTTGTCCTCGGTCAGGCCACCCTGCACTTCGTCGAAGCTGCTGGTACGTCGGGCGATCTCGAGTTGCGGCCGCACCGTCTTGGGCGCGTCGCTGTAGTACCAGGGATTCAGGCGCTCGAAGCTGGCCGGTGCGTGCTTGGCCCCGGTCGGGGTCTGCACGCCGCGCAGCCAGGCGTCGATGTGGCGCGCCGCCTTCTTGCCATGGCCCACGGCCACCGTCACGTTGCGCTCGGCCGGCACCATGTCGCCGCCGGCGAACAGGCCCGCGTGGCCGGTCATCATCGTCGCCGGGTCGACCTGCACCACACCGTCCTTGACCTCCAGCCCCGGGACCCCCTCGAGCAGCGACAGGTCCACGTCCTGCCCCAGCGCCAGCACCAGCGAATCGGCCTCCAGCGTCTCGAACTCGCCGGTGGGCTGCGGAAAGCCCTTGTCGTCGAGCGCCATCTTCTCGATCGTCAACTGGCCGGCGTCGGCGTCGGTGCCGGCCTGCTTGATGGTCGACAGCCACTTGACCATCACGCCTTCCTCGAGCGCCTCCTCGAGTTCGAAGTCGTGCGCCGGCATCTTCTCGCGATTGCGGCGGTAGACGATGATGGCCTCGGTGGCACCCAGGCGCTTGGCGGTGCGCGCCATGTCGATCGCGGTGTTGCCGCCGCCGTAGACCACGACGCGGCGGCCGAGCATCGGCTTGTCCTCGCCTTCCATCGAGCGCAGCACCGACACCGCGTCCAGGATGCGCGACGAGTCCTTCGCGGGGATGTAGGCGCGTTTGGCGATGTGCGCGCCGACGGCCAGGAAGGCGGCATCGAACTTGCCGGCCTGCATGGCGTCGTCGATGCGCTCGACCTTGGCGCCCAGCTCCACCTTCACGCCCAGGTCGACGATGCGCTGCATCTCGGCGTCCAGCACGTCGCGTGGCAAGCGGTACTTGGGGATGCCGAAGCGCATCATGCCGCCCAGCATCGGCCCGGCTTCCTTCACCGTCACCCGGTGGCCCAGGCGGCGCAGGTGGTAGGCCGCCGACATGCCCGACGGCCCGGCCCCGACCACCAGCACGTGCTTGCCGGACTCCCTGGCAGGCGCCGCGAACTTCCAGCCGCGCTTGAGCGCCTCGTCGCCCAGGAAGCGTTCGACCGAGTTGATGCCCACCGGTGAATCGATCTGGCCGCGGTTGCACTTTCCCTCGCACGAGTGATAGCACACGCGCCCCATGATCGCAGGGAACGGGTTGTCGCGCGTCAGATGGCGCCAGGCCGCTTCGTAGTCGCCGCTCTCGGCGTGGAACAGCCAGCCCTGGATGTCCTCGCCGGCCGGGCACTGCGCGTTGCACGGGGGCAGCCGGTCGACGTAGACCGGGCGTTCGGTGCGCCAGCTGCCGGTCTTGTTGGCCAGCGACGAGCCGGGATCGAGTGTGATGGCAAACGGCTTTTGCATTCAGGCCTCTACTTCGTCCAGGAGTTTGAAGCGGCGGATGTTGCGGTCGGCATCGGCCTGGATGCGGGCCAGCATCTCCGGGTGCCCGGGGCTGCCGAACAGGTGCGCGAATCGCTTCTGCGGTTTCAGGTAGGCCTCCACCGGCACGCGCTGGCGGATCTTGGTCACGGCCGTGACCTCGCCGTGCTCGGCCTCGAAGACCGGGAAGATGCCGGTCTCGCGCGCCAGGCGCGCCAGCTTGATGGTGTCCTGGCTGGCCGATCCCCAGCCCAGCGGGCACGGCACCAGGATGTGCAGGTAGCGCGCGCCGTGCAGGCTCATCGCGTGCTCGACCTTGGCTTCCAGGTCGCGCAGATCGGCCACGGTGGCGGTGGCCACGTACGGAATCTCGTGCGCCATCGCGATCAGTGGCACGTTCTTGCCCTGGCCGAACACGGCCCCGGGCTCGGCGCCGACCGCCATCGTGGTGTTGGTGCGGGCAGCCGGCGGCGTGGCCGAACTGCGCTGCACCCCGGTGTTCATGTAGGCCTCGTTGTCGTAGCAGATGTAGAGCACGTCGTCGTTGCGCTCGAACATGCCCGACAGGCAGCCGAAGCCGATGTCGGTGGTGCCGCCGTCGCCGCCCTGGGCGATGACGCGGGTGCCCCTCATGCCCTTGTCCTTGCCCTTGACCTTGAGCGCCGCGGCCACGCCCGTGGCCACCGCCGCCGCATTGCCGAACAGCGAGTGGATCCAGGGCAGCTGCCAACTGGTCTCCGGGTACGGGGTCGAGAACACCTCCAGGCAGCCGGTCGCGTTGACCGCGATCAGCTGCTTGTCGGTGACACGCATCGCGGCGTCGACCGCGTAGCGCGCGCCCAGCGCCTCTCCGCAGCCCTGGCAGGCGCGGTGGCCACTGTTGAGCGAGTTGTTGCGCTCGATGGACGCCTGCACGCTGCGCTGTTCGGGCGCCAGCAGGCGGTTGCCGACAGTGAAGGTGCCGGTCTGATAGAACTT
>Ga0316188_10001094_pt1 | contig 12649 bp, 10 predicted proteins | sample Phiworburrow1_MG_FD_204933 | JGI IMG/M metagenome (GOLD analysis project Ga0316188, IMG submission 204933) | Coastal sediment microbial communities from Maine, United States - Phippsburg worm burrow 1 | ecosystem: Environmental > Aquatic > Marine > Coastal > Sediment | place: USA: Maine...
CCATCAAAAACGACCTTTTCTGACTGGGAAACAGGACAGAACCTTCAACAATATGAGCTGGCTATGGGATCGAAAAGGGATCGGGATTTCGGACCCGTGATTTATTTTGGAATCGGCGGAATCATGGCTGAAGTTCTAAAAGACCGATCTGTTGCTTTACCCCCCCTAAACCGGCTACTGGCCCGACAACTCATGAAAAAAACGAGGATATATGAGCTGCTTAAAGGGTTCGAAAATTATCCTCCGTGCAATTTGCCATTTCTTGAAGAAATATTGATTCGGCTGGCTCAGATGGTGACGGATCTCCCGGAAATCGAAGAAATTGATATCAATCCTATGATCGTAACCCCAAACGATGCCTATGCGACGAACCCACGCATACTATTGAGTTCGGCCAAGGCTCCTGCCCCCCATCACCTGGTGATTAGCCCTTATCCCAATCAGTATGAAACTCGAACGGTACGTGAAGGTATTGGAGAACTATTCATCCGGCCCATTCGGCCTGAGGATGCCCCGCTTCTGGTTGAACTTTTCAAATCTCTTTCACAACAGAGCGTATATTTCCGATTTTTCGGTCCGCTAAAAATGCTCTCCCCTGGTATGCTCGCCCGGTTCACTCAAATTGACTATGACAGGGAAATTGCACTGGTGGCGCTTTTGGGAACCGAATCCAATGAAAAAATGCTGGGTGTTGCCCGGGTGATTACCGATATTTACAATCGAAAGAACGCGGAATTTTCTGTTGTCGTCGGGGATCCCTGGCATGGAAAGGGCATCGGTGCGGAACTGCTCAAGCGATGCCTATCCATCTCTAAAGAACGGGGAATTGAAAATGTGCAGGGGATTGTTTTGCCCGAAAATACTCAAATGTTGGCTTTGGGGAAAAAGTTGGGCTTTACCATCAAAAAGATTGTTGGGGAAAGCGAGTATAAATTAAATATAGATCTTACAAAATTTTGAAGACATAAAGGAGAATTGTCATGTTGGTCAAAAATTGGATGAGCAAACCGGCCATCACCATAGATGCAAACGCTTCCATGAATGATGCGATAAAGTTGTTAAAACAAAATGATATAAAAATGCTGCCGGTTATGGAAAAGGGCAAGCTCGTTGGGATAGTGACAGATCGGGATCTCAAAAGAGCGTCGGCATCCGATGCCACAACCCTGGAAATTCATGAACTTTTATATTTAATTTCAAAAATTAAAATTAAGGAGATCATGACTAAAACGCCCATTACGGTTCCTTTAGACTACACGATAGATGAGACTGCGGAAATATTGTTAAAGAATAAAATATCTGGGGTACCCGTAATCGACCATTACGGTAATGTCGTCGGTACAATCAATCAAAATGACCTTTTCAGAATAATCATTTCATTGACCGGTGCCGAAAAAAAAGGGATTCAATTTGGGCTGGAGGTAGAAGATCGGCCGGGGTCTATCAAAGAGGTGACCGACATTATTCGTGAATACGGTGGGCGTATGGCAAGTATTTTGACTTCTTACGATTTATCCTACAAAGGATTTCGCCGGGTGTATATTCGCATGTACGGTATTGACCGATTCAAACTCAACAATCTCAAAGAAGCGCTTAGAAAAAAAGCGACGCTTCTTTACATGGTCGATCGCCGTGAAATCAATCGAGAGACCTTTTAATCCGGGTTATTCAGAGACCCGAGTAACACGGACACTGTATTATTCCGACGGATGGCTTGGGTTCTCCTCGGTCCATTGACTTCCGAACAGAAACCCAGCGGTGAGTAAAACAAGTTTTTACACACTGTAAAGAAACCTGACAACGGGCCGCTTGATCGGCAGAAAAGCAATATTTTTTAAAAATTTATTTTAATAATATTAATATGTTATACTAATTTTGATCCATCCATTTTCTGGCACGGACATTGCTTTTAGCATCATATTAATTTCCAAGATTTATGGTTTCATAAAAAAGTCAAAAAAAGCGACTTTTTGCAAACATCCAAAGGTCGACTGATGCAAAAAGGATTCAACCTGTTAATAGCGGACCGAAATCCGCATATCAGAGAGTTTTTAAAGCGTGAAATGGGAGCCGAAGGCTACAATATTCAACTGGCAAAAAACGGCAGAGAGGTATTGAAGTTGGTTAACAGCTCCACACCGATTGATCTCATTATCATAGATTTGGATTTGCCGGATGCAAATGAGTTGAATTTGTTTCAAAGCCTTGAAGATCGCATCCCGACGTTGCCTTTTATCGTTCACAGTTATCTCTCTGATTATCGTGAATCTTCAAAGAGTTTGAAGTCAGTGATGTTTGTTCCGAAACAGGGAAACAGTAGTGAGACTTTGAAAGAGGTGGCCTGGAGTCTTTTGAAGGAACCCTATTCAAAGAAGTTCAAGACGCCCGAGGATTGAAAAAAATAAACAGAGGCATCCGGAGATGAAGCAGCCCAGGTATCAAAAAAGCGACTATTACCGATCCTTAACCCGGAAAATGATCCTGACCATCATCATTGTTTCATTTACCCCATTGATGCTGGTGGGAAGTATCATTCTCTATCGGTTCCACGTATCCTATCACGAAAAGGTGGAAGCGCATCTTCAAGAGTTGGTGCTCAAGCATAAACAGACCATCGATAATTTTTTAAAAGAAAAGTTGGGAGATATCCGATTCCTAGCAGAAACCTTTTGTTTCGATGAGTTGAAAGATGCGTCTTTTCTCCAGGATAGACTAGACTTGCTTCAGCAGTCTTTTGGCCCTGTTTTTGTAGACCTGGGTGTTGTAACTTCACGGGGACTCCAGGTAGCGTATGCCGGACCCTTCAGACTCGAGGAAGCATTATATTTTGAGGCGGACTGGTTTAAAAAGGCCATGAAAACACAGTATTTCATCAGCGATGTTTTTCTAGGTCTTCGGGGACTTCCTCATTTTATTGTCGCCGTGAGGGATAACTGGATGGGTGAACCGTGGATCTTACGTGCGACCATTGATTTTGTGGCCTTTAACAACTTTGTTCAGAATATCCGTATCGGCGAAACAGGGTTTGCCTATATCCTTAACAGAGAAGGAAAATTTCAAACCAAACCCTTTTTCGATATTCCTCCGATAAATGAACCCTATCGAGATTTTCTGAAGATCAAGGAAGATGATCCGCGAAAAGTTCATATCGTAGAAAGGAAGGATGATTCGGGTAAAAAAATTGTCTATGTAGCGTCCTTTTTAAAAGATGGGGATTGGCTTTTGGTTTATCAACAGAATCATCGTGACGCATATTTGGATTTCTACAAGGCGATTATCGTAGCCGTAATGATAATGTTATTCGGTGCCTTCGGAATTGTTTTTGCCGCACTTTTTCTTTCGAAGAGAATGGTCCATCGCATTTCCATGGCTGACCAAGAAAAGGAAATGATGAATAAGCAGATCATCGAAACGGGCAAGTTGGCATCCGTGGGGGAGCTGGCCGCCGGGATCGCCCATGAAATCAATAACCCTGTGGCCATTATGGTGGAAGAAGCCGGCTGGATTGGGGACTTGCTTGAGGAGGAAGAATTCCGTGAAAGCGAAAACCTTAATGAATTTGAAAGGGCGTTAAAACAGATTAAAACCCAGGGACAGCGTTGCAAAGAAATTACGCACAAGTTGCTCAGTTTTGCAAGAAAGACGGACTCCAGGGTTCAGGAAACCCATATCAACGAATTGATCAGGGAACTGGTCGCGCTTTCGGAACAAAGAGCAAAATACGGCAAGATAACGATTCATACAGACCTCCAAAAGGATCTTCCTATCACATATCTGGCCCAGTCGGAAATGCAGCAGGTCCTTTTAAATTTGATCAACAACGCCATTGATGCCATGGGAAACAAGGGAGGGATTTTAAATATAACCACCCAGTTGGAGGATAATATCGTTGTGATTAAGGTGGCTGATAATGGATCCGGGATCCCGGAAGCCAACCTTTCCAGAATATTTGAACCGTTTTTCACCACCAAGCCGGTGGGGAAAGGAACCGGTCTTGGATTGTCCATTTGTTACGGCATTATTCAAAAAATGGGTGGCCAAATAGAGGTGGAAAGCGTTATTGATTCGGGAACCACGTTTTACATCCGTCTTCCGGTGCAAGGCCCTTCGGAACGTTGAAAGTTAGAAGGTAAAACTCAAAGTAAAAAAAGAACTATATTATAAACGTATTAAAAAGTTACACTCAGCGATATTTTTTTTCTAACATATTACAGGAAAAATATCATGCTTGAAGACAAAGACAAACCGATAAAAATCCTTCTCGTGGATGATGAAAGAGGCTTTGTGGACGTCATTTCCAAAAGGATGTCCAAACGAAATATTGACGTAACCAAAGCTTACAGCGGCAGGGAGGCGTTGCAGGCTTTGAGGAAGATGGATTTTGATGCAGTGGTCCTGGACCTGAAGATGGAAGATATGGACGGCATCGAAGTTTTAAAAATCTTTAAAAAAATCGTTCCGGATCTCCCCGTTATTATGCTCACAGGGCACGGGTCCGAAGAAGCGGCCAGAGACGGTTTTCAACTCGGGGCTTTGGATTACCTGACAAAACCCTGTGATCTTGAGGACCTCATTGTTAAAATACAAGAAGTTGTTTCATATAGGAGGTGATAAAGTTGAAAGCCTTGAAAGTTCTTTTTGTGGATGACGAAGTCGATTTTTTGGAAACACTGATGAAGCGCATGAAAAAACGCGGCGTAGATGTTGTGGGGGTTGGAAGTGGCGAGCAAGCACTCGATTATCTGAACAAGCAGCCGGCAGATGTGGTTGTGCTGGATGTAAGGATGCCGGGTATCGACGGTATACAGACACTCAGAGGAATTAAGCGGATAGACCCTTTGATGGAGGTGATTATGTTAACCGGCCACGCCAGTATAGAGGTGGCCATAGAAGGAATGGAATTAGGTGCTTTTGACTACCTGATGAAGCCTGCGGATATTGACGAGCTTTTTTACAAGATTCAGGACGCTTTTAAGAAAAGAAACATACAGCAAGAAAAAATAAAAAAACTTAAGGATCTAATCAGCTAGTGAACAAAAAGAAAGGAGCGGTAAAGTGAATTTTCTAAAACAGTGGGGACAATTTATGATGACGGGCGCAAAGGCCCATGCGCAATGGGAGATCGGTGTCTCCAACACTATTTTTGGCGATAAAAAACGACTGATAATCTTGGGTTTGCTGACTATTCCCGCCATATTGGGAGGGATTGCATTTGCGGATCAGATCAGCGGGGCCCTGCCGCAATTGTTGGGCGGCAAGAAGGCTTACGGCCCTGCATTTTACAGCACAGGCATATTTGTGGTTTCCATTTTCGTGGGAGTGTGTGCCGGGCTGATTACCGGCTGCATCGGTGCCGGCGGAGGTTTTATCATTGCGCCGGCTCTGATGAGTGCAGGCGTTAAAGGTATTTTAGCTGTGGGAACAGATCTTTTCCATATCTTTGCCAAGGCCATCATGGGAAGTGTCATCCACCGCAAGCTGGGGAATGTTTCCGCGGCTCTGGCAATGGTATTTTTAATCGGCGCCATTATCGGTGCAACCGTCGGCGGGGTCATCAACCGCGTGCTCTATGAAATCAATCCCGTTTTAAGTGACGCATTTATAACGACAGTCTATTCGGTGATGCTCGGTTTTCTGGGAATTTATGCCATGACAGATTTTCTCAGGGCCAAAAGAGCCGAACGCAAGGACTTTCACGGCAGTGAGACCCGTGGCAAAAAAGTAGAAGGCGCACAAATGGGGAGCCTTCCTAAAAAGCTGCAGGCCGTTAACATTCCTCCCAAAGTCAAATTTGATTTTGATCTTACACCGGAGGGAAGAAGTATTTCATGGGTCTTTTTGGTCTTGAGCGGCGGGCTGGTCGGACTTGTGGCGGCCATAATGGGAGTTGGCGGCGGATTTTTAACCTTCCCGATCTTTGTTTATGTTCTGGGCGTTTCCTCTATGACAACGGTAGGAACGGACATTTTCCAGATTGTATTTACCGCCGGTTATGCCGCCATCAGCCAGTATGCGATTTACGGGTTTATTTTTTATACCCTGGCCATGGGGATGCTGATGGGGTCCCTGGTGGGAATCCAGATCGGGGCCATTGTCACCAAGGTCGTTCAAGGCATTACGATCCGCGGGTTCTACGCCGTCACGGTTCTGGCCGGTTTTTTGAACCGGGCCTTTGCGCTGCCGGCCAAGCTTGGCGCCTTGGATGTCATTAAAATATCCAAAAAAACCGGCGCTCTCCTAGATACCATCGGAGTGTGGGCCCTTTTCATAGTCATCGCCATATTCGCGGTCTGGGTAATCGGCACGTTTTTTATGAATATCGGAGTGCTTAAAGGTGAGGAGGCCAAATCATGATAGCGGATAAGAAAGAATTTTACGGCGGCTTGGGATTGTTAATCGGATTTGGAGTCATCTTGGCAGTAATATTTTCACCGGTCTTCAAGGGCCAGAACGGCCTGGAATATTTAGACGACCTGTATAACTCCATCTCAAAGGGGTCGGCCTATTACATTCCAAAGGTAAAAAAGGAAATTGACACGTTTGCCGGTAAATCCATCAGTGTAACCATTGCGATGGCGGACGATGGCCAGGCCCGGCAAGCAGCCGCTTTGTTCATGAAAGGCGACGCCCTGGTCAATGTATCCGGAACCCAATTGAAGATCGAGGGAGATCTGGCAAAAATCTTATTGAACTGTCTTGCCGATGCCGACAGCATGTATTTCAATGACGGGCAGGTCGTCGCTGCAAAATATGGCTACAACGAGAGACAGGTGCTGTATAACTGGTGGCAGGTGCTCAAGGCCCTGAATAAGGATTTAACCAAGCAAAAACAGTTCAAAGCAGCCAGTGCCGTTGATATGGTTGCAACAAAAGCGGTGGAAACATCATACAACTACTACCGAATCGAGTCTCAGAAAATATCCGATCGTGCCTTCATTGTCTTCTTTTCGCTGGTATTTTATGTGGTTTATACCCTCTGGTATGGTTTCGCAATTCTGTTCATGTTTGAAGGGTGGGGCATGAAGCTGGAACATTAAGGATTGACGTTTGTCCATTGAAAAGGCTGAAAGCAAACGGCATCCTGCCTTGCTTTTGGCCTTTTTTTCAGTTAGTCTATGAGATGGATGGCACCATGACAGAAGGATTCGTCTTATATTGCTTCTGAATAAAATTAGCAGTATCCATTGGAAATTCTGGAATTTGGAATTATGGGCGCACTGTTTGACCATTTTAAAAAGCTTTTTATTAAAAAGCCAAAACTTACGGCTGCTGAAGTCGAAGAACTCCGCATTGCCTTTAAGGAACGCTACCACAGCTTTAAGCTTCTGTTAAATGCCAACAACAAAGCTCTTGAGATTATGGCCGATATGGAGCGGGTCCTTCAAGGCCAGCAACTTTTTGGCATGTCCTTTATCCGGGCGAGTTGTACGGCGGTGTCTGTCAATGTTTTTAGTATGATAAAAAATATTAATACACTCGCCCAAGGCAAGTACGCCGATCTCAATGCCCGCTTCAATGATATCCAGCAGAAGATTGACAGTATGCTTTCTCAGAAGAAAGCGATAAGAGATGAAAGGCTGGTGATATCCCTGGAAGCCGTGAATAAGGAGATGACCGATTCTGTGGGAAACAAGATGGCTCATCTCGGAGAAATCAAAAATAGGCTTGGAATCAAGATCCCCGGAGGGTTTATCATTACAGCGACAGCCTATGAAAGGTTTATCGAAGAAAACGATTTGCAGGTGGAAATTGATCGGCGCTTTCAATCCATGGACGGCGACGATATGGAAAAACTGTATACCCTAAGCTCGGAAATCCAGCAGCTTATTATCAAATCCAGGATACCGGATGATCTGGCCGATGCCGTAAGGCAGGCCTATAATAAACTTGAATCACACACAAAAGGTAAATTAACATTGGCTTTAAGAAGCAGTGCTCTGGGAGAAGATACGCGGGAAAGCTCATTTGCAGGCCAGTATCTAAGCGAACTCAACGTAAGTTTTGACAGTATTTTCCAGGCATATAAAGAAGTTCTGGCAAGCAAATACGCCCTTCAGGCCATCGTTTATAGACTGAACAAGGGATTTAAGGATGAAGATATTTCCATGTGCGTGGGGTGTATGGCCATGGTCGATGCCGTGGCCGGCGGTGTCGTCTATACACGTAACCCAGTTGATATGCGGGATGATTCTATATTTATCAATTCCGCCTGGGGGTTGCCCAAATCGGTTGTTGACGGCAGTGATGCCTGCGACCTTATTGTTGTTTCAAGAAAATTACCCATGGCTGTCATTCATGAAGACGTAAAAGCCAAAGAAAGAAAATTTATCTGTCTGCCGGAAGAAGGTGTTTGCCGTATGGAATTGACCGGAGATAAAAAGGATCTGGCCTCCATTGATCATCATCAGGCACTTGATTTGGCAGAACTTGCAGTCAAGATTGAACAGTACTATGCGATGCCCCAGGACATTGAATGGGCTGTTGCCAAGGATGGCGCTATTTATATCCTGCAATGCCGGCCTTTGAAGCAAATGGAGACGTTGAAGACGGATCTTTCTGAACCCGTATTAAAGTCAGCACATGACGCTGTTATTGCTATGGGAGGAATCACCGCAAGTCCGGGAACAGCCTGCGGGCAAGTCTATTTGGCCGATAAAGGCATCGATATGTTAAGATTTCCCGAAGGGGCGGTGTTGGTAACCCGACAGGCACTTCCCCGGTGGGCCTCCCTTTTAAATCGATCTACTGCCGTTGTAACGGAACAGGGCGGATTTGCCGGACATCTCGCCAGCGTGGCCAGGGAGTTTGGAGTCCCTGCGCTCTTTGGGGTGCCCGATATTGTGAATCGATTGAAGCAGGGCCAAGAGGTAACCGTCGATGCCGATTCTTTGACCATTTACAAGGGAAAAATAGAGGCTTTGCTGGTGAAATCCGGGCCAAAGAAATACCTTATGCAAGGCAGCCCGGTTTATGAAACCTTGAAACAAGTGAGCGGCCTTATCACCCCTTTAAACCTGCTCGATCCGGATTCTCCTTATTTTAGTCCGGCCAACTGCAAAACTTTCCATGATATAACCCGGTTTATCCATGAAAAAACAGTATATGAGATGTTCAATTTTGGTAAGGAACATGACTTTTCAGAAAAATCGAGCAAACAACTTTTTTATAACGTGCCCATGCAATGGTGGATTTTGAATTTGGACGATGGATTCAAGAAAGAGGTGGACGGCAAGTATGTTAAGCTGGAAAATATCGCCTCAATCCCGATGCTGGCTTTCTGGAAGGGTTTTAGTGCTGTTCCCTGGGAAGGCCCGCCGGCAATTGACGGCAAGGGTTTTGCGTCGGTTGTATTTCAGTCGACAACAAATAGGAACTTAATCCCCGGTCTTCGTTCAGCCTATGCCGCCCGTAATTACTTTATGATCTCCAAGAATTATTGCAGCTTAAGTTCAAGGTTGGGGTATCACTTTTCCATCCTGGAGGCACTGGTTAGTGAACGTTCCATGGAAAATTACATCAGTTTCCAATTTAAAGGAGGCGCAGCAGACCATCAGCGACGACTCAGAAGGGTTCATGTTATTGCAGAAATACTTCAAGAGCAGAGCTTCAGGGTGGATGTAAGGGAAGACAATCTTATTGCACGAGTGGAAGGCCATGATATGGATTACATGAAAAAACGACTCGAAATTCTGGGTTATCTGACGCTTCATACCCGACAGCTTGATATGATCATGAACAACAATGCCGCCTTGAACCATTATATGCTAAAAATCGAAAAAGACATGCGGAACATCCTCGATTCAAAATAAAATCTTGCCGTGTTTAAAGCTGAATCCTCTGGGTGCAGGACGAATGGGGCTGGTGAGAAATTCGGTCTTAAGACCCAAAAACCCCTTGCCCTTACGCCCAATTGGATGTTAATAAAACTGCTGTTCCCTATTCTTTAAAAAAACACACCGGCAGTTATGAGGGGAGACTATGAAACAGCTTGGGAATCTGATTGAACGAATCGTCGAACGCATTAATATCAACCTCCGGGATTTCGGATTCGATGCAGACCCTTATGTTCGCAAGACGATTCCAATGAGTCAACTGGTTAAGTTCTATGCCTCTTGCGGAATTACACCCCAGCATCCGATTCACTTCCATTTCAGCCGTTCAAATTTGGCCGGAAGCTATTTTTATGGCAAATGCACGGTTGATAACGCCATACTTTATAAAAGCGATGTCCGGGGCGATGAACTCAAGGCCAAAGGGGATCGGTTTCATTTTCAAGGTTCAGAACTTCCAGTTTATGATGACGAAGTCATCCGGATCAAAGACGCCTTTCTGATCAAAACCTTGGTTCACTGTTATTCTCACGATCCGGAAACACTGGAAGAGTTTTTGATCCAAAATACGGCATCCATGCACTATGCCAACATTCACGGTTCTCCGGTGGAGGGATGTTTTATCGGACCGTTCAGTACCGTTGATCTGACCACTGTTCACGACTCCATTATCGGCGCATTTGCTTATGTGCAGGTGGGCGAACTTTCTCACCAACGTGTGGAGCCCGGAAAGATCTGGATCAAAGCCGTCGACCTATTTGAGTTTAGTTACACTTTCCCAAAAAAAATTCTCGACAATTATATTTCCATTAATCCCGGAGAAAAGCCCGTTGGAATATTTATCGACTTTGTGAGATCCCGAAAAACAGATTTTCAAAGTATTTTTGATGTGGTGAACCTTAAAGCTCCAAGTGCCATTCCACGCAGTGCATCCTTGAATCGCTATGCTGTAATCAGAGGACAAAGTCATATCAGCGAAAATGTCCTGGTGGCACAGCGGGCATATCTGAAAAATGCATGGATGGGAAAGGGTGCCAATGCCCAGGAGAACTGCTACATCATCGATTCCCGTCTTGAAGGCAACAACATTACGGCCCATGGTGGCAAAATTATCCACGCTCGTCTCGGGAAAAATGTTTTTGTCGGCTTTAATTCATTTCTCCGGGGTACCCATGACTTTACATTGGAGATCGGGGAAAGAAGTATTGTTATGCCGCACACCATCATCGATCTGAATGAACCTTTAAAGATTCCGGCAGGGCATATTGCATGGGGCTATATCAGAAACGCCAAGGACCTTGCACGACACAGCGTTTCCATCAAAGCGCTCTCTGAGGTTGACGGTAAATTCAACCTGGGTGCCATGAAATTTAAGGGTAGCGGTGCTAAATTTATTCAGGCCTTTAAACATCGAATCGAGCATATTTTAGAGGCCAACGGTGCTTTTTTTGACGGCAGTAAAAACATGGGGCATGCCCAGAAATCGCAGGACATTTCATTCAATATCATTCATCCCTATCGAAAGGGCCCGCAAAAGGGCATCTATCCAAGAATAGATATTCAGCCATAAAAAACATAATACTCAAAATGATCGCAATCAAATAATCCGTTTTTCATCGTATAAACCCATCACCTCTCAGAAAAAGCCATGCCCAATTCAGATTTAATCCAACTTATGAAAGAAAAAGCAGAAACCGTACAGGCTATTGTTTCGAAAATTAATCATATGGAGCAAGCATTCCGGTACACGATCGATTTGACCCAAAAACAGGGCGGTAAAACCATTGCTGCTACAGGATTAAAACCAAACGAAGCGCGCCTTCTGAAAAAAGCGTGTGAAGCGTCCGAACTCGAGTTGCTTGATTTTCCTTTAAAGCTGCATGCCGGAGGGATTTACACATCTCTGACACCTGTTGACTGGGGGATTGCCGAAACCGGAACATTGGTGATCGATTCTTACTCCGAAGATGTTCGTATTGCAACCATGCTGGCCGAAACCCATATCGCCGTTTTACCGGCCTCAAAAATCAAACCCGACAGCGAAAGCTTGGAAGCAGAATTGAATGCCGTCCTGAAGGCCGATACGCCGTCTTATTATGCCTTCATTACCGGTGCCAGCAGAACGGCAGATATTGAAAGGGTGCTGGCTATCGGGGTCCACGGTCCCCAGGAGCTACACATTCTTATTGTGGAGGAAGATACCGAATGATCAAAACCGCCCAGGATATGAAATCGTATAAAAAGCAGCTCAAAGAGGCGCTTTCCGATCAATTTCTTCGAGCTGCATTGGATAACTTTTATACAGCGTATCGGGAAAACCGTTCCGCAGTTTATGAAAGCATTGATTTTGAAGGTATTAAAAAAGAAATCGCAGCAGGAAAAGACGGCGCACTGCCGTATCTTAAAGACCTGTATGAAGAATTCAAAGTCCATGCAGAAACCGCCGGTGCCAAAGTTCATATTGCTAAAAATGCCCAGCAGGCCAACGAAATTATCACTGCCATTGCAAAGGAAAATCATGTAAAAAAAATCGTCAAATCCAAATCGATGACCGCCGAAGAGACGTTCCTCAACGACCATTTAGAAAAGGAGGGCTTTACGGTAACGGAGACCGATCTGGGTGAATGGATTATCCAGCTTCGCAAAGAAGGACCGTCCCATATGGTGCTTCCCGCTATCCATCTTTCCCGCCATCAGGTGGGCGATCTGTTTGGAGATGTAACCGGAAAAAAGCAAAACTCTGAAGATATCGACACACTGGTCAAAGTTGCCAGGCAAGAACTCAGACCCGCATATCTGGAGGCGGATATGGGGATCAG
>Ga0316188_10001095_pt1 | contig 12648 bp, 14 predicted proteins | sample Phiworburrow1_MG_FD_204933 | JGI IMG/M metagenome (GOLD analysis project Ga0316188, IMG submission 204933) | Coastal sediment microbial communities from Maine, United States - Phippsburg worm burrow 1 | ecosystem: Environmental > Aquatic > Marine > Coastal > Sediment | place: USA: Maine...
AGGAGGAGCCGACGGCCACCGGCTGTCGGCGGGGGACATGAGCGGCGCGCAGCGCCCCGCCCGCCCGATCCTGCGCCGACGCCGGCAACCGCGGTGGACGCCGGCGCGAGTGTCCGCCATGCGCCGACAGCGGCCACCGAGGTCCCGTCGCCGTCAGGGCGGCACATCGCGCATCTTGTAGCCGGCGCCGCGCACGGTCAGGATCAGCCGCGGTCGCATCGGGTCGGCCTCGAGCTTGGCCCGCAGGCGGTTGATGTGGGTGGTGACGGTGTGTTCGTAGCCGTCGTGCGAATAGCCCCAGACCGCGTCCAGCAGCTGCGCGCGCGAAAACACCCGGCCCGGGTGCTGGGCGAAGTGCAGCAGCAGCTCGAACTCCAGCGCCGTCAGCTCGACCGGCGTGGCGCGCACCGCCACCCGGCGCTTGGCGGGCCAGATCTCCAGCTCGCCGTTGCGCAGCACGCGGTCGGCCGCGGCCGGGTTCAGCGCGGCCGCCTGCACGAGGTCGGCGCGCCGCAGCAACGCCTTCACGCGCGCCAGCAGCTCGGCCATCGAGAACGGCTTCGTCAGGTAGTCGTCGGCGCCCAGCTCCAGCCCGAGCACGCGGTCGAGCTCGGTGGACTTGGCGGTCAGCATCAGGATCGGCGTGTCGCGCCCCTGCGCTCTCAGCGCCTTGCAGACTTCCAGCCCGTCGAGCCCGGGCATCATCAGGTCGAGCACGAGCAGGTCGCTCGCCTCGGCCTGCTGGCGCTCGTAGGCGGCCCGCCCGTCGGCCACCGCCTGCACGTCGTAACCCGCCTGCTGCAGGTTCAGCACCAGCAGGTCCCGGATGTCGGTCTGGTCTTCGGCAACGAGGATGCGGCGCGGCATGCGCGGGGGTCGCAACATGGGGCGAGACCTTACACCGATGTGATCTGGCCGTGATCTTCGGTGAGCGCGGCGCGAGGGGCGCCGCGCAGCATCGGCTTCACCTTGACGGAACGCACCCGAAACCAGTCATGAACAGCGCCACCCTGCACGATCCCCTGCCGGCCACGATGCCGCCCGCCCTGGCCCTGGGCTGGGCCGACCTGGCCGTCCACCGGGCCGACCTGGTGCGGTTCGCGCGCCGCAAGCTGATGGACCCGGCCTTGGCCGAGGACCTGGTGCACGACGTCTTCGAAGCCGTCATCAGCGGCCGCGCCGCCTTCGGCGGGCGCTCGGCCCTGAAGTCGTGGCTGGTCGGCATCCTGAAGCACAAGATCGTCGACCTGGTGCGCCAGCGCGTGGGCCACCACAGCCTGCCGGAGGAAGGCGACGACGGCGCGTTCGAGCTGCCCAGTGCCGAGCCCGGGCCGGACGAGGTGGCCGAGCAGCGCCAGCGACTGGCTCGCGCCCTGGCCGGCATCGATGCCCTGCCGCCCGGCCTGCGCGACGTGATGCGCCTGCGCGTGCTGCAGGACCAGCCCACCGCCGACGTCTGTCGCCGGCTGGCGATCTCCGAGGACAACCTGTTCGTGCGTCTGCACCGGGCTCGCAGGGCGCTCGCTGCGTGATCCGAGTCGCACGCCGGCTCGACGGTCTGCACGAGGCGACGGCAGCCGGGCAGGTTCAGGTCACGAGCAGGCGCATCGGCCCGTAGGCGAACAGGGCCAGGGCCGCCACCATGTAGAGCACGGCCAGGAGGCCGAACAGGCTGCGAACCTGCCAGCCCTGGCGCTGCACCCCCAGGTGCGCCTGCGCCAGCTGCCAGGCCCCCAGCTGCAGCGACAGCACGGGGCACAGCATCAGGTAGCCGATGACGGGCACCCGGTCCTGCGTCGGCGACATCGTCACCGAATGCGCCAGCGATGCGACGAACCAGAGCAGGCTCAGGCCCAGCACCAGGCTCAGCGCGTTGACCGCATGCAGCCCGGCCGCGCTGCCGTCCCGCCTGCCGCGCCGGGCGCGCGGCTCGAGCAGGGCGGCAGCGACGGCGCACAGGGCCATCGTCAACAGCGCCAGCGCCAGCAGCACGTAGTGCGCAGCACCGGGTTCGTCCGGGAACAGCCACGACGGCAGCAGCGGCCGCAAGCGCCAGCCCGGCAGCGTGGACAGCAGCAGGAAGATGCTGCCGCACACCATCACACCGGCCATGTTGACGGCCGTGGCGATGCCCTGCACGTTGTAGATCGGCAGCCAGGCGCGCGCACGCAGCTCGGCCACCACCCAGTAGACCAGGTAGGGCCCCAGCCCCAGCACCGACGTGGCCAGCACGAAACGGATGCCGTGCCAGAACACGGCTTCAGCCGGTTCGGCAGCGGGGCCCCACAACCAGACCAGCACCCGCCCGGCCGCCCAGATGCCGAGCCCGGCGAGCAGGGCCATCAACGCCAGCCCGAGCCCCCGCGACAGCCCGGCCCGCGGCCCCGGCCCGGGCGCGGCGGGGACCGATGCATTGGGGTCGACCCAGCCGTGCTGCGCCGCGATGGCCTTGGTCAGGGCCTCCATCGCAGTGTCGAAGTACTGCGGCGGCGCGAAGACGGCGTTGTGACGCACGAGCCCCGCAATCGACGGCGGCAGGCGGGCTGCCGGCGGCATGTCCCGTGGCCCGACCACGACCGGGTAGATCTTCTTGTCGGCCGCCAGCGCCGCCTCGATCTCGACCAGCAGCGGGTCGCGCGCGTCGCCCGAGGCCTGGCTGGCCTGGTCCATCAGCTCGACGAAACGGTCGCCGATCATCACGATGACGGCCGTCGACCTGTCAATCGTCCGCGCCAGCTCCTCGGCCCAGTCGACACCGGGCGGCATCTCGCGGTCGATGAACACGGCGGCGTCGCCGAACTTGGCCTGCAGCGCCGTGCGCACCCGCTGCGCCGCGTGCTCGGTGTCGCTGCGGCGGTACGATATGAACAGATTGACGTTCGACATGAAGCCGCCTCAGGTTAGGGCAGGGGCTGGGGGAAGGCAATCCCGCAGCCCCTTGCGGGCGTGTTTCGGCGGCGTCGCTCGCAGCGCCGTCTGTTCGCTCGCACTGTGGCCGTGGCTCCTCCCCGCCCTGGCGGCCGACCCGGGCCCGGCAGGCTGGCAATTGCGACACCGCGACGAAGCCACCGCCACGTCGGTCTACCAGCGCGATCGCGCCGACGGCCTGCCCGAGTTCCGTGCCGTCACCACCATGCACGCCCGGCTGTCGGCGCTGGTGGCGGTCGTGCAGGACCCGGCACACATGGCCGAGTGGGTCTACCGCACCCGCAGCGTCGAGGTGCTCGAGAGGGACGGGCCGACGCAGGGCGTGTCGCGCGTGATCAGCGCCATGCCCTGGCCGCTGTGGGACCGCGAAGCCGTCGTCGCCTGGCAGCTGACGCAGGACCCCCAGAGCGGCACGGTCGTGCTGGCCGGTCGGAGTGCGGCAGACCGTCTGCCGTCATCGCCCGACCGCGTGCGCATGCCGTCGTTTGCCAGCCGCTGGCGCTTCGAGCCGAAGGGCGGCGGCGAGGTGGAGGTGAGCTTCGAGGGGCACGCCGACCTGGGTGGCAACCTGGCCTTTCCGCTGCTGCGCGCGTTCGTGGCCGGCGCCGTGTGGCAGGCGCCGCTGGAGACGGTCAACGGCCTGCGCCGCATGGTGCAGCAGCCGGCCTACCGGGCGGCCGAACTGGCACACATCCGGGAACCGGGCTCGTGACGGCCGCGCCAGCAGGCCGCACCGCCGTGGCGAAAGCATTCTGGCGCGCGGCGTGGCGCCTGGCGGTGCTGTTCGGCATCGTCTTCTACGGCCTGGACGCGTTCACTGCCTGGCGCTCGGCGAGGGTTCCGATCCACTTTGCCTGGGAACTGGCGATCCCCTACTGGCCGCCGGCCTACGTGGCCTACTTCAGCGTGCTGGCGGTGCCGCTGCTGGTGCCGTGGCTGGCGCAGGACGCCCAGAGCGTGCGGCAGTGGGAGCGGCGCATGGCACTGGCAGTGCTGGTGGCCGGCGGCGTGTTCCTGGCCCTGCCGTCGCAGCCGGGCTATGCACCCCAGGACGCCGGTGCCTGGTCGGCCTGGGCGCAACTGGCACAGGCCGTGGCCGGCCGGCACAACATGCTGCCGTCGCTGCACGTGGGCCTGAGCCTGCTGACGCTGCGCTGCATCTGGCCTGGCGCCAGCCGTGGCCTGCGGCAGCTGCTCGGGGTCTGGTGGCTGGCGATGACCGCTTCGGTGCTGCTGACCCACCAGCACCATGTGGCCGACGTCGGGGCCGGCATCGCACTGGCGTGGGTGCTGACGGCGTTCAGCGGGAGTACACGGTCCAGCTGATGCCCACCGCCGGGCTGGGCAGGCCGAAGACCCGGCGCAGCGTGTCCACCGCATCGCGGCTCAGGCGATCGACGTCGAGCGCGGAACCCCCCGTATCGAGCGCCGCCGCCGGCAGCGCCCGCCAGTAGCGCCCGCCCGGCACGTCGGGTGGCTGAAAGCCGAGTTCGCCGGTCAACAGGTGATGCGCCGTGGACGTAGGCTGCAACTCGAGCGGCAGCTCGTGCGTGCCCGCCACCTCCCACAGCACGCTGCGGTCGCGACCTTCGGTGAAGAACATCAGGCCGAAATCCTCGACGTCCCCGGCGACGTGGATCACCAGCTCCTGGCGACCAGGGGCCCGCGCCATCTGCGCCAGGTCGGCGGCCAGGTCGGCGGCCATGCCGCCGTCGGCCGTGCCGGCGGCACCGTCGCCCGGCGGCGCGACGCCGGCCTGCGGGGCCGCGGCCCCGGCTAGCGCCGGTTCCGGCGCCAGTGGCAGCGCCGCCGCTTCGCCCTCCATGCTCTTGCGAATCGCCTTCAGGATCGACTGGTATTCGGCTTCACGCTCGGTGTCCTTGTCCAGCATCGCCAGCGGGCGGGTCATGTTGACGGCCTGGTAGCGCGAGATTGGCACCAGGTCGAGCTGGCCGAAGGCGGACGGCTTGACGATCACGGGCAGGATGCGCACGCCGTCGTCCCTGGCGGCGTCGAGCAGCGGCGGCAGTTCGTCGTTGGCGATGAAGGGCGAATCCAGGAAATCGGCGGAAATCATCAGCACGGCCACACGCGTCGCCGCCAGCGCGCTCCGGATGGCGTCGAGCCAGGCGTCGCCGGGCTCGATGTCCTTGTCGGTCCAGACCCTGATGTTGCGTCGCTCGAGCTGGGCCAGGTGTTTTCGCAGTCGAAGCAAGTACTCCTCGTCGGCGTGGCTGTAGCTGATGAACACCTGCGTCCGTGGGGTGGGCATGTCAGCCATGGCGCGCATCCTGTTCCGGTGGGTCGCGTCATTCTGTGCTCCCCGCGCACCGATCGCCAAGCCCATCGAGCCGCCGCGTGCGTCAGGCCAGCGGTGGGGCCGCCGCGGGCGAGCGGCGCCCGAGAGGGACGCTGCCCGCCCGCGCTCGCGCGTCAGCCGCGCAGGTCCACCGGCACGAAGATGCGCTGGTCCTCGCGCTGGATCAGCAGCGCGACATGGCCGGGCTTCTTGTCCAGCACCGAGCGCACGTCGCCGACGGCATTGACCGGCTTGCCGTTGAGCGCCAGCACGATGTCGCCCGGCTGCAGGCCGGCATGTGCGGCGGCGCCGCTCACCTGCTGCACCAGCAGGCCATGGTCGGTGTCGGCCTGCTGGCGCTCCTGCGGCGTCAGCGGGCGCACCGAGACGCCCAGCGCGCCGGGCTCGTCGGCCGCGGTCTCGTTCAGCGCCACCAGGTCCTCGGCGCGACCGAGCTTGACCGTGACGTCGCGCTGTTCCTTGTCGCGCCAGATGCCGAGACTGAGCGCGTCGCCAGGGCGTGCCTGGCCGACGCGGCTGGACACGTCGCCCGCGGTCGCCACGCTCTGCCCGTCCATCTGCACGATCACGTCGCCCGGCTTCAGGCCCGCCTTGGCAGCAGCGCTGCCTGGCAACACCTGGGCCACCAGGGCACCGTCGGGTTGCTTCAAGCCGAAGCTCTGCGCCAGCGGCTGGCTCAGGTCTTGCAGCGTCACGCCCATGCGTGCGTGCTCGACCTTGCCGTGCTGCACGATCTGGTCCTTGACGTTCATCGCGACGTCGATCGGGATCGCGAAGGCCAGGCCCTGGAAGCCGCCACTTTGCGAATAGATCTGCGAGTTGATGCCGATCACGCGGCCGGCGCCGTCGAACAGCGGGCCGCCCGAGTTGCCGGGGTTGACGGCGGCGTCGGTCTGGATGAACGGCACGAAGGAGTCGCCGGGCAGCGAGCGTCCCTTGGCGCTGACGATGCCCTGCGTGGCCGACTGCTCCAGTCCGTACGGCGCGCCGATGGCCAGCACCGGATCGCCGACCTGGGCCTGCGAGGCGTCGCCCAGCGTCACGGCAGGCAGGCCGGTGGCGTCGATCTTGAGTACCGCCACGTCGCTGTCGGCGTCCGCGCCCAAGACCTTGGCACGGAATTCGCGCCGGTCCTGCAACTTGACCGTCACCTCCTTGGCCTCGCGCACGACGTGGGCGTTGGTCAGCACGATGCCGTCGCTGCTGACGATGAAGCCCGAGCCCTGGCCTCGGAACGGCTGCTCGCCGCCGTGAGGACCGCCGGGGCCGCCCTGGAAGCCCGGCATGCCGCGGAAGAAGCGGAAGAACGGGTCTTCGGACATGTCCGGCATCGACACCTTGTGCGAACCGGAGACGGTGACGCCGACCACCGCAGGCCCGTTGGCGCGCACGATGGCCCGGAAGTTGGGCACGCTGCCGGCCGGCAGCGGCGCCACCGGGGCGACCGTCGCCGGCGCTGTCGCGGCGGCCATCGGCGTCGGCTCGGCCTTGGCGAACAGACCCTTCACGCTCCAGGCACCGGCGGCACCGGCGCTGAGCAGGCCGGCCGCGGCGAGGGCCGCGACCAGCGGTCGGTAGACGAGGCGATTCTGGAAGTTCATTGCGTTTCCTTTCATGCGGTTCACGGCGGTGACGAGGGCCACCGTCTGGCATTGAATCTAGGCGTCGCAGATGAGCCAGGCCTTAGCGTCGGGTGAAGCGAACATTAGGGTCGCGGCGGTTTCGGCATGAAGACGCAGATGTGCGTGGACTCGGCCACGCGGGCCGGCGCGGGACCTGGGTTTCGACTGCCTGCCGGCGCACGACGCCCGCGCCGCGCGGTCGCCGTCCTTCGACGGCGTCAGCGTGCCGGCAGCCCGGGCGCAGACGGCCTTTCTGGCCGCACTGGACGCCCTTTTCGCCAGCGTGCAGTCGGTCGACGAGACCTGCCTGGCGCTGCCGCGCCGGTGCTCAGGGCGCGGCCGGCAGGGTCAGCTGCACGCGCAGGCCGCCGCCAGGGGCCTCGCCCAGCGCCAGGGCGGCACCGTGACGGTCGGCGATCGCGCGCACGATCGCCAGGCCGAGCCCGCTGCCGGTCTGGGACTGGCCGTCACGCCGGTAGAAGCGCGCGAACACGCGGTCGCGCTCGGCCGGCGGAATGCCCGGGCCGCGGTCGTCCACCGTGATGCGCGCCGCACCACCCGCGCTGTCCACGCCGATCTGCACCTGTGCCCGAGGCCCGGCGTAGCGGATCGCGTTGTCGATCAGGTTGCGCAGCAGCATGCGCAGCGCCGCGGCATCGGCCTGCGCCGGCACCGGCTGCGGCGCCAGCAGCGACAGCTCGGCCCCCGCCACGCTCGCCGGCGCCAGCGCATCGGCGATCGCCTGGCGCGCCACCTCGGCCAGATCGACGCGCTCGAACGCGGTCTCGGCGCCGCCGGGCTCGGCGCGCGCCAACGCCAGCAGCTGCTCCACCAGGCGGTGCGCCCGCTGCACGCCGGCCGCCAGGGCCGCCTGGGCTTCTTCGCGCTCCTCCGCGGTGCGTGCGCCGCGCAGCACGTCGAGCTGCAGCTTGAGCGCCGTCAGCGGCGAGCGCAGTTCGTGTGCCGCGTCGGCGACGAAGGCGCGCTGGGCGTCGAAGGACCCCTGCAGACGGCCCAGCAAGGCGTTCAGCGCCGACACCAGCGGCGCGATCTCGCTCGGCAGCCCGGTGTCGGGCAGCGGTTGCAGCGAATCGGCGGCGCGCCGCCGGACGTCGGCGACCAGGGGCTTCAGCGGCGCCAGCGACAAGCCCACCAGCCACCACACGCCCAGCGCCACCAGCGGCGACGTCAGCAGCAGCGGCAGCACGCTGCGCCAGGCCGCGGAGGCGGCCAGCACCCGCCGCACCTCCACTGGCTGGCCGACCTGGACCACGCGCCCGCGCGCCGCGAGGCTGTAGACGCGCCAGCCTCGGCCGCCGGCCGAGACTTCGCTGTAGCCCAGCACTACGCGCGGCGGCAGCACCGTGCCGGGGTGCGAGGCATACACCACCACGCCGTCGGACGACCAGATCTGCGCCACGTAGTCCAAGGGCTCGCCGTCGGCCGTGGCCGGCGGCGTCGCCTGGCCCTGGTCGCGCAGCGACAGCGCCATCTGCCGCAACTGGTAGTCGAACAGCGCATCGGTCTCGGCCAGCACGGTGCGGTAGGTCACGCCGCCGACCGCCAGCGCGGCCACGCCGGCCAGCGTCAGCAGGAACAGCAGCAGCCGGGTGCGCAGGCTCATGCCGAGGCCCGGCGCGCGCGGGGCGTCACGGCCGCGCGGGCGATCGGCCCGCCGTCATGTCGAGCCACGCGCCTCGCCCGCCGTCATGTCGAGCCACGCGCCTCGCCCGCCGTCATGTCGAGCCACGCGCCTCGCCCGCCGTCATGTCGAGCCACGCGCCTCGCCCGCGTAGTAGCCCACGCCACGGACCGTGTGGATGAAGTCCTCGCCCAGCTTGCGGCGCAGCTGGTGGATGTAGACGGAGATGGTGTTGCTTTCCACCGCGTCGCCCCACCCGTAGAGCCGGTCCTCCAGCTGGGCGCGCGACAGGATCGCGCCCGGCCTTGCCAGCAGGGCCTCCAGGAGGGCGAACTCGCGCGCCGACAGCATCACCGGCGCGCCAGCGCGCCAGACCTGCTTGGTCGCCGGGTTCAGGCGCACCTCGCCCGACTCCAGCAGGCCGTCGGCGCGGCCGCTGTGACGCCGCGTGACGGCCCGCATGCGCGCGAGCAGCTCTTCCAGCTCGAACGGCTTGACCAGGTAGTCGTCGGCCCCGGCGTCCAGGCCCGCGACCCGGCTGGCCAGCGCGTCGCGGGCCGTCAGCACGATCACGGGCGTTTCGTTGCCGCGGCCTCGCAGCGCGCGCAGCACGTCCAGCCCGTCGAGCTGCGGCAGGCCCAGGTCGAGCAGCACGAGGTCGAAGGCCTCGGTGGCCAGCGCGCCGTCGGCGGCGCGGCCGTCGGTCACCCAGTCCACCGCGTGCCCGCCCTGGCGCAGCGCCGCGCGCAGACCGGCGCCGATCATGCGGTCGTCTTCCACCAGCAGGATGCGCATGGGCCCGGAGTTTGACAGCCTCGCGTGAGGCGGAAGTGAAACGCCTTTGATCCCGGCGTGCCGGCCGTCGACCTCTGTAGCATGCACGCCTTTGTCGGCACCTGCGCCGCCGAGTCGAACCGGAGAATTGCCTTGACCCCTTCCCGCCGAAGCATCCCGGGCCCGTTGCGGCCTGCCACCCTGCTGTCCGGTCTGGCCAGCGCACTGCTGCTGGCCGCCTGTGGCGGCGGCAGCAGCAGCAATGACAGTGGCACCGGCGCCAATCAACCGCCGGTGGCCTCGGCCCGCCTGGTCGGCGAAGCCGTGCTGGGCACCACCACCCGGTTCGACCGCAGCGCCAGCAGCGACCCCGACGGCAGCATCGCCAGCGTCTCCTGGGACTACGGCGACGGCCAGACCGGTACCGAGGACAGCCACGCCTACGCTGCGCCCGGCGCCTACACCGCCACGCTGACCGTGACCGACAATCGCGGCGCCACCGACGCCACAGCGGTCGCCGTGACGGTGGCGCTGTGCAGCGCCGCCGGCACGAGCGCCGCCGCCACGGCCCAGGCCGCCGGGCGTGCCGCCGTGTGCATGCAGACCAGCCTGGGCGAAATGGTGATGGAGCTCTACACTGCACAGGCGCCGGTCACGAGCGGCAACTTCCTGCGCTACGTGGACGATGGCTTCTTCACCGACACCTTGTTCCACCGCGTGATCGCCGGCTTCGTGATCCAGGGCGGCGGCTTCGTGTCCGGCATGGTGGCCAAACCCGCCAGCTACCCGCCGATCGCGCTCGAGGTCGGTGTCGGGCTGTCCAACACGCGCTACACGGTGGCCATGGCGCGCACGAATGACCTGAACAGCGCCACCAGCCAGTTCTTCGTCAATCTGGTCGACAACGTCCCGCTCGACACCAACGCCGGCGGCTATGCGGTGTTCGGCAAGGTCGTCTCGGGCACCGCCGTCGTCGATGCCATCGGCGCCGTGGCCACCGGCACCAGCAACGGCTACGCCGACGTGCCCAGGCAGGACGTCGTCGTGACCTCGGCGGTGCAGATGCCCTGACGCCACGGGCGCACAGATCGGGTACGCTCCTGCGGGTGCAAGGCACGCGAGAGTCCGATGAGTCGTCACCACGCCAATCTGATCCGCTCGATCTTTCACGACCCGCCCAGCGGCAACATTCACTGGCGTGACATCGAATCGCTGCTGAAGCACGTGGGTGCGTCGCTGGAGCCCCTCTCCGGCGCGCGGATCCGGGTGCACCTGAACCAGATGGAAGGGGTCCTGCACCGGCCGCACCACAGCAACGTGCTGGATGCGAGTTCGATCGTGCACCTGCGGCAGTTCCTCGCCCGCGCCGGTGTCACGCCTTCGCTGTACGAGAGCAAGGGCGAGGAGCCGAAGCGGTAGCGGAACGGCTGCGCGGCCGTCCACCCGGGCCGCCCGGCCACGCGGTTGGTTGATCCAGCTCAGTGTGCATCGTGGACTTTGGGTCTAAGAAGGCCACATCGCGCTCGACGCAGCGCGACATGTGAGGAGTCCACCATGAACCTCCTGACGTTTGCCGTCCTGCTGGCGCTGCTTGCGACGGTTTACTCGCTGATAGGCGGTGTGTCGTCCATGGCCACCGGCCGCGCTGTCGGCCACCACACGAGTGAGCAGTGGATGATGATGCGCATCGGATTCCAGGGCCTCGCCGTCCTGTTGCTGGTGCTGGCCCTGCTCTTCAGGTAGTCGATCGGCGCGGTGGCGTGTCGTGGGTTCGGCCCCGCGGCCGTCCTCGGAGACTCCGTCACCAGCACCGACAACTCTGCCACCTCCGCTCGCAGGGGCTCTGGCAGTGGGTGCGGGCTGCGGCATGCGGGGTTTCATCGAACGCGGAAGGCATCATTCGAACGGAATGACACGGTCGCCAGGCCCCGGCCGGCAGCCGTCCGCGATCGGCGGCCCGTCGTCGCGCACGACAATCTGGCGCTCGTCGTGACAGAGCTCGATGCGGCGCGTGGCCGGCAACCTCGCGCGCACGAAGGCCTCGATCGAGGCCGGCACGCTGGTGCGGAACTGCAGCGCGTAGCGGTCCTCGGCCGGGTGGTCGTCCAGCCGCAGCCAGGGCACGAAGTGGGCGGCGAACATCAGGGCGTGCGAGCCCACCGGCACCGCCGCCGGGTCGTAGCCCTGCGCGGCCAGCCATTGCTGCGCCGGCACGCGCAGGTCGGGTGCATCGGGCGGCGCGCCCCAGGCCACGGCCAGCAGTTCCACCACCCACTGGTTGCAGTTCTGGTGCAGCCGGCTCCAGGGGTAGGCGTTGGCGCTGTAGCTGGGCGACAGCAGGTGCATCGCCCGCTGCCGATCCAGCGCTGCCTGCGCCAGCGCCCGGCCCTCGGCCGGCGGCAGCAGCAGGATCGACAGGTAGCCCACCGACGGGTCGTCGGTGCCCGACACGAAACCGCCCAGCCCCTGGTCGTACAGGCGCGGGCGGCCTTCGTCGCAGGCGTAGTAGAGCTGGCGGACCGACCAGGTGCCCGGGTCGCTTTCGCTGGCAGGCGCGTGCAGCCCGACGCCGGCATGCGAGTAGCGCAGTCCGAAGCGCGACAGGTCGAGCCCCGACCGCGCCACCAGCACGGTGCCGGCGCCGGACGCGTCCAGCGCCTGCCGCGCCACCGCCGCAAACCGGAGCAGCCGGTCCTGCTGCGCCGCCGTCAGCGCCGCGCCGTGGTCGCACAGGCGCAGCGACTCGGCCGCTGCCGGCTGCGCCGCCACCGCGGCCAGCAGGGCCGCCGCGAGCAGGCGTGCGCTCAAAGCGTCAGCCGGCGCGCTTCCAGGTCATGCCGCCAGTCGTCGGCCAGCAGCAGGTAGATGGCCTGGCGCGTGTCGGCGCGCGCGATCTCCAGCCCGTAGGGCCGCGCCACTGCCGTGATCAGGTCACCGGCGCCCAGGCGCTGGGCCTGCCAGGTGGCCTGCGGCAGGTCCAGCCACAGCACACCGGCCTCGTCGGCGCGCGCGACCGGCTGCAGCGTCAGCCGCAGCATGCCCGGACGCCCAGCCAGTGCGGCCACCTGGACGACGCGGTAGTCGCCCGCCGCGGTCGTCTGGCGCGACGAACTGTTGCTCGCGCCGTGCACCGAGTCCGACAGGCTGCCCACCGACGCCGATCCGGCGCTGGAGGCCGAGGACGCCAGGCTGTCGGCCCAGGCACCGGCGTTCAGGCCGAGCAGACCCATCAGCGCCAGGCCGCTGAGTCGATTCAGGACACGGGACATCGGGGCTCCTTGCGTGCGGCGACCGGTCGGTGCCGGTCATCCGCGCGAGCATAGCGCCGGCCCGGCCGCGTTCAGACCGTGCCGGTGTACTCG